>ERZ808044.286-NODE-286-length-64524-cov-7.686518_pt1 | contig 64524 bp, 67 predicted proteins | sample MGYA00380195_ERZ808044 | MGnify/ENA primary metagenome ERZ808044 (study PRJEB31490, sample SAMN06133423) | mouse gut metagenome | isolation source: Z7_2 | host: mice | place: China: Chengdu | collected 2015-05 ...
GTTTCCCCCATTGTGCAATATTCCCCACTGCTGCCTCCCGTAGGAGTCTGGGCCGTGTCTCAGTCCCAATGTGGCCGGTCACCCTCTCAGGTCGGCTACTGATCGTCGGCTTGGTGGGCCGTTACCCCGCCAACTACCTAATCAGACGCGGGCCCATCTTACACCACCTCAGTTTTTACTACTGTACCATGCGGTACTGCAGTCTTATGCGGTATTAGCAGTCATTTCTAACTGTTATCCCCCTGTGTAAGGCAGGTTGCCCACGCGTTACTCACCCGTCCGCCGCTCAGTCACAAGGATCTTCATCCGAAGAATCAAATCCAAGTGCTTCGCTCGACTTGCATGTGTTAGGCACGCCGCCAGCGTTCATCCTGAGCCAGGATCAAACTCTCGTAATAAAGACTTAGGTTTGGTTTTACACAAACCTTAGTCGTATTACGCTTCACAATACTTAGCGAGGTCTCCCACGAGCTTAGTATTGCGAAGCATCCTTTTCGTTTAATCTCGGTCAAGAAAAATGCTCGCTTTTTCTTTTCCCGTTATTACTGTTATTAAGGTCGGCATTAAACTTCCAAATCCATCCGGCGAAGCCGAACTTCCTTCTTCTATTTAATACCACGTTCTGAAATTTTCTCTCAAGAAATTTTCAGGGTTGTTGTCTATTGTTTAATTATCAAGGTTCTTTGCTGTTCGTTGTTTCTCTTGCAACAGCTATATTAGATTATCACATCTTTCGTCGCTTGTCAACAACTTTTTTAACTTTTTTATTTTCTTTTTCAAAGCCTTTATTTCAATGCTTTTCCAGAAAACTCCATCGCATACCCGCGACAGTTGTTAATGTTACCACCTCCCATTTAAAAAGTCAACCCCTTTTTTCAATTATTTTTTATTTTCTTTTTCCCTACAATTTTCCATACCCAGGACACACTATAATACATACCCCTTCGGGGCCGGCGGACTCTATTCAAAAATCAAAAAAATCGTAACATCCAGACCCTTGCCCCTGTATGTTACGATTACTTTTTGCTTCAAAATTATCTGAATAACGTCGCCAGCTTCAAAACCGGATTATAATCATATAATACCTGCAAGAAACCGCTTGCCTCTATCATCCGGAACATTTCCTTTCCGATTGGCATTGTAAACAATAATGTAATAATCAAAAACAATATCCAAACAATAACCAACGCGCCTACCACGCCCATGAGTCCGCCCACCAGATGGTTGACCACCCCGATTCCCGGAAGCTCAGCCACAATATCCAAAGCAAACACAATCGCCCTCAATACAATGGTCACCAACAGAAATGTACACAGGAAGGATACAATATCAATAAACAGCTTTGCCATAAAGCCGCCCACATACTGCGCAAACGTCTCAACCCCCAACTGCTCATAAATCTCACTGTTATTATTCACTGTCAAGAGACTCTTAAACACTTCTGGCAGGTCTGCATTCTGGATTGCCTCCATCTGCATCTCGCGGGGAATCTCCGCCCCTTCGATTGCCTCCGCTGCTGACTGCTTACTGGCAAGCAGCCCGTCAAGAACACTTCCGGATATGCCGTACTTCGCAAGCTCGCTCTTACTGATATTACCGTTCAAAATATCCTCTACCGTAATTCCATACTGCGCGAGAGTCTCCTCATCAAGCCCCGCAGCGCCTAAGGCCCTCCTGACTCCGTCTGCCGTCATTCCTCCTTCGCTGTCTCCCGTCAGTTGGGATACCGCCGCATTCGTAATCGTATTACTCACCTGAGTCTCAATCGCCTCATCCAGAGGGGTAAATTTTACAATAGCATCCGACACGTAAGGCGTCGCGAAGAAAACGACTACAAATGTAATCAGCGTCGTCACCAGGGAAACCAGAATCTTAACGGCGCCCCGTACAGCCCCTACCACAATAGAAATCAGAAAGATTATCATTACTGTAATCAACAACCAATTCATATCTTCTCCTTATTTTACCAGCCGGACCTTCTTCATCCCGTCTGTACTCATCACAATGTATTTATTTACGCCCGCCACCGGAAATATCTCCATAATGTTATCTTCCATCTCTCCGTCAAACTTCTGTATTCCATTTCTCATAAAAATACTGCATTTCTTACCGTCATACATGATTACCTGTCTGCCACACAGCTTCACGCTGCTGTAATCTCCGGTAAAATCCTTGGAAATGACTATCTTTCCATCTCCGTTATACAGACGCAGCTCATAGCCTTCTTTCCCCTCGTTCTTGAGAATCAATCCGATATAATGCTCATTATGGACAACACTCTTAATCTCTTTGTCGATTGCAATCTGAACGCCTTCCTCCGGAGTCTCTTTCCCTTGATAAATTGCAAGGCAGTTATCTCCCACCGCGGCAGAAGTATCCTGATCAAGAAAGAAGCCCGAAACCATAATCGTATCCTTGTACTCATGGCTGCTCACCTGGTTATCCGTCTTTTCTTTCCCCACCTCGCCGAAATTATAATACATAACCTTCGAGGTGATTGCCCCGTCCTGGGTGTAAAAATACAAAACCTGCATCACTTTACCATTCTCTGACAGGGAAATATCCAGGGGATAGCCTGTCCCAACCGAGGAGGTCTTGTGCTCTACAAGAATATTACCTGCAATATCATAGCATATAATCTCCGCCGAAGAATCATTCTTAAGAATCGCAGCCACAATTCCCTGCTCGGAAACGCTCACCTTCTCGATTGGCATTGCAGTATGAATCTCACCCTTGACCCCATCCTTCTGGATGACCAGAATATCATTTCCTCCTTTGTCCGCAGCCACAGCCGACGCATTTCCCGACTCAATATAAGGATTCTTAAACTGGTAGGAATGATTCCATTGCTCATCTCCCTTCTGGTCAATATAAGAAATTCCATCTCTGCTGTATTTCAGCACGCCGCCTGCAAACTCTCGGTAGCTGTTGTTCCCTGCGCCCTCCTTCTTATATTCATCCGTCACACGCACCTTACTGTACGTCTGAAGATTCACCAGAAGATACACGCCTACCGCAGCAGCCAGCAGCAAGACAAAACCTACGAGCCATCTGCGCCTTATGAAGCGCTTATGCCTTCTTCCCGATTCCTCCATCTCGTTCTGAAAATCATCCTCACTATTCAATTCATCTAAAATCTCTCTTACAATCCTGTCTGTTGGATCTTCCTGTTCTCTGACAACATGAAGGTTTCTATCTCTTTGCCGTTTCATTCATCTCCCCTTCATTGCTATTCATTCGTACTCTATCTTTCAAAGTTCTATTTATTGTAACATATTTTACCCTTAAGGTAATAACAATTTTTGCCCAATATAGATTAAATTACCGTCTGACAGGCCGTTCATCTTACAAATCGCCTTAACATGGGACGTATCGCCATATAATTTCACACTGATGCTGTCCAGCGTATCCCCCTTCTGCACTACATAATAATTCTCATCTCCAAGCTGCTCTTGTATGGTAGAAGGGTCGGGAACCGTACCGGCTGCCTCTGCCGTCTCCTGCACTCCTTTCGCACTTTCCTGTCCCCCTGTATCCGTCTCCGCGGCAGGCTGCCCTGCCGGAACAGCAGCCTGATCCTCGCTGATGGTCTTAGTCTGGCTCTCCGGCTTATTCACCGACTGCGACAGAGTCTCCAGCGAATCCTGGACTGCCTCCATCTTATCAAAATTATTCACAGTCGAGATTCCAATCGCAAGCACAACCACCACAAGCAAGGCGCTGGTAGCATAGATCAGCCTTGAGCTCTGCCTTTCCTTCTCCTCAATCCTTGATCTGACCACGCTTCGGAAATCCTTTGCCGCACGGTCCTCAACCACCTCACAGGGCACAACGCCATTTTGCTTGCGCGTCATAATCATGTAATTCTGCATGTCCGGATTCTTCTCATAGTAAATATAATGCCCGTCCATCTCCGTAAGCTCTCCATTCCTGTAAGAATAGAAAGTTTCTTCCCGATCCAGCGCATCCTTCCAGATGAATACGGTATTATCCTTCGCAAAATTTCTATGATGGATTCTTTTAATCTCCCTGTCCTGCCTCGAAGGATGCCCGTTCTCAATCAAGCACCATCCAACAGACTCACTGGAGGGGAAATATTTCTTCCGTTCTTCATCCATTCCTTTAAAGGTTTCTTTTTCTATGACAATCTCCGTACCGTTCATTCGGACATCCCTGATCCCCATTGCGCCAGATATGCACACCACATCCTGTCCTTCTAACTTTAGTATCTCACCAATGAGGATAACTCCAACAGGAGTATCTTCCGCCTGCTGCTGAAGCTGATTCAGATAAATATCCACATAATCTTCCACGTATATCTTAGGCTCGTCACCAACATTGCCTATCTGCCTTACGTTCTTCGGAAATTGTCTTTCCATATACTCGTCACCTCATTTTGCATATTTTTGCTAATGATAGCATATGGAATTTGCATATTTTATCAATCTGTGGGGCTTGTCCCTGGAAATTTCCGGCACGTTTAAGTCATTTTCGACGGGTTGTCTCAAATGAAACACAATACTTGTCAATTTTTATATTTTATCATGAGAAGGGCGTATTGTAAATCGTTCTGACTCTTAAAAAATGTTAGAATTTACATAATAAAAATGGACTGCCAAAAGACAGCCCATTCTATATACAGGTTCAATGCATCTTCTATTTTACAAACGCTTTTACCTTCTCGTAAATGCTTTCTGAATCCAGACCATATTTCTTAATCAACTGTACTGCCGGTCCCGATTCTCCGAATACATCGTTAATACCAATCTTCATCACCTTTGCAGGCGCTTTCTCTGCGACCACATCGCAGACTGCGCTTCCAAGACCGCCGATTACGGAATGTTCTTCCACTGTCACAAGCTTGCCGGTCTTTTCTGCCGCCTTAATAATCGCTTCTTCATCCAACGGTTTGATTGTATGAATGTTAATCACTTCCGCACTGATTCCGTCTGCCGCAAGCTTTTCTGCCGCTGCCAGCGACTCGGATACCGTAAGGCCGGAGGCAATAATGGTAACATCCGTTCCCTCTCTTAACGTAATCGCCTTTCCAAGCTCGAACTTATAGTCCTCATTATCATTGATTACAGGAACCGCAAGCCTTCCGAACCGCAGGTACACAGGCCCCACATGCTCGTAAGCCGCTTTCACCGCTGCTCTTGCTTCCACGTCGTCAGACGGATTGATAACAACCATTCCGGGAATTGTCCTCATCAGGGCAATGTCCTCATTACACTGGTGGGTCGCCCCATCCTCTCCTACGGAGATTCCGGCGTGTGTGGCGCCAATCTTAACATTCAGCTTCGGATATCCGATAGAATTACGCACCTGCTCAAATGCACGTCCCGCCGCGAACATGGCAAATGTGCTTGCAAACGGAACCTTTCCTGTCGCCGCGATTCCTGCCGCAACGCCCATCATGTTGCTCTCTGCGATTCCACAGTCAATGTGACGCTCTGGAAATGCTTTCTTGAATACGCCCGTCTTTGTTGCCGCCGCAAGGTCAGCGTCCAGTACGACGATATCTTCATGTTCTTTCCCTAATTCGGCCAAAGCATTGCCGTAACTCTCTCTTGTTGCTATTTTCTTTACATCTGACATAATGCTTCACCTACTTTCTCTAAATCTGCCATTGCAACCGCGTACTGCTCGTCGTTCGGGGCATTGCCATGCCATGCCGCCTGATTCTCCATAAAGGAAACATCCTTGCCCTTGATGGTCTTCGCAATAATGGCTGTCGGCTGTCCCTTCGTCTCCCTCGCCTCCTTGAAGGCTTTGGCGATTTCATCAAAATCATTTCCGTTAATATTAATTACGTGGAAGTTAAATGCCTCAAACTTCTTGTCAATCGGATACGGGGAATTGACCTCGTCAATCGGTCCGTCAATCTGGAGATTATTGTTGTCCACAATCACAACAAGGTTGTCCAATTTCCTGTGCGCTGCAAGCATGGATGCCTCCCATACCTGTCCCTCCTGAATCTCGCCGTCACCAAGCAATGTGTATACACGGTAATCATCACCTGATAACTTGGCGGAGATTGCCATGCCTACCGCCGCGGAAATTCCCTGGCCAAGAGAACCGCTTGACATATCTACGCCTGGAATGTGCTTCATATCCGGATGTCCCTGAAGATATGAGCCTACTTTACGCAGAGTCGTAAGATCCTCCACCGGAAAGAAGCCTCTGTGTGCCAATGTTGAATAATAGCCTGGCGCCGTATGCCCCTTGGACAGAACGAAACGGTCACGGTCTGCCTTCTTCGGGTCTGCCGGATCTATATTCAATTCTTCAAAAAACAGATAAGTGTAAATATCTGCCGCGGACAGAGAACCGCCCGGATGTCCGGATTTTGCACTGTGTACAGCCGTAACAATGCTCTTGCGAATCTCATTCGCTTTTTTCATTAACTCCAATTTGTCCATTTTGAACCTCCTAAAATTCTTATTGCAAATACATCCTACTCGCCGAATACTGCTTTATAGTCAGCCTGGAATTTCGCGATTCCCGCATCTGTCAGAGGATGCTTTGTCATCTGCTCAATCACAGAATACGGAACAGTGGCAATATCCGCGCCTGCCAACGCACAATCCGTCACATGCATGGTATGGCGTACGCTTGCGGCAATAATCTCTGTCTCAATTCCCGCTACCTGAAAAATCTGTGCAATCTCTGCGATTAAGTCTGTACCCCTTACGGAAATATCGTCCAGACGTCCAAGGAACGGTGACACGTATGTTGCGCCTGCCCTTGCAGCCAAAAGCGCCTGATTTGCCGTAAAGATCAGTGTTACGTTCGTCTTGATTCCCTCTGCCGTTAACTGCTTACAAGCCTTCAGTCCTTCTACTGTCATCGGAATCTTGACAACCATGTTCGGGTGAATCTTCGCAATCTCTCTGCCCTCTGCAATCATTCCTTCTGCATCCACAGTCGTAGCCTTCACCTCACCGCTGATTGGGCCGTCTACGATAGATGCAATCTCTGCGATAACTTCCTCGAAAACTCTGCCTTCCTTCGCAATCAGGGAGGGATTCGTTGTTACTCCACAGATGACCCCCATGTCATTTGCTTTCTTGATATCCTCTACCTTCGCTGTGTCAATGAAAAACTTCATGTTTTTTCCTCCTTTTTTATATTTACCATATGTTCAAATTATAACTTATACTATGAGCTTCGGTCAATAGTCCTCATTTTTATTAGTAATTTATTTAATTAATAAATATGCATTATTAGTTAAGTTCTTATATCTTTATGTCATCATAATTTGAAGCCATTCACAGATAAAAAATAAAAATTCCCACAAATTATTAATAATAATCTGTGAGAATACATTAATTTTTTCTTTTTTTCTCCCTTTTTCCACGCTCTTTCGCATACCCCGTCGTCCCCCTGACAATCAACCGAGGCTCATACTCCACGTGATAGGTGCTAATCGGCTCAAGCTCGGAATAAGACGACGTGTGTGAGGCTATTTTCTTCATAATAATATCGCAGGCGTCTCTCCCTTTAAAGATGACAAAATGCTCTATGGTCGTCAAATCCACCTTATGCATACGGGCAAACAGCGTGTTATCGCACCCCATAACCGACATATCCGACGGTACCCGTATCTTCGCCTCATACAGCGCGTCCAGAATCCCAAAAGCAATCATATCATTCAGACCCACAATCGCCGTAATCCCTGTATCTTCCTTAAGCAGCTCTTGTGTCAGATCAAACCCAATCTTATACTCTGAATCAATATGGGCAACATTCAAGTCAATCTCCTCTTTTGCGGCCTTGATAATCACATTTCCCTTTAATCCCGCCTTCTCAAACTCCTTAAGAAATCCCTCCACCCGTTTAGAACGCTGCTTCTGGCGTGCGGTCAGAGGCGGTGCAATATACGCCACCCTCCGGTGTCCCAATTCCAGTAAATGCTTTGCCATGATGCGTCCAAGCTTGGAATTATCCAGCTCAACCGCATCCACATCCATCTTCTCATTCTGGTTGTTCACAATCGCTACCGGTATCTTCTGTGCCAACGCCTTCACAAGCTCTATAAAGCAATGGCTCGGATTGCAGGTGTAGATGATTCCCAAGGGACGTATCTCCCACATCATTTTCAGATACCGTTCCTCCATTCTCAAATCCCGCTGTGTGTTGCATACAAACAGGCCGAAGCCCTGCTCTTTTGCGCGTAACTCAATCCCCTGCAGCAGCATGACATAATAGGGATTGGTCAGATTAGAGCAGAATACGACCAAAAGCTTCTCTTTCTTTACCCCTTTTTTTGTCTTGCGCTTTGGGGGAACATATCCCAGTTCCTTCGCCGCATTTTCCACCCTTTCAATGGTTTCCCTGGAAAAAGAAACATTATATTTCTTATTGAGTACCATGGACACAGTAGACTGGGAAACCCCCGCCGCCTTTGCAATATCCGTAGATGTGACCTTTTTCTTCATCTTCCCTCCTTTTGCAGATTTATAGCTGCGTCCGCCCCTCCAACGCACGAAGCAGCGTCACCTCGTCAATATATTCCAAATCTCCGCCCACAGGGACTCCGCTTGCAATCCTGCTGACCTTGATTCCCGCAGGCTTAATCAGCTTACTGATATACATTGCCGTTGTCTCACCCTCCAGGCTTGAATTTGTCGCGATAATAACCTCCTTTACATCCCCTTGAAGCCGTTCAATCAGCTCTTTAAGCTTAATATCCTCCGGACCAATGCCAAGCATAGGGGAAATGGCGCCGTGAAGCACATGGTAAACGCCGTCATATTTTCCTGTCTTTTCATACGCCGCCAGATCACGGGTGTTCTCCACCACCATAATCGTATGATGATCCCGCTTGCTGTTGCTGCAAATGGGGCATAACTCCTGGTCAGTCAGCGTACAGCACGTTTTACAGTAGCGGACGTTTTTTCTCGCCTCCACCATCGTAGAAGCAAGACGGTCTACATCCTCCACAGGCATATGTATCAAATGAAAAGCCAGCCTTGCCGCTGACTTTGATCCTATGCCTGGGAGACATGACAATTCTTCAATTAACCTGCTTATCTGGTTACTATAATAATCCATTCTTTACACTCCTGCATTAAAATAGTCCCGGAATCTGCCCGCCCATGCCGCCGGTAAACTTAGACATTGCCGAAGCGGAGGCATCGTCAACCTTCTCAAGCGCCTCGTTTACTGCCGCCACAATGAGATCCTCCAGCATCTCTATATCATCCGGATCTACCACTTCTTCATTCAGGCTAATCTTAACAAGCTGCTTTGTACCGGAAACCGTAGCCTCCACCGCGCCGCCGCCGGCAGTCGCGCTGAACTCCTTTGTCTCCATCTCCTTCGCCTGTTCCTCCATCTGACGCTGCATCTTCTGCGCCTGCTTCATCAGATTCGCCATGTTGCCCGGCATACCTCCGCCGCCTGGAAATCCACCTCTTTTTGCCATAAATCCATACCCTCCTAAATTCTATTCTTGTCAATTTTAATCCTCAACCGTAATCTCCATGTTGATTAGATTTTCCAGATTTTCGATATCCACAAAATGCTCCTCGAACCTTCTGCCTTCCTCCATCTGACGCACTTCAATCTCAACCTGCTTCCCGACCTTCTCCTGAATCAGAGCTTCAATCTCAGCCTTATGCTCATCAGAGCCTACCACGCCGGCGCTCATCTCGTCCGGCAGCACCAGAAGCAGACGGTTGCCTTCTCCGGCGCTGAGCCGCGCCTTCTTTAAATAAATCCTGAGCATTGGCGACGCGTTATTGGCAACCGAACGAAAATTCTTTGCCACCGCCTTCACATCCTCATTCAACGCCTTGGGAAGCTCTGGCTTCATCCGAGCCGCCGCCTCATCCTCCCGTTCAACGTAAACCACCTTCGTCTGTGCATCCATAGCCGGTAGCCCTGCCTCCAACTGCTTCTCAACCGCCCTAATCCGATCCAGCAGCGCATCCTGATTCGTGTCCATCGCCGGCTTGCACAGTTTAATCAAGGTTACCTCCAAAAGCACCCTTTTCTGCGTCGCATACTTCAACTGATTGGTCAGCTCAGAGAAAATACGGATATAACGTATCAGCGTATCGCTGTCTATCATCTGTGCTTCTTCCCTCAACTGGGCAAGATTCTCCGTAGACACATCCAGAATATCCTCCATGTGCTCAGAGCCCTGCACCAGCATAAGATTGCGCAGATACCAGGTGAAATCCGCCGCCATCTGGGACAATTCCCTGCCCTGCATCACCAACTCCTCCACCGTATCAATGACTCGATGCACATCCATTGCAATCAGTTCACGTAAAAGCCTGCTGAATACCTCTGTATCCACAGCCCCCAGAACCTCAAGGACATGGTCATAGGTCAGCCTCTCTCCGATATAGAACGCCACGCACTGATCCAAAAGGCTTAAGGAATCCCGCATAGAGCCGTCCGCCATCTTCGCGATATAGCGCACCGCCTTATCCTCCACGTCCAACTGCTCTTTCCCGATTAACTCCTTAAGACGCTCGGAAATTGTCTCTATCGTAATCCGCTTGAAATCATACCTCTGACATCTGCTTAAAATTGTAATAGGAATCTTGTGAGCCTCTGTCGTCGCAAGAATAAAAATCACATACTCCGGCGGCTCCTCCAGCGTCTTTAGCAATGCGTTAAACGCCCCTATTGAAAGCATATGGACTTCGTCGATAATATAGACCTTGTACCGCCCCTCCGTCGGACGGTACGCCACCTCCTCCCGAATCTCACGGATATTGTCCACGCCATTGTTGGACGCTGCGTCAATCTCAATTACATTCATGGACGCCCCTGACGAAATCGCCTTACACATGGTGCACTCCCCACAGGGACTTCCATCAACAGGATGCTCACAGTTCACCGCTTTTGCAAATATTTTCGCAACAGAGGTCTTTCCTGTTCCCCTTGTTCCGCAGAACAGATAGGCATGTCCGATTCGCTCTGCCTTAATCTGGTTCCTCAGGGTCTTTACTATGGCATCCTGGCCCTTAACATCCTCGAATTCATCCGGACGAAACTTCCGGTATAATGCCATATATGACATTCTTACACTCCCCTTATATCCCCCACTTTTTATTTTATGCCGAAGCTGATTCCCGTCATCTCAGCCTCTTTGATGATACTCGACTTCGGGTCTACATACTTAAGCTTCCCTGCCACCTCGGAAAGAGGTACGCGTACAATATCATTCTTCTTCACACCAAGCATGTACCCGTAGTCGCCGTCCAAAATCGCCTCTGCCGCCGCTGCGCCAAGTCTTGTAGAGAGCACTCTGTCGTACGGACAGGGAGAACCGCCCCTCTGGGTATGCCCTGGAACTGTAATACGCACCTCCTGGTCTGTCCGCTTCTGAATCTTCTCCGCGACCTCATAGGCAACAGAAGGATATTTCTGCTTCGCCTTCTTTGCCTTCAGCTCTTTCTTTGAGAGCTTCGCATCCTCCTTGGAAATAGCGCCCTCTGCCACCGCAATAATCGTAAACTTCTTTCCTGCGGCTTTACGCTTGTTAATCGCATCAACCACCACGTTAATATCATAAGGAATCTCCGGAAGCATGATAATATCCGCGCCGCCTGCAATTCCGGCATGGAGGGTCACCCATCCCACCTTATGTCCCATAACCTCTACGATAAATACACGGCTGTGGGATGTAGCGGTGGTATGAATCTTATCAATGGTATCTGTCGCAATATCAACCGCACTCTGGAAACCGAAGGTCATGTCCGTTCCCCACAGGTCGTTGTCAATCGTCTTCGGAAGGGTAATGACATGCAGTCCCTCCTCCCTCAGCATATTGGCCGTCTTGTGCGTACCATTTCCTCCAAGCACTACCAGACAATCCAAATTCAGCTTATGATATGTATGCTTCATAGCCTCCACCTTGTCCAGACCATTCTCATCCGGCACACGCATCAGCTTAAACGGCTGTCTGGAGGTTCCAAGGATCGTTCCTCCTACGGTGAGTATTCCGGAGAAATCTCTGGAGGTCAGCATCTTAAAGTTTGAATAAATCAGCCCCTTATATCCCTCCTGGAAGCCGTAAATCTCTACATCATCCCTCTTGGAACAAATTCCCTTAACGACACCGCGCATTGCGGCGTTCAAAGCCTGACAGTCTCCTCCGCTTGTAAGCATTCCTATTCTTAACATGTGGTACTCCTTTCTTTGTGTCGTTTTGGCAGCGCTTCACTGGGCTGCTGAACACTTATTCTGATTATAACCTATTTTGGGTGGACATACAATATCTCTTTTGGTCCTGCTGCTTCTCAAATAGAAAATATTCCCACTTGACAAAGGTGTTATAATAGTAAATGAGAACATAATTGAACATTCCTTTTCGCAAATGTTCAGTCAGAAAGAGGTATTACAGTGGATAAATTAGACATAAAACTATGGAAACTGGCTGCCAGAGGCCAGATTGTCCCAAAACGTTCCCTACTAAAAACCCCTCGTCAGATTGAAGCCATCAAAAGAAGCGCGGCGCTTAACACAGCCGTCTTAGACCATGTCGCATCCCATATCCATGAAGGCATGTGTACAGAAGAAATTGACCGTCTGGTCTATGACTTCACGACAGAACACGGAGGTATCCCCGCACCCCTTAATTATGACGGATTTCCCAAAAGTGTGTGTACCTCCCTCAATAATGTGATCTGTCATGGGATTCCCAGTGAGTACGAGATTCTGCAGGATGGAGATATCCTCAATGTAGATGTGTCTACCATTCTGGACGGTTATTATTCCGACGCATCGCGGATGTTCACAATCGGAAACATTTCACCGGAAGCCGCAAAGCTTGTACGTGTCACCCAGGAATGTGTAGATCTTGGGCTAAAAGCCGCAAAGCCCTGGGGGCATCTGGGAGATATTGCATATGCCATTAATACCCACGCAAAGAAGCATGGCTATTCTGTGGTGGAGGATATTGGCGGTCATGGAATCGGACTGGACTTTCACGAAGAACCTTTCGTCAGCTACGTAACTCCGAAGGGCAGCGAGATGGTTTTGGTTCCTGGTATGATGTTTACTATCGAACCTATGGTCAATGAAGGAAGCCCTGACTTCTTCGTTGACGAGGAGGATGACTGGACCGTTTATACCATCGACGACGGACTGTCCGCACAGGTGGAATATATGGTGCTTGTCACAGAGAGTGGTATTGAAGTGTTGTCAAAATAGTAAATATCATGAACAAAACAAAGAGGGCGCACCAACGCGCCCTCTCCCTATCCGCACAGCACCAACGCTGAATACGCCCCCATATTCACAACAACTTCCCCGTCCTCAACCAGATATTCCTCATAATCCACAGAATACCCCTCCTGGTACGAGTACATCAGCTTCTCCATCCTGCATTTCACCGGCACCTCAGAAAGCCACACAGGTACAGTCACCTCCGTAAGCTCACACCGATTATTAATAATCACCACAATCCTGTCCTGTCCCACGAACCGACCATAGGCAAGCACATTATGTTCATCCCCGTTTGACACCTTAATCGAACCATTCAATATGTTCAGCGAGCCCGTACGCAGCGCCGGATGCTCTTTATGAATCCGTATCATCTCTTTATGAAATGCAATCAACTCCTGATTCTCATGCCCCCACGGATAAGTCCTCCTGTTATCCGGATCCGTAAAACCACAGACCCCTGCCTCGTCTCCGTAATATACCGTAGGCGCGCCAATCCATGTCATCTGCATCACGACTGCCTCACGCATGACTGCCAGATTCACATACTCATTAGCCGCCTCCGGCCCCAGATGCTCGACCCTGCCGACCATATAATTCGTGCGGGTCAGGAAACGGGAATGGTCATGGTTGGACAACTCATTCATGGCCACCTGAAGCGACGGCGTCAGCATATTACCCATGTGGTGAGTGATAGAGCCGACAAAATTATCCGTATTTCCCCGCAACTCCTCCCGCTGTTCGTCACTGTGCTTCTCCATCCCCGTCAAAAACCAGGTGACAGGCTCCATAAACGCATCATAATTCATCACAGTATCCCACTCATCCCCCTGAAGCCACTCACTGGGGTCGCCGTAGTGCTCTGCCAGAATCAGCGCATCAGGATTCGCATCCTTGACAGCCTTTCGGAACTTCTTCCAGAACAGATGATTATACCCGTTAGTCTGTCCTAAGTCAGCCGCCACGTCAAGCCTCCACCCATCCACATTGTAAGGCGGAGACACCCATTTTCTACCAATATATAAAATATAATTCTCAAGCTTTACCGAATCCTCGTAATTGAGCTTCGGCAGCGTATCATGCCCCCACCAGCCGTCATAAGCGTGGTTGTAAGGCCAATTCTCCTCATTGTCATTAATAAAATGAAAATAACTCTTATAGGGACTCTGGGAGGAAACATAAGCCCCAGGCTCATAATCCTCCTGTCCCTCATAGATTCTCTCACGGTCCATCCATTTGTTGAACGAACCACAGTGGTTAAACACACCGTCCAGGATAATCTTCATCCCCCGCCTGTGCAATTCCTCCACAAGCTCAATAAATAACTGGTTGCTTGCCTCCAGATTCTTAAGGTCCGTAACCCGTTTCTGATACTTCGTCGCCTTACGGTTCTCCGTCTCTCCATCCGCCAGAACCTCGCCGCCGTCCTCTACAATCACCCCATAATGAGGGTCAATATAGTCATAATCCTGAATGTCGTACTTATGGTTGGATGGAGACACAAACAATGGGTTAAAATACAATACCTCCACCCCAAGGTCTTGCAGGTAGTCCAGCTTCTCCATGACTCCCTTAAGGTCACCGCCATAGAACTCCCGTACTCCCATAGTGTCCGGATACTTGTTCCAGTCCGTTACCTTTCTGCTGTACCCTCCAATATAATAGTATTCATTCGTCTCAACGTCATTTGTCTTGTCACCGTTGTAGAAGCGGTCCGTAAAAATCTGATACATCACCGCCCCCTTAGCCCAGTTAGGAGTGGAAAAGCCCGGAACGATCACAAAATTATAAAACTCTACAATCTCCTTGGACACACCGCATCTTCCATAGTAGTATGTTTCTTCCTCGTCCTGGATCTCAAAACAGTAACGGAACGGATTCTCATTCAATCGCCATGTAATCACATAATAATCAAATTCACTGTCACTGTCGTTGCCGTTTCCTTTTTCCTTCTCCAAATCATAACCGCCAACAGCCGTCATCAGGCGTACTCTCTTAACATCCTCCTTAGCTGTGCGGAAACGTAATCTCACAGATTCATTCTCACGGGGCTCCTGTGGAATAACATAACCTGCTGTCCCATCACAAAATAATGCCTGTATATTCATGCCGTAATCCCCCTAATTATTATTCGTGTACTCTATTTACTAAGCTTCCGAAACCTCTCCTGCAAACAATGATTCAAATTCTTCCCTTGAAATCTTCTCCTTCTCCAACAACAGGTCTGCACAAGCATGCAGAACGTCGTCATATTTCTTAATCACGTCCCTTGCCCTGCTATAACACTCATCGATAATCCGCTTCACTTCCTGGTCGATGGTCGTCGCAACGCTCTCCCCGTAGCCTCTTGACGCATGGGCAAGATCCCTTCCGATAAATACCTCGTCGCTGTCATTGTCATAATTGATTAAGCCGACAGCCTCGGACATGCCGAACTTTGTAACCATAGACTTAGCAAGGCTAGTCGCCTGCTTGATATCCTGAGACGCGCCGGTAGTAATATCGTCCAGCACCTCCTCCTCCGCTACACGCCCCCCAAGCGCCACGGTAATATCCTGTAACATTTTTCCCTTAGTATTAAACATCTCGTCATTCTCCGGCAGAGGCATGGTATATCCGCCAGCCCCTCCAGTCGGAATGATGGAGACACTGTAAACCGGACCCACATCCGGAAGCACATGGAACAAGATTGCATGTCCTGCCTCATGAAATGCAGTAATCCGCTTCTCCTTGTCCGAAATCACCCGACTCTTTTTCTCAGCGCCGATTCCCACTTTGACAAACGCCCGCTTGATATCCTCCTGTTTCAGATAGACTCGGTTCTCCTTTGCCGCCAGAATAGCCGCCTCGTTCAGCAGATTCTCAAGGTCAGCCCCCGTAAAGCCTGCCGTAGTCTGGGCAATCTGCCTTAAGTCAATCTCCTCGCTTAAAGGCTTACCCTTTGCATGAACCTTAAGAATCTCCTCCCTGCCCTGGATATCCGGCCTTCCCACCATAACCCGGCGGTCAAACCTTCCCGGACGCAGGATGGCAGGATCCAGAATATCCACACGGTTCGTAGCTGCCATCACGATTACGCCCTCATTCACGCCGAACCCGTCCATCTCCACAAGAAGCTGGTTCAGCGTCTGCTCTCTCTCGTCATGGCCGCCGCCCATTCCGGTGCCTCGCCGTCTTGCCACGGCGTCAATCTCGTCAATAAAGATGATACACGGAGAATTCTTCTTAGCCTCCTCGAACAAATCACGGACACGGGAGGCGCCCACACCCACGAACATCTCCACAAAGTCTGAGCCTGATATGGTGAAGAACGGCACTCCCGCCTCACCCGCAACAGCCTTGGCAAGCAGGGTCTTTCCGGTTCCCGGAGGGCCGACTAGAAGCACGCCTTTGGGAATCCTCGCCCCAACCTGAATATATTTCTTCGGAGACTTCAGGAAATCCACGATTTCTTCTAACTCCTCCTTTTCCTCCTTAAGACCCGCGACCTTAGAAAATGTAATATCCTTATCGCCGCCCACACTCATCCTCGCACGGCTTTTTCCAAAGTTCATTGCCTTCGCATTGGCCCCGCCACTCTGACGGTTCATAACAGTAAATATCAGCATCACTCCAAGCAGCGTCAGCGCCACCGGCATAACCACTGTAATGAACCAACTGTCCTCGTGGACGTCCGGCATCTCATAGCTGATATTCTTTTCCTTCAGATAATCCTGAACCTGATTGACATCCGACACATAGAGATATTTCAGCTCGCCCTCTTTATCCTTAAGCTCAATCTCCACTCGTCCCGTAGGTACATTCTTGTTCTGGTTTACAACAACCTTTCCCAACTCATCGCTTGTTACCAGTTCTTCAAAATCCTTCCAGTTTATTTCTTCTTCCTTCTGGTCGAACTGATTGGTAATCCACAACATTACAAATAAAAATACTACAAATGTCAGAATCGTGGCGCCGCTCAGCCCCCTTACCTTCCTATCATTCAAAGTCTCAAAGCCCCTTTCTATTCCACGCCTTCTACAATCCCGATATACGGCAGATTCCTGTACCTCTGGGCATAATCAAGCCCATATCCCACTACGAACTCATCCGGAATCTCAAATCCCACATAATCCACCCTAACATCCCTGACCCTTCTGTCCGGCTTATCCAGAAGCGTACATAACTTCATGCTGTTTGGGTGTCTCTGATTCAGAACATCCAAAAGATAATACAGTGTCCTTCCCGAATCAATAATGTCCTCCACCACAAGTACATCCTTGCCCTCCAGGGATTCATCCAAATCCTTGGCAATCCTTACCACACCGCTGGACTTTGTCCCGTCTCCGTAACTGCCCACACTCATGAAATCCATGGACACAGGAACGCTGATCCTCTTAGCAAGCTCGCACATAAAGAACACGCCGCCCTTAAGGATACATATCAGATGAATCTGCCTCCCCGCATAATCCTCACTGATCTGCCTCCCCATTTCTTCAATCCTCTTTGCAACCTCTGCTTCCGAAATCATCACTCTGACGCTTTCTCCCATCGTCTTGTCCTCCGTAAAATTTCAATTCCAGGATACGCCTGGTCTTGTCTGTGATCTGATACTTCTGATTCTGTCTGTACCCGACAATCCACATAATATGTTTTCCGTCTGCCGCAAGCCATATCTCATTTCTTAGACTGCCCGGTATCTTTTCATTGATAAAATACTGTTTTAGCTTCTGGGTGCCTCCATTTTTCGAGATTGTTATATAATCGCCCGGCTCCCTATGCCTGATTTTAACAGTATTTTTTATTATATCATAATCAAACCATTTCGTGTAGGGGTTTTCCGGAAATATTACCGTATCTCCTGTACGTTCAAATACTCTGGCCGCAACAGGGCAGCGATCTTCTTCTGTCTCATATGGCTGGACGAACACCTCTACTCCGTCATAGCACCGTTTTGCGCACATCCCGTAAGGCAGATTGATTTGCCTGCCGACCTGCCGGCCAAGCAACTCCTCCAATGTCTTTATGTGAATGCTCCCAATATCCTTTCTTCTTCCCGCCACATGACAAAGCATTTCATGAAGAACAAAGCCGCGAAGCGCACTTGGAACCTGAAAAAACTCCTCCTTATAAAGAACTGCTTTCAGATATTTGGTTCCGGTATTCTCGTATCGAATACACCTCTCCCCATACCGCTTAACCTCCTGGCCTACAAACTCTCCCACCTGGCGCATCTTCTCCATTGTTTCCGACATATGGAGAACTGCCTGGCTGTTGACCTGTTCTTCAAGATAAGGAATCACGTGGCTCCGAAGCCGGTTCCTGGTATAATCATCCGTAAAGTTTGACTCATCCGTACAATAAGATATTCCCCGATTTTCCAGATATGATTCAATTTCCACTCTTTTCAGGCATAAAAGAGGGTGAATCCACGGCCCAGAGACAGGCGCTATCCCGCCAAGTCCCCGAAGCGCGCATCCCCTGCACAGATTCCAGAGCAGCGTTTCCGCATTATCATTCTGGTGATGGGCGAGGGCAATCTTTGTTCCCTTCTCCTTGCGCAGCGCCCTCTGAAATATCTTCCGCCGGACATCCCGTCCAGCCTCCTCCAAAGTCAGCCCCTTCCGCTTTGCATATCCCTTCACATCCTCATAAAATGTCCGAAGCTCTATTCCCTGTTCCCTGCAAACAGCCCCAACATAGGCCGCGTCCGCATCTGCCGCGCTGCCCCGCAGCCCGTGGTGCACATGGACAGCTACCACAGAGAAGCCAAACTCCCTGCTTAACTCTACAAGCATGAAAAGAAGGCATATGGAATCTGCACCTCCCGATACGCCTGCTATCACCTTATCATCTCCATCCAGCATATGATAACGCTGAATATATTCTTTCACCCGCTGATACATATATTTATCCTTCTGCACAATTCTGCGCTTATCCCAGAACACATCATTTTATATAAATATATATAAATCTCACGCAAAATGCAAGTATTTTACTTAAGCTTCCACATCCCAATCACCAGCACCGTCATGTCATCCACAGGCACCTCCTCCGTCCAGGCCAACACCTGCTCCAAAATATGATGCGCCAACTCCTTTGGATTCACAATATCCGAATCCTGGATAAATTTGCGCATCAACGTCTCCTGCTCTCCCACAGGCAGAGCGTCCAGCACCCCGTCAGTAACCATAATCACATAATCCCCTGACTCAAGCTGCCTCTTTACAGGCTCAAGCTCAAGCTCTCGAATCACCCCCACAGGCAGCGACGTAGAAGTAATCGTCTCTACCGAATCCTTTCGCTTAATAAATGTAGTCGAGGCCCCTGCCTTGACAAACTCACAAGTCCCACTGTACAGATCAAACAGGCTGGCGTCAATGGTAGAAAACCGCACCTCCTCCCGTGCAATCACCAACGCTGTATTCATCAACTGAATCGCCATCGTAACAGGAAAACCCGCCTCCAGAAGTTCCTCCAGCATCTCCACCACCATCTTACTCTCTTTGAACGCCTCCTCCCCAGAGCCCATACCGTCAGACAGGGCAATACCTTTCTTACCGCCCGGAAGGTCTGTCATAAGAAAGGTATCGCCGGAAATCTTCCCGCATCCCTTACCTATCTTTGCCACGCCTTGAAGCGTATGGAATCTTGCACTCTCCACACATGCCACCGTACAGTACTCCTCCCCCACAAGAGGGCGTTCGCCCATCTGGGGCGTCATAACCCTGCCTGTACATGAGCCCACAAGAGACGCCAACTCCTTCGTAGCAATCATATGTCCTTTCATAGACTTTACGGTAAGATGAATCTCATATTTCCCCTGAGCCGTCATATAGAACACGGACGACAGCATCCGCGCCCCGCCTTTGCGAAGCTGCGTCTTAAGCCTCTTTTCCAGATGCTCGTCCTCAAAAATTCCGGCGTCCAGCTCGCGAGTGGTATGCTGAATCATTTCCGCAAAACGGTTTAACTGCTGCGCATACCCCTCTCGGTTCTGCACAATCTTATTATTCCACATCATAATCTTTTTCGCGTTCTCAAATGCCTCAAGCGTCTCCCGCAGAAACCTCGGCGCCATAATACACCTCTTTTGCAGACTCCGCTTCAGCTCTACGCTCAGCTCTGCGCCAAAATCCTCCACTGTACAGAGAATCTCATAGAGCATCTGATATGTATGAACTCGGTTCTCTCCCAGACACCACTCCCTTTTCTCACAATTTTCACAGACTTTATCCGTGACCTTCAGGAACATCTCCTCAACCTCCTCCTTTGAAAATGTTCCTTTATAATCCTCCAGCGTAAGAAATGTTTTTGACAAATGCACCAAAGAATCTGCAAACTTGTCCATCTGTACGACATATGGATTGATAAATGTCGTCTTTTCCTTTATTTCCACCATTCTTTACTCCCCTTTCAACGGTTTTCAGACATTATTTTCAAAAAACATAAAATAAAAAGCCTTAGGAACATCTCCTAAAGCTTATCCTCTGTCTCTTATTTTTCTTTCAGTATAATCTCGTTCTCATGAACCAATCCCAGTTTTTCCCGCGCAACGTCCTCCACATACTGGTCTGTTCCCACGTACTCACGGAGCTCCTCAATCTCCTGCGCGCGCGCTTTTTCTTCCTTAATCTGTTGTTCCAAATCCTGCTCTTGTCCCAGATATTCCTTTTCCTTTGACCTGAGAGAAATACTGTTAGCCGACACGACGGCAAACAAAAGCAGTACAACCGCGCTGACCGCCAGCACACTCCTCTTATGGCGCTGCATACGCCTTCTCCGATGCCTTTTCGGACGTCTCTTTTCTGTATCACCCATATAATATTCACCCTTATTCACAGGCACCCCTGCCCGTTATACTCACCCTTATTTCATCCTTATCTTAACTTTTTTCTTCGTTTTTATCAAGCCCTTGACGCAAATCTTTCTCTTTATTGCCGTAAATCTTTTTGAACAGTTTTTCCTCTCTGCTAAGGAAAACCCACATCAAAACCACTCCAAGCCCAACACCTAGTACAAAATACCAGCGGATACTACCATCGCTTGTATGGTAAATCTGCACAAACATATAGACAGCAGAGCCTAGCCAGAAAATCATATCCTCTGCGCCAATGGCCGCAAGGGTATGGCTGACAATCCGGCGGAAACAGCGGATGCACTGATAGATAAGCCGCACAATCGCGCCAGATACTACTGCTGCCAGGAACACCATCATTTCCTCCCTGATTCCTGGCATGGCGTCACCTGAACAGCTTCGAGAACAGGTTCTCCTGCTGCTTTGCATGCGCCTGGACATCTGAATAGGCCACACTGTCAATATTTCCAGAGAGATCCACCTCTCCCTTTTCCACACTCAGCCGGTTGACATGCAGATCCGTTCCCTTTACCATCATCATCCCCTGCTCCGTCTCCAGAAGGATCTCATTCAGGTCAAAAGATAACACATCGATTACACCGGTCACCATGCTGGTCTTTCGGTTATTAATTACCAGCTTATGATTTTTCTGTACGGTTCTTTCTTCCATGCGCTTCACAACCTTTCTTAATAATCATATGAAAGGCCGGCGCCAAATATTACAAATATTTGAACAAGTCTTTTGCTTCTTCCTTCTTTGTGGTGTCCTGAATATCCAAAACCTCTACCTTCACCGTCTTTGTACCAAACTGAATCTCAATTACGTCTCCAACCTTGACCTTCACGGATGCCTTTGCCACCTGGCCGTTGACGGTCACACGCCCCGCGTCGCACGCCTCGTTAGCCACAGTCCTGCGCTTAATCAGGCGTGATACCTTTAAAAATTTATCTAATCTCATAATCATTTCCCTTTCTGTACTGGTCTGCGCACAAAAAAGATGCCCGAAGGTCATATCCGACCCCCGCGGCATCCTAATCCCATGTCCGGCAACCGACACAAAATATCTAAATCCATCCCCTGCCGATTACCTATACAAAATGAATTACTCGTTGACAGCGTCCTTCAGCGCTTTACCAGCTTTAAACTTCGGAGCCTTGCAAGCCTCAATCTTCATCGTCTTGCCAGTCTGCGGATTCCTTCCCTCTCTTGCCTCTCTCTTGCTTACTTCAAAAGTACCGAATCCAACTAACTGAACCTTGTGCTCTTTCTTTAATTCATCTGTTACTACATCAATAAAAGCTTTTAACGCTTTTTCAGAATCCTTCTTGGATAATTCTGCCTGGTCAGCAATCGCTGCAACTAATTCTGTCTTGTTCATGGATAATTTCCTCCTCTTGTTTACATATAGAATCCCTTATTATTCTATTATCTATTATGCGGTCCCCACACAAACGTCGCATAAAGACCTATGATACAGTTATAACTGCTTTCCTGATAAATGTCAAGGCAATTTCTTGTGTTTTCGCCGTATTTTCGGGATTCTAAAGCATCTTGTTAATCATAGACAGAACTTCTTCTCCAAGCTTCGCTGACTTCTCATCTGCATCCGCAAGAGAGCTTCCCTTGATACCATAATAGAACTTCACCTTCGGCTCTGTTCCGGATGGCCTTACACAAAGCCATGCATCGTCCGTCAAATCATAATACAGAACATTCGACTTCGGCAAGCCGGTTCCTGTCACTTCTCCTGTTGCTATATCCTTGACTGTCTCTGCCTGGTAATCTCTTGCCTTCACAACCTTGTATCCTCCAACCTCTGCCGGCGGATTCTTGCGCAGCGTCTCCAGAATCTCCTGAATCTTCTGTAAGCCTTCGATTCCCTTCAATGTAATGGACTGGATATCGTCTTTATAATAACCATACTTGTCATACATGTCCACCATAGCATCCCACAGAGTCTTGCCCTGGGTCTTATAGTAAGCGGCAGCCTCGCACAGAGCCATAGTCGCTACAATCGCATCCTTATCTCTGGCATGAGTCCCAATCAGACAGCCATAGCTCTCCTCAAATCCAAAGAGATAAGAACCCTTGCCGGTTGTCTCAAATCCTAAAATCTGCTGCCCGATAAATTTGAAGCCTGTCAGCACTTCAATCAGTCCAATGCCATAACCCTTTGCAATGGCATCTGCTAGATTGGACGTAACGATGGTCTTAATCAGATATCCGTCCTCCGGAAGCCCCTTTGTCGCTTTGCGCTGTCCAATCTCATAATCAGCAAGGAGACAGCCGGACATATTGCCTGTCAGCACCTTGTACTCGCCTGATTTTGCATCCTTCACATACACGCCAAGACGGTCTGCATCCGGATCTGTGGCAAGCACCAAATCTGCGTCTACCTCCTTTGCAAGCTTCAAGCCCAGTTCAAATGCCTCCTTCGCCTCCGGATTCGGATAAGAAACCGTCGGGAATTCACCGTCCGGCAATTCCTGTTCCTTTACAACATAAACATTCTCAAAGCCAAGCTCTTTCAAAATGCGCCTTGCCGGAATATTACCTGTTCCGTGAAGCGGGCTGTATACTATCTTGAGGTCTTTTCCAACCGCATCAATAGAATCCTGATGGATTACCTGCTTCTTAAGCTCTGCAATGTAACCGTCGTCTACTGCCGCGCCGATTACCTCGTACATACCTGCGGCCTTTGCTTCCTCAAGCCCCATCGTCTTAACCGTATTATAATCCTCAACAGCCTTCACCTCGTCCATGATTCCCTTATCATGGGGCGGTGTAATCTGAGCGCCGTCCTCCCAGTATACCTTGTATCCGTTATACTCCGGCGGATTGTGGCTTGCCGTAATATTGATTCCGGCAATGCAGCCAAGAGAGCGTACTGCATAAGACAGCTCAGGCGTCGGACGCAGAGACTCGAAAACGTACGCCTTAATTCCGTTCGCCCCAAGGCATAGAGCCGCCTCATCCGCGAATTCCGGAGACATACGGCGGGAATCATATGCGATTGCCACGCCCTTCTTCTGTCCGTCCTTACTGATAATGTAGTTTGCAAGTCCCTGGGTTGCCTTCCTCACCGTATAAATGTTCATACGGTTCGTCCCTGCGCCGATGATTCCCCTAAGGCCCGCTGTTCCGAATTCCAAATCCTTATAAAAACGTTCCTTAATCTCGTTGTCATCCTTAGCAATGCTTCTTAATTCTTCTTTTGTAGCTTCGTCGAAGTATGGGTCCTTAAGCCATCCTTCATATCTTTCACGGTATTCCATTTTTGTACCTCCTGTCCTTAATGATTCTATTATACAACAGGAATCTACAAATGAAAAGAAAATATCTCTTGTAAAAACCGCTTCTTTTCCTCCGTCTGCCGGATTGCCATGCCAAGCTTCTCAATACTCTTGGCAGAAATCCATGCCTTATTAGAATGATAGTAGGAATTAGCGACCTTCCAGAATTTCTCAGGGTAAATGAGCCTCACCTTAAGATATTCTATTTCTTCCCTGGAAAGGGGCCGGATTGCCGAATAGGCATTCAGCATGTTATCTCCGAGACGAACCTTCCATCCCTGCTTCTCCATCACCTTCCGCAGAAAATAATATAAATCCTCCACCTGTACATCCCTCTTGAATTTCTCAAAGTTCGTGACCGCTATCTGGTATGGCTCTTTCCTGTGACTGTATTCGCCGGAAAGCATTAAAATATTATGGTAGTTGTACTCACCATGAGTCATACACCCTTTTTCCACGCTCTCCCTGTATATTTTATCGTAGTCAGAGCCCTCCAGCTCATTGATGGCGCTGTCCGCCCACTGGTACATTTGCTCAAAATATTTCAGAAAAGCTGACTCGAACTCTCCCTTTGGCGCTATCCCGCGCATGAATTTCCGCACTTTCTTTAATTCTCGGTTATGGCGGAGGTATTCCTCCCCCAGATGAGCCCCTGGCGCAACGCTATGCTCAAGTTTTCTGCACATCAGCACGTGCAGCTTCGCCAGGTTCCCTGACGACGCAAGCAGTTCAGCCGGTTTCTTGATATCACACTCCCGCCCCTGGAACCAGGATTTCAGCAAATACTGGCCTCCGTCCTCTGACACGGCGAGATATTCCCCTTCCTTCGTCTGTATGATCCTGTCTGTTCGGGTATATCCTTGCTCATTAAGATACTCATGCAACTCATACAACGCAGGAATACGCTTTTCTGACACCTTCACTTCCTTCAGCAGCAGAAGCCCCTGGTTCGAGTCGCATAAAACAGCACCCCTCGTCTTGCGGGTGCCGCTGACTTCTACATCATACTGTTCTAATACATTTAGTTCATACTCCTGCATATCCATCCCCTGCACTTACATTACATATTCTCTCTAACGTATGACGGGAATGGGGAAAATATGCAGCTTACATCCATTCTGAAGCCAGCTTTAGCAATTTTCCTTTCTCATTACACTCCGGCTTCTCTATGACTTGCTCTAATAATCTATCTAAACACGCGCCAATCTCCTTCCCTGGCTTCATCCCAAGCCCAATCAGGTCCCTCCCCGATACTGCCAGGTCTTTTAACGACACGCATTGATTTGCCTGTACAATCTCCTGATATAATATCTCAATATCATCCAGATTCTTTATCTTCTCGTCCCGCATGTACATGCTCTGTGCCAGCACATCCGCGCGGCGCACCTCCATATAGTATGGAAACAAATCCTCTCCAATCTGATTCATGGCCCTGCGTACATTCTTCGCCGTTGCCGGCATACGATAATCATGGCAGCAGACCAGCCGCGTCACCTTGCTTTGCGTATCATTGTCAAATTTCAGCCGTTTTAACACGTCTTTTGCAATCACCTGGCTTTCTGCCGCGTGACGTTTAAAATGCGCCACCCCCTCGTCATCCACAGTCTTAAGCGCCGGCTTTCCCATGTCATGAAGAAGCATAGTCAGCCTTAGCGCCTTATCCGCCCGAATATTTTTCATGGCATGGAGTGTATGCTCGCCCACGGAATACATGTGGTGCGGCGTCTCCTGCCCTGTAACCATGATTCGGTCAAATTCCGGCAGGAATACACGCGTGATTCCCAGTTCATATGCATCCCTGAGTAACTCCGGCCTGTCGGACGTAACCAGTTTCACAAGCTCTGCCTGTATCCGTTCCGCACTAATCTTTTCCAGGGTGGAGGCAAGCTCTTTCATCCCCTGTCTCGTCCCCTCCTCAATCCTGAAGCCAAGCTGCGCCGCAAAACGAAGTCCCCTTAAGATTCTCAATGCATCCTCGGAGAATCGTTCCTTCGCATTTCCCACACATCGGATTATATTTGCCTGAATATCACGTATGCCGCCAAAGATATCCACCAGCCCGTCCTTTTCATTGTAAGCCATGGCATTGATGGTAAAATCCCTTCTCAGTAAATCATCTTTAAGATTCCTTGTGAATGTCACTTCTTTCGGGTGGCGGCAGTCCTCGTACTCCCCGTCAATCCGGTAGGTCGTCACTTCAAAGCCTTCATCCCCCATCATGACAGTGACCGTCCCATGCTCAATCCCTGTATCAAATGTCTTATGGAATAATGCTTTCGTCTCCTGTGGCATGGCTGACGTGGTGATATCCCAATCCATAGGCTTTCTCCCAAGAACCGAATCCCTGACGCAGCCGCCTACCGCATATGCCTCGTATCCATGCTTCTGTAATATAGTAATGATTCTGTCTACTCTCTCAGGCAGCGTGATTCGCAGATTTTCCACAATATCTCCTCCCTGTCCCTCTGGTTTTCCATCCTTGTATCATTCATTATCATAATATAATATGAAAATATACAGAAATCAACTATATTCTATTACTTGGGCAAAGTGCATATTGTATAGATAAAAGCAATAAGAAAATGAGAAGGTGTAAAATATGTTGAACTATCTGTGGGCGGCTATGATATTGATTGGAATTATATTTGCCGCTTTTACCGGACGGATGCCGGATATCACTAACGCTGCACTTGATTCCTCCAAGGAGGCCATTACTCTTTGTATCACTATGATGGGGGTCATGTCCTTCTGGGTGGGGCTGATGGAGATTGCCACCAAGGCCGGAATCATCCATGCGGCATCCAGGAGGATACGTCCGATTGTACATTTTCTGTTTCCTGAGCTTCCCAAAGACCATCCGGCAAACGTACATATAACTACGAATATTATTGCCAATGTCCTTGGGCTTGGGTGGGCGGCGACACCGGCGGGATTACGGGCAATGGATGAGTTAGGAAAATTAGAAGATGACCGAAGGAAGGGCAGAATTGCGGGGCCGGTAAGGGAACGTGGAGTCGCCAGTAATGAGATGTGTACATTTTTGATTATTAATATTTCTTCGTTGCAGTTGATTCCAGTGAATGTGATTGCCTTCCGCAGCCAGTACGGGAGTGTGAATCCGGCGGGGATAGTGGGCGCGGGGATTCTGGCTACGGCAGTGAGTACGGTGGTAGCGGTGGTGTATTGCAAGATAATGGATGGGAAGCGGGGAAAATAAATTTTACTCTTTAGTTTCGATAAATTTTCCGAAAAAAACTTACCAGTTTCGATAGGACATTCGTAAACAACTCTATATGCTTGATGTAGATAAATTTAGTAAATATTGATTTACATAGTAGCGTCATGTATACTATACCTATAATTTGTATAAAGATAATGGAGTAGATTTCACTTAAAGAATGTATTAAAAATATAATGAAAGATATTGATTATAATATTACAGGCGATGGAGGAACTTGGGAAAAAGCAATTGTTATTTGTTTGATATATAGATATATTGAAAAAGGAAGGAGTCAGGATTATGGAAATACTTAGTGATAAATTTAATTTAGAAGATTTATATATCGGAATGAAGATTCAAGACAAGAATCAATTAAGTGATATATATGATACATGGATTATACTTGTAAAAAGCAGCGCTTCGGATGGATATACGATAAGGTTCATAGGCAAGGAAACTAATGCAGAATCAGATAAATTGTTTACACCAGATAATGTGGTATGTCCAGTATATAATGACAGCATGGAACTAGCGGGGGATATATACTATGAGGAATAAATATATCCTGCTTGAAATGAATCAGAGGAATGAAATAAGGGCTGATGTTAATATGAGGATAAAAAACATAGGACTTACAGAAATAGAAAATATGAATGTAAAATTGATTTTGGAGGAGTCTGTATTAATAAGGATTATGTGAAAGTCAGCTATGACAGAACAGGTAATATCCTTATAGGAATGGATATTCTGTCCCAAATGGATATACATACATATAGGGAAAAGCAAAATTCTTGGAAAAACTGTTTTTATTGCATGTCCATATGAAAATATGAGTCATGAGTATCAAGAGGCTCTTAGCCAGCATTTTAATTTTTAGTCCTGCCTTGACACAAGCCAATGTCCTTGGACTTGGGTGGTCGGCGACGCCGGCAGGATTACGGGCAATGGATGATTTAGGAAAATTAGAAGATGACCGAAGGAAAGGCAGAATTACAAAAGGTTAGATTCAAAAGAACCTAACCTTTCACCGCCCCTCCCATCATCCCAGAAATCAAAAACCTCCGAAATACCAACGCCGTAACCGCCGGCGGAACCACTGCAATCATCCCCGCAGCCGCCGTCAGTCCATACTGAACAGAATCCTTCGTCATAAATTCCGACACCACAATGGCAACCGGCTTCGTCTCAAGGGAGGACGCCAGAATAAGCGGAATCTGGAACTGACTCCATGTATTGAGAAACATAATCAACGCCGCCGACAGAATAATCGGATAGGAGGTCGGCACAATAATTCTTAAAAAAGAGGCAAGCCTCCCACATCCGTCAATCAACGCCGCTTCCTCCAATTCCTTTGGTATTGTCGCAAAATAATTTGACATCAGCCACGTCACCAGAGGCAGATATGAACTGACATACACCATAGAAAGCCAGAACACATCATCCAGCCAATGCCTCGCCACGAACAGACGAAACAAGGGAATAATCGTAGCCATCACAGGAATTACCATGGTAATCAAAAGCAGATTCTTAATCAAACGCCTCCCCCGAAACTCCATTCGGCTTAACGCATACGCGCTCATCATTGAAATCGGTATCCCAATCACCAGCGTCGCCCCCACAGCCTTTAACGCATTTTTAATACCCGTCATCAGAACAGAGCCCTTCTGCGTCCCTTCTGTCAAAAGCTCACGGTAATTGTCAAATGTAGTCACCTTTGGCAGTAGATTCGTACTCTTTTCCATCATGGCATATTCCGGAGTTACAGACAGCACAAACGTCCACAAAAACGGCCCCATTGTCAGAATCAGAAAAACCGCCAGGGCAGCCAGATAACCAATCCTTTTTCCAATTTTCATCAGTATTCCACCTCCCTGTTAAGATTCCTAAGGTAGAACACTCCCAAAATACCCGCAAAGAGCATCACAAGATAAGTAATGGCGCTTCCTTTTCCAAAATCCAGGAAGGAAAATGTAGTCAAATAACTTTCCACCAACAGATTCTTTCCCAAATCACTGTATCCCGACAGGGCGATAATCTCATCAAACACATTAATCGCCGTGACAGAGGTTGACGTAATTCCAATTCCCAGAAACGGCAGCATCAGCGGCAGAGTGATCCTCTGGAAAATAGTCCGGCGGTTTCCCCCGTCAATCCGCGCCGCCTCATAAATCCCGTCGGGAATAGACTGTCTCCCCGCCAGACACACCAGAGCCATAAACGGGATACTTCTCCAGGTCACAACCAAAGAGACAATCACAAGTAAGGACCACCTAGAGCTGAGCCATTCAACAGGCTGGCTCACAAGCCCAAGACCTATACAGACTTTATTCATAAACCCATATCCGGAAGAAAACACAAATTTCCATAAAATACCATTTACATAAGGCGGGAGAGCCCATGGCAAGATTGCGACTGCCAAAAAAAGCCCCGACCATTTCACATCAATATTAAGGAAAATAGAAACCAGGAAGCCCAATATCGTCGTCAAAACCACCACCACCGCCAGAATAAACAGCGTATTCCGAAAACTATACCAGAAAGAATCCGACTTAAGTATCGTCGCATAATTGCGAAGCCCCACCACGCGGATATCCCCTGGCGCCGTCAGCTTCCATTTCTTTAAACTGTATGAAAACGTGGCAATAACCGGATAAAATACTAATACACCCATGATTAGAATCATGGGTGACAGTAAAAGATAAGGTAATATCTTCTTTTTCATATTATTCTGCCGCAAGCTCGGCAACCTTCGCCTCCATCTCTGCGTAAGCCTCGTCCGCGGACATCTCTCCCAATGCCATCTTATTGATTGCATTGTACATCGCATTGCTCATCTCAGAATAATAAGCCGGAATTCCATCTGGGAATGGAGATGCAATCAGCTCAGCTTCTTCCATCATAGCGCCTGCATTCTGGATTGTTCCGTCGTCAATCAGCTTCTTCAGCACAGAATTACGAGTAGGGATTGCCGTATTCGTCTCATTTAACTTCTCCTGCATATCAGCGGAGGTATACCACTCAATAAATTTCTTCGCCTCCTCTTTATTCTCAGAGAACTTCGTAACACCCAGAGCCTCAGGAAGCGCCATGGTAACGGTAGCTTTTGCATCCTTCCCTGGAACCAGAATCGGTGTAATCTCCCCGATTACACTGCAATCGTCCTCATTAGTGCTCTTTGATACAAAAGAAGTCGGGCCGGTCAGGAAATTAGCCGAGCCAGACAAAATACGCTTGTAAGCATCCATGCCGGAGGAAGTCTTATCTGCAGGGTCCACTAGCTCATCCTTAATCAAATTCTCCTCATACTTCAGAGCCGCAAGCACAGAATCCTTATTCAAAGTCCCGTCGTCGTTAAATACAACGCCATTCATAGTATAGGCAAGCCACATCAGATATGTGGAGGTCTTCTCCTCTGCATTCAACGGCAGGGCAAAAGGATAATCACACACACCCTTCTCTTTCAGGGTCTTACAATTCTGGTAAACCTCATCCCATGTCTGAGGCTCGCCGCTTATTCCCGCGTCCTCATACTGCTTTGTATTATAGTAAGACAGACGGTAATCATTGGCATACGGAATAGCAAGCACTTTTCCGTCCTTGGTAAATGTCTCCAACGTCGGCATATCTGACTTTACATCATCAGCTACCTCAAGGGGCTCCAGCCAGTCTGCGGCATAGAATTCACCGACCCAGGACCAGTCCACCTCTACAACATCCGCCACGGCCTGTCCCCCCGCAGCCGCTGTTACCAGCTTGTCACGGATATCATCCCATCCAACCTCATTTACAACGACTTCAATCCCCGTCTCGTCGGTAAATTCTTTGAGCTGTTCATCTGCGGGAATCGCCCAATCGGGAGCCATAAAGGTGATACTGCCCCCTTCTTTACTTTCTTTCTCATCCTTGTCCGTACTCTCTGCACCGTCCGTATTAGACTGCGTATCGCCGGAATCCTCTTTACCGCCGCAGCCTGCTGCCATAGACGCAGCCATAGACGCAACAAGTAACATACTGATTAATTTCTTTTTCATTGATTTCCTCCTTCGCAATGACATACAAATAAGTTTCTCCAAACATTATATCAGTATACGTTTCCGGCTTCAAATTGATATAATCAATATATATATGTATTTATTAATTATATCTATATATTATTTATTTTGAAACAGAAACTCCCTGGGGCACGTCTAATATATAGAAGGATAAAAAGGAGGGAAACAGCGCATGGATGAATTGGTACAAAAAGCCAAGCAAAAGGATGCAGAAGCTTTTGAAAAGCTAATCCGCCTGCATATGCAGAGTATGTACAAAGTCGCCAAGGCATATCTCTCGTCTGACGAAGATGCCGCAGACGCGATACAGGAAGCCATTATAACATGTTACGAGAAAATCTCATTTCTCAAAAATAATGCTTATTTCAAAACATGGATGATAAAAATACTTATGAGTAAATGCTATAATATTTTAAGAAACAAAAAAATGTCGGATTTCTCAGAAAAACCGACAGAGCAGCCGATTTATGACAGAAGTTTTGAAGCACTGGAATGGAAAGAGGTTATCCGGCTTTTAGATGAAAAATACCGCTTGGTTATGGTGCTCTACTATGTAGAAGGTTTTCGTACCGGAGAGATTGCCCAGATTCTTGACATGAACGAAAACACAGTACGCACCCGCCTGAAACGCGGACGGGAAGAACTCAGGAACATTTATCTCAATGACAGAAGGAGGGAGAAGCCGAATGGAGGAAAGAAAAATATGGCTCGAAAAGCTGCGGGAGGAAACCGAAATACCGGAAATTGTATATCAAAAAGCGGAACAGGCTTTTGACATAATTCGTACAACTCAAAATACGGCAGACGCCGGAAAGCCTAAGAGAATAACAAGGGGCCGCAGAAAGAAATATGCCATCTTCATACTGGCGGCAGTTCTCATGATTGGCACACTGTCGGTCAGCGCCGCCACATATTTTCACTGGAACGATAAGTTTAAGGAGGAATATAATGTCACACCAGAGATAGAGAAAGAACTGAACGAAACTAATACAGCAAAAGAAATAAATCAGTTTACAGAACACGACGGCATACGGTTTGAAGCCGTCCAATCCGTTGCAGACGATACTGCCGCCATTATCGTTGTAAAAATCTACGGTAACGAGCAGTTTCCATTACGGACACGTATGAACTTCCGCAATGTTGAGGTAAATGTGGGAGATATGGAAGACCAGGTTTCCATGGTGGGAAATTTTCTTGAGTCAGACTCCTCGGATGCACAGCCGGACGATATATGGCGCGATGGGTGGACATATGAATTAATACTGGTAAATACCGAGGAGGGCAGCCTGCTTGGCAAAGAAATAACCTTAACCTTCACTGATATTATCGACTCCTACGAAGAAAAGCAGACCCTCACAGAATTGCCTCCCCTTCTGGAATCTGTATGGGAGCTTCCAATCGTTCTGGACAATGAGAACAACGGAAAAGAGTATGAGGTGAACCAACAGATAGCAGGAACAGAAGCAAAAGTAAACAAAATCCGTGTATCCCCTGTCTCCTTCACAGTGGATTTTGACTGGAAACGCCAGATGAAAACAGAAACCGCCTTAGGTGCAAACGGCGAGACAGAAACCTTCGAGCATGCCGTGAATCCGCCTGAACTTATGGGAATCGTTCTCAAAGACGGAACAGTGCTGGAACATATCACAAATTTTTACAACGGACATTACACCAATGAAGCATTTACAGAGTACCAGGCAAGAGGGGTATTCACCCAATTCATTGAATATGAGAGCGTACAAGAGCTGATTTTTTATGTGGAGGGTGAAATCGGTATGGAAGCCGAGAAAGTACATGTGCCGATAAAATAATATAAAAAATTTATTTAATATGCTTGCAATTTTTCCTCACTGGGTATAATATAAATATGTCATAACATAGTTTTAAAAACTACATGTCACGTTTTATCATACTAGGAGGTAATCATATGTCACATACACTCGAAGAACATATTAAAGACCCAGGAAGCGCAATCACACATTTTATCGGAATGTTAATGGCAATATTCGCGGCTGTTCCTTTACTAATCAAGGCGGCCCATGAACCCGGCAAGATTTACGTAATCTCCATTGCAGTCTACGCTGTAAGCCTGATTCTGCTGTATGCGGCAAGCACCACATACCATACATTTAACCGTTCGGAGAAGATTAATACGGTATTGAAAAAGGTAGACCACATGATGATAAGCGTCCTAATCGCCGGAAGCTATACGCCCATCTGCCTGTTGGTGCTCGGCGGCAGAACAGGGATTACCCTGCTTTGTATCGTATGGGGAATCGCCCTCGTCGGTATCCTGATTAAAGCCTTCTGGGTGTACTGTCCAAAATGGATATCCTCCGTCCTCTATATCGGAATGGGATGGACCTGCGTGCTTGCGTTTACCCAGATTTTAAACTCCATGTCTGCTGCCGCCTTCGGATGGCTTCTGGCAGGCGGGATTATCTACACTGTGGGCGGAGTTATATACGCATTAAAGCTTCCGCTGTTTAACAGCAGGCATCGGTACTTTGGGAGCCATGAGATTTTCCATCTGTTTGTAATGGGCGGAAGCGCGTGCCATTTTGTTGTAATGTATGCCTTCGTACTGTAAGGAAATATCGACACTAAAAGAAGATAATGAATATGATTAATAAAAACATCACAATAATATCTATAAAAAAACTAATATTAAAATAAGTTTGTTTTCTTAATGTGATTCTTGAATTTGATATTATCTCCTCACAGTAATCTCTTTCTAATTGGGGAAAACTGCCAAGATGTTTATCAGTTTCTCCCCAATACCTCCCATACAATTTTTGAAGATATTGATCCTGTTCAAAAGACGCTATATACGCATAATGTAGTAAATTAGCTGTTACTATCTTACCGAAAGGTCTTTTCAGTTTATCATTGACTGGATAAAACGCCCACATAGAAACAGCCATGGATATAATTAATCCTGTAAAAATAGCAGCAGATAACAGAAAACATCTATCTGGCATATTCATCTCCGCACAAAAAGCCGCCATTGCAACATTAAAAGCAATCATCGCCGCATTCTTTGCCTCCAGAAAATGAAGCCAGCTATTGGTATGATCGAAAATCTTCTGTAACAACTCAATTCTCTCGTTAATCTTCTGTTCCATATATCTCCTCTACTCGTCAGCCAGTGTTTTTATCTTATCAAAAGCCTGCTTAAGTGTCTGTTCAAAGTCAGGAACTTTACTTGGATAGTTTTTATCGATATCCGGTAACTCACTTTCTGTAATCCATTGAACCTTCTCATGTTTGTCGTTTGACTTAAAATTCCTCGGCTCATAATCTCCGGTTATTTCCGCCAAAGTAATAATACCTTTATCCATCTTCTCCACGCCACTTAATTGAGAACTGTGCGCAATCTGGTACAAAGCAATAGGAACAGGCTCTTTTATCTCCCTCGTATTATCAAGGACAGGTTCTATCTCAATATTAAAGTCCTGCCAGTATTCTTCTTTAATCTTCTGAGCGATACTCTTATCAATCACAGCTTTTGCACAGCCAAATTCCCACGCCCCTTTATGCTTCTCCCTTCCATCTGCTCTTTTTGCCACAAGAATCTTAATATTTTTTCCTTCTTTTTTAAAACAGACTGCCACACAATGAATCTGCATTAATTCTGTGTCAATAAACCGTGTCTGGTCATAAGTAGCCTCTCTGATCAGTTGCTGAAGTCGCTCTATCTTCTCTGTCAATTCTCTGTCCTGTAATATCTTGTTCAATGCATAGAGAGGATTCGTATACATATCAGCATCCCGAATAATCTTTTCATCCTTATCAGACTCTCGATTATCATAATATTCTTTGAGCAAATCACTCTCATCACATGCATCAAAAGTAAAGCTATCCTCAAGTTCAAGCTCTTTCTTATAAACATCGCAATATGCTTTCGGGTCATGATACCAAATAATCGGGTAGAGTTTATCGTTCCAAATACCTTTAAGCCTTCGGTAAGTTATAATATGTAAACAAGACAGACTTCCCGTCTTTTGCGCAATCAGATATGCCAATTCATAACTCAGAATCATGCGTCCATCTTCCGTATGCTTAGCAATACGAAAACCAGTATCTATATCATTACCTAAAAATTCAAATATATCATGCCCTTCCTGAGACTGATATCTTTCAAAAATATTATCCGCATTCTCCAATAGAATGTCTTTACTTTCAATATTCCCAACATCCGTTACTGCGGCCAGCCATGCGGCCGTCTTTAAAGACAGAATATTCTGCAGCTTCATCATATTAAAATTCTTATTAAAATTAAAGAAATCACCTTTCTTTAGTCGATGAATTGTCGAAACCATAATTCTAAAGATACGGCTCACATATTCACACAACTCATCTTCATCACGTATCTTAATTATAAAGATTGCCTCATCTCCCAACACTCTCCACATCTCAGAGCTCTTAATCTGATTTCCAACTTCCCTGCGTAGTTCTTTAAAAAGCAGATTTAGAACTTGCGCCCATCCATAATAATTAATAGTCTTATATGCCGTAGAATTTACAATATCAAAAGAAAAAAACAGAACTACATCTGGCTTTCTGCTAGCCGGATGTTCTTCTGTTCTCTCCTTCTCTTTCGGTAATGAATCAATCTTGCTTTGTATTGACTGTAACGCTTCTCTCTTTCTATCTACCATTTTAAATACCCTAACCATTTTCCCCGATTCGCCGCCGCGCTCACTGAAACGTGAAAATATCTGGCAATCTCGGCAGTATTCACTAAGCTGCCCTCTGTGTGTTCATCCATCACTCTTTTATATTCATCCTGAGGCATCAAAAATGCTGCCGCAAATTCGTTCGACTGATATTCTAATTCAGAGTTTCCATTCCGATAATAAGAAATATCGGCTTGTTTTTTCCACCGTTGTTCATTGGTCTGAAATCCCATATGCAGAAAGAGATGTCCTAATTCATGCGCTATCGTAAAATTCCTTCTTTCTTCCGTCTGGTATGGGGACACTTTAATTATAAAAGAATCTGAACCTGACTTTCTTATCTTACCATCAGAAAACCCGTCTATCGTAGAATCTTCTTCTACAACTCCTCCCATAGAACGTACCACTTCATCTATATCGGTAATAGGAATCTGTATGTCATAAATCTTTATGACTTCCTGCGTCATAGCATCAATAAGTTTTTTCATCTCATAGTTCAATGCCATATGGATACCTCCTTCCTTCTGTATTATATGCTATTTTTTATGAAAAAGCTACTCTTATATATTTGTATTGTTCTTTTGCTATTATACTAGATTTTTTTTCTTTTTTCAACCATTTACAGAACATTTGTTCCTCATTTTTTTGTCCCTTCCTCCTGTCCTGCAACCAGCCTCTCCTTTTCCTTCTTCCTCATCCTCTTAATCTCACACTCCCGTCTCATTGCCTCCTCCCTTGTCGGAAACTCCTCGCAATATACCAGCTTTACAGGACGCCTTGGCTTGGTATACTTGGCGCCTTTTCCCAAATTATGCGTCCTTACACGCCTTTTGATATCATTCGTCCACCCCGTATATAAAGTTCCGTCCTTACACCGCAGCATATAAGTATAATTCATAACCATTCTCCCGACTCATTCGTATATCAATATTATATCCTATATTACCCTGATATCAAAGAAAAATATCCCATACCGACAAGACTCTCTATCATTTCCTGCTTGCCTGTATGGGATACCTAAACTGATTCCTTCTGCCTGACAGCTCTTTCCTTAAAGCATATATCTCTTACTCCTCCAGATACTCAACCGGATTAATAGGCTGTCCGTCCTTACGCATCTCAAAGTACACGTTGCTTCCTTCAACACTATAATATTTCGTAGGCTGGCTTACATATCCAATCACACTTTTCGCCTCTACATAATCCCCGACTTTCACCGGAACCTCCTTAAGCTGCCCGTAAAACAGCTCATATCCATTCCCGATATCCACGTTGACCGTCGTACCAGTCTCAGCCGTCACATCAATAGACTTCACAATACCTGTTGTCCCGCAGAGCACCTGGTCGCCCTCTGCGCCGGAAATAATCACAGCCGGATTGTACTTATACTGATCCAACGTCTGGAAATACACTGTCTTGTCCATACTGTAACTCATAATAATCGTGCCGTTTACTGGCCACAACAGTTGGCTGTTCTCGTTAAATGTAATTGCTCTGCTAAGCCCTTCCGTCTGCTGTACATCTGTACTGTTTGTCTGCTCTGTCGTATCCTCTGCCACCGGTTCCTCCGGCTTTTCTTCCGGCTCGGCTTCCTCCTTATTATTAATCACAAGGTTATTCGCTTCCTCTGCCGGTTCCTTCTTCTTATCATCCTTTGTATCATCTTCTTTTTCTGCCAGTGCAAGCTGCTCCTTTTGCTGCGTCCGTTTGTAGTCATTGAATGTATATGTTCCCACTAACGCAATAGCTGCCACAAAACAGACCACAGCCGCAACAGTAGCACCCTTCTTTTTCTGTGAAGGTCTTTGCCTCTTGTTCATCTTATCACCACCTCTGACTATATTTTTGCCAGATAGTGATAGACTTATTCTACGTCCAGTAATATTTCTGCGACTTCTTTTATCTCGGTTCCTTCAAAAAAATATTGTAAAATAGAATCGTATGTACCTCCCTCCTTTGCCATCTGATTTGCAGAATACTGGCTCATTCCAAGTCCATGACCTTCGCCTCTCGTGGTAATCCGAATCTGTCCGTTGTAACGCTGCAGCGTGAAACATCCTGAAGCAAGACTGTAATTATTACGAAATTCCTCCCCGCTGATATTCTCCTGTCCGACCCGCACACTCAACACATATCCGGCAGTATCCGTCGCCGTAATCTCTGCATCCATATCCTCCGCCATCACGGTACGAATCTGCTTCTCGTCCTCAATATCATAAGGGCAGTCCACAATCTTAAGATACGGATAGTCTTCACTCCCTAAAACCTCCTTCCCGTCACGGGTACAGCCATTACTCAGGCGAAAGAACGGCGTCAGCGCTAGATTTTCCCCATAAAGCAGCACCATTCCCTCCGTATCCTTCCATGCCTCCTCAAGCTTACGGTAATACTTCGGGTATTTACTCCCCCAGGCATCCTCCATCTGCTTCTGCGTCCAGAACTCCTCCTCAAGCACAGTAGCCTTTCCCGACTCCTTAATCTTGCGGTACACCTCCGTCCGTACCAGAACAGCCTGTGCCTTCAACGCCTCCTTCTCGTAGGATGCCGGAATCACCTTAGCCATAATCCCGATACAATATTCCTCAATGGGCATCTCCACTTCCTGTTCCCCACTCTTTACCCTCACCCTTGCACTGTCAACGTGAGAATAAGAGGTAATGCTTGACCCATTTAAAAACACTGTAATCACATATGGAAGCAAAATAATGATAATCAAGTAGCATCCCAGTCTTTTAAGTTTCAGCCGCATAAAAAATACCCTCCCATACACTGTATGGAAGGGTTAATTAATTTATGCATAAATATTTTAGTATTCTTCTACCTTCACGTCAATCTTTACAGGATCAAGTTTCCAGATATCCTCCACATACTCGCGAATCGTACGGTCAGAAGAAAACTTGCCGCAGCATGCCGTATTTAACAGAGCCATCTTCGCCCATCTCTCTTTATCGCGGTAGGCTTCCTCCACCTTGAGCTGCGCATCTGCATAAGCACGGAAATCCTTCAGAATAAAATACATATCTGCCCGATTTCCACCCTTTGTCGTAAGCAGAGAATCGTAAAGGTCACGGTACATCTCCGTATTGCCGTTCGCATAAGTGCCGTCAACCAGTTGATTAACCACCCTGCGCACATCCTCGTCGTTGTTATATACATCCCATGGATTGTAACCTCCGTTCTGCTCGTAATTGATAACCTCATCCGAGCTCAGACCGAAGATAAATGCATTCTCAATACCAACTTCTTCTACAATCTCCACATTGGCGCCGTCCATAGTTCCCAGAGTCGGCGCGCCGTTCAGCATGAACTTCATATTACCCGTACCGGACGCCTCCTTAGAAGCCGTAGAAATCTGCTCGCTCACATCCGCCGCCGCAAAAATCCACTCTGCATTGGATACACGGTAATCCTCGATAAATACCACCTTAATCTTTCCGTTGATGCTGCGGTCATTATTAACCACGTCCGCAACAGAATTGATGAGCTTGATAATCTCCTTTGCCCTGATATATCCTGCGGACGCCTTGGCACCAAAGATAAAGGTTCTTGGGAAGAAATTCTTCTCAGGATGCTCTTTAATCTGGTTATACAGATACATCACATGAAGGATATTCAACAACTGCCGTTTATACTCATGGAGACGCTTCACCTGTACGTCGAAGATAGAGCGAGGGTCTACCTCAATTCCATTATGCTTCAAAATATACGCTGCCAGGAATTCCTTATTCTTATACTTAATCTCCATAAATTCTTTCCAGGCTTCCGGATCGTCCGCATACTTCTTAAGTCCGGACATCAGAGACAAATCTGTAATCCAATCCTTTGTGCCAAGCTTCTCCGTTACCCAATCCGCCAGCCTTGGATTACCATGCATCAGGAAACGTCTCTGGGTGATACCGTTCGTCTTATTATTAAACTTCTCCGGCATCAACTGATAGAAATCCTTCAACTCCTGGTTCTTGAGAATCTCCGTATGAAGCCTTGCAACACCATTGACCGAGAAGCCCGCAACAATGGCAAGATGCGCCATCTTCACCTGGCCGTCCCTCAAGATAGCCATCTTCTTGACCTTGTTCTCATCACCCGGATAGGTCTTGCGTACATACTCGATAAATCTGCGGTCAATCTCCTGCACAATCTGGTATACACGTGGCAGCAGTCTTGAGAACAGGTCAATCGGCCACTTCTCCAGAGCCTCCGCCATAATGGTATGATTGGTGTAGGCACAGGTTTTCTTCGTAATCTCCCATGCTTCCTCCCATCCAAGACCTTCCTCATCCAACAGGATACGCATCAACTCTGCAACCGCAACCGTCGGATGTGTATCATTCATCTGGATGGTCATCTTCTCATACAGCTTCTTAATATCATCATGATGCTTCTTATACTTTGCAACAGCCGCCTGAAGACTTGCAGATACAAAGAAATACTGCTGCTTCAGTCTCAACTCCTTACCTGCATAGTGATTGTCGTTGGGGTAGAGAACCTCTACAATATTCTTCGCAAGATTCTGCTGCTCAACTGCCTTGTGGTAATCGCCGCGGTCAAAAGACTCTAACTGGAAGTCAACGATTGGCTCTGCATCCCAGATACGCAGGGTATTGACAACATTGTTATTGTAGCCCACAATCGGATAATCATAGGGAACTGCCTTGACAGACTCATAATTCTCCTGCACAAAATGAATCTTGCCCTTATCATCATATTCAACACGGATATTTCCGCCGAAACGAACCTCCTTCGCATATTCCGGCCTTCTAAGCTCAAACGGGTTGCCGTTCACAAGCCAGTTATCCGGCGTCTCAACCTGATATCCATTCTCAATCTTCTGCTTGAACATACCGTAGCGGTAACGGATTCCGCAGCCATACGCCGCATAGCCAAGAGAAGCCAGAGAATCCAGGAAACATGCAGCCAGACGTCCAAGACCTCCGTTACCAAGAGCCGGATCCGGTTCTTCATCCTCAAGAAGATTCAGGTTCACGCCCATCTCCTCCAAAGCTTCCTTCACTTCGGTGTAAGCCGTCATATTAATCAGGTTATTTCCAAGAGCCCTTCCCATCAGGAACTCCATGGACATATAATAAACAATCTTCGGATCGTCCTTCTCATACTGCTTCTGTGTAGCAATCCAGTTATCGATGATTGCCTCCTTCACGGCATAAGAAACCGCCTGATACAACTCCTGCTGTGAAACCTCCTCAATCTCCTTGCGGAACAGATGCTTCACATTCTGCTTAACTTCCTTCTTAAATGCCTCTTTCTCAAATCTCGGATTATACATACTTTTCCTACCTCTTTCTTTCCCCTGCGGGGCAGGAAAAACCCGCCCCCCAAAGTAATGTTATTTCCTCTCAACTCCAAGAGTTACCATCTCACCGTTAATCTTCCATTCCTTCACATATCCTGCCGGTGCAGCTTTTGTAACCTTCTGCGCAAGAGTTTCCTCTCCAATGGTATCTCTGTTAGCGGCAAATACCGCCTCTGCCTTGTCGGTTCCCTCATAGGTAATCTCAATCTGATCCATAACCTCGAAACCGGCTTCTTTACGCATAGTCTGGACTTTACTGATAATCTCACGCACAAAACCTTCCTCAAGAAGTTCTTCTGACAGGTTTGTATCCAGCACAACCGTAATACCGTTGTCATCCTCAGACACATATCCCTCCATCTGCGCGCTCTCAATCAGCAAATCTTCCCGTGACAGTACAACCTCCTGACCGTCAATCTGAAGCTTCAAGGCATCCGTAGCATTTAATTCATCCATAGCAGCATTGCCATCCACAGAACCAAGCATTGCCCTGATTCCATTTAACATTTTACCATACTTTGGACCCACTGTCTTTAGTTGAGGTTTAAAAGAATATGTTGTAAAATCGCGTACCTCTTGTGTAAATGTCATAGATTTTACATTCAATTCATCTTCTACAATCTTCTGGTAGAATTCCGGAAGTTCAAAATCCGCCTTCACATACATCCTGCCAATGGGTTGGCGATTTTTAATATTTGCCGTGTTCCGGCACGCGCGGCCCATGACAACCAGCTTTAACACCTTATCCATGTTCGCCTCAAGCTCATGGTCAATACATGACTCGTCCGCCTTCGGGAAATCACACAGATGGATACTCTCCGGCGCGCTCTTGTCCACACTCTTTACAAGATTCTGGTAAATGTCCTCTGTCATGAACGGAATCATCGGCGCCGCCGCCTTACTCACACCAACCAGCGCTGTGTAAAGAGTCATATAAGCGTTAATCTTATCCTGCTCCATTCCCTTAGCCCAGAAACGCTCGCGGCTTCTCCTTACATACCAGTTACTCATATCGTCCACGAATTCCTGCAAAGCCCTTGCTGTCTCCGGAATCCTGTAATTCTCCAAATGGCTGTCCACCTCCTGAAGCAGCGTATTGAGCTTGGACAAAAGCCACTTATCCATAACTGATAACTTATCATATTCCAACGCATATTTTGTTGCGTCAAATCCGTCAATATTCGCATACAATACGAAAAACGCGTAAGTGTTCCACAGAGTTCCCATGAACTTTCTCTGTCCCTCCACGACAGCCTTTCCGTGAAAACGGTTCGGCAGCCATGGCGCGCTGTTCACATAGAAATACCAGCGGATAGCGTCAGCGCCATATTTCTCCAAAGCGTCAAAAGGATCTACCGCGTTGCCCTTGGACTTGCTCATCTTCTGTCCCTTCTCATCCTGCACATGTCCAAGAACAATAACGTTCTTATAAGGCGCCTTGTTAAAAATCAGCGTCGAGATTGCCAACAGGGAATAAAACCATCCGCGTGTCTGGTCCACCGCCTCGGAAATAAAGTCCGCCGGAAACTGCTTCTCAAACAATTCCTGATTCTCAAAAGGATAGTGAAGCTGCGCAAAAGGCATGGCGCCGGAATCAAACCAGCAGTCGATTACCTCCGGTACCCTGTGCATCTCTTTGCCGCAGACCGGACACTTGATAGTCACTTCGTCAATGTACGGGCGATGCAGCTCAATATCCTCCGGACAGTTATCCGACATCTCTTTTAACTCTGCAATACTTCCGACAGAGTGCTGATGTCCACATTCACACTCCCAGATATTAAGCGGGGTCCCCCAGTAACGGTTACGGCTGATACCCCAGTCCTGAACATTTTCCAGCCAGTCTCCGAAACGTCCCTTTCCGATGCTCTCCGGAATCCAGTTGATGGTATTATTGTTTGCAATCAAATTTTCCTTCACGTCCGTCATCTTGATAAACCAGGATTCACGGGCATAGTAGATTAACGGGGTATCGCATCTCCAGCAATGAGGATAGCTGTGCTCGAAATTAGGCGCGTCAAAAAGCATTCCTCTTGCCTCTAAATCCTTCAAAACCTCCGGATCTGCCTTCTTCACAAATAATCCGGCAAATGGCGTCGATTCCGCCATATTTCCCTTTTCGTCAACCAACTGAACGAAGGGCATATCATATTTACGGCAGACCTTGGCGTCATCCTCACCAAACGCAGGCGCAGTATGAACGACTCCCGTACCGTCTGTCAGCGTAACATAGTCGTCGCAGATTACATAAAAGGCTTTCTTGTGCTGATTGGCGATTCCGTCTGCCGCGCACTGATACAGCGGCTCATACTCCTTGTACTCCAAATCCTTGCCCTGGTAAGTCTCAAGCACCTCGTAGGCTGCTTCTCCCTCCTTCGCAAGAGAACCAAGCACCGTATCCAAAAGAGCCTCGGCCATATAATAGGTATATCCGTCGATACATTTCACCTTTGCATAAGTCTCTGTGGGATTCACACAGAGTCCCAGGTTAGAAGGCAAGGTCCAGGGCGTTGTCGTCCACGCCAGGATATATGCATCCTCCCCCTTTGCCTTAAAACGCACGATAGCGGAACGCTCTTTTACATCCTTGTAGCCCTGGGCCACCTCCTGCGCGGAAAGAGGCGTTCCGCACCGAGGACAGTAAGGAACAATCTTGAAGCCCTTGTAAAGCAGTCCCTTGTCCCAAATCTGCTTTAAAGCCCACCACTCAGACTCGATAAATTCATTGTGGTATGTGACATAAGGATTCTCCATATCTGCCCAGAACCCGACTGTACTGGAAAAATCCTCCCACATTCCTTTATATTTCCACACACTCTCCTTACACTTGTCGATAAACGGCTCTAAGCCATACTCCTCAATCTGCTCTTTGCCGTCAAGACCTAACGCCTTCTCCACCTCAAGCTCTACCGGCAGGCCATGGGTATCCCAACCAGCCTTTCTCGGCACCTCGTACCCCTTCATGGTGCGGTATCTTGGAATCATGTCCTTGATTACACGGGTCAGAACATGACCAATGTGAGGCTTACCGTTGGCTGTCGGCGGCCCGTCGTAAAACATGTAAAGCTCATTGCCCTCTCTCTCCTCCATACTCTTTTCAAAGATATGGTTCTCCCTCCAGAACTTCTCAACCGCTTTCTCTCGGTCAACAAAGTTCAAATCTGTTGAAACCTTCTTATACATATAGACCTCCTTCATGTAAAAAAGCCCCCGTCCTGAATAGGACGAGAGCTAATGCTCACGCTTATAAACCACCTAAACATACAATCATATGCCTTCCCTGTAACGGGGGAACTCCGTCAGTATCTACTCGAACGTATCCTGCGCACCACATCTTTCGACAACTGCAGCTCGGAAGTGATATTCAGATATACCCTACTCGCATCAGGCTCCCACCATCCCCGACTCGCTGTATCTTTCTGATATATCTTACTGTCTCCGTCAACACTTTTTCTGTGTGGGTTTAATTATAGTCAAAACCCTGGATATCGTCAAGAGATAAATCTTAATTTTCCACCATATTTTGTCGATAAAAAATATAGGAGGTGATTATTTTGAACTTTTTCATGATGCAATCATTGGGCAAATATACAAAAACTATGGAAATGCAGATGAAGTGGCAGCAGAAGAAAGCAAACAATGACTTTACTGCCGACGGCACTACAAAACTTACGGATCCAATCGCACGGCAGGCTGAAGAAATCCGTTTAGCCCAGGCGGACGGCTCATCCAAGCTTTCTTCACAGATACGGGCGAAGCTGGCCTCCGGCAAGAAATTATCGCGGGAGGAAATGGAATATCTGCAAAAGAATGATCCTCAGACATATCAGAAAGCAAAAGCTCTGGAGGAGGAACAGAAAAGTTATGAGGAGGATCTTAAAAGGTGTAAGACGAAAGAAGATGTCCAGCGCGTGAGAATGAATCGCACGGCAGCCTCCTTAAGCGTAGTCAAAAGTGTTGAGAGTAATTCTGCTATACCCGAAAGCGCAAAGCTTGGTATCATGTGGCAAGAGCTCATGAAAAGCAAAGCTCTGGAAGAAACCATAAACACATTTATACAAAGCGGCAGATATGCCCAGCTTCCCACAGAAGCAGAAAAGCTGGAGGCAGAAAAGGCTCTCGAAGAAGCAAAAGCCTCAGAACTTGGAGTCGAAGATTACGATACTGATACGAACGAAGCAGATGCAGATAATATGACGGAGGATATCTCAAAGGACGAAGCAAATGATACTTCCCCCCATGAAGCCGAGCAAAGAAAGAGAGCTATTTTACAAGAGCACAGAAAGACCCTTGCGGAGGCGGAGACAACGCCGGAAGCCTTAAAAGTAAAGCGCGCCAAAGCCCATGCCGCGTATAGAGACAACCATGCCCAAGTTTCTGAACAGATTATGGACTTTAAAAATTAGAATAAAATAGACCGCTGTAAGTCTCGTATTTTAAGTCTTACAGCGGTTATTTACTTCATCAGCGCCTCTTTCTTTTTTCGTCAAGAAGCAATTTCACAAGAACTGCCACTAACACGACAAGCATGACTACGGCAGCCCCAAGAACACATTTCTTTACAATCTCCCTGTTCTCAAGGAATCCGGCCTTCTTATCCTTATCGCCTTTGCCGTCCTTATCCTCCCCCTGTTTCTGCGCATTTTCTGCCTTTTCTGCCTCTAGCTTCTCATAATAAGCCTGACTCAAGACTGCCCTGACACTTCCCACAGGATTGCCCTTATAGCTGTACGATAAAGTCGCCTCTCCGTCCGTTTCTTCATCCGGAACAATCTCCATGTCCAAATCCTGGAACTCAACTCCATTAGGCACGATAATATTCTGCTCGTCCAAAATCTCTGCCACATCCTCCGACTTCTCATTCTCTGCCGGAAGCGCCTTACTGAAATTGGCAAACGCATATTCAAACAGATTCCTGGTATCCGGATAAACATTCACCCCGTGGGTCTTAAGCACCACGCACACAAGCTGCATGTTCCCATTGTCCGCCATGGTGACAAGCGTTGACATTGCCTCCGAGGTATATCCGGTCTTTCCGCCAATCGCAAACTCATAATAATTGGCGTTTCCCTCCTTCAGCATCTTATGCTTTTGCTGAAAAACGTGCTCCTCCGTGGTCTCGGACGCCGGAATCGTATACTGCAAAGTCTGGACTATATCAAAAAACTCCGGATGCTTGAACAACTCTCGTCCGATTAACGCCATATCCCTGGCACAAGTATAATGGTTCTCGTCATGCAGCCCGTGAGGATTGGCGAAATTAGAATTCTCCCCGCCAAGCTCTCTGCATCTGTTATTCATTTGTTCCAGAAACCATGCATAATCATGCCCCAGATTCTTTCCCACATTCTCGGCAACCGCATAGGCGCCCTCATTTGCCGAAGCAAGGAGAGTCGCATATAAAGCCTGCTCAAGCGTAATCTGGTTGCCCTCCTTCATCCCAATATAGGCATCCCCTGGTTCTAAAAACGCAAGGCTCTCATGGGAAAATACCACAGGATCCGCAAACTGGCCGTTCTCTAACGCCACCAACGCTGTCAGAAGCTTCGTAATACTCGCCGGAAAATGATGGTCGTCAATATTCTTCGCATACAAAATCGCGCCTGACTCCACCTCCATGACGATAGCTGCCTCGCCATACGTCCCCGGCGCCTGAGGCCAGCCCTCTATCTCGTTGGACTGAACCGGCATTGCATAGACTGCGTCCAACTCCTGCTGAAGACGCTGCTCGTCTGTCAGCTCAGCCTGTTCCGGAGGCGGCTCACTCTGCCCTGCATCAGTGGCAAATGCAGCCGTCCCCAGACATACCCACAGGATTGCCGCCCAGACGGCAATCCATATCCGTTTTCTCCGTCCCATATTTACTCGGCTTTTTCCTCTTTCTTCAGATAATAGAAGCCAAAGGCAGGAATATTGACGCCTCTTGCCTCCATCTCCTTGCCGGAAATCAAATCAACATACATACCGTCTTCTTCATTAATCCATGCAGTCTTATCATACTCGCTGAAATTAAACAATCCAATCAGCTTTTCGCCTTCAAAATACCTTCCGATGCACAGAACGCCGGCTTCCCAAGTCTCAATAGTCCAAGTATCCGCGGTAGATACAAACACCTTCTCAGACTTACGAATCTTCTCCAACTGACCCAATCTCTGGAATACCTTGCCCTCCACGGTATCTGCATCCGTAATATTCTCGGCAAGCTCCCATTTCATTGCCCCGCGGTGGATATAACGGGAATCTGCCGACTTATGCGGATCCTCCTTATAAGTATAATCATTTACCTGTCCAATCTCATCTCCGCTGTAAAGCACAGGAATTCCAGACTGCATAAACATATACGCATGAAGCATAATATCCTTTTGGATTGCCCTTTCCATAGCCTCGGCATCCTGCTCAAAACCAGCCTTCTCGATACCGCACATAGAAGCAGTCGTTCCGCAGAACCTTGCGTCGCCAGTGATTGGGTCTGCATTATACAGCTCTCCACGGCTGGTACTCTCACCTACGTATCCCTGGAAATAATCATTCAAATACTGCTTGTGAGGACGCTCACGGATTCCCTCCCGTAAAAGAGAAGCATAATCCAATCCCCATCCAATATCATCATGGCAGCGCAGATAATTCAGGAACACATATTCCTTTGGCAGACGGTTTACGATGTCTAACTGCTGCCGCAGAAGCCCTACATCCCTGGTCGCCACAGTATGCCAGGTGGTAGCCATGGTCGTAACATTATAAAGCATATGGCACTCCGGCTTCTCCACGGTTCCAAAGTACGGAACCACCTTCTCCGGCTCCATCACAACCTCACCGAGCAGAAGAACGCTCGGACAAACAATCTCACCAATCATACGCATCATACGGACAATGGTATGTACCTGAGGAAGATTCCTGCACTGTGTATTCAGTTCCTTCCATATATAAGGAACCGCATCAATACGGATAATATCAATTCCTTTATTCGCCAGGAACAGGAAATTATACATCATCTCATTAAATACCCTTGGGTTCTTATAATTCAAATCCCACTGGTACGGATAGAAGGAGGTCATAACAAAATGCTCTACCTCAGGAAGCCATGTGAAATTCCCTGGCGCTGTCGTCGGAAATACCTGTGGTACAGTTTTCTCATACTGAGCCGGAATCGAATAATTATCAAAAAAGAAATATCTGCTCATGTACTCTCCGATTCCCTGTCTTGCCTTCTTGGCCCACTCATGATCCTCCGAAGTATGGTTCATAACAAAATCCATGCAGACGTTGATATCCTTCTTATGGCACGCCGCCGTCAGGCTCTCCAGATCCTCCATAGTACCGAGCTTCTCCTGCACCTTACGGAAATCCGCCACCGCATATCCGCCGTCAGAACGCCCTTCCACTGTATCCAGGAACGGCATCAGGTGAATATAGTTCACATTGCTCTTTTCAAGATAGTCAAGCTTCGATTCCACACCCTTCATGTTGCCGGCAAAATTGTCGATATAGAACATCATGCCAAGCATATCGTTCTGCTTATACCAGTCCGGACGCGCCTCACGATTCCGGTCAATCTCCTTCAAATCCTCGTTACGTTCTTCATAAAAACGATAAAGATTGTCGCACAGCTCGGCAAACATTGAGCTGTTCCCGTACAACTCCATATAGAGCCACTTTAGTTCGTCGAAATGTCTGGCAAACCGTTTCTCATAAGCAGCCCTTAGCTCTGCCCTCCTGAATGCTTCCTCGGCTTCTGAATCTGCCGCTTCACACGTACTCTTTTCCTCGGCTGTATCTTCTTCTGTCTTTACATCTTCACACGTACTCTTTTCTTCGGCTGTATCCTCACATACCTTCACTTCTTCTACGGCACTCTCAGAAACCGCTTCTGTCGTCTTTACAGCTTCTTCCTCTTGAGTTTCCACTTTAACAGCTTCCATATTCTCACTCTCCACCTTTGTTTTGACCTCTGCTGCCTGCACCGCTACATTCTGTCCTGCAATATTCTGTTTTCCCGTGTTCTGCTTTGCCGCAGCCTGCTTGCGCTCTTTTCTTGATTTCTTTGCCATAGTATTTCCTCATTCCATATATTTATCTCCTCCGGACATTCAAAAGCATATGCCCTTCGGGTGAGTGGACAGCAAAAGCAACCGTAATCGTACCAATTCCTTCCTGCCAATCCTATTATACTAAAATAAATCTTAGGTGTAAAGTTCCTGGACGTGATTCTGTCAGCTTCTCAATACCAAAATCAACAAATCCTTATATCAGCTTCTCAGAATCACAACCCCCTTCTTCTCAAGCTCTAGGCAGTCTCCGCTTCTATACTCCTTCCCGTCAACCAGGTTCCGGCAATCCCTGTCCAGAACCACCGAACTGCACTCCTTCCCATGGTTGAGTAAAAACAGCGTCCTGCCCTTCTCATTGACGCGGACAGCCGCCTCAACTCCCTTCGGAGTGTCCATAACAGGCTCAACCCCTGCCTCCTGAAAAACATTTTTCAGAAAATGCAGATAAAATTCCTCATTTGACCGAGTTCCCACATAATAGGCAACTCCGCTTCCATAATGATTCCTGGTCAAAACCGGCGTCCCTCTGTAAAAATCCATTTCATACTCGCTCATCTCCTGGGCGTCCTCCAAATGCATCAAATCACAAATCATAGAAGCCGGATATTTAACGCCGTCATAGACAAAAGAGTTACTCTCCCCTTCCGGCAAGGCGTCATTCTCCTCCACCCATATTCCAAGCACATCCCTCAATTCCCCCGGATATCCCCCATCAATCACCAGGTCATGCTCGTCTACAATCCCGCTGAAATATGTAGTAATAAACGTTCCTCCCTGGTCTACATACCGATTCACCTTCTGGGCATATCCTGACTTTGTCATATAGAGCAGCGGCGCAATCACCACCTTATAGGGAGACATGTCATCCTCAACGCTGATGATATCAACCGGAACATTCTGCTCAAATGCCGCCGTATAATAGTCCTTCACAGCATCCAGATATTTCATAAGAACACTCGGCCCTGCGGAATACTCCACAGCCCACCAGTTATCCCAGTCAAACACAATCGCCGTCTCAGAAGGAGTACGTCCCTCAAGGAACTCGTCCTTCAATTCTTCAAGCTCTTTTCCCAGAGCCTCCACTTCAAGAAATACTCTGGTATCATCCCTTCCCGCATGGTCAATCACCGCGCCATGATACTTCTCACACGCGCCGCGGCCTCTGCGGATTTGGAAAAACTGGATGGCGTCAGCCCCGTGAGCCGCCGCCTGAAGGCTTAAAAGACGCATATCTCCTGGCCTTTTCAGCTTATTGTAATGATGCCAGTTCGTCACACTAGGCGTCTGCTCCATTAACACAAACGACTGCTGCCCCTTAATACCGCGCATCAGGTCATGGCGCATAGCAATCGCCGCCGGACTGTCTGACGGCTCTGGATAGCTGTCCCAGGAGACAAAATCCATCTCCCTCGCCCATTTCTGATAATCCAAATCCTTGAAAAATCCCATCAGATTCGTGGTAACAGGAACATCCGGCATCACCTTCTTGATTGCATCATATTCCAGACGAAAACATTTCAGAATACTGTCTGACATAAATCTCCGATAATCCAGAGAAATCCCCTGGAACATCGTGCGCTCGCCCACATCTCCATGGATAAAATGCTCGCTTTTCAGATTGGGAAGCACAATCTCATCCCAATCATAAAACGTGTGCCCCCAGAATTCCGTGTAAAAGCAGCGGTTGACCTCCTCAATCGTTCCATATTTCTCCTTAAGCCACTCCCGAAATGCCTTCTCACAGTTCTCGCAATGACATTCCCCGCCGAATTCATTGGAAACATGCCATGCGGCAATATTGTCATAATCCTTGTACCGCTTCGCCAGCTCGCCCGCAAGCCTGGGCGCATACAACCGGTAAGTGGGGCTGTTGGGGCAGGAATTGTGCCTGCCTCCAAAGACCCGCCTCGTACCGTCTGCATCCGTCCTCAATATATCCGGATGCCGCTTCGCCATCCACGCAGGATGGGCCCCTGTCGCCGTCGCCATGCAGACCTTAAGCCCATTCTCCCGCACCAACTCCATAATCTTGTCCAGCCGTTCAAAACAATAGGTATCCTCATTCGGCTGCAGGGACGCCCAACTGAACACATTCAGCGTGACCATGTTGATATGTGCCTTTTTCATCATCCGCATATCCTCACGCCAGACCTCCTCCGGCCATTGCTCTGGGTTATAATCCCCGCCATACAAGATTTGCTTTATATTTTTTCCATATGCCATAAATGTCCCTCCATTATTAAATTAATTTGTCATTTCACATCAATGGCAGGTTGTTATCTGCCTGCCGCCTGCTACTCCTGCTGTCCGATAAATACGCTCAATGTGTCTGTTTCATAACTATACCTAAGAATCTTTACATCTGAAAGCTCTTTCGCCCCTTCCACAATATGTTTAAGCCCCTGCACTAACGACGGCATCATGGAAGCCATACGCGGATTATCCTTACCTAAATACGCGAAATCATTGTCACATAAGCCAATCAGCACGCCTGAACACTTATGTGTTTCGCAGAATTCCCGAAGCAAGGGTCGATACAGCGCGCCCGACGCACAGCGTTCCCTGAGAGAGCCCGTGACACACCATACGTGGCTTTCTTCCTCTGCATCTTCCATTGCCTTGGCAATTCCCCGAATAATAGGAAGTTTATCCTTATCCTCACAAAATTCCTCAAATTCCCGAAAATACTCTGAAAACGGAATAATCTCCGTATGCATAATCGTAACCGTACTCTCTAAAATGGCGTGGAAAATATCTTCTTCTGACATCCCCTCACATTCTACATCCGCCGGACTTAGATAAACCGGCTCGAATACATACTTACTAATCAACTCAGGGTCAAACATAAAATATACGACTGACACGCCGTATTCTGTCCGGTATCGGTATACCTCCGGACTTAAATCCGCTGTTTCCAGTTCCATTGTCAGTAATGCTAATTCGTTTTTCTTCAACATCTCTTTCTCTCCTTACACTCTTGTTTTTTCAACCACTTTGTCATATTCATAATCTTCTTTTAGGTACTTTGATATACTGTATATTCTACTACGTTACGACGACATTTGCCACATTATTATAGTCGAGATAAGACTATTTTATCAACAATCATTTTAATCTTTTCTATAATGGGGGAAAGGTGTGGTGATTAGAACATGATATTCGAGAATATCCGAAATTTACGGGAAGATAATGATAAGACACAGAAGGAACTGGCTGAATACTTAAATATCAAACAGACAACATATTCTAAATATGAGTTAGGTAAAATCTATATCCCTGTTGAAATGCTTATTAAGCTGGCTGATTTTTATGATGTATCCCTTGATTATCTGACGGGAAGGGATTCCAGAAAAAACAGAGCATAAACGGGGATGCCGCCTTAAGCAAAAATGCAATATTTTATGCTTAGTGTGACACCCCCCGTTTATCATTTGCCCGTATTGAGTTATAGTAAATAATTATTCTCTTTGTCAGCATCCCTTTCTTTAAGCATGATGCGAACTACCTCAATATATTTTCATAGTCTTGTAAATCGTGGTAGATACCCGTAACAAATACCTGTTTACCTACTATTTTATACAGCATAAAATAATTATGGCATTTCAGGTGGATGGTTCGATAGCCCAAATCGTATAGCTTCGGGTCATCACATAGTTTCAGGCTGCCTGCTACATGGGAAAGCTGTTTGACAGTTTCTCTCATATCCTGTTCAACACTATATGTTGCCTGTGGATTTTCCAGCTTAAAGAATATATAATCAAGTATTTCCATAGCCTGTGTCTCTGCCTTATTCGTCAATATGACATCATAATCCGTATTTACGTTCCAGCCCATTAAACACCTCATCTGCTCTGCGATATTTTCCGTCCACAATTTCCTGCTCTGCCGTATCAATATCCTTCATAAAATCTTCCCTTGACATAGGTTTGACAAACTTCCCGACGGCTCTGTCCATGGCTTCGGACTCACGCTGCTGAAAGAGTTTCTGGGTAACGTTCTGGATTTCCAGTAAGTCTTTTTCCGGCAATACTTTCATCATGGAAACTGTATTCTCAAGAATGCTCATATCCATCCTCCTCCCATATTCCTAGATGATTCATAATTATATATAGTTCAACATCTTATGCGCATTGAATTTTTATCCCCAAAAAATGAGAAAAGGCATAATTCCAATACGCCGATTGAACTAAGCCTTACGAAATGGAGTATAGGGGATTCGAACACTCAACTCCTCCAATTAAAGTTCTATACTCCCTTTTCCTCAATTCGGAATTTCTATGCAAGCCAACTTTCAAATATTCATTTGTCGTCGTCTTGTCGTCGCTTATTCCTAGAAATTATTAACAGTATACACCCTGTTTTATTGAATATCAAGCCTTAATTTCCTTAAACGTTTTCTCCAACTTCTCCATATCTGAAAGCGTTTTTTGAAGTAATGGATGTTGATAACGTTTACTGTTGTCGATTGTACTATGTCCAACTGTGCCAATGAGAGAAAGCTCGCTGAACCCTTCTATATTCGTGCAAGCTGTAATATAGGTATGGCGCAAATCGTGCAATCTGTAACAAGGAAGTTCTGGACACTCTCTTTCCATAAACCTTTTAAAGTTCTTATACAATGTAGTCGGCTTCATCAGATTATATGGCTTTTTCATAAGTATAAAGACACTGTTCCCTCCTTGAAAATCCGGCTCAGAGGATTGTAATTTCATATGTTCTTTCCGTGCCTTCTGCAGTATCTTGTATACCGTCCCGTCAACTATAAGAGGAATGATTCTCTTTCCTGCCTTTGTCTTAGTTGGCTTCTCAACCATATTCCCATTTTCATCCTCTACTATGGCTCTCTGAATGTGTATATACGCCTGAGACTTATCCAGAACAATGTCCTCCCATCTTAACCCAATCAATTCAGAACGCCTAAGACCTCCGGCAAGGCAACAGACTCCCATCAAAAGTTCTATCGTTCGATTTCCTGTTTTCTGCGCTCGGTCAAGGATTATCCTCACCTGCTCTAATGTATAAGCCTTACCTTCCTCTTGAACCAACTCTGGTAATCGGATATAGTTAGTGGGTAATTCCTGTCTTTTCATATAGTTATCTTTCATTGCCTGGTTTAATATAGACGAAATAAAAGATATACGGTTTCTCACTGTTTTAGGTGATTTGCCATCATTACTATATGTATTTACTATATCTTGAAGCACCTCCGAAGTAATCTCAGACAGATAATAATGACCAATTTTTTCTTTAATCCCTTTTGGAGAATAATACATCCTCATATACCCTGCCTTAGTTGAAACGGAGATATAGTTCATATATTTTGGAAAATAAATCTCTTCTACATAACCTTCAAAAGTAAGCGGTGCTTTATCTATAAACTGACCAAACTGAGCATTTATAGCCATCTCATTGCAAATCTTTTCTGCTACTGCCTTCTTAGTGCCCTTTGGTAAAATCTTGTAAGTACGTTTGCGCACACCATTTATCATTGTATCCTTAACGATTCGGTAACGGAAACCATCTTTTCTTTTTACCTTTTCAACATTGAAAGACATCTTTATTCACCCCCTTTTTAATAAGTCCCTATATCAAATTCAATGTTGCCATCACCCAAAAGAAGTTCTTCTACTTCTTTACGAGAATAATAATAGGTATTCCCAATTTTCTTATAACTGCAATACTGATTAAGGAAAACCCGCAATTTTTTGATATCCATATCCAAGATTTCCTTTTTTATCTCCTTCGCTGTCATACACTTTCTCTTCTGGACTTCTTTATTACTCATTCGTACCTCCATGACTATAATATGAATTTAGCTTCCCTCTTATTTTCGATTGTATGAAATATCCCTCTCTCCCTCAACGCTTACGCTGTCACCCTCTAATCCCCCTCAAGGGGGAATTCAGCCAAAAGACACTTGGTCTCACGAGAGACCGTGCGTGCCGTTGGCTGGCAATAAAACAATTCTAAATTCTTGATTCACCTTCCTCTATATACTCCTTCGGAAGTTCTTCTGCAACCTTAAAAAGATATAACCAGAACTCTTCACTGGATTTCTCTATTTCAAAGCCGATATAACTATCATTATTTTCATATTTCATACTACTTTTCTCCTTCTGATACTTTCAATCATTGCCAAAAGAAACCATTCTATCGACAATCAAATTTTCCTTTTTCGAATATGCATTTTATCGCTTACTTTCGATACTTTCGATAAATATTTTTTAAGAAAAATAATAAATAATAATAGAATGAGGATATAATTCCCGTAAAAATCTTTTATGTCAGTTTATCGAAAGTATCGACAAAAACACTACATTTGTCATATAGCACTTAAGATTCTGCATTGTCTATACATCATCAGTTCTGCAAGTATCTTTATCTTGAATAAAACGTATCTCTTTATATTTTCCTATATTATGAATGCTGTAAGTAATCCCATATTCCTCCTTTAGATTACTCTGTATTCTATCCAGCCTAGACCTCAATTTGTTGGATAAAGCCGGAAACTCTGATAAAGGAATATTATATAATTTTCCTATTTCTTTCAGCTTACTCAGCAAATTTGTCATAGAACATTTATACTCCCGTTCTTCTCCTATTAGGATGAGTAAACACTCTACGATTACATCATTCTTAAGGGTTTCTTGATTCCCTCTCTTTCCGTTCATCATAAGCAATCCATCCGTGTACTCATCTTCAAACCCCATAGCACGTCCTACCAGTATTGCAGTATCATAGAACGAAGCGATACGAGTCTTATGCCCTGTTGTTATCGGAACTGTATCATTAGAAGCTTTCGCTACTAGCTTCAAGCATGCCCCTAATATACGTGGAAGTTCTGCACGGAACGCTGATTCCATTTCATTTTCATTGCGTATATTTTCAGCTTTTAATTTCTTCGTTGGAAGCAAGATAGTCCGTTCCATCAAATCACTTCGGCTAATAACCAGTTCTGTTCCATTCAATAAAACGATACTTTTTATATCCGTCGTAACCAAGTCAGTATCTTTATATAACATCCTCTTTGGTTCCATGCCCCCCGTGACTGACTGGCAGAATAAATCATGCAGATTTCTCAAGTCACTTTGCGACACGTTGTCGAACGCACTGACCAGACTAGCGTTCAGACGCAATCCCAAATCAGATTTTTTTGGTATACTGTTTAACTCCGCACCTTTAATCACTGGGTCAATAATTTGAACCGTCCTCGCTAAGATTGTGCTCTTACTGCTACCTTTCTCTCCATATACAGCCAATATCATATGCTGAATATCTGGGAAAAAGCATGTAACTAACCAAACAGAATACAAGTCTCTCAATTTCTTATTTGGTATATTCAAGTGCTTTTTCAGCATTTTAGAAAGAGAAGTCTCGTCTACTGAAAAATCGGGCTTTACTTGGTCTGCCATTATATTCGTCCGCTTAAACAGCATTTTAGGAGTTTGCACAATTTTATATTTACCCCCTTCAATTTTCATACACAAATTTTCTGATTCACTTAAATCATATAAAATAGCGTTATCATGACTACAAATGCGATTAGACAGCATATAGGACAGCTTATTCTCAAACGCCATAACCTCCAACTCATCAAACATATATTTGTATTGGTTATCATTAATAATCTCACCTGTATACTTCTTATATACAGACTTGAATGCCACTCTAAATGATGAACCGGATAATAAGTAATTCTTGGTTACTCCATCAGTACTAATGGAACAAAAAAACTCATTTTTGGGATTGGAGAACGGGGTTATAACCCCGTCCTCAACTAACTCCTGTAGATAATTTCTGTTTCCTTTTTCCTCATTCATCCTCATCTTCTTCGTAATCTTCCTCATAATCTTCGGCATATGCTTCATCCTCATCTTCCTCATAATCTTCGGCATATGCTTCACCCTCGTCAACTGCCAAGGGCTCTATCTTCTTAATATACGCCTTGTCAGAGTCCTTCTTATCAAAAGTTACGCTTACTCTCGCCTCATCTAGTTTCTTCCATTGGATATGATTTGTCTGGTCAACTGCACCTAGCGTACTAAGCAGAATGCCCAATTCAGATTGGTCTGTAATTCTGTAACCTCCATCAAAAAACTTCGTCTCTTTAATGGTTGCCCCATTGACCTCTCCTTGTAGTTCCATCACTACTCTATCTCCATATATAGTTTTCATCGGATAGACAGAAACAATTCGCATGTCGTATACTCCCATTTTGAAGGGAATTACATATTTCGGAAGGCAGCCTTCGGAATTTAACTCCCTCTTTCTCATTAGCTTATTCCTTCTAGCCGCCGGGCTCATCCCTCTCAATGACATTTTAGTTTCCTCCCTTCTTGAGCTCCAACCTAAAGTTCTCATCAATAATAGAAGCAAATATATTCTTTATATCATTAAAAGCAAATATATTCGCCATATATGAATCGTCTTGAATACTAATGCTATGTATAAAATGCCCCAACCTATTCACCCTCTCATATTTAAAAGAAAAAATATATTGTAATAACATATCCAAATCAGCCTTGCCATCCGTCAATCGAAGGGCTTTAGCCTTAAGTAAAATGTCAATGAGTTCTTCATTATCTTCGTCTAATATATAGTACTTATTAAAACAAAAGTTGCAATGTTCAAATTCTAGCACCAAGTATAACCTATCATTTTCACTTTCAAAATGATAACCATACAAAATAGCACAATCATTATCATCCTCCGCATCAAGCAACCCCCATGGAATGAGATTTCCTCTCTCCACAGAATTTTCTATATATATTACATTTTTTTTATACATACTAAAACCTCCTACTTTGTAAAACATACAAAAAAAGAATAATTAAACATATCTATTATTGTATAAATTTAAACTCTCTTATTCGTAAAACTCGTCCTATATAAGCATTAAAAATTGTATGTTATTATTCGTAATATTGCATTATAAAATTTATTTTGGTTAATTTCTATATAAGGGAATTATTTCGATATATCTTTATTAGCTTTATTTTATGAAACTTGAATAGTATAATATCAGAATTATTAGATTTTAAGTCACACATTATATGTGTTTCCGTTTAATATCACTTAAAGTACTTTAACATCATTTAATAATAGTAAAAATTCAAAAAGTAAAATCCATTTGCACAAACAGCACCGTTTTATTAATCAATACTCCTTTCTTAAACTTATTTTTATCTGCTCTGCAAATTATTTTTATAATATCATAAAAATTCTTGAAATACAAGTTTTTTTATAAAAATCATACTATAAAAATGCACAAATTTTTATAGGTTTTATTATTGCTATTCTACAATCCATCTTATTATTTCATACATTTTTGCCAAAAAAAAATGGTAGTTTTTTATTTATTACTACCATTTTTCGTATTATCCATCCAGCAATTCTGAGCTATCATCCCACTCCAATTACACAGAACTTTTCATCTTGCTTCAACTCCTGCATGGGTATATGAGCGTAACCCCATAGTCATTTGACATCAAATATAGTACAGACTTCCACATAACCCCATCACCACTACAGAGAGTGTCCTCTAGTTCCATATCATCCAGACGGACGTGGTATTTATCCAGAAATCTTTCTATTTCTCTGTCATTCCCTATGCAGTCAGTATATACTAGCAGATAACCGCCATCATCATTATCAACGTTTCTCTCACTCCCATAGTATTCATCAAGAATAGAAATCACTCTTATGGTTTCATCTGCAACCGCTTTTGGTATCCTGCCATCTGAGACTAATTCTTGAATGATAGGCAACTGCTTGGCTGTCCATATTTTCACTTTCATCCTATTTCCCCCAATCTAAAAAGACATAAGTATTTTTTATACTAAATCCATTTCTTCAAATTCTTCTAAGGAATCTTTCCCGTAATCATAGATAAGGAGTTTTCTCTGTGTAATCTTTCCCGTATCCGAACGCACACTGCCAACTCCATCAATTAACTGTCTTATAGCCATAACGGTATTTTCATTTACCATGGTAAGGAGAGCGTAGTCATTGTTAGAGAATCCTACTAATAGACGATTACAATTATGAGCCATACAAAATTTTCTTAATAAACGTTTATAGAATCCTCCAACCGCACCACGTTCACCAAGGATGTTGGAAACACACCAAAGCTGTTTACTCTTATTTTCAATTTTCACCATTACGCTGATTAATTCCCTAATTACCGGAATCAATGACCTTTCACAAACCCGTTCCAAGTCTTTTAAATATTCTGGAAAAAGCATGATTCTAGGCTGAGTCATAATAATGGTATTTTTTAATACTTTTTTGAAAAGTTCATTTTCCGTCATTCCAAAATAGAAAATATCAGAATTATTTAAGTAAATCGGCTGAAAGATTAATTCCTCCATAAGCTGAAAGTTGAATATATAATAAACAACGTTAATCCCCCATTCAGTACGGTATCTGTATACATCTGGATTTAAGTTCTCGGTTTCCAGTTCCATTAGAACGATTTCGGGTTCTCCGCAGGTTACTACATTTTTAATTCTTCTGGATTGTTTACCCCATCTTTTAATTCTCATAAATTAAAAACCACCTTTCTTTTCTAAATTTTTCTTTTTCATAGAATAGACCACAAATATAGTGCGTTCCTCGGCTGGAATGGAAATATCATACCAATTCCATATTCGATTTTTCTTCATGGGATGTTTCTTGCCTTTAACTTCGATTGTATGGAAATTATTCTCTGAATACTCTACTTCTTCGATATATAAGTGCAGTCTATCTAAAATATCAATTAAATCATTCCTAAGTGGTTTCAAGAATAATGTTACATAATCGTTATCGCTTGCTTTTTCAAACTCAAGAATATAGCCGATTTCATGAAGAACCATTCTCGGAATTTTATATTCTTTCAATAAAGGATTTATAGTTCTCAGAATTGAAAGCTGATTTTGGTTAAATATTTTAATTTGCATATGTATATCCTTCCTTTCTTAAAATACAGCAAAAAAGCCGAAGTGCAATGAATCTTACACTTCGGCTTTTAATTTTATAGTATTTTTATTTAGATTTTCGCTAATAGAATTTTTTTCTTTTCTTGGAATTCTTCGTCAGTTAGGATACCTGCCTCTTTTAATGAAGCAAGTTTTTCAATTTGTGTTAATATATCTGAATTATTATTTCCCGAACCATTGTTTATATTCTTTTTTTGCTCAAGTCTTTGTAAAATACCATGTTGACGCAATAAAGCGATAAACTCTCTGCATTTTTCAGCTTGACGGTATATCGTGAATCCTGTAAGCATTTCTACTCGAAGCGTTAATTCTTCTCCAGTATCAGCCTTAAAAATGATACAAATTACATTTTCTTGCTCTTGATTTGCGTCATTCCCTCCACCCAGAAGGACTTCGGCAGTAGTGATTGTGCGTTTCTCTATATATAACTCCATTATTGAATCATAGAAAATATCAAAATCACTAAACCAATCTTTAGAATTTCCAGTTTTTCGGAAAGAGAACTGATTCTCCATAACGTTCAGACCAATAGAAGCACTTCCCATCTTTACTTTAGGGTACTGTGGTAGTCCACTGACGTAAGTTACTTCATATCTTGCAAGCGCACCTTCTAATGCCTGTTTCAATTCTTTGTTTTCTTTCTGGAATTCCTTGAATGAACCTGTGCTTTCATCCAGAGTTTTCTTAACGGAATCTTTTGCATTACCTAATTTCTCTGCAAGCTGTTTTTCTTCTGCAAAATTGGACGCTTTGTCTTTGACATTGTTTGCAGTTTTCTTTAGTTTATCAAATAGAGCCATAACTTCCCTCCTATTATTATATAGCTTTAAAAATTCCTTTTTTCTTCAAATTATTCTTGTTATTCTTACTTGCTATAATGAATAATCCTCCTGTTAGTTTTTCGTCTGATAATTTTCATTTCTGGCGGTATTTCGTCAATTATTTTTGGCTTTTTAAGTTTCCTTTCCATATTTCCATAAAATTTTTTCATAATGAATACCTTCTTTTTTAATACAGAAAATTATCTGATTTTCTGGTTTGAAACTATATATTAAAGGTTATAGATTACTTTCTGTATTTATATAGAATTAATTAAATAATTTATTGAATATAGCAATACCTGTTATCAAAAGCATTAGCAGAATTGCCCCATAACTGATATAAATTAAAAATGAAAGAATAGTTGAGCCAATCCATGCAAGTATTGCTACAATTCCCAAAAACAATGCTACTTTCAGTAGAACAGAATCCTTAAACACGTTCCATAAAATAGCAATTATTATCAATGTAATTAATATTCCCATCTCTTTTTTCTCCTATCATGTTTATTGTGTTTTTTTAATTTCTTCTCGTTAGTGGCATAAAATATATAATCCTTTTGGTGCTAATTTTACTAAAATCTGCGCCTCCTCTTTTTATGTGTATATATCTACTCATATAATTATACCATATTTATATACTGCTTACAATAGACATAAAGATAAAATATCATGTATAGCAGGAGGTCTCATTTATGAACGACTTAGAATTTGGTACTGTAAAACTTCACCTTAAAGAAATCATGCATGAGCGTGGTCTGTCCTTAACGAAACTGTCATTTCGTGCTGAAATGCAGAGAACCCAGTTAAAGCACTATTATGACGGTTCTATTCAGCGAGTAGACTTAGCTGTATTATCAAGGCTCTGCTATGCACTGAATTGTAATTTGAATGATTTATTAGAATACATACCTCCAGTAGAAGATAAGTAGTGGAATATAGGGATAATGGGACTTTATGCTTAATTATCCCTATATTCATACTCATTTGCTGATTTCCTTTTTTACTCAAAATAAAATCAATCCATAAGGACATATCCTCTTTGTATGTATGATATGTCTTTATTATAGAGAATGGGGTAGACATAATCTGTCACTATATTAAATTTAATATTTTTATTTGTTGTTGTCTTTCTTCCCCTTAGCTAAGTTCTTTGCAGCAGCCTTGCTCTTTGCCTCTTTTTCGCTTTTCTTAGGCTTCGCCCGTTCTATTAAATCCTTCAAGATTTTCTTTCTGGGATATTCCACCAGTTTCCAATGGGACTGGCTATGGCGGATTCCCAGGAAAAGCGGATGGACTCCGATGTTATCATTCTTCATCCCGTCTACCGTCAGTTGATAGAGTGGTCTTGAAGGCTGTTCACTCTCCCAGAGTTCAAGGATTCTCTGCTTCGACTGGCAGATTACAGGAGAGTTCTGCTGACTGTTTCCCCATGCTATCACCACCTTGGAATCATCCGTAAGTTTTGAAAAGACCGTTTCCTTAATATAATTCATATTTTCTTCATCCACAGTTAATCCGGCTAAAGAAAGTCGGCTCTGTGTTACCTGTGCAAACAGATTGATAATGGTATATGAATTTAAGCCTAATTCAGCAAGATGGTTCAGTAGATGGTTATTGGTGGAGTCCTCTACATAGCAATTATCCTGTGTTCTGGTGGGATACAGTAAGATAAAATATACATGACTGCCCGCAATCCCTGTAATCTCTTTCGTAATACGGTATGTTCTGTCTCCGTCCTCAGATGAGACTATCTCGGTTTTTACTGCAATTTCTGTATTAACTAATTTTTCCATAGGTCTTTCCCCTTTCACTTTTCCACTTATAGAATGATATAGTAATTATTTAATAAATCAAAATATAACTCGTTCCCTAAGAAATCTGCGTTATCTAAGGTAGCTGCTACTAAAACAGATAAATCCGTTTCGTTTACCATTTTTTTGATGTAGATTTCCGTTCGTTCCCTCCATAGGTCTTTGCCGGATTCATCCATACTGCAGTATTCTAAGAATGACCAGTATAATTCTTCGCCCCGTTCCGATAACAAGCACCCTATACGGTTTAATTTCTCATAGGGAAGTGGCTCAATATGCCCAGAGACTTTTAAATATATTTCATTTACTCCGAGCTTTCTTAAATAGCCTTCCTCATTGCGGTAGAATTGCAGAGAGGATTCCGGTTCGCATAACGATAAGTATTGCTGATAGATGGTTTCCCATTCTTTCGGATACAGAAATAGATAGGTAGTCAATTCGTCAATCCATTCCTTTTCCGTACCCTCATAGAAATCTGGCGGTTTGTTAATATCATGCAGATTCAGACATTCATTGCCTTTTTCCCAGTAATTGCCCTCATATAGTCTCTGCTCAAAATTTTTACTCATAGTAATTCCTTTCCACGAAAAACCGTAGCTATGGCTGAATCTATGTACCCCCGTTCCTCATCCCCTCCCATAAGGGACGGGGGTACACAGAAAATCCTCTACCAATCTTTCATATGAATTAAGTATTATTTTTAGTAACGTATCATCTTTCAAATAAATAGGCTGTCATAGATTTATTTAACCAAATAATTCCTTGGTTGAATTTGTAAGATATGATTATAGATAGTAGAATTTTTAGAAATGTATCAATATATCTGACTTGCTGATGGCGACACTGTCGCCGTTGTCGTCGCCAAAAGTGGAGGTATACATTGTAAACAGCATTAATATGGTGGCACGAGAAAAGGTCAGCATACCCAAGTATTTAGGATACGCTGACCTGCTTATTAACTGTTTATGAAGTGTATGAGTGGCATATAGTAGCCGTACAGATACGCTTATTTCCCCTTATAAGACCTTATTTCCCTCTATTCGGACATTCGGTTATCTCTGAATTTTAATCCCAGAAAATGAAAAAAGGCATAGTCCCAATACGCCGATTGAACTAAGCCTTACGAAATGGAGTATAGGGGATTCGAACACTCGACTCTTCCAATTAAAGTTCTATACTCCCTTTTCCTCAATTCGGAATCTCCATACAAGCCAACTTTCAAATATTCATTTGTCGTCGTCTTGTCGTCGCTTATTCCTAGAAATTATTAACAGTATACACCCT
>ERZ808044.287-NODE-287-length-64398-cov-12.274887_pt1 | contig 64398 bp, 79 predicted proteins | sample MGYA00380195_ERZ808044 | MGnify/ENA primary metagenome ERZ808044 (study PRJEB31490, sample SAMN06133423) | mouse gut metagenome | isolation source: Z7_2 | host: mice | place: China: Chengdu | collected 2015-05 ...
GTTATTGTCAGCAGTTCATCATCATATTCCTGTATCAGCTGTCTGGTGCCATTTAACTTTTGTTTAATGGCCTCCTCGCCCAAATTATCTATATGCAGCTCCAAGTTCGCTTCAAAGGACACCTCGTGCGTTTCCTGAACCTTTACAAATTCCTCAAATAAATATTTGCCATCCTCTTTGTCGTAATTTGTAATGGTTGTTGCAAACTCATTATACATCAGAAAGTCCTGTACGATACTTTTTTATTTAAAAACTTGTAAAGTGGTGTTTTTATCTGAAAACTATTATTTTTCATAATAGCAACATAAATTCCATACAAAGACCAGAATAATAAAAATGCTTGTATTAACGTACTTTCTTTTAATCCATAATAAATCCACTGCATTATGACTACCTCATTTCTTTTCCTAATAATTTTACTATACAACATTGTCAACTGATTTCATAACTGCTAAATCACTTTACAACTAATATACATTGCCTTTATCAAAGTGACTATTTAAAATAAGCGTATCACTATCTCTAATGATACGCCTATCCCATTCAATTTCCAAGAGCCTGTTGCCTAATTTTATCAGCAGGGTGTACACTACATAGACACGTTGATTATGGAAAACCTTTATTTTCCGTTTGTGTTCCCACACCCGATATCAACTACCACCGAAACATCAAAGTAGTTTTTGAGATGCTTATTTCGGATTTTTTCACCCTCCGAAGTGAACATGAAATGCTTCGCAAAGTGCCTAAAATAAAGGACTTCTACGAGTTTTTCTTTTGTATCGACACAATAGTCTCCACATGCACCGTATTCCCAAACTGGTCCACCGCTCTCACCTTCTTCACCTCATACCCCCCATCACAAAGCTCTCTTAAATCCCTCGCCAGCGTAGCCGAATCGCAGCTCACATATACAATCCGCTCCGGATGCATTTTCAGCAACGTCTCCAGACACTTCTCATCGCACCCCTTCCTCGGCGGATCCACCACAATCACATCCGGATGCAGCATGCTTCTCCCATCAGCTTTCCCTGCGTCCTTCGCTGCAGCCGCAGCCACTTCTCCAACCTCATCTGCACTTCCGGCAGATCGTCTGCTCTCCCTCTCGTAAAACTCTGGCAGCACCTCCTCCGCCTTTCCCACAAAAAACTCCGCATTGGAAATACCATTCAGCTTCGCATTGTTTTTCGCATCCTCAATCGCCTGCGGCACAACCTCAACACCATATACCTTCCCCGCTTTCTGCGCTAAAAACAACGAAATCGTCCCAATCCCACAGTACAAATCCCACACCGTCTCCTTCCCTGTCAGTCCGGCATAATCTAATGCCAGACTGTAAAGCTTCTCCGTCTGCACCGGATTCACCTGATAAAAAGACTGGGGTGAAATATGAAAACCAACCGCCGTATCCGTCAATGCAAACTCTTTCCTTCCCGCTCCTTCTGCTGCCACCGCATCATTCCCACATTCCCGGAGATGAATATAATCCGTAATATACGGCTGTCCCCAGATACACTCCGTTCTTTCCCCCAATATCACATTCGTATTCTTCGTATTCTGATTAATAGAAATACTGGTCATCCCTTCCAGCCCAGAAAGCTTTTCCACCAATTTCTCCCTCGCCGGAAGTTTCTTCCCATTGATAACTAAGCAAACCATAATCTCCTTCGTCGTAAACCCATAACGAATCAGCACATGGCGCACCAGCCCTTTCCCCGTTGCCTCATCATAGGGTTTTATCCCATTTTCCCTCATGTAAGAAAGCACCGTCTCCAAAATCTTCTGGTTTTCCTCCACTCCCAGTTTACAATCCGTCACCGGAATAATATTGTGGCTCCGCGCCGCATAAAATCCAGCCACCACATTTCCCTCTTTATCCGTTCCTATGGGAAATTGCGCCTTATTTCGATAGTGGTACGGTGTCTCCATTCCCACAATCGGCTGCATTACCTCATCCACAAATTCCGGTGCAAATCCGCCAATCCGAATCAGATTCCCCCGCACCTTATTCTGCTTAAATTCTAGCTGCTTCCCATAATCCATCGCCTGAATCTGACAGCCCCCGCAGCGCTTGTACAGTTCGCACTCCGGCACAGTTCTCGCCTCGGAAGGAGACAAAATTTCTTCCATTCTGGCATACCCATAGTTTTTTTTCAGTTTCGTAACCCGTGCCCTGATTTCATCTCCGATTACAGCATCCTTCACAAAAAAAGTCATTCCATCATATTTCCCGATACCTTGTCCGTCCACGCCCATATCTTCGATTTTTAGCTCTATCATATCATTTTTTTGAAGCATAATTCCTCCCGATAAAATTCTCTGTCTACTTTCCCGCTACTAACCATATCGCTTTTTACTAATAAACCTATTATGGAGAAGAACGCCATATTTCAAGCATTCTTCTCCATAACAGATTTCAATCATATGTTGTCCCTAATAATAACCGGCTTACTCATCCTCCACACTATTCTCTTCCCGCCCTGCGGATATTGCTCTCAAGCAAACGATTATACCCCTGCCACTCCAGATTATTTTCCGGCACGCCCGCAAAAACCTCTCGGATGGTTTCCATCTTCGCATCAATATTATCAGCAAAGCTTAACGCCAGCGCCTCCGCCAATGCCGGTTTCTTCGGAGAACCAAACTCCAACTCTCCATGATGAGCTAAAATACAATGCTTCAGTTCATTGGCAAGCCCCTGGGGGAATCCGGGAATGGTGCGGATTCTCTCCCCCACCAGCTCGGCGCCAATCATGATATGCCCTAAGAGCTGCCCTGCGTCCGTATAATCATTTGCCGGAAAAGTGGAAAGCTCTTCCAGTTTACCCACATCATGGAAAATAGCCGCCGTCACAATCAAATCACGGTTCAGCATAGAATATACCGAGGCAAAATAATCACAATGTTTTGCCACACTTAGGGTATGCTCTAGCAGTCCCCCCACAAATCCGTGATGCACGGTCTTTGCCGCAGAATGAAATTTAAACCGCTTCTCAAACTCTATATCTTCCACAAAAAAGCTGCTTAACAATTTTTTCAGATAAGGATTTCCCACCGTACCGATCAATGCCGTCAGCTCATTGTACATTTCGTCAATATCCCTGGTACTCACCGGAAGATAATCCTTAGGGTCATATTCCCCCTCCTGCACCTTGCGGACACGCTTCACATTCAATTGGAGATTTCCCTGAAAACTGGTGATGTCGCCCATAATCGCAATATAATCCAGCGTTTCAAACTCTTCAATCCCCACCGAACCCGGCTCCCAGATTTTCGCATCCAGCGTTCCTGTCTTATCCTGCAATATCAGGTTATCATAAGGCTTTCCCGCCTTGGTCAATGCCGGCTGTTTTACTTTACACAGATATATCTCGTTAATTCTCTCGCCTTCCCGCAGGCTGTCAATATACTTCATACTCTCCTCGCTTCTATTTTTAATAATTGTAACTTTTTAAATACTTTGTTTTGTACTGCTTTATTTCCAAACGCTTACTTTTACCCTGTAGGTAAACTCCCGCCTCCTTTGTCTATTTCAAAACGCTCACTTCCACCTCACAGGTAATCTCAGTATACCCCTCCGCACCCTGGCGTTCTATCGTAATTTCCACCATATCTCCCGGGGTCATGGAAAGAAGCCTGCTCTCGTAGCCGTCCACATTAAAGATGTTTTCCCCGTCTATCTTGGTGATGACATCCCCGCTCTGCAGTCCGGCTGCCATAGCAGGAGAATCCATCTCCACCTCTTTAATGTAAGCGCCCTTCGGCATATCGTATTCCGAGGCTATGTCGTTCGTCACCGTTGTTAATTGCAGTCCGATATAAGGAATGTCCTTGCCGTTTGACAGCATTTCAATCACCGTCTTTATCTCTGAAATAGCAATGGCGGTCAGTGTGTTTGCATCCCCGGCGCTACTGTAGTCCTGCATGACAAGACCGATAATCTCACCGTTTAAATTGACGATAGCCCCGCTGCCGTTGCTGTTTCCCACAATGTCCGTAGTAAATACCGAATAATTGCTGTCCACCGTACAGATACTATTTGTGGTGGAGGTAATATTTCCCGTCAAAATAGAATAATTGGTTCCTAACGGACTTCCTACCGCAATGGCAACCGTCCCCTGGGTCGTGGTAAAAGAATTTCCCAGTACTGCCACCTGAATCACCCCCATGGTTGCCTCATTTACATTTTCAATGGGTACACTTAAAATGGCGATCCCTGTATTGCCGTCATATTTTTTCATAGAGGCTTCTGCCTGGGAATCATCGATAAACGTCACATAAATTTCCTCCACATCGGCAATGACCTTACGCTCCGTCAGTATCAGAAGCTCTCTTCCATTTTCCGCCACAATAAGGCCGGAGGCCTGCCCTTTGCTCTCATAAGGGTTTTTAAACCAGTCCGTATCGTTCCGCACTCCAGTTACTGTGACAATGGATTTATTGACTTCTTTTCCCACGGCGTACAGCTTATTCTGCAATGCCTGAAAATCCGCAAGCTCTAACTCCCATTTTTCCGGCTGTTCTGCTACGGGCTGCTCGGTTTCCTGCTCTGTTTCCGGCTCCTGCTCTGTTTCCGGCTCTTCTGTCCCTTCCGTTTCCTCCTTCATCTCCGTAACTAAAACTTCATCTTTAGGGATCGTTACGGTAGGCTTTTGCTCCGGGTACATCATCTGCTGGAATTTCGGCTGGAAGTATGTAAACACAAGGGCTGCCACCAAACCGAATACCACCGCCATTCCCACACAGAATGCCATGCGAAATAACAAACGTTTTTTATTTAACGGCTTTTCCTTTATCTTCTCATTGATAAAAGAAAATTGTTCCCTCTCCTTATCCTGCATGATTTTCCCTCTCTCAAATTAATGAAAATCGTACCATACCTATTATAGTTGCAATCCCATGGTCATGCAATACTATTTTTTCATTTCCCGCTTTTCTTCCCTCCCGGAATGGGATATAATCAAACATAGAGCAACCCACAGGAAAAGAAAAGGAATTACTATTATTATGAACGACAAAGTTTTAAAAACCTTAGAATATAATAAAATCATTGACCTGCTCACGGAATACGCCTCCAGTGACGAGGCAAAAGACCGCTGCAGGCATCTGCGTCCCTCTACGGATTTAGCAGAAATCAATCTTCTCCAGCAACAGACTAAGGACGCTTTAAGCCGGATTTTTAAAAGCGGAAATCTCTCTTTTTCCGGCGTAAGGTCTATCCGTGACTCCTTAAAACGGTTAGAAATCGGTGGCTCCTTAAGCGCCATCGAGCTTTTACGTATCTGCTCCCTGTTAGAGGCGGCAAAACGCGCCAAAGCATTTTCCCGCTCCGACAGAGACGAGGAAACCAGAGACTCCCTGACGGAATTTTTTGAAGCCATTGAGCCGCTCACTCCCCTGTCCGATGAAATCCGCCGCTGTATCCTTTCCGAGGACGAAATCGCAGATGACGCCAGCAGCACCCTGCGTTCCATCCGCCGCTCCATGCGCAGCATGAATGACAAAATCCGGGCGCAGATGAACTCCATGATAAACAATACCACTACCCGCAGCTATCTGCAGGATACGGTAATTACCATGCGGGACGGGCGGTACTGCCTTCCGGTAAAAGCCGAGGCAAAATCCCAGGTGCCGGGTATGATTCACGACCAGTCCTCCAGCGGCTCCACCCTTTTTATCGAACCTATGGCAGTGGTGAACCTGAACAATGAATACAAAGAACTGCTGCTAAAGGAGCAGGACGAAATTGAAGTAATTCTCGCCAATTTAAGCAACCTTACCGGAAATTATTCCGGGCAGTTAGAAGCCGATTACCGCATTTTAGCGGAGCTTGATTTTATTTTTGCAAAGGCTTCTTTAGCCAAAACCTACAACGGTGTTGCCCCCACCTTCAACACCGAGGGGCACATCCATATCAAAAAGGGGCGCCATCCCCTGTTAGACCAGAAAAAGGTAGTTCCCATTGATGTACGTTTAGGGGAGGATTTTAAACTTTTAGTTGTCACAGGCCCTAATACCGGAGGCAAAACCGTTTCCTTAAAAACCGTGGGGCTTCTGACCTTAATGGGACAGGCAGGCCTGCACATTCCCGCTTCGGAGCGCTCCGAGCTTGGTATTTTCGATGAAGTTTTTGCCGACATTGGAGACGAGCAGAGTATTGAGCAATCCTTAAGTACCTTCTCTTCCCATATGACGAATATTATCCGTATTTTAGAGCAGGTGAATAACCGTTCCTTAGTGCTCTTTGACGAGCTTTGCGCCGGAACGGACCCCACCGAGGGCGCCGCTTTAGCCATTGCCATTTTATCAAAGCTGAAGCTCTATGGTGCCAAAATTATGGCCACCACCCATTACAGCGAATTGAAGGTATTCGCGCTCTCCACCCCCGGCGTAGAAAATGCCTGCTGTGAATTTAACGTGGACACCTTAAGCCCCACCTACCGCCTTCTGATTGGTATTCCGGGAAAAAGCAACGCCTTTGCCATTTCCCAGAAATTAGGGCTGAATATGGATGTAATTAAGGACGCCAAAGAACGTATCAGTGAAAATGATGAAAACTTCGAGGATTTGCTGGCTGATTTGGAAAAGAGCCGCCTTACCATTGAAAAAGAGCAATTAGAAATCAACCGCTACAAAGAGGAAATCTGCAGGCTCAAGGAGCAATTAGAGCAGAAGCAGGAACGCCTGGATTTAAGCCGTGATAAGATTTTAAGGGAGGCCAACGAACAGGCATTTAACATCTTAAAAGAAGCCAAGGATATAGCAGACGAAACCATCCGTAATTTCAACAAATACGGCACCTCCCAGGCGCCCATGAGCGAGATGGAAAAAGAGCGTACCAAAATCCGCAACAAGATGACAGACACCCAGAAAAAGATGGCGGATCAGAAGAAAAACGCCGCGCCGAACCACAAGGTTCCGAAGAAACTCCGGATTGGCGACAGCGTCAAGGTAATCAGCATGAATTTAAAAGGAACCGTCCACTCCCTGCCCAATGCTAAGGGGGATTTGTATGTGCAGATGGGGATTTTGCGTTCCCTGGTCAATATCAACGACCTGATTTTATTAGAGGAGGACACCTCCCCCGCCAGCAAAAAATACGGCAAAACCGGAGCCGGGAAAATCAAGATGAGCAAATCCGCCTCCGTCTCTGCGGAAATCAATCTCATTGGAAAGACCACTGACGAAGCTATTGCCCTTTTGGATAAATATTTAGACGACGCCTACCTCGCCCATTTACCCTCCGTAAGGATTGTCCACGGCAAGGGGACGGGAGCGCTGCGCAATGCTGTACAGGCACATTTGAAACGCCTGAAATATGTGAAATCCTTCCATTTAGGTGAATTTGGAGAGGGTGACGCAGGCGTTACCATTGCAGAATTTCGGGAATAGCCCCCAAAAAGTAGAAAGGAGAATGAAAGAATGGCAGCAAAACAAAAAATTTTAATCGTAGATGATGACAACAATATCGCAGAACTCATTTCACTCTACCTCACCAAAGAATGCTTTGATACAAAAATTGTAAATGACGGCGAAGAAGCCCTGAAAGCCTTTGAGCAGTACAATCCCAACCTTATTCTGCTGGACTTGATGCTGCCCGGCATCGACGGCTATCAGGTCTGCCGGGAAGTCCGTGCCAAGGCAAATGTCCCCATTATCATGCTTTCTGCCAAGGGCGAAATTTTTGACAAAGTGCTGGGACTAGAACTGGGTGCAGACGATTATATTATGAAACCCTTTGATTCCAAGGAGCTGGTGGCACGGGTAAAAGCCGTCCTGCGCCGTTATCAGCCGATAAAGGCAGAAGAAACTTCCCCCGAATTAAAATGCGTCAAATACCCTGATTTGGTGGTGAATCTGTCCAATTATTCCGTAATTTACAACGGACAGCCCGTAGATATGCCGCCGAAGGAGCTCGAGCTTTTATATTTCCTTGCCGCCTCCCCCAACCAGGTATTTACCAGGGAACAGCTTCTCGACCATATCTGGGGCTATGAATATATCGGGGACACCCGCACGGTGGACGTCCATGTGAAACGTCTCCGTGAAAAAATCAAAGACCATGCCAACTGGAGTCTTGCTACTGTCTGGGGCATCGGTTATAAATTTGAGGTCAAAAATCTATGAAACGCACGCTTTATCCCAAGCTTCTGACGGGCTACCTGATGTATGGGGTCATTGGTTTTATCATTATCGCCACCTTTACCTACCATACCACCTTTCATTTCCTGACCCAGCGGGAGGCTGCCTCCCTGTACCGGGAATCGGCATTGATTTCCTCCAATTACGCCCAGAATTATTTCAGCCAGTCCATCACCTTAGAGCAGTTGCAGAAGCAGCTTACCACCTTAAGCGCCTATCTTTCCGGTGAAATCTGGATTATGGACACCCGGGGAAATATTCTGCTGAATACCGCCTCCGATAGTTCCGGTTTAGAGGAAAACATTCAGGACTTCAATATCACGGATTTCGGCAATAACTATTATCAGATAGGGGATTTTTACCAGTATTTTTCCACTGAAACCTTAAGCGTATTTTCTCCTATCACGGTAAATTATAAAGTGCGGGGCTATGTCATTATCCATAAGCCCACCAGCAGCCTGGTTTCCCTCGCCAACAGCTTCACCCATATTTCCTATGAAACCTTAGCGCTTCTGTTTGTAGCAGCCTTTATCGTATTGGTGCTTTTTACTTACGTGGTGTACATACCCATCCGAAAAATTGCCCGGTGGGCAGACCAATACGCCTCCGGCAACTTTGAGGCAAAGATAGACGTTCATTCCAACGATGAAATCGGTTATCTTGCCGCCTCCTTAAATTATATGGCGAACGAGTTAAATACCTTAGAAGAGGACCAGAAAAAATTTGTCTCCAACGTTTCCCATGACTTCCGCTCTCCGCTGACCTCCATCAAAGGCTATGTGGAGGCTATGTTAGACGGCACCATTCCGGTGGAAATGCAGGACAAATATTTAAATATTATCTTATTTGAAACGGAGCGGTTAAATAAACTGACGAAAAGCCTTCTGGAATTAAACAAGTTCGGCACCCACGGCATTATGTTAGATATCACAGATTTTGATATCAACCATACCATAAAAACCACGGTGCAGACCTTTGAGGGCATCTGCTTAGAAAAACGGATTTCCTTTAATCTGATTTTAACGGGGGAAAAACTCTTTGTTTCCGCAGATATGAGCAAAATCCAGCAGGTGCTCTATAACCTCATTGACAATGCCATCAAATTCAGCCATGCAGATTCCTCCATCACCGTTGAGACAACGGAGAAAAATGAAAAAATATTTGTGTCCGTCAAAGACACCGGCATCGGCATTCCAAGCGACAGTATCAAGAAAATCTGGGAGCGTTTTTACAAAACAGATCTCTCCCGCGGAAAAGATAAGAAGGGCACCGGACTTGGTCTTGCCATCGTAAAGGAAATTATCCAGGCACACGGGGAAAATATCAACTGTATCAGTACCGAGGGCGTAGGAACGGAATTTATCTTTACCCTCTCATTGACAAAGGAGCATGACTAAACATCACGCTTCTTTTATACAGAAATCCGGCTGCAAAATTTGCAGCCGGATTTCTTACGGTCTCTTATACTAACTCAAGTAAAACTTCTAATGCACCGTCACCTTTACGCTGTCCGATTTTTACAATTCTGGTGTAACCACCGTTGCGGTCAGCATATTTCGGAGCGATTTCATCAAATAATTTTGCTGTTAAATCAACTTCCTTGGTGTTTCTCTTTCTTCCGGCAGCTTCTGTCGGAACTTCCTTTACGGTGTAAAGAACTTTTAACATTTCTCTACGAGCGTGAAGACGGGATGGCTTATCCTTTTTGATAGTCTTCTCAACTTCATCGTATACGGTAACTTTCTTTCCGTCTACCACTTCTTTTACTCTCTTGCCTTCTTTGTCTTTACGGGCAACTTTTGCTTTCACAGTCACTTCTTCATAGTTATCTTTCTCTTTCACTGCTAAAGCGATAAGACCCTCGGCAATTTTACGAACTTCTTTTGCCTTTGCCTCTGTGGTAACGATTTTACCGTTGTTTAATAATGCTGTAACCTGACCTCTTAATAATGCCTTTCTCTGGCTAGAGGTTCTGCTTAATTTACGATACTTTGCCATTTTAATTTTCCTCCATTTTGTGGGATATCCAGCAACGCCCTTTGGTCTTATTTACCGAACATCATATTCTTGTTTTGGAAACCCTCATGTACCGTCACAAGTTTTTCCAAGTGCCACTCATGAACTGTGTGTCAGAATCTCGTCTGCACTGCCTTTGGACTGTTTCAGGCGCATTCCCTCACCCGGCATATCCCCAAGCCATACATACACCCTGCACACCAGACATACTCCGCGCCGTTCGGCCTTACCGTTTCTGCCTGTCTTATGAGTATATAACCCTAAGCAGCATATTGTGCCGCCTTCGGATTTCTTAGCTTTCTTCGCCCTGGTTTAACTGAAGTCCTAACTCTTTTAATTTTGCCAAAACTTCCTCTAATGACTTCCGTCCTAAGTTACGGACTTTCATCATGTCCTCCGGGGTTCTGTTTGTGAGCTCTTCTACAGTATTGATACCTGCTCTCTTCAAACAGTTATAAGAACGAACAGATAACTCAAGTTCATCAATGTTCATCTCCAATACTTTCTCTTTTGCATTGTCTTCTTTTTCAATCATGACATCAGCATTTACTGCCGCCTCGGATAAGTCAATGAAAAGATTTAAGTGCTCGCTCAGCACTTTCGCAGCCAGACTGACAGCCTCATCCGGCTCAAGTGTTCCGTTGGTATATACATCCAGCGTAAGCTTATCATAGTCTGTAATTTGACCGACACGGGTATTTTCCACAAGCAGGTTCACACGCTCTACCGGTGTGTAAATAGAATCAATTGCAACCACGCCGATGGGCACATCCTCTGACTTATTTTTCTCTGCGCTGACATAGCCTCTGCCCTTTGTAATGGTAAGCTCCATGTATAATTTACAATCTGCTCCGCCATTTAAGTTAGCAATTACTAAATCCGGATTTAAAATCTGAATATCAGAATCAACCTGGATATCTGCCGCTGTGACTACACCTTCACCTTCAAATTCAATGTAAGCAACTTTAGGTTCATTTGTAGAGCTGTTATTTCTGATGGCAAGATTTTTGATATTCATAATAATCTCAGTCACATCTTCCTTTACGCCAGAAATGGAGCTGAATTCATGTAAAACACCATCTATCTTAACCTGGCTGACAGCCGCACCCGGCAGAGAAGAAAGCATGATTCTTCTCAATGAGTTGCCAAGTGTGGTTCCATAGCCTCTTTCCAATGGTTCTACAACAAACTTTCCGTACTTCTTGTCTTCTGAAATTTCTGCGATTTCAATTTTAGGTTTCTGGAAATCGAACACTACAAAATCCCTCCTTCTCGGGTAATTTGCTTAACGGATAAATTAATTAATCACGCCTATTTAGAATATAACTCGACAATGAGCATTTCATCAACAGGTACGTCAATCTGCTCTCTGGAAGGTAATTCTTTTACAGTTCCCTGTAATTTTTCAGTGTCAACATCTAACCAGTCCGGAACTAATCTTCCGCCGGTTACTTCAAGAATGTCTTTCATTCTCTGAAGACCTTTGCTCTTTTCTCTGATCTCGATAACGTCACCGGCTTTTACTAAGTAAGAAGGAATGTTTACCTGTTTTCCGTTTACTAAAACGAATTTGTGGTCAACAATCTGTCTTGATTCTCTTCTGGTTCTTGCAAATCCCATACGGTATACCACGTTGTCTAATCTGGACTCTAACATAGTCATTAAGTTAGTACCGGTCATACCTTTCATCTTATCAGCTTTCTCATAGTAGTTGTGGAAAGGTTTCTCTAATACACCATAGATGAATTTTGCTTTCTGTTTTTCTCTTAACTGAAGAGCATACTCGGACATTTTCTTGTTTGCTCTTTTTAACTCTCTGTTAGATTTCTTATCATATCCTAAGAAACTTGGGTCTAAACCAAGTGATCTACATCTTTTCAGAACAGGTACTTTATTTATTGCCATTTTCGTCTCTCCTCCTAATTAAACTCTTCTACGTTTTGGTGGACGACATCCGTTGTGAGGAACCGGAGTTACATCTTTGATGCTTGTAACTTCAAGACCACAAGCGGAAAGTGCACGGATAGCTGCTTCTCTTCCGGAACCTGGTCCCTTTACCATAACGTCAACTGTTTTTAAACCGTGTACTAAAGCTGCCTTTGTAGCTGTTTCAGCTGCCATCTGTGCAGCATATGGAGTAGATTTCTTTGAACCTCTAAATCCAAGACCACCGGCACTTGCCCATGATAAAGCATTACCTTCAGCATCTGTAATTGTTACGATTGTATTGTTAAAAGATGACTGAATATGTGCCTGTCCGCGTTCAACGTTTTTCTTTACACGCTTTTTTGTCACTTTTTTTGTAACTTTAGCCATATCTAAACTAACCTACTTTCTCTCAAAATAATCTGTTTATTCTGCAACAAGCCGTCTATATAAGACAACTTCCCAGCGCACCCCCTGCCCGCAGCAGCCGTGCGCAAAAACAATACCATGCTGTATCTTTATTTCTTCTTATTAGCAACGGTACGCAAAATCGCACTCTACAGTGCCTTATTTCTTCTTGTTTGCAACGGTGCGCTTTGGACCTTTACGGGTTCTTGCATTGGTCTTTGTTTTCTGACCACGAACCGGAAGCCCTTTTCTGTGGCGGATTCCACGATAGCAGCCGATTTCCTGAAGTCTCTTGATGTTCATGGCGATTTCTCTTCTTAAATCACCTTCTACTGTCTGAGTCTCATCGATAACTGCACTGATTCTTTTTACTTCGTCGTCTGTTAAATCTCTAACACGTGTGTTAGGGTCTACGTTTGCCTCTGCAAGGATACGGTTAGAACTTACTCTTCCAATTCCATAGATGTAAGTTAAGCCGATTTCTACACGTTTTTCTCTTGGTAAATCTACACCTGCGATACGAGCCATGTGCTTTTTAACCTCCATTAATCCATCTGACACCGGAATTTACGATGTCTTTCGTTTTTTGTTTCTGTAATGGCGTTCGCCATCCTTCAAGCCACTTGACCTCATGGCTTTCCTGCTTTGCGCAGACACAAAAAAATAATTCGGACAGCCCCGTTGTCTCCGGTCTGAAATGTGTGCCCGACTTATCTTTTCTGAATTTGGATTTCTCTCTTCCATACCCTCGGTATGTAAATATGGAAAAGCAGCGTTCCTGCTGTTTATTATGATAACAGTTTCAACAACCCGTCCGGGCGTTGCACTGCAGCCGCACATAATAATAACACAAACAAGACAAGAACCAATTAGCCCTGTCTCTGTTTGTGTTTCGGATTCTCACAGATAATTCTGATGCTTCCTTTTCTTTTAATGACTTTGCATTTCTCGCAAATAGGCTTAACTGATGATCTTACCTTCACAGCAAATCCTCCTTTCTTATCAAGGCTCATTTTCGCTTTCTTTTTTGCAAAAATGGCACTATCCAAAAGTGTCCATTTAGCATTATAGCACGGGCACTGTTTAGAAGTCAACAAAAACTTACTTGTCTCTCCAGATAATTCTGCCTTTAGTCAAATCGTATGGTGACATTTCAATGGTAACCTTATCACCTGGCAAAATACGGATGAAGTTCATACGAAGTTTTCCGCTGATGGTTGCCAAAATCTGATGGCCATTCTCAAGTTCTACCTTGAAGAAAGCATTTGGCAGTTTCTCTACAACGGTTCCTTCCACTTCAATTACGTCTGCTTTTGACATTGAATAAACCTCCTGTTTTTATTTCTATAGAAAATATCATGCAATGGCTGTCATTGAATGATACTTTTATACATTTTAACGACTCTCTTTACCTCAAGGTCGGTAAGGCTGCCGGATAAAATCTCTTTTATTTCTATCGGAATATTTTTGATTAACTGAACATGTTTTAAGCTTTTTTTCTTCGGCGCCGCAAGGGGCTTGGTTGTTCCATTTACCAAAAATACGAATTTTTCATCTTTTTCTTTCACCAGATAAATCTGGTTTCTGTCATGCCCTGACAAAGATTTTGCAAATTCCATCATTCTATTTCCTTCAATTAACCTGCATCTCTTACTAATTTATTTCTTCTTGCCAGTAGAAAGGGGGTACTAGTTGCTTTCCGCACCGCTCTGCCAGATACCCCCGGCAATCTCGGTTTCTGTAAGTGTCAAAATTTCCGGTCTGCCCTCTGTAATCACGATAGTGTTTTCGTAATGTGCGGATAAAGATAAATCCTCCGTGACAACCGTCCAGTCATCATCCATCCACACCACCTCGGCAGTTCCCGCATCAATCATCGGCTCTACGGCAAGGGTCATGCCCGGTCTTAATTTAATTCCTCTGCGGAACTGTTTAAAATTCGGTATCTCCGGGTCCTCATGCAGATGGGAACCGATACCGTGACCGCACAAATCCCTCACCACGCCGTAACCAAAACTCTCTGCATAATCACCGATGGCTTTGGAAATCTCATGGAGGTGATTTCCTGCCACCGCATATTTCATTCCTTCAAAAAAACTCTGTCTCGTCCGCTCGATTAAAAGCCTTGCCTCTTCTGAAATCTCACCCACCCCATGGGTCCGTGCCGCATCGGAATGATAACCTTTGTAAATCACTCCCGCGTCAAGGCTTACAATATCCCCTTCTGTAATTATCCTGTCTTTAGAAGGTATTCCGTGAACCACCTCTTCATTCACGGAAACACAGATAGAAGCCGGATAGCCCTGGTAATTTTTAAAGGAAGGCTCACAGCCAAAGCTACGGATCATCTCTTCCCCCATCCGGTCAATATCTAAGGTGGACATGCCCGGCCTTATGGCTTTTCCCAGTTCCTCATGAACCTTTGCAAGGATTTTCCCTGCCTCTCTCATTAATTCGATTTCACGCTCAGATTTAATCGTTACAGACATTTCTTCCTCTTTCCCGCCGCAAACGGCGTGCTATCCTGCGGCGTACCCGTCAAAGCACACCGCAGCAACAGCATTCTTTAACCCAAAATTGCCACAATATCGGAAAATACTTTTTCCATAGGCTGGGTTCCGTCTACGGATTTTAAAATACCTTCCTTATTATAATAATCAATCAACGGCTGGGTCTGCTCATGATATACAGTCAGACGCTTCTGAACCGTCTCCGGTTTATCGTCATCCCTTAATACCACCGGCTCGCCGCATCTGTCGCAAATCCCCTCCACCTTGGTTGGGATAGAGACAATGTGATATGTAGCTCCGCAGTTTAAGCAGGCACGTCTGCCGCTCATGCGGTTTACGATATTTTCATCCGGTACGTCCACATCAATGGCGTAATCCATCTTCTGGTTTATTTTTTCAAGGGCTGCTGTAAGCGCTTCTGCCTGTGGTATGGTTCTTGGGAAACCATCTAAAACAAATCCGTTTTTGCAGTCCTCCTGCTGTATTCTGTCCATTACAAGGTCACAGGTCAGTTCGTCCGGAACTAATAAGCCCTGGTCCATATACTGTTTTGCTTTCTGGCCTAACTCTGTTCCGTTTTTAATGTTTGCACGGAAAATGTCTCCTGTGGAGATGTGCGGAATGCCGTATTTATCCGCAATCTGTTTTGCCTGTGTTCCTTTTCCGGCTCCCGGAGCCCCTAACATAATAATCTTCATAATAAACCCGCCTTTCTTCTCTCACGATACAATCGCATAGTGAAAAATAAGTTTCTGGTATACCTCACGCTGCCCACTCTGGCAGCATATTTTGTAAATAGGAAAGTAACGCTGAACTTATACAAGCCCAGCGTTCCCATTTCTGACCGATTAGTCGTTTAAAAATCCTTTATAATAGCGTACACGCATCTGTGACTCAATTTGTTTTAAAGTCTCGATAACCACACCTACAATAATAATGATGGAAGTTCCACCAAAAGATACGTCTGCTCCGAATACTCCGTTAAAGAAGATTGGAACAAAGGCGATAAATGCAAGTGCAATCGCTCCTATAAAGACAATGTAATTTAATATTGTATTCAGATAATCACTGGTTGGCTTTCCTGGTCTGATACCGGGAATAAAGCCACCTGCTTTTTTCATATTATTTGCAATCTCTAACGGATTGAAGGTAATTGAAGTATAGAAATAAGCAAATGCAATAATCAGCAGAATGTAAACCACCAGACCGATAGAATAAACCGGCTCATTGGGGTTACACCAGTTCGACTGGGACATTCCCCTCAAAATCTTGCTGCCAATTCCTGTTCCATTTCCTTTTCCAAGCAAGCCTGCGATGATAACCGGGGTCTGCAGTAAAGACTGCGCAAAAATAACCGGAATTACACCGCTGGTGTTTACTTTCAGTGGAATATGAGTTGACTGACCGCCAACCTGCTTTCTTCCCTGTACCTTCTTGGAATACTGTACCGGAATTTTCCGAACTCCGTCCTGCAAAAACACAACAAATACAACCATTGCCACAATAATAGCTAGGATAATTACTCCTGCAAGGATACCCCTTGGAATGGATTTACTAACAATAAACTGTTCGTATAAAGTACCCATATCATTCGGTATACGTGAAATGATGTTAATGGTAAGTACGATAGAAATACCGTTCCCCACACCTTTTTCCGTAATACGTTCGCCAATCCACATCAATACTGCGGAACCGGCTGTCAATGTAAGTACAACAGAAATGACTGTAAGCACATTCTTTGACTGCAGAATATCACTTCTGTAAAATCCGACTACCATGGCAATAGACTCAATAAACGCAAGAACTACGGTAAGATATCTCGTAATCTCTGCAATCTTTTTACGCCCTTCTTCTCCGTCGCGCTGCATCTCCTCCAATTTCGGAATTGCAATCGTAAGAAGCTGCATGATGATGGATGAAGTAATATACGGTGTAATATTCAATGCAAATATAGACATGTTATAGAATGAGCCTCCGGTAATCGCATCGAAAAAGCCCATTCCATCTGCTGTCTGGCTGGCAAACCAGCTTGCAAATACTTCATTTTTTATACCAGGAATCGGAAGCTGGCTTCCTATCCTGATGACAATTAACATCAAAAATGTAAAAATAATTCTTTTACGAATATCTTTAATTTTAAATGCGTTACGGAGTGTTTCCAGCATTAAATCACCTCTGCTTTTCCACCAAGAGCCTCAATTTTTTCTTTCGCACTTGCGCTAAAGGCATTTGCCTGAACTGTAAGCTTCTTAGTAAGTTCGCCGTTACCCAAAATCTTAACTCCGTCTCTTGGGTTTTTCACGATACCTGCCTCGATTAATGTTTCAACGGAAACAACTGCGTCATTCTCAAATGCTTCAAGAGCTGAAAGGTTAATACCGATGATTGTCTTAGAGTTTCTGCATTTGAAACCTCTCTTCGGCAATCTTCTGTATAATGGCATCTGACCACCTTCAAAACCCGGTCTTGGTGCTCCGGAACGAGCTTTCTGTCCCTTATGACCCTTACCGGCAGTCTTACCATTTCCTGAACCGTGTCCACGTCCCCTTCTGAAATTATCACTCTGCGCAGAACCTGCTGCTGCCTGTAAATTGGATAAGTCCATCACTGACACCTCCTTATCTTAATTTTAAATTTCTTCTACTTTTACATATGGTGCTACTTTACGAAGCGCGCCGGCTGTTGCTGCGTTATCCGGCAGCTCAACTGTTTTATACAGTTTTGTTAAACCAAGAGCTTCGATGGTTTTTTTGTTCTTTGGAACAGCACCGATTGTTGATTTCACCAGTGTTACTTTAAGTTTCTTCTCTGCCATCTTAAATTCCTCCTTAACCTACGACTTCTTCTACGGATTTACCGCGAAGCTTCGCTACTTCTTCCGGAGACTTTAACTGACTTAAAGCATCAATAGTTGCAAGAACTACATTCTGTTTATTGTTAGATCCTAAAGATTTTGTACGGATATTTTTGATTCCAGCAAGCTCACAGACATTACGTGCAGGACCTCCGGCGATGATACCAGTACCTTCTGGGGATTTCTTTAATAAAACAGATGCTCCTGTATGTTTTCCTGTAACATCATGTGTGATACTTGAAACGTCATCTAATTTTACAGAGATGAGTTTTTTCATAGCGTCTTCTTTTCCTTTACGGATTGCTTCCGGAATTTCAGAAGCTTTTCCTAAACCAGCACCAACATGGCCATTGCCATCACCGACAACAACTAAGGCTGTAAAACGGAAGTTACGACCACCTTTAACAACTTTTGTTACACGTTTGATTGACACTACTTTTTCATTTAATTCTAACTGACTAGCATCAATAATTTCACGTTTCATGTTTCTTCCTCCTATTAAAAGTCTAATCCAGCCTCTCTTGCTGCCTCAGCTAAAGCCTTTACTTTACCCTGATATATGAAGCCGCCTCTGTCAAAGACAACTGTTGTAATACCCTTATCTAATGCTTTCTTAGCAATGACTGTACCAAGTTTTGCTGCTGCATCAACGTTATTAGTTTTCTCTAATTCTGCTTTTACGTCTTTGTCAAGAGTAGATGCAGAAACAAGTGTATTTCCAACTGTATCGTCAATAATCTGAGCGTACATATGATTATTACTTCTGAAAACAGCCAGACGTGGTCTCATCGCTGTACCTGCAAGATGATGACGCATTCTTCTATGTTTGTTCTCACGAACTACTGTTCTTGATTTCTTACTAACCATTTTTCGTCACTCCTTTAATTATTTCTTACCAGTCTTACCAACTTTACGTCTAATAACTTCATCAGCATATTTGATACCTTTTCCTTTATAAGGCTCAGGTCTTCTTTTATCTCTGATTTCAGCTGCGTATTGGCCAACTTTTTCTTTATCGATACCAGATACAATAATTTTGTTTCCGTCAACTTTGGATTCCAGTCCTTCTGGGTCTGTCATCTCAACCGGATGAGAATATCCTAAGTTAAGAGTAAGAACTTTTCCAGATTTAGAAGCTCTGTAACCAACACCGTTTACTTCCAGCTCCTTTGTATATCCTTCAGTTACACCAACAACCATGTTGTTGATTAATGTTCTAGTCAATCCGTGTAAGGATTTCATTTTTTTCAAATCATTCGGTCTTGTTACGATTACTTCGCTGCCTTCTAATTTGATTTCCATCTCAGATGGAAGGGTTCTTTCGAGAGTTCCCTTAGGACCTTTTACAGTCACATGATTATTTTCTGCAATCTCAACTGTTACGCCAGCCGGAACTGCGATTGGCATTCTTCCTATACGTGACATGCCCGTACCTCCTAAAATTTTGCTTATTTATTGCGCCCGGAAAAACGAAGTTCTTCCGAAATGCCGCCGCTTGGCGACATTTTTTTGTCCGCCCACTGGCGGGCATTTTTTACCACACAAATGCTAATACTTCTCCACCAACCTGAAGCTTTCTAGCCTCTTTATCAGTGATGATACCCTGGTTTGTGGAAAGGATTGCGATACCTAAACCGCCAAGTACTCTTGGAAGTTCGTCTTTACCAGCGTAAACACGAAGACCCGGTTTGGAAATTCTCTTTAATCCTGTAATGATTTTCTCGTTCTTGTCTGCACCATATTTTAAGGTGATGCGGATGGTCTTGAAGTTACCATCTTCTACGATATCATATTTTGCGATATATCCCTCATCTACAAGAATATCTGCAATGGCAATTTTCATTTTAGATGCAGGAACATCAACTGTATCATGTTTAGCAGTATTTGCATTACGAATTCTTGTAAGCATATCTGCGATTGGGTCAGTCGTCATCATGATGTATATTTCCTCCTTTTAATAATACGGTCCCTCCGTACCGTCTGATTACCAGCTTGCCTTTTTAACACCTGGTATCTGGCCTTTGTATGCTAATTCACGGAAACATACTCTGCAGATTCCGTATTTTCTTAAAACTGAATGTGGACGTCCACAAACGCGGCAACGTGTGTAAGCTCTGGTAGAGAACTTCGGTTTACGCTGCTGTTTTATTTTCATAGATGTTTTAGCCATTAAAATTCCCTCCTACTTATTTGGCGAATGGCATGTTGAACAATGTCAATAATTCACGAGCTTCTTCATCTGTTTTTGCTGTGGTAACAAAGATAATGTCCATACCACGAACTTTATCCACCTTATCATACTCGATTTCCGGGAAAATTAACTGCTCTTTGATACCAAGTGCATAGTTTCCACGGCCATCGAATGCGTTTGGATTTACACCTCTAAAGTCACGTACACGGGGTAATGCCAAGTTGATTAAACGATCCATAAACTCATACATTTTCTCACCGCGTAAGGTTGTTTTACAGCCGATTGCCATTCCTTCTCTGATTTTAAAGTTTGCAACGGAATTCTTCGCTTTAGTTGCAACTGCTTTCTGACCTGTGATTGTCTCCATGTCTTTGATAGCAGCTTCTAATAATTTTGCATTCTCTTTGGCTTCACCAACGCCCATGTTCACAACGATTTTGTCGAGCTTTGGCACTTCCATGATATTTTTATATCCGAACTTTTTCATCATCGCATCTACGATTTCATTCTGGTACTGTTCTTTCAGTCTGCTCACCTGTTTTGCCTCCTCTCTTCTATTAGTCAATCACTTCGCCTGTTTTCTTTGCGAAACGTACTTTCTTATCTCCGTCCATCTTGAAGCCTACGCGGGTAGGTGTTCCTTTGTGAAGATACATTACGTTGGAAATATCTACAGGTCCCTCCTGATGGATGATACCACCCTGCTGATTTGCCATGCTTGGTTTTGCATGTTTGGTCACCATGTTGATACCTTCAACCAGAACTGTGTTATTTTTTCTATTTACAGCAATAACCTTGCCTTCTTTGTCTTTATCTTTGCCAGCGATAACTTTAACCATATCGCCTTTTTTAATTTTCATGGTTGCCATATCCGGTCCTCCTACAATACTTCTGGAGCTAAGGAAACAATTTTCATGAACTGTTTCTCACGAAGCTCTCTAGCTACTGGTCCAAAAATACGTGTTCCTCTCGGAGTCTTGTCATCTTTAATAATAACAGCAGCGTTCTCATCAAATTTAATGTAAGAACCGTCTTTACGACGTGCACCCTTTACTGAACGAACAACTACAGCTTTTACGACGTCACCTTTTTTTACAACACCGCCTGGTGTTGCGTCTTTGACCGTAGCAACAATAACGTCACCAATATTCGCATATCTTCTAGTAGAGCCACCCATAACACGAATAACGAGTAATTCTTTTGCCCCTGTGTTATCGGCCACTTTCAGTCTACTTTCCTGTTGTACCATGCTTGTAGCCTCCTTTAATTATTTTGCTCTTTCCATGATTTCTACAAGTCTCCATCTCTTATCTTTAGATAATGGTCTTGTTTCCATGACTTTTACTTTATCACCGATTTTGCATTCGTTATTCTCGTCATGAGCTTTTAATTTATATGTTTTCTTAACGATTTTGTTGTAAAGGGGATGTCTTACGTTATCCTGGATTGCAACAGTAATTGTTTTATCCATCTTGTCGCTTACAACAATACCAACACGTGTTTTTCTAAGATTTCTTTCTTCCACGACCGATTATTCTCCTTTCTGGAATTCTACTGCGCAACTTTTTCTTTCTCAGTAATGATAGTCTGAATTCTGGCAATGTTTTTTCTAACTTCCTTAATTCTGCTTGTGTTATCTAACTGATTCGTTGCATTCTGGAATCTCAAATTGAAAAGTTCTTTTTTAGCATTTACTAACTGTGCATTTAAGTCTGCAACAGACTGGCTTTTTAATTCTTCTAAATATTTACTAGTTTTCATTTGATACACCGCCTTCTAAATCTGCACGTGAAACTACTTTACATTTACAAGGTAATTTATGTGTAGCAAGACGTAACGCTTCTCTGGCAACGTCTTCCGGAACTCCGGAGATTTCAAATAATACACGACCTGGTTTAACAACTGCTACCCAGTACTCTAAAGAACCCTTTCCGGAACCCATACGTGTCTCGGCCGGTTTTGCTGTTACTGGTTTGTCAGGAAAAATCTTAATCCAGATTTTACCGCCACGTTTTACGTAACGGGTCATGGCAATACGGGCTGCCTCAATCTGGTTGGAACGAATCCAGCATGGTTCTGTTGCAATAATACCAAATTCACCATTGCTGATGACGTTACCTCTGGTAGCTTTGCCGGTCATAGAACCACGAAACTGTTTACGATGTTTTACTCTCTTTGGCATTAACATAATTATCGAGCCCCTCCTTCCGCAGATGCTTTAGCTTCTGTATTAGCCTTTGTAGGAAGCACCTCGCCTTTGTAGATCCATACCTTAACGCCAACTTTGCCGTAGGTAGTATCTGCTTCAGCAAATCCATAATCAATATCTGCTCTTAATGTCTGAAGCGGAATTGTTCCCTCAGAGTAGAACTCTGTACGAGCCATATCTGCACCGCCAAGACGTCCGGAACAAGATGTCTTAATTCCTTTTGCTCCCGCTTTCATTGTTCTGCCCATGCAGGATTTCATTGCTCTACGGAAAGAAACACGGTTCTCTAACTGCAATGCAATATTCTCTGCTACTAACTGAGCGTCACGGTCCGGTCTTTTTACTTCTTTAATATCAACAACTAATTTCTTGTCTGTGAATTTCTGAACTTCGCCTTTGATTTTCTCAATCTCGGCTCCGCCCTTTCCGATTACCACACCCGGTTTTGCTGTGTAGATAATAACTTTCACACGGTCAGATGCTCTCTCGATTTCGATTTTAGAAACACCTGCCGCGTATAATTTCTTTTTAAGATACGTTCTGATATTGTAGTCTTCTACTAAGAAATCTGCAAAATCTGCTTCCGCATACCATTTAGAGTCCCAGTCTTTGATAACACCGACTCTTAAGCCATGTGGATTAACTTTCTGTCCCATATATACTCCTTTCTAAACCCGGAAAATGCTTTGGCATTTTCCTCGTATTGCTGCTTTTGCGATACGATGCGCCCTTTTTACGGGATGTTTATTTCTCATCCAGCACAATTGTAATGTGGCTCATTCTCTTCTCAATTCTGTAAGCTCTGCCCTGTGCTCTTGGTCTGATTCTCTTCATTGTCGGTCCTTTGTTTGCATAGCACTCTGCAACATAAAGGTTCTCTGCTTTCATTCCGTTATTGTTTTCAGCATTTGCAATTGCTGACTCTAATAATTTTTTCACCAAGCTTGAAGCATATCTCGGATTGTATGTTACGATAGCAAGTGCTGTCTGAACATCCTTTCCACGGATTGCATCTAATACGAAACAAGCTTTCTGAACAGACACTCTTGCATAAGATAACTTAGCGGAAGGTCTGGTATCTTTTACTTCATTTCTCTCTCTTTTAATCTGACTTCTATGTCCCTTAGCCATGGATGAAACCTCCTTTCAAAATGGTATCTTATCTAACGCCTGATTTCTTTTCGTCTTTTCCATGTCCTCTGTAAGTTCTTGTAGCAACGAACTCACCAAGTTTATGTCCAACCATATCCTCTGTTACATATACAGGTACATGTTTTCTTCCGTCATGAACAGCGATGGTATGACCAACGAACTGCGGGAAGATTGTAGAACGACGTGACCATGTTTTAATAACAGTTTTGTCGCCGGATGCGTTCATAGCGTCTACTTTTTTCAGTAAGCTCTCATCAGCGAATGGTCCTTTTTTTAATGAACGAGCCATAATTTACCTCCTAATTTATCAGTCCTTACACGTCACCGTGTGTTTCATTCGACTGTGTACATCTTTTACATAATAACAGACTTTCCCCTAAAAGGCAAGTCTCAATCTTTCTAATTAGCAAAATGCACTGAAAAGAAGCCGTCTGCGCCTCTCTTCAGTTCATATTTACCAAATAGATTCGGAATAAGCCGCTTTTGCTCACTCCCGACAATAGCGGAAAGAAGCCGTTTTTGCTTCCAACCAATCGGGAAGAATTGGCAAAGCCAATTCTTCGGGGCGTTGAAATTTATTTCAATGCCCTGCCGTCTCTACGTCTTACGATTAACTTATTAGAAGATTTGTTCTTCTTTCTGGTCTTAAGACCAAGAGCAGGTTTGCCCCAAGGTGTACATGGGCCCGGACGTCCGATAGGTGCACGTCCTTCACCACCACCGTGTGGATGGTCATTCGGGTTCATGACAGAACCACGAACGGTCGGGCGGATACCCATATGACGTTTACGTCCTGCTTTACCGATATTTACAAGGTTGTGGTCACCGTTTCCGATAACACCGATGGTTGCACGGCAGTTTAACGGAACCATACGCATCTCACCGGACGGAAGTCTTAAAGTAGCGTATTTACCTTCCTTTGCCATCAACTGTGCGCTCATACCTGCAGAACGCACTAACTGTCCGCCTTTACCAGGATATAACTCAATGTTGTGTACCTGAGTACCAACCGGAATATTCTCTAACGGCAAGCAGTTACCAACACGAACCTCTGCCTCTGCACCGCTCATTACGGTCATGCCGTCTGTCAGTCCGGCCGGAGCAAGGATATATGCTTTCTGTCCGTCTGCATAGCAGATTAAAGCGATGTTTGCCGTTCTGTTCGGATCGTACTCAATACCGATTACTTTTGCAGGAATACCGTCTTTGCCGTTTCTCTTAAAGTCGATAATTCTGTATTTTCTTCTGTTTCCACCGCCATGGTGTCTAACAGTGATTTTACCCTGATTGTTACGGCCAGCGTTCTTCTTTAAAGAAGTGGTAAGGGATTTCTCCGGTGTTGTTTTTGTAATTTCGGAGAAATCGGAGCCAGTCATATTTCTTCTGGAAGGTGTATATGGGTTATATGTTTTAATTCCCATTGTTGTTCTCCTTTCGATGTTTGTTATCGCACTTCACTGTGCATATGGGGGATAAGCAGAGTGTTATAGCAAAGCAATTGCTTGTACCCACGTCACAGAACTAATATTCCGACGGAACTTGTTCCCACGACACTCCGCAATCCGGCTACCTATCTTACAGTCCAGCAAAAATCTCGATGTCTTTGCTGTCAGCGGTAAGCTGAACGATAGCTTTTTTGGTTTTCGCAGTTTTTCCGGTTATCATACCACGTCTCTTATTCTTTCCATCCATGTTCATGGTGTTGACGCTTGCAACCTTGGTTCCCTCGAACATTTTCTCTACTGCTTCTTTAATCATGGTCTTGTTTGCTTCCGGATGAACTAAGAACGTATATTTTTTCTCAGCCATAGCTGCCATGCTCTTCTCTGTTACTACCGGTTTGAGGATTACGTCATAATACTGTACATTTGCCATTACGCATACACCTCCTCGATTGTTTTCACAGCGTCTTTTGTCACAACTACTGTGTCATATTTCAATACGTCAAATACGTTGATTTCGTTTGTCTGAGCAGTCTTAACATTAGGAATATTGCTTGCGGATTTAATCACATTGATGTCCATGTCGTTTAATACAACAAGCGCTTTCTCTACTTTTAAGTTGTTCATCACGCGAGCGAAATCTTTGGTCTTAATTGCATCTAATTTCAGGCTGTCAACAACGATGAATTTGTTCTCAGCTACTCTGGATGTCAATGCAGATTTTAAAGCTGCTCTCTTCTCTTTCTTGTTGAGTTTGAAAGAGTAATCTCTTGGAACCGGAGCGAATACCACGCCACCGTGTGTCCACTGCGGAGCTCTGGTTGAACCCTGTCTTGCATGACCGGTTCCTTTCTGTCTCCATGGTTTTCTACCACCACCGCTTACTTCGGAACGTGTTTTTGCTTTCTGTGTTCCTTGGCGGTTATTTGCAAGCTGCTGAAGCACTGCCATGTGTACTAAATGCTCGTTTACTTCTACACCGAAGATAGCATCGTTTAAGTCCATGGTTTCAACTTCATTGCCTTCCATATTATAAACAGCTACTTTAGCCATCGTTTAGTTCCTCCTTTCCTATTCAAGCACTATTTACCTGCTTTTACAGTTTCTTTGATGGTTACCATACATTTCTTAGCTCCTGGTACAGCACCTTTTACTAAGAGCAGGTTGTTCTCAGCGTCAACTCTTACGATCTCAAGATTCTGAGTTGTAACCTTTACGCTTCCCATATGTCCGGGCATTCCTTTTCCTTTGAATACGCGGCTTGGTGAAGAACAAGCGCCGTTAGAACCCTGATGACGATGGAATTTAGAACCGTGAGCCATAGGACCTCTGTGCTGTCCTAATCTCTTAATAGCGCCCTGGAAACCTTTACCTTTGGAGATTGCAGTTGCGTCAATTTTGTCGCCCTCTGCAAAGATGTCAGCTTTGATAACATCTCCTAATTTGTATTCGTCAGCGTTTTCGAATTTGAATTCTCTCACAAATCTCTTACCGGATACACCAGCTTTTGCAAAATGTCCCATCTGAGCTTTGTTTACGCCATGTCTGTTTCTGATTTCTTTCTTGCCGTTTGCATCTTTGCTTACAACTTTTTCTTTCTTGTCAGCATATGCAACCTGTACTGCGCTGTATCCATCGTTCTCTACCGTTTTAATCTGTGTTACGGAGCAAGGACCAGCTTCTAATACAGTAACCGGCACTAATACGCCGTCTGCGTTGAAGATTTGAGTCATTCCGACTTTTGTTGCTAAAATCGCTTTCTTCATTTTTTACCTCCTGTTTACTCTACAGCGGAACGCTTCATGCCCAACTTGTTGGGGTAGCGGAACCGTTCATCCTAGAAAGAAGTCCATATAAGTGAAATATATAAAACCCTTCAGGATATTTGTAACTTTGTTTTTTGTGATGAAAACTTATTTGTTTTTCATCGAGATGAAAATTTACTTATTTTTCATCGAGATGAAAATTTACTTATTTTTCATCTTGATATCAATATACACACCTGCCGGCATCTCTAAACGAGATAAAGCATCAACCGTTTTCTGGGTTGGGGTTGTGATATCAATCAGTCTTTTATGAGTTCTCTGCTCGAACTGTTCACGGGAATCTTTGTATTTGTGAGTAGCTCTTAAAATAGTAACAACTTCCTTTTTTGTAGGAAGAGGTACCGGTCCGCTCACCTGTGATCCGTTTTTCTTTACAGTCTCGATGATTTTTTTTGCTGATGAATCAACTAATTCATGATCATAAGCTTTCAATGTGATTCTCATTACTTGACTTGCCATAAAAAAAGTCGCCTCCTTTTCGCACTTTTAATTAGTACGACAAGCGGTGACTGCACACATTCCCGTGCAAACACGACCCTCATTCCAAGCGCAAACTCTGTTTGCACTGAAAAATGCCTTGCATTTTGCACGTTGTTTCTACTCTGTAGATGTTACTCGTATACAGTGACTTGTCGCCAGTTTCCTAACTTGACATTCGCTCCACGGAAAACCTGCCATATAAGCAGCAACCTCACGCTTCTACGCTATCAATGTCACAGCAATGCTTATTGTACACGATAAAATATGTAAATGCAAGGACTTTTTTATTTTTTTCCATTTGTCTCATTTTTGCGACAGACGACACGGGAAATGGGACGAATAACCAGTTTTGATATATTTCTTCATCTATGCTATAATAGCAGCAGCCAAAAACTATCGAAGGAAACGAGGATTTTTATGTGGATTGCAAATAACTGGAACGATTACGAAGTGATTGACTGCTCCGAGGGCGAAAAATTAGAGCGCTGGGGCAAATATATACTGGTCCGCCCGGATCCCCAGGTCATCTGGGACACCCCAAAGACAGAAAAGGGCTGGCGGAAAATGAACGCCCATTATCACAGAAGTAAAAAGGGCGGCGGGGAATGGGAGTTTTTTGACCTGCCGGAACAGTGGAGCATCCATTACGGCTCTTTGACCTTCTGGCTAAAGCCTTTCAGCTTTAAGCACACCGGACTTTTCCCTGAACAGGCAGCCAACTGGGACTGGTTCTCTGAAAAAATCAAAAAAGCCGGACGTCCAGTAAAGGTATTAAACCTCTTTGCCTACACCGGAGGAGCTACTCTGGCTGCGGCCGCCGCAGGGGCTGCCGTCACCCATGTGGATGCTTCTAAGGGAATGGTAGCCTGGGCAAAGGAAAATGCCACATCCTCCGGTTTAAAGGATGCACCTATCCGCTGGATTGTGGACGACTGCGTAAAATTTGTGGAGCGGGAAATCCGCCGCGGCAACCATTACGATGCCATCATCATGGACCCTCCCTCCTACGGCAGAGGTCCTAAAGGGGAAATCTGGAAAATCGAAGAGGCAGTCTATCCTCTAATTAAATTATGCGCAAAACTTTTGACGGAGGAACCGCTGTTTTTTCTGGTCAATTCCTACACCACCGGATTGCAGCCTGCCGTACTGCACTATATGCTCGGCACTGCCCTGAAAAAATATCGCGGCACTGTTTGTGCAGAAGAAATCGGTCTCCCGGTATCCTCCAACGGTCTGATTCTGCCCTGCGGCGCCAGCGGGCGCTTTGAGGCGCAGTTTTAAAGCCGTGTACAAAAAGTGGAGCCGTTTCCCGCTCCACTTTTCACAGCGCCATGCTGTTTTTCTCATTTTATTCCATTCTTTTCCATCCTTACGTCATTTCACCCTACAGCATTTTCTTCTTCCTCAGCACCAGCATCGTAATGATACAAATCAGCAGTGTAATCACACAGATAATCAAAAATCCATGGGGCGTATCTGAAAAAGGCATCCATTTTTCATCCACATTCATTCCGTAAATACCGGAAATCACCGTGGGTATCGCCATGACAATGGTGATGGAAGTCAGATATTTCATTACATTATTTAATCGGTTGTCAATGACAGAGGACATCAGCTCCCTCGTACCGTCAATGATGTCACGGTAAATGGAGGTCATCTCTATCGCCTGACGGTTCTCCACGATAACGTCCTCTAACAGTTCCTTATCCTCGGGGTACTGCTCTAACCGCTTATAGCGGGTCAGACGGTCTAGCACCACGGAATTGGCACGAAGAGAGGTGGCAAAGTAAACCAGCGTGGATTCTAATTCATGCAAATCAATCAAATCCGTATCCACCGTATCCCTTCCGATACGTTCCTCAATCTCCGTTCTCTTTTTATCAATGCCCCGCAGATAGGTCTGATAATTTACTGCTGTGCGGAACAAAATCTGATACACAAAACGCAGCTTCTTTTTGGTGCTGAACTCCCGCACACGGTTCTGTATAAAGGACTGCAAAATCGGCGTTTCCTCCGTACAGACCGTCACAATCACATCCTGGGTCAGGATAATACCAAGGGGGATGGTGGTGTAGGTCTGCATATCATGACGGATTTCCACGGTGGGAATATCCACCAAAATCAGGGTATAGCCGTCCTCTAGTTCAATACGGGAGCTTTCCTCTTCATCGAGGGCGGCACGGATATCGTCAATATCCACATCCAAAAGCTCCGAAATATTCTCACATTCTTCCATGGAAGGCTGTATCATGTGGATCCATACACCGTCCTCCGCTTTCTCCTGCTCATAAATTCTCTGTTTTTCTGTTCTGAAATATTTAATCATGGCAATTTCCTCATACCCCCAGATGCCGCCATGAATGCTTCTCTACAATTCCTAAGCTTACGTGTAACATCCAAACGGGGAGCTTTCTATATTATTCTCTATCATATATTATCTGGTATGCGTTCAGGCTCAATGTTTTTCCAAACTTCGTGCCTGCATTTTTGATTTGACCGCAATAGGAAAAGCCAAATTTTTCGTGCAGATGAATGCTCACCTCATTATCACTGGTAATCAGGGATATCACTGTCCCAATCTCCCTGCACCCTTCTGCAAACCTTAAGGTCTCTTCCATCAATTTACCGCCAATGCCACGCCCTCGATACTTCTCATGAATATAAACAGAAATCTCAACCGCCGGGTCAAACGCCTTTCTATCTCTATAACGGGAAAGCGAAGCATAACCCATCACTGCGCCTGCCTCCTCATAAACAAATATCACGTAACGTCTGGTGTGTTCTAAAAACCATACCGTCCGGTCTTTTTCATCCTTTCTCTCCGTGTCAAAGGTTGCCGTTGTGTTTAAAATTGCTTCGTTATAAATTTCCATCAATACCGGAATGTCTTTTGTTTCTGCTCTGCGAATCATTGTACTTCTGCCTCCCTAAGGAAAAAAGAAAGAGCCCAGGGGACGGACTCTTTGTTCTTTGACTACATCATACCACACTTTTTATGGGTATGCTACGAAAATCTTGTAAAATTCATGTAAGCCGGTAAACTACCTGTTCCTTTATTTGATAGCCATGGTCCATAGGGCCGCTGCCTAATCCCAGGTCAAGCATCGCTCCGATGGCTCCGCTTAAATATGCTTTTGCCTGTCCCACTGCCCTCTCCACGGAGCAGCCCTTCGCCAGACAGGATGCGATGGCGGAGGACAAGGTGCAGCCTGTTCCATGGGTGTTAGGATTGTCAATCCTCTTTCCCGGAAACCAGACTCTTTCCTTTCCCGTCCAGAGCAAGTCATCTGCCCCGCTCCCGCCGTGGCCGCCCTTTACCAGCACAGCGCACCCAAACTGTCTGCCAATGGCTTCCGCTGCCAGCTCTCTGTCCCCTTCTGTCTCTATCTTACTTTCCAACAGGGTTTCACACTCCGGAATATTGGGGGTAACAAGAGTTGCCAGCGGAAAGAGTTCCTCCTTCCATGCCCTGAGCACCTCTGCGTCCGCAAATCCCGTCCCGCTGCCAGATGCCATCACCGGGTCAATCACTATATTTTTCGCATGATAGAAGGAAAGCCGCTCCGCAATTCTTTCTATCACCTCCGCCGAAGTCACCATGCCGATTTTCACCGCATCAGGAAAAATATCCGTAAACACCGCATCGATCTGTTTCTCCACAAACGCTGCCGGGATTTCTAAAATCCCCGCTACACCCAGCGTATTCTGCGCCGTCACCGCCGTAATCACGCTCATACCATAGACGCCGTTTGCCAGCATGGTTTTTAAATCCGCCTGTATTCCCGCACCGCCGCTGCTGTCACTGCCTGCGATGGTAAGCGCCGTGTGTCTTTTCATTTTCCTGCACTCCTAATCTGATTTTTTGTTTCTTCTATCTCCAGCGGAAATTCCTCTATTTCCTTTAAATAAATATCCGCCGTCCCACGTATTTTTTCCTGCTCCTTTTTACTGGTTTCATCATAAAGCCCTACCGTTCGGAATCCGGCTTTCTTCGCAGTTTTTATGGCATAAAGCGCATCCTCAAACACCCAGGTTGCCGTCCGCTTTGTACCAAGTTCTGCTGCCGCCTCCTCGTAAATATCCGGCTTTGACTTCCCCTCACCCACTTCGCTGCAAGTAAAAATCCGCTCAAAATAATCATAAATTCCTGTGCGCTTTAGAGCAGCCTCCGCATGTACCCGGTCAGTGGAAGTTGCCACTACCATTTTTACTCCCCGCTGTTTTAATTTCTCTAAAAATTCCGGCACGCCGGGCTTTGCCTCTGCTCTGTTGCGGTAAGCCTCCGCCACAATGGCATTGGTGGCGGCAATTAGCTCTTCGATACTCTCAGATAACCCATATTTTTCCTTCACATAGGCTGCCCCCTGCTTCATGCTCATGGTAAAGAGTGTCTCCGATAGCTTTTCTTTTACCTCAATCCCTTTTCCCACAAGATAATTTTCGGTGGCATGTTCCCAGATAGGCATCGTGTCAAGGAGGGTTCCGTCCATATCAAACACCGCCCCCTCTATCTTCACTCTTCCTGTTACCTTCCCGGAAAGAGTCAGCAGCTCCCTTGCCGCCGCAGTAATGTCCGGCTGCGCAAAAATGGCGCTGATAACCGCCACACCACAGATACCGCTGCCCTCTAACTGCATGATATTTTCCTTTCCGATACCGCCGATGGCAACCACCGGAATATGAACCGCCTCACAAATTGCCTTTAATGTTTCATAGGGCAGTTCCCTGACATTGCTCTTTGATGTGGTGGAAAACACCGCTCCCACCCCAAGATAATCAGCTCCGCAGACCTCTGCCCGCAGGGCTTCCTCCACTGAATGGGCGGAAACGCCAATGATTTTATCCGGACCTAATTTCCTGCGGGCTTCCCCCGCCTCCATATCCTCCTGTCCTACATGGACGCCGTCTGCCCCCATGGCGAGAGCAATATCCACATTGTCATTAATAAGAAAGGGCACTTGATACTGACTGCACAGCTTCTGTATCTCTGCTGCCTCTTCCATAAAATGAGCTTCGTCTAACTCCTTTTCCCGCAGCTGTAGAAAGGTGGCACCGCCCTGCAATGCCTGTTCCACCTGCTCGTAAAGTGTCTTTCCCTTTAACCAGCTCCTGTCTGTCACCGCATATAACAGTAAATCTTCCTTAGCAAATTTCATATTGTGCTCCTTTCTCTAACGCTTCTCCCTCCATAAGGGAAATGGCATCTATGATACGGTTCCGGTAAGAAGCATTTCCCTCTCCTGCCGCCATGTGTTCCCACGCTTTCTCCCCCGCAAGCCCCATACAGCAGACTGCCGCAGCGGCGGCTTTTAAGGGACAGCCCGGATTTGCCGCCAAAAACGCCGTCATCATGCCGGAGAGCTGACAGCCCGTTCCGGTAATGCGGCTCATTTCCGGTCTGCCGTTTTTTATTCTGTAGCAGATTTTTTCGTCCGCCACCAAATCAATCCTTCCGGTCACTGCAATAATACTCCCTGTCCGCCCGGCAAGCTTCTTTACAAATTCCGCCACAGTCTCCGCATTTTCTTCTGTCACAGCCTCTTCCGGCGTTGCGTCTACCCCATGGTTTTTTCCCCTGTTTCTCTCCCCGGCGCTTTCCGGCGCTTTTCCCTCTGGATGCTCAACTATTGCATTACTTCTCCGGTCACTGCCGCTAACCTCCGCAACTCCCTTATATTTCGCATCCGAATTTAAAACACCCACAAGCTCCGCCACTGCACGGATTTCGGAAATATTCCCCCGGATTGCGGTAAATTGTATTTTCTCCATCAATCGCTTTACCGTCTCCCGGCGGAAGGCACCAGCCCCCACCCCCACCGGATCTAACAATATCACATGCCCTTCCCTCTGCGCCTGCAGGCCTGCAAGCTCCATGGCACGGGCTTTCGCCGAATTCAACATTCCGATATTAATGTTTAATCCGGCGCAGCCGACAGTAATTTCTTCCACTTCCTCCACCGCCTCTGCCATGATGGGGCTGCCTCCGCAGGCGAGCAGGGCGTTTGCCACATCATTGACCGTCACATAATTTGTAATATTATGAATCAGGGGATTCCTTTTCCTGACATTTTCCAAGCATTCTCTCATTCTCTCCTCCGACAATTATCTTTCCGTTCATCCTCCTCCGGGCTGCCCTTCCCTTCGGAACAGCGCATGTTTCATACTTTGTCTAGTATACCTCTTTCCCCGAGATTTGCAAAGTTTTTATATCTTTTATAAAATTCTTCGCAGTTCTTAAGATAATATTTATACTCTAGTCAAAAACCTGTCACATTTTTCCATTAATATTAGAACTATCAAAAGGAGCTGTTGAGTTTCGATAAAATTGTTGGGGTTCTGTCAGTTCCGCCAAAAAACAATCCGGTTATTACTTTACCAACCGGTTTACATATACTATTCATTCATATCGTGCCTCCAAGCAAAACGCACCTCCGGGTGCAAAAAAAGACTTTAGAAAGAACTTCTCCTTTTCTAAAGTCTTTTTTCTGTCTTTCTAAACTTCTTTGATGCCCCGTTTTTTCAAACGCTGTTTCACAAAATCACGAAACATGGCATATAGTACCGAGCAAAGCGGAATGAAAAACAGGATGCCCGCAATCCCAAACAGATTGCCTCCAATGGTCACGGCTGCTAACACCCAGATAGACGGCAGACCCACAGATCCGCCCACCACATGGGGGTAAATCAGATTTCCCTCTATCTGCTGTAGCACTAAGAATAAGATTAAAAACCACACCGCCTGAATCGGATTCACCATCACAATCAAAAGCATCCCGACAATACAGCCGATAAAGGCACCGAAAATCGGTATCAGAGCCGTAATTGCTATCACAATGCCTGTCAGCATGGCATAGGGCATACGAAAAATCGTCATGCTGATGACAAATAAGGTTCCTAAAATGACTGCCTCAAGGCACTGCCCGGATAAGAAACTGGAAAAAATCTGGTTTGACAGAGTTGCCACACTTATCATTTTTTCTGTGGCTTTCTGCGGCAGCAGCGCATAAAGCACCTGTTTCACCTGTCTTTGCAGCTTTTCCTTCTGGAACAATACATAGATAGAAAAAGTAAAGGCAATCACAAAAGTCGCCACTCCGCTGATAATACCGGAGAAAAATCCTACGCCGGAGCTGACTAAACCGGAGCCGAAGGACTGCACAAATTTTACCACAGAGGCAGATACAGAAGCCCAGTCAATATTCAGCTTCTCCACCGCAGGTTCTAACACTGGATATTGCTTCAGCATATCATTAAGCCACTCCGCCGCCGCATCAAACGCCACCGGAATCTGTGCCATCAGCATACTGACGGTATTTCCAAGTTCCGGAATGATGACCACCAGCGCCAGTACAATCACTCCGATGACAGCCACAAGTGTCAAAAAGTACGCTGCAGGTCTTCTCAGTTTTGCAAGTTTTTTATTTTTGGGGAACAAATGCTTTTCTATTCTTTTCATGGGTACATTGAAAATAAAGGCAATCACACCACCTACCAGGAAGGGCATCACAATGCCAAGCACAAACCGCACTAACGCAATCACCACGTTAAAATGTTCAATTCCGCAATACAGTAAAATGGCAAACGCCAAAATCTGCATGAGATGCTTTTTCGTCTGTTTTGATAACTCCATAATTCTCCTTTCCTTTGCCGCTTTATACTACCGGAATTGCGGCTGTTCCCAACACTACACAAATGAAATATAAAACCAGCAGATGAACCGGATAGAACAGGTAGAAAAAATACTTTATGTTCCACCCTCTTTTTCCATTATAGAAATAAATGGGAATAAATGCCGTCACTGCGGGAAGCTCCCACCAGCAAAATGAGGCACAGCCCGCCAACACCTGCACCTGCCTTCTGCCGCGGAACAAATACAGCACAACGATACACATCACGCCATAATAGCTGTAATCGGTTTTCAGGGCGTAGGCTGCTGTCATTCCCGCCACAACGATTCCTGCGAAGAAAAACATCCGCAGCCCTATATGCCACCCCTGCTTTTTCTCCACCTCCGACAAAAATATAATCGTAAGCAGCCCTAAAAACAGGGTAAAGAAAACGTTTTGATAACCAAACTCCAGCACTTTACTGTGAAACGCCAAATCAAAGGGTATTTCGGACACCAGTGCAAACAAAAATAACCGCACCGCGTATTTTCCTCTGCTTCTGGTATGGGTAAATCCTTCCACCAGCAAAAAACAGTAGATGGGAAATGCAATTCTTCCAATGCCACGCATCGTCTGATACAGTTCCCACCACTCAGTGGTTGCCTGCCCCCCTCCCCCTGTGATTAAAAACCGTGTCAGAACCGTGGCTGCAATATGGTCAATCAACATTGTCACAACCGCAATCAATTTCAGGCTGCTGCCGCTTATTCCTTGTCTCCGTTCTTCCATCCTCTTTTCTCATCTTTCTACCGCAAACTTTTTCCTCATAAGGAAAAAGAGAAAGACAAGCTGCATGTTTGCCTTTCTCTTTTCTTTTGTATCAGCCTACAAACTCTGCTACACATCTGCGGTATGCCGCTACCGGGTCCTCCGCCTGGGTAATCGGTCTGCCCACAACAATATAGTCAGAGCCTAACTCTTTTGCCTTTGCAGGCGTAGTCACCCTCTTCTGGTCTCCCACATCCCCGTCGGCAAAACGTACTCCCGGCGTAATGGTAAAGAACTTCTCTCCGCAGACTTCATGAACTTTTCCCGCCTCAAGGGGGGAGCATACCACACCGTCAAGCCCGGCTTCCATGGTATTCTTTGCATAGTGCATAACCGTCTCGTCAATCGGATGCTCTATCCAGAGTTCCTCCTGCATAGCATTCTCACTGGTGGAGGTAAGCTGGGTCACTGCAATCAACAGCGGTCTGCTGCCGTCCGATCTGGTGAGGCCCTCTAAGGCGCCCTGCATCATCTCTTTCGTTCCTGCCGCATGGACGTTGCACATATCCACATCCAGCCCGGACAACACAGCCATGGCTTTTTTCACAGTGTTTGGTATATCATGCAATTTTAAGTCTAAGAAAATCTTATGTCCCATTTTTTTGATAGTTCTTACGATTTCCGGTCCCTCTGCATAAAAAAGCTCCATTCCAATTTTCACAAATGGTTTTTCGTCCTTAAACTTGCTCAAAAAACTGATTACTTCGTCTTTACTGTTAAAGTCACAGGCAATGATTACATCTCTTCCCATAATATCCTCCGTATCTTCTGCTTTTTATTATTGAAATCATACACTTCACCATTCTATTTGTCAAGCTGCGGAAGGCTCTCTTTCTTCTTCCGCTTTTCCTCCAAAAAGCATTTTAATCCGCAGATTTTATGGTATAATGCCATCAGATATTATACCATAACAGGAGAATTGTGGCTCCCCTTGTTTCTGGCAGGCGAAAAGGAAGCTGCCATCCTGCAGATGTAAGTATTCACACATCTGCGGGGCAGCAACTCCCTTTTATTTATACGTCAGAATATTATTTCAGTCCCCTGCAAATCGGTACTAAACAGATAAGCAGCAGAATGCCTGCAAATCCCACAATAATTCCCGGTATCAGATTGCCCCATACCATAACAAAGCACATGCCGATACCAAAGGCTAACGCTCCGATAATTCCAAGAAAAATCGTGCCGACTGCCTTTCCGTCGATTTGTATCGGTGCTTTATGCTCCATCTTCCTCCAGACGAAAACCGTAATTAACGCAAAGACAAGTCCCACACAGCCAACTGCAATTCCCGGCTTAAAAGCATTCCACTCTGCGACCATCGTCATGGACATTCCCATTGCGAAAAAAATACAACTAATCGTCCCTAAGATTAATGCTGCAAAACTACTTTTCTTCATGATAAAATCCTCCTAAAATTTCATATTTGTTTTTATGTCTGTATTGTAAATCCCCTCTGTTTTTGTTTTATTTAAGAATTGTTTCTGAATTATTAAAAAAAGAAGCCTTGGTTTCCCAAGGCTTCTCCTAGGTTTCGTTCTGTATCCGTTTTAGTTGTCTGCCGGAAGAATATATCATGTATATTCCAATCGCCAATATCATAATGCACACACAGGTACCTGTAATTGCATTCATCACCTGGGGATTTATATTACTGTTTTCTCCAAAGGACGCAAACATGGCAGTTTGTAGAGAAAGGAGAGATACCAACGCATCCGCATATCCGATATTGCGAATTGTTACGAGAAGCGGCGATTTCATTTTTCTTGCTCTTACCATATTCACAACCGAAATAATTACTTTATAAAAAGTATACATTGCCACCACGAAAATCATATATCCCTGGTAGCTTTTCCCACCCTCCCGGTTGACCAGCAATATCACTGTTCCGCCCAACGCAATCGTAATCAATGCCAGCAGTATCCCGGTATTGCGGTATACCTTCCATTCCTGCATTTTTAGATTTCTGTCAGGCTCTTCTTTTGACAGCTTTCTCTCATACCGCACCGCGCCAGACCTCATGATGCTTAAAAAGATATAATACGCCGAAAGCGTTCCCAGCCACGCAGAATGGTTTATAATCCCAAAGATTCCGTTACTGACCGCATAGAACAAATTCAGCAGGAAAGAAAAAAAAGTAAACAGAACCGTCCGAAAACGATAATCCGAATATACCCTGTTCACCAGTACATTCCCCTCCGTTACCGCTCTGAGGCTTCTTCTGATACCCTCTTTTATATTTTGTATCAGATAAAAGCAGGCAACTGTTAAACTAACGGCAGCAACCACATAGATAACAATATCCACCATAAAGCTAAAATAGCCATACACCGTTTCCGCAATAGACAGCACGCAAAAAAACAGCGTTATAGCATATAAAAGCAATCGGAAGCCCACTCGTAATTTGGGCAGCGTGAACTTTTTGGTACCCGCTTTCATTGCTTTTTCCTTCCATTATAAATGGCTGCTCTCATCATCCGTTTCCTCCACTCTTTCCTAATAACCTGCTGCCTTTTTCGCAAATTTCATAAGCCTCATCATATTTATCCTCAATCAACGGGTTTACTATTTTTGTTCTTTTCGCAGCCATTGCCTTATAGATAAGGCATGGCAAAATCCACCCTGCCAGTCCGGGAGCCGCTAACAGTACGCACAGCCATATGATCGGCGGGGATGCCGTCACTGCAAAGGTAGAGCCTGCCATGAACATCGTCCCTATGATGCCGATGGAAATGGAAACCATCATTGCTGTATTTGTTTTCGATTTCTCCAATTCCTCAATCTGGTTCATACAGTCCTCAAAATTTCTCTGAAGCCTTGTCAGCTCTGTCTTATTCATAATCTTTCTGTCACGCTTAAAGCAGAGCAGAACTTTTCCTTCCTTACAATAATGCTGCGGTATCGTTTGATTCTGCTGCACAGTTATATTCTCGTCCTGTTCCCACCCAAAATTACTGTATCCGTCTATATACATGGAAACTTTTCTGCTGTCTGCTTTGATTTCCATGTACTCATATCCGATATAACGTTCTGAACTTTTTTCTATCACGCTCATTTTCTGTCCTCCTGATGCTTCCTATTGCCGGGCGAAAGCTCCGCCTGGGAAATGTGCTGCCCTTTGTTTCTCTTTCCCATAGGAAGGCGCACCGTAAATGTACTTCCCTTTCCCTGTTCGCTTTCCACCTGTATCGTGCCGTCTAACATTCGCACGATTCGGAGCGCAAGGGCAAGCCCCAGACCGTTTCCACTGGTAGAATGAGAAGTGTCTCCCTGATAAAATTTATCAAAAATGTGCTTCATGGTATCCTTACTCATCCCGCACCCGGTATCACTTACCGATACGACAACCTCTTCCTCTGCGGTAGTCTGGGTAAGTCTTACTGCCCCGCCTCTTTCCGTGAATTTCATGGCATTGGATAACAGATTAGTCCACACCAGTTCCAAAAGGCTTTCATCCGCATTTATCATGACCCTGTCTTCCAACTCCGCATCAAATGTAATTTCTTTCTCTTCCCACACATTCTCAAATTGCAGGGAACACTGACACAACTGTTCGCAAAGGTTATACTCCTCCATGACCGGCTGAATATTCTGTTTTTCCAGCTTGTTCAGCTTTAAGATATTCGTAATCAGTGAAGATAATTTCTTTGATGACTGAATAATGGTGTCTACATACATCTGCTGCTCTTCTAAAGACAGCTTTGTATTTTTCAACATTTCCGCTGAATTTTGCACTACAGCAATCGGTGTTTTGATTTCATGGGACACATTGGAAAAAAAGTCCGTTTTTAAGATTTCAATGCTCCCTAGCTCTTCCACCATCTTATTGAAATCCATAATCATAACATCCAGATAATCTAATTTTTCCGGCGTATGGAGGGGTGGGATATAAACGGAAAAATCTCCGTTTGCTACCTTGTCGGTTGCCTCTGCCATCTGCTTCATGGGCACTTCATAAATTTTTCGTATCTGCAGGCTAATCCATAATGTAACAAAAACGGAAATCAATACCCAATAGAAGATAATGACCACGGTTTGGGCAACGTCACTAAGCTTGAGCGTGTTTATTCCTACGATAAGCCCCATATGCACCCCGCTCATTAGCAGCAAAACGACCAATATCTGAAAAAACATGGACACCGGAAAATGTGTGCCCCGCACCTTATACCCCTGTCTGGTCACTTCCTGCTTCATTTCAGCACCGCCTTATAGCCCAAGCCCCGAATCGTCTTTATCTCAAAGGCATCACAGGCTGAGAACTTATCCCGCAGCTTTGTGATATAAACATCCACAGCACGCAGGCTGGTCTCGCTGTCTACGCCCCAAAATTCGTCCATAAGCTGCGCCCGTGAAAAGGTCTTATTGGGATAGGACAATAATTTATAGATAATGTTAAATTCCCTTGTGGTTGTGGGAATTTCCTCTCCATCTAAATCTGCCGACATGGCATCTGCATCCAATGTGAGATTACCTATTGTAATTTTCCGGTTCACTTCTATGTTTGCCCGGCGAAGCAGTGCCCTTACCCGAAGCAGCAGCTCATCCAGCTCAATGGGTTTTACCATGTAATCGTCAATTCCAAGCCAGAAGCCCTTCTGTTTGGAATATAAATCATCCTTCGCAGACATAAACAGGATTGGAATATTCTTATTTACACGGCGTACACTCTCCGCAAATTCAAATCCGTCTACTCCCGGCATCATAATATCCGATATGATTAACTCATATAGATTGTTGTACATTTCTTCGTAGGCGTCTTCTGCATTCAGACAACCTCTGGCTTCAAAACCGCTGTTATTTAGGTAGGAGCATACTACTTTATTCAAATTTGTATCATCTTCAACCACTAATATGTGTATCATTCTCTGCCTCCATATTCTATTTTGGGGGAATTATAACATAGATTTGTTTGAGAATTGTTAAAGTTTGGGAGATTTTTGATTTTTTACGGCACAAAAAATCAGCCTCGCAAAAAGACTGATTTTCCATGGTTTTTTAGTCGATGCGACAGGATTTGAACCTGCGACCTCTGCGTCCCGAACGCAGCGCTCTACCAAGCTGAGCCACGCATCGTTTTTTCTGTACATTCATAAATCGTGCTTAATTATATTAACATACTTCTTGCACATTGTCCAGCAAAATTTTATTTTATTTTCATCTTTCTTTCCTGACGCTCCTCTTTCTGTTATAATAAGAAATCATGTATCCCCGCCCTTCCATCAAATTTATTTATGCTTATATCCAAAGAAAGGAATCCGTTATGCCAAAAACCGTATTAATTACCGGAGCCTCCCGGGGCATTGGACGTGCCATCGCCGTTGCCTTTGCCGGGGCAGGTTACCGTCTGGTTATCACCTGTTCTAACTCCCGGGAGGAATTACTCTCCCTCAAGCAGGAATTAAAAACTCAGTTTCATGTTGACGTTCTCCCCAGTATCGGAGACGTCTCTTCCTATTCCTATATGCAGCAGCTGTTTTCCGAAATAACAGAACGGTTCGGCGGCGTAGATGTGCTCATTAACAATGCAGGCATTTCACACATTGGTCTGCTCAGCGATATGACGATAGAGGACTGGAACCGCATTGTAAGTACCAATCTCACTTCGGTCTTTTCCTCCTGTAAATTAGCCATCCCCTATATGGTGCACCAAAAAGCCGGAAAAATCATTAACATTTCCTCCGTCTGGGGCATTGCCGGGGCATCCTGTGAAGTGGCTTATTCCGCATGTAAGGGCGGTGTCAACGCATTCACCAAGGCGCTTGCCAAAGAGCTTGCCCCCAGCAATATCCAGGTCAATGCCATCGCCTGCGGCGTCATTGATACCCAAATGAATGCCTGCTTTTCTGAGGAAGAACGGAAAGCGTTAACGGAAGAAATCCCCGCAGGGCGCTTTGGACTGCCGGAAGAAGTGGCTGCCCTTGCCCTACAGCTTGCCGCCGGAAATGATTATCTCACGGGCCAGATTATCACTTTAGACGGAGGCTGGCTGTAAATTCCCATAAAGCAAGAACCGAATTCGCGTTCCGCGCATTTTCATAATTTCCTCCTATTTTTGTATTAGAATAAAAATCAGAACCGACACGGAACATATCTTTCGCCACGAGGTAGCTTTATGAATTTGGGGGAACGCATTCAATATCTTTTAGATGAAAAAGAAATAACCCAGCGGGAATTAGCAGAAAAACTCCATATGACTCCCAACACAATCAACGGTTATATCAAGAACCGCCGCAGTCCGGACTGTGCCACGATTGTCCAGATTGCCAGAAATTTAGATACCAGCTCTGATTACCTTCTTGGAAACACCACCTGCCGCACTTCCCCACAAGCCGTTATCTCCCCCGATGAAACTCTGCTGCTCAATAATTACCGTGGTCTTGATGACGAATACAAGGCAGTTTTAAAAGAAATCTCCTCCTGCCTCTATCGAAACTGCCAGCACCCCGAAAAAATACCGTAGATCGATACAGCTTATCTGCACAAATCTACGGTATTTTTATTTCACTTATAAAATCGCATCATATACCGGTTCCCATTCCTCCGGCACTTCCAGTTCTACTTTTCCTTCCGTTTCAGCCTCTAACACAATCACTGTCCTCGGCGGTATGGTCAAACGGCGCTTATTCTGGAACTCTGTAAATTCCTCCATGTTTTTTCCGTCCTCATATTCTACGGACGTATTCACGCAGACTTTCCACTGCAGTCCCTCCGGCAAATCCGGCAGCTGCATTCCAAGAGACTCCCAATAGGCGTTCATGGCATAAAATACAATTTCGTCCTTCGTGTCCGCCTCATCCCGTCCTGCATACATAATTCCAATCAGACGTGTATTGTACTCCGTTCCGCCTTTCCACGGCGCACCATTATGAAAGCTGATTTCCGGCAGACTGCAGGATGCTCCCTTCGTGGTTTTCCTCAAAATCGCATATTTTTTACGGAATGCTATCATGTAACGACAGAAATCATGGATTTCCTTGTATTCCTCCAGCCTCGTCCAGTCTAACCAGGAAATGATATTATCCTGACAATAGGCATTGTTATTTCCAAACTGGGTGTTGCAGAACTCATCTCCGGCATAAAACATGGCAGAGCCGCGGCTACACATCAACGTGGCAAAAGCATTCTTTATCATTCTGCGGCGCAGTCCTTTTACCTGAGGGTCATCCGTTTCCCCCTCCACGCCACAGTTCCAGCTGTTTCCATTATTATCCCCGTCTGTATTGCCCCAGCCGTTTTTCTCATTATGTTTCGTATTGTAGGAATACAAATCATACAGCGTAAAGCCGTCGTGGCAGGTAAGGAAGTTCACCGAGGCACTTTTTCCCCGGTATTCCGGGTCGTATAAATCTTTAGAGCCAGTGATTCGGGTAAGCGCTGCTCCTGCTAAACCCTCGTCACCCTTTAAGAAACGGCGGATATCATCGCGGTATCTCCCGTTCCACTCCGCCCAGCGGCTAAAGGACGGAAAACTTCCCACCTGGTAAAGCCCTCCTGCGTCCCACGCTTCCGCAATCAGCTTCACTTTTCCTAAAATAGCGTCGCAAGCAATCGCCTGTAAAAGCGGCGGGTCCGCCATCGGCGCTCCTTTCTCATCTCTGGTAAGGATAGATGCCAAATCAAAACGGAAACCGTCTACACGGTATTCTGTTACCCAGTAGCGCAGGCAGTCAATGATAAACCTGCGGACTGCCGGATGGTTACAATTCATTACGTTGCCACAACCGCTGAAATTATAGTAATATCCATCCGGTGTTAAAATATAATAAATATTATTATCGATGCCTTTAAAGGAGAAATTCGGCCCGTTTTCATTCCCCTCCGCCGTATGGTTAAAGACAACATCCAAAATAACCTCAATGCCGTTTTCCTTCAGCTCATAAATCAGCCGTTTTAACTCTTCTCCCTCATGGTTATGTTCCACAACCGAGGTATAACTGGTATTCGGCGCAAAGAAACAAACCGTATTATATCCCCAGTAATTATAAAGCTGCTCTCCGTCCACAATCCGGTAACTTTCCATCTCGTCAAACTCAAAAATCGGCATAAGTTCCACCGCATTAATACCCAAATCCTTTAAATAAGGAATTTTCTGACGCAGCCCCTCGTAAGTTCCCTCCGTGCCGGGCGCTACTCCCGAGGATTTATCCTTGGTAAAGCCCCTGACGTGCATCTCGTAAATCACCAGATCCTCTGCTTCATACTCTAACTGCTTAATAGCTCCCCAGTCAAAGGTATTTTCCACAACTCTGGCATGGTAGGTAAAGTCAGCTCCGCCCTCCGGACGCTCCCCCCACTGCCTCTGCCCAGTTACGGCTCTGGCATATGGGTCCAATAATATATTATTTTTGTTAAAAAGCAGACCTTTTTCCGGCTCATACGGCCCTTCTAACTGAAAGGCATATTCAAACTCTTCAATATTCAGCCCGAACACAAACATAGAGTAAGTGTTTCCCACATGATAAGCTTCAGGATACTTCAGTACTACAAAAGGCTCCTTCTCCTGCGGGCGGAATAACGCCACGCTACAGCTTGTCGCCCCAAAGGAATGTATCGTAAAGCTCACACCTCTCGCTGACGGAGTCGCTCCGTCACGGTTGTAAAAGCCCGGACGAACCTGATAACCGCAAATTTCATCCAAGGGCTGAAGCCCTGTCTTCTGCATTTCTGCTTTCTGTGGTTTTACATGCCGCTGCTCTGCTTTCTGCGGTTTTACTCTGCGCCGCCATAATCCCATGTCTTCTTCCCCTCCATCCTGTACCTCTAGTTTTTCTACTTTTGTTTTATAATAATTTCTGCGCAATTCCACCAATTTGTCAATGTTTTCTCTGTCAATCTCTTCCGCACCGCCTAACAAACGGGCAATGAGTGTGACTTTCGCAGACTGCTCCAACGTTTCCATATGGTAATATGCGGTATAAATATCCGCTCCCATAGTCACAGCCCCATGATTTTTCAATAAAAGGGCATCGTGCTCCCGCAGATAAGGAGCGATTGCCTCTGATACTTCCGGTGTGGAAGGCGTAGCATAGGGCACAATCGGCACAGAGCCAAGGGAAAGTACCGTTTCTATCATGGAATGCTCATCCAATGCCTGATTCGCCACCGCAAATCCCGTGGCGGTTGGCGGATGGGCATGTACCACGGCACCTATATCTTCCCGTTCCGCATAACAGCGGAGGTGCATTTTTATCTCCGAAGAAGGACGATATTCCTCTCCGGCTTCTAGTATGTTTCCCTCAGCGTCTATTCTAACTAATTTTTCCGGCGTCACGAGGCTCTTAGAAATTCCGGTAGGCGTGGTTAAATAGGTTCCGTCCTCTAATTTTACAGATACGTTCCCGTCATTTGCCGCCACCCAGCCTAACTGCCACATCCGTCGGCAGATATCACACATCTGTTTCCTTACATCCATATTTAATTCCATCATATCCTCTTTTTTGTTTTTCTTTTTAAAAATGAGTGTTTATTCAATTATAAGACCTATCCCGCAGAATTTCAACAAAGAAACTAAAATACAGCGTAAACAATAACCACCGTTGCAATTTCTACTGGTATTTTACCCAAAAGATGCTAAGATAACTATTAGAATAATGAAAAAGGAGTGTTCCCCATGGCACAGACGATTCACGTATCTAAAGTTTCCGACGGTTTTTCTACAGTAGGTGCCGCTTTAGACAGCATCCCGGCAGATAACGCCACACCCATTACCATCGAGATAGCCCCCGGCATTTACCGCGAAAAGCTCACCGTCAGCAAACCCTATGTCACCCTGTCCGGGCTTGGCGGCAGCAGTAGCGACACGGTTCTCACCTATGACGACTACGCCAACGCCCGGATGGAAAACGGCGAAAAATACGGTACATTCCGTTCCTACAGCCTTCTCATCGACACACATGATGTCACTTTACAGAATCTTACCGTTGAAAACGCTTCCGGGGATTCTAAAACCCACGGACAGGCGATTGCCCTCTATGCGGACGGCGACAGGCTGGTGTTCTCTAACTGCCGCCTGTTAGGGCATCAGGACACCCTGTTTACCGGTCCTCTGCCCCCCGTGGAAATCAAACCCGGCGGTTTTGCAGGTCCCAAACAGTTTGCTCCCCGTATCAACGGCAGACATTATTATAAGGACTGCTATATCTGCGGCGACATTGATTTTATTTTCGGCAGCGCCACCGCCTACTTTGAAAACTGCACCATCGAATCCCTCTGCCGCACCCTAGAAGACTCCTCTGCGGAAAATATACAGGGCTATGCCACCGCTGCCTCTACGCCGGAAGGCCAGGAATACGGCTACGTCTTTTCCCATTGCCGTTTCACCACCGACTGCTGTCCGGATGAATCCGTTTATCTTGGACGTCCCTGGCGGGATTATGCCAGAACCGTCCTCTTAAGCTGTGAACTCGGCAGCCATATCCACCCGGCAGGGTTCCACGACTGGAACAAGGAAAAGGCAAGGGATACCGTCTTTTATGGGGAGTACAACAGCCTTCCCTTAGATACCACGGACTGCCCCTCCTGTGAAAAGGGACTGTCCCCCTTCGGCTGCCGTGCCTCCTTCTGCTGTACCCTGGATGCTTTGCAGGCAGAACACTTTTCAAAAGAAAAGGTACTTTGCGGTTCTGACGGCTGGTTTCCTGTTCTTTAATTTTTCGCCTACCGCTATTTGCTCGCAGAAAATACAAAGCTTTTTTCTTATAAATGCTTTCTTGTATATTCACAGAAATAATGTTAAAATACATGATAGCAATAAATATTACGCAGAGTAGCAGCATCCGCAACCGCCATTGCTCCTCTGCACACGCCATAGGTTTACTGCTATGGTATATTTTTACAAACTCTGGTAATTACTACATCTAAGGGAGGTTTACCACATGCAGGAAAAAATTTATAAAGTCATGGGTTCCACCGGAGCAGCAACCCTCGCTGTCGGTATCTGCGTCCTGGTTGGTGGAATTGTATCCGGGATTCTTCTCATCGTAAACGGCGGAAGGCTTCTGAAAAACAAAGGAAACGTCACCTTTTAGATGGCGTTTCCTTTTCTTTTTCCCTCTTAAAACTCCTGAATTTTTTCTTTCAAGCGGTAGTAGGTAAATGTCCCGGTACACAAAAGTTCTCCGGCATCATCGGTAAGCAGCACCTCATAAACCCCCACTTTACCGCCCTGCCGCACAGCCTTTGCTTCACAATATACATATTCCGTATTTTTTATGGGAAGCAGATAATTCAGACCTCCGTTTACCGTTGTAGTGTAGTTTCCGTAGGTCGCCGCCGCCACCCCTGCTAAAGTGTCCGCTAACGCATAGGAACAGCCGCCATGCATACCGCCGTAAATGTTGGTATATTCCGTTTTCAGCGGTGCCCGCCCCTTTGCATATCCCTCCCCTACCTCTAAAAGCTCCATTTCCAAAAGCTTGGAAAAGGGATTTGTCTCTGTAATATGAAATAATTCCTTTTTTAAACACATAATCGTTCCGTCTCCTACCTCAATCCTGTTTCTCTCTGCCATTGTCAGTTCGATGCACTAACCTATTCCGTTTACTTTTCTGGCAACGGCGTATTCCGTCTCGGAAATCTGTTGTTTTTCCATAAAATCCCGCTCTTCCTTTTTTACCGCAAGCTCCCGCAGCTTTTCCACCGAATCCGCTGTTTTTCCGTAATGCAGCGCCAGCCTGTTTAAAAAACGGTAAAACTCTATCAGCTCCAAAAAATCCGTGGTTTTCTCTAAGCGGCTGTGCCCCGTCTGCTTTTCCTCCCACTCTAAGCTGCTGATTGCCTGCATGGCAAGGCGGCATTCCCGGTTGATATCCGATACCTCCATGAGAATGTCCGGACGTTTCTTATAAAATTTCCAAAAACATGCTTTCGCCCCGGCAATATCCTTTTTTCGGAAAAACTCTGCAACCTGCTGTTTTAACTCCTTTGTCTCCGCCTTCTCACTGATTAACCCTACCTTGGCTTCTTTTACCTTAATACCATTGGTGATGACCCAGACATAAAGCAGAAATTCAGAAAAGAAACCGAAAAGCCGCTTCTGATAGCCGTCATATCCCGTCATGTCAATCCGCTTCTGGGCTTCAAACAGCAGCGGAAACAAAAACTCCATATAACTGTCATAAAGTGGTTTTGCCATCACAAACATATTTCCGAAATAGGTCTGTTTTCCGTGCACCAGACGGATATAATTGTCATAATACTTCGGCGATAGCTCTTTTATAACCGCTCCCAACACATCTAAATCCTTCGCATTGTGCCTGTCATCAAATGCGTCGTAATAGCTGTATTCCAGCGTCAGCAGCTTTGTCGTTACCATGTCATACTTTTTCAGAAGGTCCAAAAGCTCCCGTTCCGTATACAGTGTTTCCCTTTCGTTTACCAGATAACGTCTGTAATGGGCGCAGCCCACATAATCGGAGTGCTTATCGTTTTTCCATACCCAGTAATGGCCTGTCAGCTCACTGTAATAAGGATTCTGCTCAGAAATATTATCTCCTTCATTGTCAGAAAGATACCCTAAATTTTCATGCAGGGCGCTGCCCACCTGTAACGGCTGATAAAGCTTATCCGGCGGCGGTGTAAAAGGTTTGTGGGTCATGGTATAAATAGTCATGGACATTTTTGTTTCCTCTTATCTATTTCAACTTATCCTTTGGTCTTTCCGCAAAAGAACTATCTGTTCTTCCGGGATATATTATGGAAGAAATCCGGTTCTTTTTCAACCCTTTTCTTTCTACAAAACCATCACCAGCGTCCCCGCAGTAATAAGAACTGCCCCCACCAGTGATTTTGCAGTAAAATCCTCATGTAGGAATACAAACGCCAGCACCAGCGTAATCACCACGCTAAGCTTATCAACCGGCACCACCTTTGATGCGTCTCCCATCTGCAATGCCTTATAATAGCAAAGCCACGAAGCCCCTGTGGCAAGACCGGACAAAACCAGAAACAGCCAGCTTTTTTTGGTAATGGAAGAAATCCCGCCCTGGGCATTGGTAAGAAAAACCATTCCCCATGCCATCGCTAGCACCACCACGGTACGGATTGCTGTGGCCAGATTGGAATTTACCCCGTCAATCCCCACCTTCGCCAGAATCGAAGTCAGTGCCGCAAACACCGCCGATAAAATTGCAAATACAAACCACATGAAACATGCCTCCTTCTACATTGACGTTTCATCTTTCAGCACCTCTAATTCTACTCCATCCTGTATCGGTTGTATACTAAATATTACGCCATTCCCAAATTTCCGCCGGAATTTTTTTAAATCACCATGTCCCACAGCCAGGAAGAAATATAGGGCTGTGCTAAAAACATCACCAGCAGGGTACTCCCTATAATCACCGCCAGTTCGCCACATCTCCCCCTTACCGCCGTATCTGTTTTTGTTTTCTTTAAAATTACCTTTGCAGCATAATATCCCAGGATTGCCCCAAGGGTATTGGTAATTAAATCATCCACATCTGTAAGACGGTAAGTAAATATCTGGGACAGTTCGATGGCAAGGGAGAGCACAACCCCAAATACCGCCGTCCGTTTGAAATTCCAAAACTCCTTCCAAATGACCGGAAGTAAAAAACCGAGAGGCAGAAACATCAAAATGTTTAATACCGTATTTTTCATATACCCAAGAGGCGCATTGGCAATATCCACAATAGGTATCAGATTAAACTGCGGTTCTATCCTGATGTATTTGATATTAGGAATCCCCACCACGGAAAATACCGCTGCCAGATACAAAGTAAAAATTATCATCCATATTTTCCGCTGCACCGAAATCGGTTTCCACAAAGTTATCTGAAATGTCACTATTACCGGAAGTAAAATTATCGCTGCCGGAAGTACATCCATTGCAATACATAAGAATCGAAACATGATATTCCTCCTTCCCTGATTGAAAAACAGCCTTTTCTCTGTATCAGGTACTTTTAAGGATATCATATAAATTTTTAAGATAATAGAATGGTACGACTTAAGATTTTATGAAGTTACTTGAAAAGTCAAACTCATTTACCTTTTCCAGCAACAATTTTTCCTGATTGCCTTCAAGCTTCTGTACTTTCTTCCGAAAGGCTTCTAATGCCTCTCTTTTTTCATTAATTTTTGTCAACAATAAATTGTTTAACCAAACTACTTATTTCTTGTAAATATAAAAAGGAAGTTTTCTAACGCAATAGAAACTTCCTTTTTTCACTATCTCACATAGGACTGAACTACCTACAGTAACTTATACACACTGAAACATCTCTAATTTTTCACTTAACTGGTTGCTGCACTGCACAATTTCCTCCGATAACAGCATTAAACTATTTGTAATTTCCGCCTGGCGGTTCGTAGTTTCCGTAACCTCATACGTTGAGGCGGAGGTTTCCTCCACCCCGGCGGATAAATCGTTCATTGACGAAAGTATTTTTTCTTTCTGGGAAACCATATCATTATTTTTTTCTTCCACCTCACGCAAAAGCCTATGAAGGGAATCCACATCCTCATAAATGTTTTGGAAGGATGTTTCCGTCTGCTGTACGTGCTCATGCTGCGTTGTCATGGCATTGTTGACATCAGCAACCGCATGCACCGTCTCCTGAATTTTATCTTGCATCGTCTGGATAATCTGCCGGATGTTTGCGGTTGCGCTCTGGGACTGCTCTGCCAGATTACGGATTTCATCTGCAACCACCGCGAAGCCGCGTCCCGCCTCTCCTGCCCTGGCTGCTTCAATGGAGGCATTTAACGCCAGCAGATTCGTCTGGTCGGAAATGGAATTAATCAATCCGATGATATTTTCAATCTCATGGGAGCCTGCATCCACATTTGTGATACTGGTGGTAATCTCATTCGTAACACGGATGCTCTCCTTTGCACTGCTTACCAGATTATTGACGGTATCTAACCCACTGTTGGTACATTCTTTTAACGTACCGCAGGAGCTTTCCATGGTATCCACCAAATCTGAAACAGATTCAATATGTACAGACAAATCATTGGTCTTTTCCACAACGGCGGTGGTAGAGGCTGCCTGTTCCTCTGTAACTGCTGCTACCTGCTGCATATTCTCTGAAATATTCGTGGAAGAGATATTTAATTTCTCAAAAGAATCCTTCAACTCCCTGTTTCTGTCTAAAAGCTGCGAAAGCGTCTGCTTCGTGTCATTGAGGGCCACGGAAAAGTTGGATATCATATGATTATAGGAGTCTCCTATCACATCCAGCTCATCCATTTTCTGCGGAGTATTATTTTTTAACACCACGGAATTGGTGAGATTTCCTGCTCCCGCAAGATTCATTGCCTCCTTAATTCGGAAAAGCCTCTTTGCAATGCTATGAACTAAAATCCAGACAACAAAAATACTGATTAGAATCACCAGTATGGTAATAAATACAAGAACCAGCATACTGTGGGTGGTTACGTCATCGTGCTCACCGGAACTAATCAGGCTCACCATTCTCCAGTCCGTTCTTGGCACGCTGCAGGCTTTGTAAAAATAGGTTCTCCCGTTTATAAAAATACTGCCTTCCATATCTTCTGTTTTTGCAGCGATTGCAAGAAGCGTCTCGTTATCTGTCTTTGTGTGAACCCGTTCCATGTCCATATGGTCTGAAAGAATTGTTCCGTCCGGTGCAAGAAGCAAAGAATACCCGGTGGAGCTAAATTCACGTTCACAAAAATACTGGGAAATATCATGGAAATTAATATTCATGCCAATCACTCCAAGAATATTCCCTTCCTCATCAGAAACTGTCCGGTACTCAGAAAGTGTGATAACACCCGTAAGCTTGTCCTCATAAGGTCCTACCCAGATACTCTCCTTTTCTTTCGCCTGCTCATAATATTCATCCTCAATCACGGCAGACATCCCGACGCTCTTGTAATCCACCGCAGGGACAGAAATATTTTCTCCCGTCTCGGAACGGAATACCGTTCCAGTAATCACATCATTGGCACCCTTTAAACCACTTAAAATCCCCGTCGTACCAGTGAAATCACCGCTTTTTAACTCTCTCTGAATGATACCCGTCATGCTCATAGTGGTCATGCGGTATTCAATCCCCCAGAAATAATTATCCAGGGACTGAAGCGCTGCCTGATACCCGTTTTCAAGGTCCGTATGGATCACAGAATCACCATAATCCTTGATATTTTTCGTTGCGGCAAAGCCGCTGGCAAGCTGTCCCAACAAAATCAACGGGAGCAATATCCCCAACATAAGCCCCTTAATGGAACGTCCTCCCGTTCTGCCTTCTTTTGTCTCCTACATTATTTTTCCCCCTTTTCGTTACTGCATTTTTCCCTGCCTCGTCATCTTAAGCTGCGATGCAGCTTGTGCATATCATTTACTTACAGTATAGAAGTATGACGGGAAAATAAGAATTGACAAAAAAGTCATTTTTAGTCTATTATTGTTATTTTTCTATTTTTTTCGCAAAATATCCAGGCTGTGGTTTGTTGCCCCAATCAAATCCTGCCTCTCACAGGTGGCAAAATGAAATTTCATCCAGTAGTCAAACATTTTATCATCCAGCCCGTCAATATAAGAGCGCATATAGTTCGTAGCCCCGTCTGCAGCGATTAGCTTTTCCCGTGTGACAGGCAAATCTCTAGTCAGTGCAAAAATATCCTCCACCCGCACCATCTCAAATAAATCCTCCGGTTTTGAAACACAGTGGAAATCTTCTGTCAGCATTCCCCTCTCAAGACATCTCTCTAAAGAACCATTTAAAAATACTTCCTTGATTACCACCATCTCATTCATACAGTAGGCAGCCAGAATATAACCGCCTGTTTTTGTTACCCTCACTGCTTCCCGTAATGCCTGTTTTTTATCCTCTTCACTGCAAAGATGATACATCGGTCCTAACACCAGCGCCACGTCAAAGCTGTTGTCCTCATAACGGGATAAATCCAGAGCATTTCCCTGCACCGCCCGGATATTTTCGGTTCCATCCAATTTTCCAAGAAGAATTTTTAAATTGTGCTCTGTCAGTTCCACCGCATCCACAGAATAACCTTCCTTCGCCAGCGTTACACTGTACCGTCCGGTTCCTGCTCCTGCCTCTAAAATTTTTTTCTTCTTATCCCCGCCTAAAATAGCATGAATATATTTCATGGTGGTAAGATATTCCACCTGCCCGTGACGGGACAGCAGTCTGCCTTCCTCATCATAACTGCTGTAATAATTTTCCAAATAATCCATCTTTTTTCTCCCTTCCTGCCAAATCATGCCTTTATTTTTTCCGCTCTAGCAAATACAATTTTCCCAGCTTATCCTCTCCCCATCTGGTGGGAAATACAATATCACGGTAATAATGAAAACCGCTCTTCTCAATCACACGTCTTGACTGGTGGTTTTCTAAGAAATGTCCACAGAGCAGAAAATCCCAGCCCTCTTCATCAAACGCATATTGAATCACACGCTTTACTGCCTCCGGCATCAATCCTTTTCCCCAGTAATCTTTGCTTAACACATAGCCTACTTCCCTGCCCCACCGGTTCTGCAAATCCTCCTTTGTCTCCTGGCGCTGTGCGCTCTCCAATCCCAGAGACCCAATGACTTTTCCACTGGCCTTTTCCTCTAGCGCAAAGGTCTTTTTTTCTTCGATAAAAAGCTTTAAAATTTCCTGAGATTCTTCCTTTGACCTGTGGGGTATCCAGCCTGCCATCTGTCCCACACCGTCTACAGAAGCATACTCATAAAAATCCTCCAGGTCCCTCTGCCTCCAGGGTCTTAAAATCAACCGCTCCGTCTCCAAGGTTGTCCTGCTGATATCAACAACTGCATCCATAACCAAATCCTCCTTCTTAAAAATGGGTATAAAAAAACCTTATCAGCATCCTGTTTTTCCGATGTCTGATAAGGTCTGAAAAGCGTATAAAAAATCCTGGGATTCTTATTCCCCAAATAAGAGTTCCTTCCTGAGACACTCCACGCTTGTTCCAACAGACATCTTTTCCCACGGCTGCATTCCATCAAATCCCGCCGGGACATTCTGTGCTGTTGACTCAAACCCGAAAAACTGTCTCATGTTGTATCTCCTTTCTGCCTTCTTTTTTACATGAAATAAATTGTCATTAAGTTTATATCAGTGCAGGCAAATTGTCAAGCACTTTGTTTCTGATTATTTATTGTCTGGTTACTATCTATTTCCAATGTTAAGTACCATACACTCTTCCGATTCCACAAATCCCGCCTTTTCATACAGCGTTCTGCTTTCTTCCGTAGCATCCAGGCTGATTTCTGTTACACCTTTTTCTTTTGCCTCCTCCATTAGCATTTCAATCAGAGGACAGGTCATTTACCACTTTTAACATTTCTAATCTGCTCTCCACAAGAAGTTCCATGTCCTCTTTCGAGGCAACTAAATATTTCACCATATGCTAATCTCTCCGTAAATTTATAGAACCAACCTTAAAGCCATTTTATCCTAAATTCTGTCATTACACAATCAATGATTGTAAAATGCCTCCGACACTTTTTCGAGAACAAAGAATAGTGTATCGTCCATCTTCCGGCAATACACTATTTCCTATAGGATTATTTCTTCCACCTCTCTAATGTTACGAAATACGTCATTAATCTGGCTTTCGCTTCCTCTAACGTTTTTGCTCTTCCGCCCTCCACCTCAAAGGGTGCACAAAATTCCACCATTTCTTCCATCGTACATTTCTGCTCAAAATCGCCATCCTTATAGCAATAGCAACAGTAACTGTCATTTTTGCTGCCATCCTTATTTGTGCCATACTGTTCCTCCTGCATAGGCATTCCGCAGCTCTGACATACTTTTAAATTTTGTTCCATTTTGTTATCCTCCTTCATTTAACACCCGCCTTTCACCGGGCCATTTTTAGAAAAGCTTCTCTGTCGCTCTTCATGGGATAACTATAACAGGTATAACCTGACATCAGTCTGTCATATTACCTATAATTCCGGTACATTTCCTGAATTTTCTCCGCCATCTTCTCTTTTACAAACTTCGGTGAAATCACCTTAGCAGAAGGACCGAAGGACAACATGAAGCCATACACCCAGTCATCTAACAAACAGTCCATGGTAATCAGGAAATCCCCCTCCGGCAGCACCGTTATCTCTTCCTCCTCGAAACGGTCATAAATGCGGTAGGCTTCTTTTTTATCTACCCAAAAGACAATTTTTTCCGGATTTGCAGCTTCCTGATGCTCCATTTCCCCAACCTGCGACGTTTCCTCTGTGCTCTGCTCCTTTGCGGCAGCGTCTGTCAATTCTTCGTGGCACGCCGCATCCGTCTGGGGAGACCTCCCTGCCGGAAAGGTCTCTTCTAAAATTTCTACCCGCTTCATACGCCGTATTTTAAAGAGCCTCATTGCCTCCCGCTCCCGGCAATATGCACGTAAATACCATGTGTATTCTTTAAACAGCAGTTGAAGCGGTTCCACGGTCCGCCGGCTCATTTCCCCGTATTGTCCATAATAATCAAAGGCTATGACCCGCCTTCCCAGAATCGCCTGGCGGAACTGTTCATATAAGTCTTTCCTTCTGCCGCTCCAATCCGAAAAATCAATGGCTACCCAGTCCGGGATATCCGTCCGGAAAAATGTTCCCAGTTTTTCTACGATTTCCTCTTCCTCACATGCTCCGGTTTCCCTCAGGCTCGCTAGCGCTGCAAGGATTCTCCGCCGTTCCTCTTCCGATATCACCATCCTGTCCAACACAAAATTATCCGTCAGGCTGATACCCCCGCCCTTGCCTTTGCGTGCATAAACCGGAATGCCCGCCATGCTAAGCTGCTCTATATCCCGGTAAATGGTCCGCACGGAAACTTCAAACCGCTCCGCCAATTCTCCTGCTGTTACGGTTTCTTTATTTAATAAAATGTAGATAATGCTTACTAAGCGGTTTAACATTTACGTTTTCTCCAGTTTCTTATGTTCTGCCTTATCTGTTCGCAGTAAATCTTCTAACTCCTGCCTCGGAACCGGCTTGGAATAATGATACCCCTGAAACCACGTAGCATTATAATCACGCAGATAATTCTGAAGTTTCTCATTCTCAACCCCTTCCAAACAAGTTGTCATGTTAGCTTTGGAAGCAAAATACAGGATGGCGCGGACCATCGCCTGCTTTGTGGGGTTATCCATAATGCCCCGGATAAAACTCATATCAATTTTAATCTCGTTCATTGGTACATTCATAACGATATTAGAGGACGCGCTTCCCGTCCCGTAATCGTCCATGGCAAACCGGATACCCTTCTTCTGAAAAAAGCAAACCTCCCGTTTTAACACATCCAACGGGAAATCTCTACAGCGCTCCGTCAGTTCCATACACAAATGATCTCCCGGATAGTCCGTCTCCGCAAGAATTTTTAATACCTCCTGCTGAAATTCCGGTCGTTCCAGCTGCCTGGCGGAGATATTTACATTAATACAGAAATCCGGTTTGTACGTAAGAATTTCCCGTGTCTCCGAAAGTGCTGTCCGAAGTACGAAATTTCCTAAATCATACATGCTCGGGTCTGTCTCTAGCCATTCAATAAACATTCCGGGCGGAACCATACCGTAAGGTTCACAGTTCCAACGCACTAGCGCCTCCGCACCAACGATTGCCCCGGTCTCTGCCTTCACAATGGGCTGATAGACCAGAAAAAAGCTCTCGCAGCCACCGCACCCATTTTCAGGGTGAAGCTCCCCCTGTACCATAATTCCGGCAGCTAAGGTACTGCGCACCTCCTGTTCAAATGCCAGCAGCTCTTCCCTCCCGGCTTTTTTTAGTATAAATACAAAACGTTCCCTCTCAAGACGGTAAACCGCTTTGTCCATATCCATCATATAAATAAACTTCAGTGCGATTGCCCGCAGCAGCTCGTTAGAGAAATCCCGCCCATAAATCAGATTGAAGGTGGAAAAGCCTTCCACATGAATCTGCAGCACCGCAAATTTCTCCCCGGCTGCAATCAATTTTTCCAGGTCTTCCACATATCTGGTTTCGGAATACAAATCTGTCAACGCATCGATTTCGGGGAATGCATTTTCATTTTTAATTCCGATAATCAGATAATCCAACGCCCCCTCCTCGTCACGGAGTTCCTCGGCATGGATACTAAACATTACATAGCTGCCATTGTTTTCCCGCATACGCACACACAGCTCATGCTATAACTCCTGTCCCTGCAGGCGCTTTACCATTCCCTCCAGATACTCCTGTCTGTCATCCGGATGGACATATTCCTTCATCAAATATTCAAAATCAGAAAAAATCTGGCGGGACAGCCCGAAAAACTCCTTCGTTTTTTCGGAGCACCAGGTCTCACGTTCTTTCAGATTCGTTATCCATATATAAGAATTGTTGGAAATCCGGTCTGTTTTATTCATAATTGCAAAAATTTTTTCTGCATTCTTTTTCCAAAAACAATTCTGATTCATCCGTAATCCCCCAGTCATCACATTGAAACTCACTTCATAAACAAGGCTATTGTACCATGTTGAGGAAGGAGATTCAATGTTTCAATCGCTTCTGGCAATGTATGGTTTTATATCCTGCAGAAGGACTCCCAGCACATTTTCCTGATATGCAGCCATTTGTTTTTTTATACAAGCTGCAATTTCCCGCGGTAAAGGATACTTTAATCTGCAGAAGGCTTCATACGCCGGGTGAGATCCTTTTCTTGTCTGTAGTCCCAGTCCGTCCATAGGCATGTAGCACTAAAAAAACCGCAGCCCCAAAAGGGACTGCGGTTTTTTTATCATTTGTAATATATAATCAAATAAATGATTATTCAATGATTGTAGCAACACAACTGTTAATATCACAACTTGTATTGTTCTGAATATTTTTAGTGATGTTTTATTTTATATAATGATACATTTTGTGATTATTCTATCTATTTCAAAAGTATTTCAAGTCCAAAATAAGCCCATGGGCTTTTTACCTCCAATTCAAACGAAAGGACTGATAACAATGAAATTGGTGCACGCAGAATATAACCCGATGCACAACAGCATCGACATTAACCACTATAACGGCTACATCCTCCGGATTGACTGCAATCAGGCTGAATCCGGGATACGTACAACTCCTAATTCCCAGAGGTATCTGAATGCTCTAGCGATTGATAATCCGCTAGAATATGCCCGGCTTGCTCTAGATGGTGAGATGCAGACATGTGTGGATGCGGAGGATAGTTTGGAAGTGTTTTAACACATATGCCCTGACCACTTCGTCAGGGCATGTATTCACATAATTGGATGTTTTCTATAATCAATGGTATCTATTCCATAAACTTCCGTCTCCACACACTCAAACAAGTCCGGATCAAACAAAGCCAAATTATATCCATCGCTGTGCATTACGCTTTTATATTCAATGCCCGCATATTCCGCAACATCATCATGGATAATACTTTTAACAAAATCGGTAATATATTGCGTAGGAACATAATCCAAGGCACTATCGCTCCTCCGCATGATTTTACCCATTTCGTCATTTATCTTATTTAAGTGCTCTTTATTAATCGCATGTTCTAAGCAATCTAATCCCTCTAAAAATGGACTTATTTGATTGATTTTCTTTAAGTCGACAACAATAATATCTTTTTTGAGCCTAAATTTACCAACCGTTACATAATCATATGCACCAGCTCTTGCTTCATATATTGTAGTCTCAGCAGTGTCACCCAAATACAAGCACCTAATTCCTCTTGCATTAGCTCTACCATCTGTAGTCTTATCAATTGGCGGTGCACCCATTTCTTCAATAGGAATCCCTTCTTCTGTTGAAATTCTACATCTATAAAACATCTCTCCCGTCTTATATGGTTTACGAATATATGAACAAAATCGTTCTAATAAGTTCAAATCTACATAATGCGTATGAAAACGATTCTTTGTTTTTAGTGCCTCTACAAAATCATCCCAAGAATTTGTAGTCAAAAGAGAATGTTTTGATAAATACTCTTGGTCATATAACTCCTGAATACCAACCGGCTGGTCAAACAACTCTGCATTATATTCATACTTTTCTTTACATATTGCAGTAATTATGTTATACACATCGGATTCGCTCTTTTTATTGAAAATATTCCAGTTGTTAATCAATTCAGTCTTCAACAAGCGAGTATCTGACTTCGGATACGAATCTGGCAACAAAGAAACCGGTGTATATATGCTTATCAGTTCATCAAACATCATGCTCAGGTCTTCATACTTATCCGTATCATATATATGTACATTTTTACATTTACACAGTGGACAATCCCCAATCTCTGCTTTATTCCGGATAACAGAGATAACTTCTGTGTCGCAAAAACATCTTTCGCAAATTACCATAAGCTACTCCTTATCCAAATATCTTCCTATTAACTCTAAATGATGCATAATAGATAGTTTTTTCACTGTTCCCAACCCCGGATAAGCTTCTCGGTGATATAAATCTTCAAACTCTTTCATTGCCACAGTATCAAGCTGCTTTGTTTCATTCCATGCCACTAGTTTCGACAACGCTTCTTGAAATTTCCCGGCAGGATCACTAATATCATCATTCGAATCAGACACAAAATGCTTTACGCGTAAACTATCATCTTTATCGAAATATACAATATGTATCGCAACCGCATAAGGAGCAAACCCCGTTTCATTATATTCTTCACCAACTACAGAATAATCAGCAAATCCCACATATCCATCTTCTTGATAGTACAAATGATCTTCTGAAAAAGGTTCGTCGTCAACTTCAATATAATCATTATTTCTGTCTAGTTTGTTAAACTTATCCGCCAAAAGTACTCTGTTTTTTCTTATTTTCCTTCTAAACCCACTTTCATCCGGAATTAAATTGTACTTAACATCTGTTTCTGCAAAGTATGCTTCATAAACAGAAATTGCATCTTTGTCATCACAAATCGTTCCCATATTATCTGCATGTCTTGCAATAAACTTCTCTGGTTTTGAACTCGCCCTTAATAAATACATATAGAGAATGTTATTATTTTCTTTTAAACTTGCAGACAAGCTTTCCTTTAACTTCTGATTTTTCTCTTCTCTGGCATCACTACTAAAGCTCCCCACCTTAGGATTGGTAATGATAGCAAGCTGCTTACTATTTTCCCCATATGCTTCTATGGTCTTAACAAGTGTAGAAGATAATTTTACAGGTTCAATAATCGGTGTGATTCTGCTACTCAAAACACCTTTCTCTACCAACTCACGCAACGCAATTAATTCAAATTGTCGTCCTCTCAAATAAGGGAAATACATACTACGCACCTCCATATTGATGTTCTAAAAACACTTCAAGTTTCTGATAATCATCATATGTCAATTCCATAAAATACGCCAAAAACTTTAATTCGTATGGAATCTTAACAAACTCCTCTTTCTCAAGTTGCATTCTCTTTTTTAATATTCTCAAAACACATAAATATGACTCTTCTATTGGTATCTGTAAAAACAGTTTTTTACAAGCAGCATAATATTTGAACTGTGTAACTTCCGGTAAATAGCCATACCACTGAGCAATTATATCTTCATATTCACTTTTTCTTAGTAACTTGAAAATAATTTCCTTGTCTAAATCGCTTATGTGCCTTTGCGGTTTCCGGACCGTACCCAACTTCCCATTTTTTCTTAACACATAAATACCCACAGGTTTATCTATACTATCCAGCACCTTTTGTAACTGCTGCAGATTTTTCTCATAAGTAACTACAGCTACATGATCAAATGCCTTGTAATAATCATCTACCTGAGAACTTAGTCTCTCCAGATTATCAAGTTCTGTTTTTATCTCATATACGACAGCTTTACCGTTTATTAATACAAAATCTGCTTTCGATTTTGCTATCGCAACTTCTGTCAACGCAGTTGTCGTATTAACACTATGCACACCTAGAAGTAACTTATTAAGCAAAGTATTTTTATAAAAATACTCATTACGATAATTATTCTTCAATTCACAATAAATTTCACTTATTAATTCTCGGTTATTCTTTTGATCGGCATTACTTGTATATCGTCTAACGACTGACGAATATACATTATCCACCTTCCCATCTATAAAGTGGCGAAGCATATTGCGGGTAAATATTCTATTTAAATTACTCATTTTATTCGTTTCCATCAGCTTCGCCTCCTTCCTGTACCCGATTATTAAATTATATTTTACCATACTTCCTTATGAATTCACAGATAATCTTTCAAATTATTTTAGCAAATTAGAATATACCTCTATTGGTATGTAGCCCAACCAAGTTCACCATTTCTTGATACAATATTTATAAAAACAAAGGAGACTTTATTATGAACAACCTACAAACCTTTTTTGAAGAATATATAGCATTTTGTCAATATCAAAAGAGATTAGACCGGAAAACCTTGAATGCATATAAGACAGATTTAAAACAGTTTTCTCAGCAACTCCATTCCATATCCATTGAGGCTGTAACTCCTGATATGCTGGAAAACTATATATCTCATCTCCACCAGAGCTACAAGCCCAAAACAGTAAAGAGAAAAATAGCATCCCTCAAAGCTTTTTTCACTACCTCGAATATAAGGAAATTATTGATAGAAATCCTTTTAACAAAATACATGTAAAATTTCGCGAACCTGTGATTCTGCCTAAAACAATTCCTCTTCGCACCGTCGAAACGTTTCTTGCCACAATATATCACCAACGTAATTGTGCTAAAACTACTTATCAACGAAGAAATGCAATACGCGATATCGCAGTTATTGAACTGCTATTCTCCACAGGTATACGAATATCAGAATTATGTTCTCTAAACGTAAATGATGTAAATTTACAGGATGGTACTATATTAATATATGGAAAAGGCTCTAAAGAGCGTTGTATGCACATTGGAAACGATAAAGTGCTTTCTGTATTGCTTGAATATAAACAGGAGTATTCTATCGAAATACAAAACTGCAAACACTTTTTTGTTAATCAATCCGGAAGGTTCTTATCCGATCAAGCCGTACGACGAATGATTAATAAATATTCAGCTCTGGCAGCTATTGAATTACATATCACGCCACATATGTTTCGCCACACCTTTGCAACTTGTCTTTTAGAGGCAGATGTTGATATCCGCTACATTCAGGAAATGCTTGGGCACAGTTCTATTAATATAACTGAGATATATACACACGTTGCTATGTCAAAGAAAAAGGATATTTTGACTACTAAACATCCAAGGAAGGATTTTGAGATATAGGTTATCACTATAATCCCTCCCCTACTATATTTTTGACTGATAATACATGATTATCAGTTAAAAACTCACGACACACAAACATAACAGAGGAGGAAACCAATGAAAGAATCGATTATTATTACATATCACAAAAATAAAGATATGTTGCTGTTTTGTCTTAACCGTCTTTTCAAAACTACACCAGATGATGTGGAAATTTTAATTATTGGCAACAATGTGAACAAAGCAGAATTAGATGTAGATATCCCAAATTCCCGATGTAAATATCTGAAATATGATCAAAATTTACAATATCCCAAGGCTCTTAATATAGCTGTTGAACAATGTATGGACGAAATAATTACATTTGTAGATGCAGATATTTTTGTATGGGATGGATGGTATGAGGCATTATACAAAACATTCACAAGTTCAGATAAAATAGGCGTAGTCGGTGCAAAACTTATCAATCCCCTTACGAACCGTATTATTGATTACGGAATTATGTATTCAAAATATAATGCAGCCCATACGATGATGGGATTATTATACGATCATCCTTTGGCAAAAATGGATCGACGTGTACAAACTGTGTGCAGTGCAATTATGATGACTACCAAAACTTTGTATCAAAAAATTGGCGGAATGGATGAGGACATCCCCTATTCCTATACAGATTGCGATTATTGCTTTCGTTTAAGAGATATCGGTTTTGAAACATGGGTATCAGCAGGAGCAATTGCATATCATAAAGGAGGAACAGATCCTAATAATTCAAAATCTGCTTTCAGCTATTATCGTCTGGACGCAAAAGGTATGTATGGAATGAAAGATTATGCAAAGATTGTTTATGATAATGCGGAATGGTATAAAAAAAGTGCAGGCTATTTTTTGAAAACATATCCATTGGAAGTTCACCAATTTGTAATGCTTGACTTTTCAACATTATATGACAGGGACTCCTTTCATCAAATGATAAAAGAAGTCCTTGGCATAACTTATCTTGATATTATTGAAAGACCCGCTGCTGAAAGGGACAGCGAACAAATTGTTTTGTATAATAATTCATCATTCGAATTTATTGATCTTGTTACTCCGATTATTTATTTTGTTGATACATTTGTGGCATTATTCAATAATAAATTGTGGTTTCAAATGCGCGACATACAACATGATCTCGTAGTTGACCGTCATGGAAATATTTTGCCCCTGCATTTGATTGCTGAGCAAAAATGTTAATTATATCAAAGGCAAATTAAGATGTAAATCACCTGTTCGCTGAATGCCGCTGGCAATAAACTGATCATTCTCAAATATCGTCAAAGGCTGACGACATTCAGCAGGGAGAAATGACATGTCATAACCTGTTTTATATATTCCAAGCTCCGTAAATGTATATTGGATATTTTCTTCCAATAAGTCCTTTTTAATCCAATATCTTGAAGTCTCACCGGCAGAGTAGTGTTTATATGCTTCTTTAAAAGAATAATAAACATCATCTTTCTTTTTGGCATAATATGCATTTACCCCTTTTAAAAGCAATATGTCTCCTAATTTGTGATTATCCAAGAGCTGCTGCATCTTCAAAATGTCATCAATAACTCTGGCATTATAAAAATAGTTTGTTTCGGGTTCATGTTGAAGCTTTGCCATAACCTCTGCCATTGAGAAGAATGTTTTGAAAATAATTGGTTCATGAGAATATTTGCCATCCGCTAAATATTTCATTGCTTTGTCAATTTCAGAAGTTACCTTCTCATAATCCTGTTCGATCAGTCCATACTGCACGGTTTTTCTATAATAATTTAGAGTTTTTTCCGGCACTAATGTGGGTATATCGATGGTACAGTGATCCCAGATAGAAAACAACTTGTCCTTATCTTTGTAATATCCATAATAATTGTAACCTTCATCTGAGTCATTTAGATACGCTATAAGTCCCCGCTTTTGTGAATCACTAATTTTCTCCCCATAATCGCGTGACTTTTGCATAAGTGTTTCTCTTTTTGATATAATTTCTTGTTTATAACTTTCTGTATTGTAAGAAATATACCATCGATTATACATAATTGCCTGAAGTACATTTAATTCGTCCTGATTTTCGGTTCCAACCGGATGTGCATTTTCACACATTTTCAATACTCCTCTTAAAAAGTCCACTTCTTCCTGATACATGTGTTTCTGCACTGCGATATCACAACAAAAATGAATAAAAGGACGATAAAAATTAAGATTCTCAGATAGCGCTTGCGGATCATATGCCTGTATCGTGTCAAATGCTTCTTTGGAACGGAACCATGCTTTTAGCGAACCATCATACTGGCGGATAAAAGTACAAATCTGGTGAATATATTTTATGTAAACACCTTCATAAATTTGATTTTCCAATATTTCAATAAACGCATCCAGTAGACAATTATAAAATAAAGAAGCGATTCTTTCTGGCAAGACCAGATTGGCTACCTTGCCACCAGTATCTATTATCGTGTCCGTATCTTTTTCAATCGCAATTCTATACAATAAATAAGGAATCGGATATCTTCTGATTTTCTTTTCGATACCTTTATTTTGTACATATTCTTGAGAGTTAAAAGTTCTCTCATCTAAATCAATATATTTTAGCGAGTCTTTGGCTCGCTTTTTTCAATTATTTT
>ERZ808044.293-NODE-293-length-63242-cov-13.743545_pt1 | contig 63242 bp, 65 predicted proteins | sample MGYA00380195_ERZ808044 | MGnify/ENA primary metagenome ERZ808044 (study PRJEB31490, sample SAMN06133423) | mouse gut metagenome | isolation source: Z7_2 | host: mice | place: China: Chengdu | collected 2015-05 ...
GATTTCTCTGGGCTTTTGCAGTTATTTGTGGCTTGCAGATTGATTTGTGCTGTTTCATTTGCTATAATTTCAGTGTCTTTTTTGATATTCGGCTTGCGCCAACAGATGATACGGAAGCAGTCGTTTTTCTTTTTCCTGTCATTCATCTTCTCCTTTCAGACCGTCCAATGTGATTGCTATTACCTGCAACGTATAGAGCAGCTCGTCATTGTCCGGGCTTATGCTCTCCATACGCTTCAATTCCTCATGGATTGCCGCCATCTGGTTTTTCAGAGCCTTATACACCCTCGGATTGCCCTGTACCACCACATCCCGGCACAAGAGCCGCCTTGTGATATAGTCCTGTTTTGTCAACCCCGACAATGCCACTAAATCATTTAACAGTTTTGCTTCTTCGTCCGATACCCGGAACGCCACCGTATGATTACGCCATCTTCCCTTGTAATCAAGTGCCTTATCCATTTTTTAGTCCTCCTTTGTCATTCGCTCCATTTCCAATCTTTCTGCCATTTCCGTCTGAACCGTAGGAAACAAGTGTGCATACCGGTATGTAATCTTCTCCGCTTCATGCCCCATGCGCTCCCCAATCGACAGTACCGAAAATCCCATGTTGATTAAGAGCGAAACTGCGCTGTGACGAATATCATGCACACGAATCTTCTTTACACCTGCCTGTTTCGCCCCTCTCTCCATCTCGTGATTGAGATAGGATTTTGTGACGGTAAACAACCGCTCGTCCGGCTTAATATCGTAAAGCATTTTGATGTACTCCTGCATTTCCTCACAGAGAAAAGGCGGCATTTTGATTGTGCGGTTACTTTTCTTCGTCTTTGGGCTTGTGATAATATCCCGACCTTTGGAACGGTGAAACGTCTTGCTGATCGTGACCGTCTGCTTCTCAAAATCGAAATCTGCCGGAGTGAGGGCAAGCAGTTCGCCGGAGCGCATACCGCACCAGTAGAGCATTTCAAACGCATAATAGGAACGGGGCTTATCCATCATGGCTTCGGAGAATTTCAGATATTCTTCCTTCGTCCAGAAGTCCATTTCCTTTACGGCTTCGCTCCCAATCGTTCCCGCTCGTCTTGCCGGATTGTAGGGAAGATTGTAAAAGTTCACCGCATGATTGAAGATCGCCGTAAGCTGTGCATGTATCGTCCTCAAATAATCTGCGGAATAGGGCTTGCCTTTCTCGTCCTTATATGCCATCAGTTCATTCTGCCATGCTATCACGTCTTTTGCTTCAATCTCTGCGATTTTGCGATTTTCAAAGTACGGTAAAATCTTTGTCCGTATCACATGGCTTTTGGATTCCCAGGTGCTTTCCTTGACACGCTGTTTCTTGTCGGCTTCATATACCTCAAAGAAGCTGCCAAAAGTCATATCCAGCTTTGCTCCCTGTTTGAGCATGGCTTCATGTTCCCACGCCTGCGCTTCCCTTTTCGTTGCAAAGCCCCTCTTTTGTGTCTGTTTCCTCTCTCCCTTCCAGTTGGTAAAACGATAGATAACCCTCCATGTTCCAGTTGCGTTATCTTTGTATACAGCCATCTTGCAATCACTCTCCTTCCTTATTCGCTGTAACAGACCTTTTTATGAAAAAATGTAGCATTCACACGTCCTGTCACGGTCAGATAGCCCTGTTTCTGTAACTCTGTATTCAGTTCCCTTACAATCTGGTAGGCTTTTGACTTCGACACACGCAATTCCGCTGCCACTTCATCCACGGTCATAAATGATTTTTCTGTCATTCAGTTGCTTTCTCCTTTCTAACTGTTTTTGTTTAAGTTCTGCATATAGAATACTAAATAAATTCCGTTAAGTCAAGTGGTTTTCAAAAGAATCTTAACTTTTTTTATTTAAGTTATTCTTGCTATTTCTATTTCCCCATGCTATACTAAATTCAACAAATTTGTTTAAGTACAGCTATGCACGACTGGAAGAAAACAGGGCGGCGGGTGCCTGCACACGCTGAACTGTTTTATGACAGGCGTATATGGCGCACCGCCACAGCGAGATGAAGCACAGCGGAATCGAGCTGGCATAGCTGTACGAAACTTCACTATAACGGAGGTTTGATTATGGCAATCGGCAAACGTATCAAATTTTTTCGCAATAGAAAAGGCATGACCCAAAAGCAGTTAGGCGAAATCCTCGGCTTCCTCGGAAAGACCTCTGATGTCCGTATGGCACAGTATGAATCCGAAGCCAGAGTGCCGAAGCATGACCTTGTAAAAGAAATGGCTAACCTTTTCGGTATCAGCACCCATGCACTCACTGTACCGGACATAGACACGAATATCGGGCTTATGCACACCCTCTTTGCGCTGGAAGATATGTACGGGCTGAAAATCGGTGAGATTGACGGGGAAATCTGCTTGCGTCTGGATAAGTCCGATTATTCCACCTATTCTTCCATGTTTAAAATGCTCCACGCATGGCAGTCAGAAGCCGCCAGACTGGAAAAGGGCGAAATCACCAAAGAAGAATATGACGAGTGGCGGTACAAGTATCCAGAACTTGACACGCACCAAATCTGGGCAAAGGTTCCTCCGCAGGAATTGTTTGACTTCATCAATGAAACCGCTAATGAAGCAGAAAGCACAGAAAAGAAAGAAACAAAATGTAAGAAGAAAAAATGAACGTAAAAAACCTTACCCATTTTCAGTTGCCATTTCTGAAAATCAGTAAGGTTTTTCTGTTATTGAAGTATTCTTTTATTCCGTAAGTGATACCTGAAATGTTGCCAAATCGTTGCCAACGCCTAAACAAATTTGCTTGCAACCCGCATAAATAAAGGCTTTTTCAAGTCCATTTCATCACTCAAATTCAATCGTCGCCGGCGGCTTAGGAGACATATCATAGCACACTCTGTTGACATTCTTCACCTCAGCAAGAATCCGGTCTGTGATCTTTTGGAGAACATCCCAGTCCACCCGTTCTATAGAGGCGCTCATGGCATCCACCGTATTGATTGCCCGGATAATTACCATGTACTCAAAGCAACGTGCGTTGTTTTTGACGCCCACCGATTTGAAATCCGGAACCACAGTGAAATACTGCCAGACCTTTTTGTCCAGCCCAGCCCTTGCAAATTCTTCTCTAAGAATGGCATCCGATTCCCGGACAGCCTCCAATCTGTCTCTGGTGATAGCGCCAAGGCAGCGAACCCCAAGTCCCGGTCCCGGGAAGGGCTGACGGTAAACCATGGAAGCGGGAAGACCCAATTCGATACCGCAATCGCGGACTTCATCCTTAAATAATTGCTTTAAGGGCTCAACCAGCTCAAACTGTAGATCCTCCGGCAGTCCACCTACATTGTGGTGGGACTTGACCATCTTGGCAGTCTTGGTTCCGCTTTCGATGATATCGGGGTAAATGGTTCCTTGACCGAGGAAGTCGATCCCCTCCAGTTTACGAGCCTCCTCCTCAAATACACGGATGAATTCTCCACCGATAATTTTCCTCTTTTGCTCCGGATCGGAAACTCCTTCCAGTTTGCCCAAAAAGCGTTCGGTGGCATCCACATAAATCAAGTTGGCATGAAGCTGATTCTGGAAAACCTCAATCACGCTTTCGGATTCCTGCTTTCTCATCAAACCGTGGTTGACATGAACACAGGTGAGCTGGTTGCCGATGGCCCGTATGAGCATGGCGGCGACTACCGAGGAATCCACGCCGCCGGAGAGGGCCAGTAGTACCTTTTTGTCCCCTACCTGTCTGCGGATCTGCTCTACCTGATCTTCAATGAAATTTTTCATATTCCAGTTTGCCTGAGCTTTACATACCTCAAATACAAAGCTGTGCAACACATTATCTTCTGGAATTGCTTCCAATTTTTTCTCACCTTTAGCTGTGGGATGGTCAATGGACATCATTGGATAGCCACATTCATATAGTACCGGATTAATATCCACTGCTGCGCCGTCCACCACTCTGTTTTCTCCGCCATTTAAAATGATGCCTCTGACATTTTCCAGCTTTTTCAGTTCGTCTGGGGAAATGTCGTGGGGATGAATTTCACTGTACACGCCCATTTCCCGGATTTTACGGGCAATGGCAGTGTTTTTTGTACTGCCCAGATCCAAAATGACAATCATATCCTGCTTCATACCGTTTTCTCCTTCTTGTTTCGTATTGGGATGGCCCGTTGATAGAGACATCCGCTGTCTGATGATATTAGTGTACTATGCTTTAAATGGCATTTCAAGATAAAACAACGGACAGTACGTTTCACGAACTGTCCGTTGTTTAGGATAGCTATTGAGGTCCGATATACTGAGAGTTATCGAAGCCCAGGATTAGGATGAAAATGGTATTCAAAAATACCAGTCCCAATCCAAATCCGGTACCCTTGCCAAAGGCCTTGGCAAGCTTGAAGTACAGCATGATTGCCACTACGAAATTAACGCATGGTACAAATCCGAGCAAAAACAGCCAGCCATTGCCCCAGGCAATATCAAACAGGCAGTAGTTGGAATAAAAAGGTATCAGACTTCCCCAACCGGGTTTTCCTGCTTTGGTGTATACCTTCCATCTTGCAATGATTGTCAGAACACTAATGACAAGTACAATGATCATATAGACAGTGAGAACCCCCGTACTTATCAAAGCGGCCATCGCATCATACGCATCATAATTTGCAGCCATCTCTTTGCTTCCTCCCTTCATAAGAATTTCTGCGGTATCATCTGCGCAATAACAGTAGTCCGCATTTACTATAATATATTAGATTATAGATATGATGTCAATCCAAATATGGTAGGAGAGCGTAACATATGAAGCCGAAGGCTGAATAGTTACAGGAGAGCCTCAGCCATTTCCGCTAGCGCTGCAACGTCTTCTTCCTTCACGGCTCCCCGGATGGTCACGGAAGGCTCTAAAATGGTGATGTTGTTCATCTGGGAAAGAAGATCGCACATGGCTCTTTTGGCAGAGGGAGCCCAGGAACCATTTTCAATCAAGGCAACAATTCTCTTTTGAAAATTTTTTCCTTTTAAATGATGAAGGAAATCCTCCATAAACGGCATTAGCCCTCCATTGTAGGAGGAGGCGGCCAAAACTACCTTGCCAAAGCGAAAGGCATTTTCAAGCGCTTTGGCCATATCGCCTCTTGCAAGGTCAATCATCTCCACCCTGGGACAACCTTTTTTCTTTAAAATTTCTGCAAGTTTTTGGGCAGCGATAGCAGTGTTGCCATGGAGGGAGGCGTAGGCAATAAAGACGCCATCGAATTCTGGCTCATAACTGCTCCAGATTTGATATTTTTCCATGTAATAGCCTAAATTTTCTTTTAAGACAGGCCCATGTAAGGGACAGATGATTTCAATGTCCAGGGAAGCTGCTTTTTTCAGTACAGCCTGTACAGGCATTCCAAATTTCCCCACAATATTAAAGTAATATTTTGCTGCCTGGGCCTCCCAGTCCTGATGGGAATCCAATGCTCCAAAGGTTCCGAAAGCGTCCGCGCTGAAAAGAACTTTTTCATAGCTCTCGTATGCGAACATTACCTCAGGCCAGTGCACCATGGGAGCCATGATAAACTGAAGCTGATGTCTGCCTAGGGAGAGAACATCCCCTTCTTTAACGGTTATGGCGTTGTCTAAGTTTAACTCAAAATACTGAGTAAGCATCTGGAAGGTTTTGGCATTGCCCACCAACTGAGTGGAAGGATATTTGTCCAAAAAAGCCCGAACGCTGGAGGCATGATCTGGTTCCACATGGGAAACCACCAGATAGTCAGGGGTTTTGCCGTTTAAAGCTTTTTCAAGGTTAGAGAGATATTCTTCCTGCTTTCTCTGGTCTACGGTGTCCATGACAGCAATTTTTTCATCCCAAATTAGATAGGAATTATAGGAAATTCCCTCCGGAATCGCATATTGCCCCTCGAAAAGGTCAATATCCTTGTCGTTTACGCCAATGTAGAGAATATCATTTGTTATCATATAAGTACCTCCTGAAATTATGGTTTATAGCTCTATTAAAGAGAATGTGAAAGTCCGAAATAATTATACATAAAAAATGAGAGTATGTCATTGAAAGATTACAATATTTGGAGTTTGTTTTTGGCGAAAAAATTTTGAAATCACATCTTGAAACCGGATAGAAGTTATGTTATTATAAGTCAAATTGAATAAAAAACAGTCCAGCATGGCTGAACTGTTAGAGGTAAACGCGATGAGAAGGAGTAGTAGCTAGAAAGCGGAAATCAGAGAACTGTCGGGTGGTGCGAGACAGTCAGAGCCAGAGAGTGAACTGGCCTTTGAGCGGCTGACCGAAGGTGACCGGATGGAAAGGTCATTGTGTAGACTCAGACGGAAGTTCCCGCCGTAGAAGGGGAAGAGGCATGATAGTGCCGTTGAGTGCATGAGAGATGCCGGACAGGAATTTGGAGGAGAGAGCAGTAAAGCTTTTAGCCGGATGCAGGGTCAATGCTTTGCAGAAAATTCAGTTTGGCATATGATCATGAAGTAGGGTGGTACCGCGTAAAGAAATTGCGTCCCTATGAAATGTCCTTATGGGTGTTTCATAGGGACTTTGTTTAATGCACAGGCCCGTGCGCAAAGCGCTGAGGCGCTTGGAAACTTGCCGCTAAAGCGGCGCACGGGCTGCCCGTTGTTTAGTAAAGATCAGGAGGAAAAATTATGAATGTAGCCCAAAAGTATGGAAAATCTTATTTTATGCCCCCAATAGTCACCTATGACTGGGTAAAAAAGGACACGATCACCGCGCCGCCTATCTGGTGCAGTGTGGATTTGAGAGATGGAAATCAGGCGCTGATCGAGCCCATGAGTCTGGAAGAAAAGCTGAAATTCTTTGAGATGCTGGTTGAGATTGGCTTTAAGGAGATCGAGGTGGGTTTCCCTGCGGCCTCGGATACGGAGTATCAGTTTGTGCGCGCACTGATTGAGCGGAACATGATTCCTGAGGACGTAACCATCCAGGTGCTCACCCAGGCGAGAGACCACATCATCAGAAAAACCTTTGAATCCATCAAGGGAGCGCCCTCGGCGGTGGTGCATCTTTACAATTCCACATCGGTGGCTCAGAGAGAGCAGGTGTTTAAGAAGTCAAAGGAGGAAGTGAAGAAGCTGGCCGTGGACGGAGCAAAGCTGCTTAAGGAGATCGCTCAGGAGACGGAGGGAAATTTTACCTTTGAGTACAGCCCGGAGAGCTTTCCGGGGACAGAGGTGGATTATGCGGTGGAGGTTTGCAACAGTGTGCTCGATGTATGGCAGCCGGTTAAGGAGCACAAGGCCATTATCAATATTCCTACCACGGTGCAGATAGCTATGCCCCATGTGTTTGCCTGTCAGGTGGAGTATATCCACAAGAACCTGAAATACCGTGACGCGGTGGTGCTGAGTGTTCATCCTCACAATGACAGGGGATGCGGCGTCAGCGATGCGGAGTTTGGCGTGCTGGCGGGAGCCGACCGCGTGGAAGGGACATTGTTTGGCAACGGGGAGAGAACAGGAAACGTGGATATCGTGACCCTTGCCATGAATATGGTCTGCCATGGGGTGGAGCCGGGGCTTGACTTTTCCAATATCAGTAAGATCAGGGAAAACTATGAACTTCTTACGGGAATGCGGGTAACTGACAGGACTCCCTATGCTGGGGATTTGGTGTTTACCGCCTTTTCCGGTTCCCATCAGGATGCCATCTCCAAGGGAATGGCCTGGTGGAAGGAAGGAAAGAGTAACGGCCGCTGGGATGTGCCTTATCTTCCCATTGATCCCCAGGACCTGGGAAGAGAGTATGAGTCCGATGTGATCCGCATCAACAGCCAGTCCGGCAAAGGCGGTATTGCCTTTATTCTGAAACAGAATTTCGGGATTGCTCTGCCGGATAAGATGAAGGAGGAAGTAGGGTATCTGATGAAGGGCATTTCCGACAAACGCCATGCGGAGCTTCTTCCCGAAGAGGTGTACCGGATTTTTGAGGGAAATTATGTGCAGCCCAGAGAGATTTTTGATATTCCCGAGTGTCACTTTAAGCAGGTGGACGGGATTAGAGCTCAGGTGACGATAGAGCAGAACGGAGAAAAGCGGGTGATCGAAACCTCCGGGAACGGACGTCTGGATGCGGTGAGCAATGCCGTGAAGCTCTACTTTGGCATCAGCTATGAACTGTCCGTTTACGAGGAGCATGCTATATCAAGGGGCTCATCCTCCAAAGCCGCCGCTTATGTAGGAGTTCTGTGCAACGGAAAAATGTACTGGGGCGTGGGAATTGACGAGGATATCATCAGAAGCTCCATTGCCGCCCTGGTGTCTGCCGGAAACAAGGTAGCCAAAAGTGAAAATGTAAAAACGGGCAGAGAAGAGAGACTGATCGATATTATGCTCTATGTGCAGGAGCATTGCCGGGAGGTGACAATGGAAGGACTGGCAGAAAAGTTTGGCCTTTCCCCTGAGGAGCTTTCCAGCTATATTGAGACACAAACGAAAGCATCGCTGGAGGATATGGTAAAAAAGTCCAGGCTGAAAAAAGCCAGAGTGATGTTAAAGGAAACAGATGAGGAAGTAAGTGAGGTTGCCATCCAGGTGGGATATGAGACGGCGGAAGAGTTTGGCAAATTATTCCAGGAGACCTACGGGATGACGCCGGAAGAGTTTAAGAAAGATAAATAGGCTGAAAAAACTGCCCGGAAAAAGCGTTTGCAGATGGCTTTCTCCGGGCGGACTTTTTAAATCTTTTTCATATTAAAATAAAGATACACAAATCAGAAAGAACGTAATTTCCTGAGCGGTTAATTATTCTGCAGCCAGCGGATGGCGCTGTAGGCATAAAGTGCGCTGCCCAGAGGAAGGATATCCTCGTTGAAGACTACGCATTCATTGTGCATGGGTTTACCGTAAAGCTCATTTTCGCTTGAGCTCCCTGCGCCGATGGGCAGATAGCAGCAGGGAATTTCGTAAGTGTAGGAGGCAAAATCCTCCGAGCCCATGCCGCCGCCTTCATAAAGCACAATTTTTTCGGGATCATAAATTTCTTTGAGATATCCTGCAATTTCCTTAACCAGAGCGGGATCGTTTCGCAGAGGAGGCGCGGAAGCCGTCTCGGTAACTGTGGCTTTTCCGCCGAATGTAGCGGCGGTCTGTTCCGCAATTTCTTTCATTCTCCTGAAAATCTGTTCCCCCAGCTCCCTGTCCAGGGTGCGGATAGTTCCCTCCATAACCACTTCCTCAGGAATGATATTTGGCGCTTCGCCGCCGGTAAATTTTCCTATGGTCAGAACCATGGGCTTTACGGGCGAATTTTCTCTGGCGTTAATCGTTTGAAGAGATAAATAAATGTGGGCGGCAATATTGATAGGGTCGATGCCCGTTTCCGGCATGGCGCCATGACAGCCCCGGCCTTTTATTTGAATGCGGAAGAGAGTACACCCAGACATGAAGGTGCCAAATCCGCCCAGAATCATTCCCGAGGGGGTTCCTGAGTGGACATGCATGGCAAAGCCTGCATCCACGGCTGGATTTTGGAGAACACCAGCCTTTAACATTTCCTTTGCCCCTGTAAAGCCCTCTTCATCCGGCTGGAACACTAGTTTTACACATCCTTTGATTTCGCTCTGATATTGCCTCAGCAGGCATGCAGCGCCTAAGAGCATAGTGGCATGCATATCATGACCGCAGGCATGCATGGCCCCATTTGCAGAGGCAAAGGAAAGGGGTGCCTTTTCTCTGATAGAAAGGGCGTCCATATCGGCACGCAGAAGAAATGTCCGGCCTTCCTCCGGCCCTTTAATCGTAGTGACAATACCGCTCTCACAGATTTCCTGAGGTTCATATCCATATTCCTTAAGTTTATCCGCTACGATTTTTTTGGTCTGCGGAAGTGACCATCCGACCTCGGGATGCTGGTGGAGCGTTCTGCGGATGCCCGTAAGCTCCGGTTGCAATTTGGTTGCGGATTCCATGATATTTTTTAGCATAATGGGGTTGCTCCTTTCAAGTCTTTTTCCTGATCCAAATTTTCTGACCGCCGCCGGAACTCGGAAGGGGAATATCCAAGAGCCTTGCGAAATACTTTGCAGAAATAGTTTCCACAGGAAAAACCGCACTTTTTAGCCACCTCATCTACCGACAGGAGAGTGTCGGAGAGAAGAAAGGCGGCATGGGAAATTCTAAGGTTATTCAAATAACCAAGCGGCGTCATCCCCATTTCTTTCACAAATAGGCGGTTGAAATAGGAGGAGGAGACTCCCAGCATTTCCGCCAGATTTTCGATAGAAAAATTATCAGAAAGATGGTTTTGCATATAGGAGATCCCCTGTTTTACGTAAAATTGCTGTTGGGGGGGGGGTAAAAGGAACAGCAGCAATTTCAAGGGTGCGCAATAGACAGGAGAGGAATCGATATACCAACTCGCCGCCTTCATAAGGGCGTAGCTGACGCCCCCGTTCCAAATCTTCATACAGATTCTGCCAGATGAGCACAGGTGCGCTCTCAGGAGAAAGGGGGAGCGTCTGGCCAAAATCCTCATGGATTCTCTGATAAAAGGGAAGGGCTGCGGTTCCCTGGAAATATACGTAAAAGTATTCCCATTCATCGGTCTCTTCATCCTCTACAGTATGATAGCTGCTCTTCTCAGGCAGCAAAGAAAGGTAAGCTGTATGAGGAAGCAACGGGCAAATATCTCCCTCTTTCTGACAGATCCCTTTTCCATGGAATGTGTAAATAAAAAGGTATTTGCAGCAATTTTGCTCGGCAATAGTTGTTGTGTGGTATTCTTCCTGTCTTTTTTCAAAGCCAAAGTCCAGCAGGAGCAGCGGTTCGTCCGGAAACTGCCTGTAGCTTGAAGCCTCAAAAATCTTCTTAGTCTGAGATGTCAAAATATTACCCCCTGAGTCCAGTTTTTTATCCTTGTGGCTAAATTGATAAAAATATTATAATCATTTTATATAAAAAAGGCAAGTATTATCCAAAAGGTAAAAAGAAACAATTTTTTGACAGGCAGAAATATCTACAGAAACACGTGTTAAAGGGAACAAATGTGTGCAAAATGTCAAACGCTGATAGACTGCCGCGCCATGGGTTGATCTGCCTTAAGATATTTGCCGATAAGCAGTGCTCTTTTCTGACAGAAGATATGCGGCAGAAGGGGAGAGTGTTGCCAGAAAAAATATGTGATTGAAAGGAGCACAGGGGAGGGAAGTTCTAGAAAAGTACCTATCAAATTTTTAGGAGGAAAAGTATGAGAAAAGGGAAAATGAAAAGATGGACGTCAGTTATTTGCGTCCTGCTTACAATGGTTATGATTTTAAGTGCCTGTGGTGGTTCAGACAGCGGTTCTGGCAGTTCGGGCGATACGGGAAGTGAGGATGCTTCCGCCGGAAGTGAGAATACAGATACGGGCAGTGATGAGAGCACGGAAGCTACAGATGATGCCGGCGCAGAGGCAGCGGACAATGGCGGCTGGCATGTGGAAGAGAATACACTTCCAATTGCAAATGGCGATGTGGAACTTACAATTTACTGTGGTTTTGCAGGTGGAGCACGTCAGATTTATAATTCCATGGAAGATATGGATATTGTGAAGAAGATGGAGGAAGAAACCGGAATTAAGCTTCACTTTGTACATCCACCTGAAAATGATGATGGAACATTTTTTACAACTATGATTGCCTCCGGTGACTATCCGGATATTATCTCCGATGGTTTTGCCTCCTATCCCGGCGGGGCTACGGCGGCTATGGATGACGGCGTTCTTCTTGACGCTACGGATTTGATTCAGAGCAAGGCATATTACTATTATCACATGATGGATGATATGGATCCTGAAGTTCGTGAAAAGAGAATCTGGTCTGATGATGGACGTATCACATGGTTTGGAACCGTATTTGCACCGGAATATCTTGATGGACGTGTACACGGTGGTTTCCTTGTTCGCAAGGATATTCTCGACAAGGCAGGAATTACCGAACTCCCTGAGACTTATGAAGAGTATGAAGCGATGTTTGAAGCCTTTAAGGCAGAGGGATTAGTTCCCTGGTCCCTTGCTATGAAGGAATGGCAGTTCCGCGATTACAGCCCGGTTGCAAGCGGACTTGGACTTACTGTTCGCAATACCCATCTTGAAGACAACAAGGTGGTATATTCCAGAACAGCCCCTGAGTATAAGGAATTCCTTGAGATTATGCACAGATGGTATGAAAATGGCTATATTAACTCCGATGCGCTTACACAGAGTACTTCAGAGGCGCAGAAGAAATTCCAGGCAGGCGAGGCTGGAGCTATCCTTTGTGGTTCCTGGGAAATTGTTACGCTGGAAGCGGTAGGACAGGCAAATGATCCTGATCTGGAAATTGTAGCTCTTCCTTTCCCTCGTAAGAATAAAGGGGATGCGATAGACACCATGAAGACCTTTATTTTAAATCCTGACGGACGTAAAGGATATATCTCCGCTAAGTGCGAACATCCTGAAGAGGCGGTAAGGTTTGTGGATTACCTCTATAAGCCGGAAACCATTATGATGACAGCATGGGGCGTAAATACCGATGAACATACACTTTGGACAGAGGATGCTGACGGGAACAGAGACTGGACGGAGTTTATGACGGATAACCCGGATTTTGACTATGAGATTGGACGTCAGCGCTATACAGCCAATGTTTTACAGGGCGCATGGGAAACTATCATGGAAAAGAAGCAGTATGATATCCCTCAGGTACAGCAGGCATGGTCCGACGAAGCGTGGTTTAAGAATACTTCCTACAGCGGTCTTGTTTCTCCTTATATGACACAGACCACAGACGAGGCTCGTGAGATTTCCCAGCTTTTGACCCAAATTGAAACCTATGGTGATGAGATGATGTTTAAGTTTATTACCGGAGAAAGGTCACTGGATGAATTCGACGCCTTTGTGGAAGAGATCAAAGGAATGGGAACCGACCGACTTTGCGAACTGTATCAGGCAGCGCATGACAGATATCTGAACAGATAACGGCCGGAAAATGAAAACCAGATTGGTATGAATGTGGGCGCAGCTTACTGGGCTGCGCCCTTTTTATCATAAGCTGTCTCGTGTGTTTCGTTCTATATGGAGGTGTACAAATTTGGAGAATAAAAAAAAGAAAAAACAGTCCGGAATGAGTTTTCTGATTGATAACATCAAACATCATAAGCTCCTGTATCTGATGGCTCTTCCGGTTATCGTGTACTATTTCATTTTTCATTTTCTGCCTATGTTCGGTCTGATTATCAGCTTTCAGCGTTATGTTCCCAGTAAGGGGTATTTTGGTAGTGAATGGGTCGGGTTCGATAATTTTACCCGCTTTTTTAAGGATATTTATTTCGGAAGGCTCTTGAAAAATACATTCCAGATTAATTTGCTGGATCTGATTATCGGCTTTCCGGCTCCGATTATTTTTGCGTTATTGCTCAATGAGATCGGCAACATGAAATTTAAAAAGATTACACAGACAATCACTTATATGCCTTATTTTATTTCACTGGTGGTTATCTGCGGACTGATCAGTACCTTTACCAAAGAGAGCGGCCCTATTTCCTATGTTATTTCTGCGATTACAGGAAAGGAACCCCAGAACTTGCTTGCCAGTCCGGGAGCGTTCCAGCCCCTGTATGTTATCACAAACATCTGGCAGGGGTTTGGGTGGGGATCTATCATTTATTTTGCAAGCCTTTCCAATGTGGATCCTGAATTATATGAGGCAGCCGCCATTGATGGAGCGGGGAGATTTCGCAGAATGCTTAGCGTAACTCTTCCGGCCATTGCACCTACAATTGTTATCATGTTGATTCTCAGAATCGGTAATATGATGTCTCTGGGATATGAAAAGATTATCCTTTTGTATTCCCCGATTACCTATTCCACTGCGGATGTTATATCCTCTTATGTATACCGGGTAGGTCTTGTGCAGATGGACTACAGCTATGGCTCTGCAGTTGGATTGTTCAATTCACTGATTAATCTGGTTTTGATAGTAGGAGCTAACTGGGTTAGCCAAAGAGTCAACGAGACCAGTTTGTGGTAAGGAGGAAAAGGTATGATCGTCAAGAAAACACCCAGTCAGAAAGCTTTTGATATATTTAATTATTTATTTATGATTTTTCTGATTTTTATTACTGTATATCCGCTGGTTTATGTTTTATTTGCCTCTATTTCCGACCCGAAGCTATTGATGGGGCATACGGGGTTTTTGTGGAGGCCTTTGGGAACTCCCACACTTGAGGGCTATAAAATGACGTTGAAAAATCCCAATGTTCTGGTGGGGTATCGTAATACGTTATTTTATGTGGTAGTTGGAACACTCATCAATCTTACGATGACTTCTCTGGGCGCTTACTGTGTGACTCGCAAGCAGTTTGCCATCAAAACACCCATGCTGATTATGGTCACAATTACTATGTTTTTCAGTGGAGGTCTTATCCCTACTTTTACACTGATTAAATCCATGGGTTTATACAACACCGTGTGGGCGATTTTGCTTCCCGGCGCTATCAGTTCCTGGAACCTGATTATTATGAAAACCTTCTTCCAGGGACTCCCCGATGCTTTAGAGGAGTCCGCCATGATTGACGGAGCAAATGATTGGCACATTTTTACAAGAATAGTATTACCCTTAAGTAAGCCGGTAATTGCGGTTATGGTTCTGTACTACGGGGTTGCTCACTGGAATTCATGGTTCCAGGCAATGATCTATCTGCGTGATAGAAGCATGTTCCCTCTGCAGCTCTTTTTACGCGAGGTGCTGATGCTCAATGCCAGTGCCAGCGGACAAACGCCTACAGTAGATATGATGGTTACCCAGAGCTATTATAAAGAGTTGCTTCAGTATTGTGTGGTGTTGGTGGCAACAGTGCCGATCCTGTGTGTATATCCTTTCCTGCAGAAATATTTTGTAAAAGGTGTTATGGTTGGGGCAATTAAGGGTTAAAAATTTCTACATAACCTTCCATTTCTGTATTGAAAATCTTCCCTGCATTTAGTAAAATAGAAGCAGTTGGTTGTCAGTACGATCTGGCAGATCAGGGTATTTTCAAAGGAGATGTTTAGGATGGAGTTTATGTTATTGGCTGGAGGATTTCTGATCATTATTTTTGCAGTGATAGTGTCGGTTGTTTCCTCCGTAGTGTCAGCGGTAGCCGCAGATCAGGATGTGGAGGATTAGTTTCTAGCAAACTGTTCGTTTCCTATCCATATAGATGTGTGGACAGGAAATAAGGAATGATTTTGGCAGAGGGCATGGCTTCGCGGCTATGCCCTTTGTTATACTGAGCGTCAGATAAATATGCCACTCAGTATATTAGGATGCACACAGTCGCATAAGGATAATAGGAAGAAAGGAAACGGTATTTATTATGAATCAGGAAGAATTATCATTACTTCAAAGGCTTTCAAAACCCACAGGGAAGATTGACGTGGTGCTGGATACGGACACCTACAACGAGGTGGACGACCAGTTTGCATTGTCCTATTTGCTTTGCCTTGCGGAAGGAGCAGATGCGAAAATCAATATAAGGGCTCTCTGCGCGGCCCCCTTTCACAATGCCAAATCCGAAAATCCCGGGGATGGCATGGAAAAGAGCTATCAGGAAATCCACCATATTCTGGAACTGACGGGAAAGCAGAAATATGCAAAACGGGTATACAAGGGCTCTGATGGCTGGATGAGAGATGAAAAAACCCCGGTGCCTTCTGAGGCGGCAGAGAAGCTGGCAGCACTTGCCATGGAGCATACTCCCATAAGGCCGCTGTATGTAGTAGCAATTGGAGCCATCACTAACGTAGCCTCTGCCCTGCTTTTAAAGCCGGAGATCACAGACAGGATCGTGATTGTCTGGCTGGGCGGTAATGCTCACGAGTGGCCGGATAACCGAGAGTTTAACTGCCAGCAGGATGTGGCGGCTGCCAGGGTTGTATTTGGCAGCGGGGCAGCGCTGGTGCAGCTTCCCTGTGCGGGAGTAGTATCCACCTGTCATACCAGTGCCGGGGAACTGGAAATGTTTTTGAGGGGGAAAAACAGGCTTTGCGATTATCTGGTGGATATTGTAGAAAGAGACGGGGCGGCTGAGAGCCCTTATCAGACCTGGACCAGGGTGATTTGGGATGTGACTGCTGTGGGATGGCTCCTGGAAGGTGATTTTATGAAGGATAAACTGGTGCCAAGTCCTATCCCTGAGTACGATCATCATTACAGCTTTGATCCCGGCAGACATTTTATCCGGTATGTCTATTCCGTGAACAGGGACGCCCTTTTTGAGGATCTGTTCCGAAAGCTTAGTGCGGTAGGGGCAGAAAGCTGACTGGATTCATTTTAGAAATTCTTAAGATTCCTTTATATCCCGTTAATTGATTTATGTTCAGGAAAGAAGTAGGATAAATTGAAAAGATGTTTATGCAGGAAATCAGAAAGGTGTGACTGCAAATGAGAGAAAAATTCTACCGTTTTATGCAGGGAAGATACGGAAACGATCAGTTAAACCGTTTTCTTATGATCATGGTGATCGTTTGTCTGGTTTTATCCATGCTGGGGCTTCGCCCTTTTTATATTGTAGGGATTTTATGCCTGATATTTTCTTATTACAGGATGCTTTCCAAAAACCTCTATAAAAGAAGGATGGAGAATTCTGTATATCTGCGGTATGAATACAAGGTGAAACAGTTCTTTGCCACATGGAAGCGGGATATGAACCAGAGAAAGACGCATCATATTTACAGATGTCCGTCCTGCAAGCAGAAGATAAGAATTCCGAGGGGGAAGGGAAAGATCGAAATCAGGTGTCCTAAGTGCGGGCAGACCTTTATTAAAAGAAGCTGATCATTTTAAATCGGGAGAATGCAATGTTCGGATACATTATCATTAATAAAGGCGATATGAAGTTCAAAGAGTTCGACGTTTATCATTCCTATTACTGCGGATTGTGTCAGGCGCTGAAGGAAGAGTATGGGATAGCGGGGCAGATAAGCCTTTCCTACGATATGACCTTCCTTGTGATGCTGCTGGGCAGTTTATATGAGCCGGAGACTAAGGTATGGCTGACAAAGTGTGCTGCCCATCCGTTTGAGAAGCATATGGTAAGGAGCAATGAATTTTCGTCCTATGGGGCGGATATGAATCTGCTTTTTTCTTATTATAAATGTAGGGATGACTGGGCAGATGAACACAAGGTGACCAGGCTTGCCTATGGGAGACTGCTTAAGAAGGCATACCGGAGTATCTGCGCCCGCTATGGAGAGAAGGCAAGGAGGATTAATAACCTGCTGCGTGAACTTTCCCAGGAGGAGAAACGGCAAAATCAGGATATCGACCACATGGCAGGTATTTTTGGCGAGATTATGGGCGAGATCATGGCGGTGAGGGACGATGAATGGAAAGAGAGCCTTCGAGCCATGGGAAGCTATCTGGGGAAATTTATTTACCTCATGGACGCTTACGAGGATATAGAAGAGGACATCAAAAAGGGGAGCTACAATCCCCTGATTAAGAAATTTGACAATCCCGATTTCGAGGAAGAGATGAAAACGATCCTGACGATGATCATGTCCGACTGCTGCAGGGAGTTTGAAAAGCTGCCCGTGATTGAAAATGTGGAGATTTTAAGGAATATCCTGTATTCCGGAATCTGGTATAAATATGAGATGGTAAGGCAGAAACGGGAAGAAGGACAGAGTGAGAAGGCCGATGAGCGGCAGGGGGTAGAACATGCGTGATCCATATGAAATTCTGGGCGTTTCAAGAAGCGCTTCGGAGGAGGATATCAAAAAAGCATATAAAGCCCTCAGCAGAAAATATCATCCGGATGCGAATATCAACAATCCCCATAAGGATGAAGCGGAAGAGAAATTTAAAGAGATTCAGCAGGCATACCAACAGATTATGAAAGAGCGGACGGAAGGCTACAGCTATCAGGGCAGCGGCAATGGAAAGGGTAGCGGAGGCTATGGCACGGGCGGCTATGGAGATTTTGGCGGCTTTGGCGGTTTCGGAGGAGGGTTTGGCAGTTTTGGCGGCTTCGGCGGCGGGTACGGCAGCGGCGGAACCGGATATGAGGAAGACGGGCATCTGCGTGCCGCAGGCAACTACGTAAGGAATGGCTATTATAAGGAAGCGAGAACGGTACTCGATGGGATGGATGAGAATACAAGAGATGCCAGGTGGTATTACTATAGTGCCCTTGCCCATTCAGGACTTGGCAATCAGGTATCAGCTCTTGAGCATGCCAGGCGTGCATCGGCTTTAGAGCCAGGCAACCGGGAGTACAGCAATCTGGTCTATCAGTTTGAGAACGGCGGGGCCTGGTACAGCCAGAGACAGCGGACCTACAGTCAGCCCTATGTGAGTGGGGACAGCCTGTGTATGAAGATATGCCTGGCCAATCTGATCTGCAATATCTGTTGCGGAGGAGGAGGCCTGTGCTGCGGCGGGATTCCCTATTATCGGTATTGATCAGAGTAAAAGGCTATGGCGTGTGGATTCCATAGCCTCTTTATGCGCCCTGCGCCTTTAAAACAGCTCCGTATCGATCATCTGTGTGAAATCAATGGTGTCATCCCACAAAAAGTTCAGATACTGTTTGGCAATTTCTGTCCTCTTGCAGGTGGCAACAATTCCGAATACCGGTTGGAGGGAAGTGTGGTAGGACTCGGTTTTTTCTATAAAGGGAGAGTCGGTCAGAAAGACACCTATGGGCATGGGATCTTCCATATCCTCCGGGTGGCGGTGCAGGAGAGTATCCGCTTCCACATCTACTTCCACAGGTTCCATCAGTTCATCGGCATCCAGTTCTTCCTCAGATTTCCTGACCACTTCGGCGTAATCCACATAGTAAAGCTGATCTTTATATTTCTCCAGCTCTTCCTCAGTCAAAACGGTGCGCAGATCCATGAACATTCCATTGAGGGAATAGTTGTTGAAAATTTCGGAGTTAAACACCAGCACATCCAAATCCCCGCTCTGCATCTGAGCCATAATCTTCTGCACAGTTCCTAAATTGTACTGATCGTAGGTGGTCAGGGACAGGGAGGTGGAGGTATCGATGTAGCAGTCATATTCATCAAGGTCAAGTCCGGCATATTCCGCGAAGCTGTTTTCCAGAGTTTGCGCCTGAAGCTGGAAACTGTTGACCATTACGCAGTTAAAAATGAAATCCTTGGCGGTAACCATATCGTGAATCAGCGTGATTACCATGATCAGGATAAAAATTCCCGCAATTGTGTGGACTTTATAATAATACCAGAAATATTCCAGTTTCCCTTTCCTAGACATATCCTGAGTCTTTCGCTGCTGCTCCCTGATTTCGTCGATGACACCCCGGTATTCCCTGGGCTTTTTTTCTCTTTTGGGCATACTCTTATTCCCCTGTAGCTGCCTGATAGCTTGACAGTTACATCCCTTTCTGTGTAAATTTATATATCGTTTCATGACACGGCGCAGGTGTGAAAAAGTAAGCACCGTCTCTATAATGAACGCCAAAAACAAAAATTTTTGCCGCTCCCTATACAATGATACCCAGTTTAGAAAAAAGTGTCAATGAACAACCCATAGCCAATCCATAAAAAAAGGATAAAATTTTCCTGAAATAAAAGGAAGATAAAGATGAAAACTTATTTGCTTGAAATTTCCCGTAACATATAATATGATATTATAAATCAGTATAGCTTTCCGGAGGAACGGACTGTTATCAGATAACTGTCACAAGAGACAGAAGATAGGAAAGGTATGGTATTTAAAATGAACGAAACATATGTGGAATGGCTTGTCAAGAAGAAAACCCCGGGGTATATGACGCTTCTTAAGATTTTGTCTATTATGCTGGCAGTATGCTTTATTTTTATAGGGTTTATATTCTGGCCGGCGCTGATTCTGGGCATTGCAATCGCAGTGGGCGCTTATATTGTTTACCTGAATGCGGATCTGGAGTACGAGTACCTGTATCTGGATAAGGAGCTCACCATTGACAAGGTTATGGCCAGAACCAGACGTAAGCGGGTGGCGGTTTTTGATCTGGGCAAGATGGAAATCGTAGCTCCCATCAAATCGTGGCATCTAGATAATTACAAAAACAGGACGGATAAGACCGTAGATTACAGCTCAGGGGAAGAAAAAAAGCCGGACAGGCGTTTTATCTTCTTTTATGAGGGAGGCAAGAAGGTAATTTTCGAGCCCAATGAAGAGATGGTAAAGGCCATGCAGTTTGCAGCGCCCAGGAAAGTATTTAAAGATTAAGATTAGGAAAGAAAAGCGGGAAACGTCATAAAAGATTTATGGCGTTTCTTAAAAATATAACCATAAATGAAAGGAAAAAAGGAGGAGAAGAAAATGGGTCAGATAATTGGTGAAGGCATTACCTTTGATGATGTGCTGCTGGTGCCGGCTTACTCGGAGGTTGTTCCAAACGAAGTGGATTTGACCACTTGGCTGACGCCGAAGATTAAGCTGAACATTCCCATGATGAGCGCAGGAATGGATACCGTTACGGAGCACAGGATGGCGATTGCTATGGCAAGGCAGGGTGGGATTGGTATTATCCACAAGAATATGTCGATCGAAGCGCAGGCCGAGGAGGTAGATAAGGTAAAGCGTTCTGAGAACGGCGTTATAACAGATCCGTTTTCTTTGACACCGGAGCATACTTTGGCTGATGCAGACTCGCTTATGGCCAAGTTCCGGATATCAGGCGTACCCGTAACGGAGGGCCGGAAACTGGTGGGTATTATCACCAACAGAGACCTGAAGTTTGAGACTGATTTTACCAAGAAGATCAAAGAATCCATGACATCAGAGGGACTGATCACCGCTAGGGAGGGGATTACTCTTGAGGAGGCAAAGAAGATTCTGGCAAAAGCAAGGAAGGAAAAGCTTCCTATCGTAGATGACGATTACAATCTGGTGGGACTGATTACCATCAAAGATATAGAGAAGACAATCAAATATCCTCTGGCGGCAAAGGATGCACAGGGCCGGCTTCTGTGCGGGGCAGGCGTGGGAATTACCGCCAATGTGCTGGAGCGGGTTGGCGCACTGGTAGACGCCAAGGTGGATGTGGTGGTTCTTGACAGCGCTCATGGACATTCCGCCAATGTGCTCCGCTGCCTTAAAATGATCAAGGAGAAATATCCGGATCTGCAGGTGATTGCCGGAAACGTGGCTACCGGAGACGGCACGCGGGCTCTGATCGAGGCCGGTGCGGATGCAGTGAAGGTAGGCATCGGCCCTGGTTCTATCTGTACCACCCGTGTGGTATCTGGAATCGGCGTTCCTCAGATTTCCGCCATTATGGACGCTTATGCTGTGGCAAAGGAATATGGGATTCCCATCATTGCAGACGGCGGTATTAAGTATTCAGGAGATATGACCAAGGCTATTGCTGCCGGCGGCAATGTATGTATGATGGGCAGTATTTTTGCAGGTTGTGATGAGAGTCCCGGAAGCTTCGAGCTTTATCAGGGGAGGAAATACAAGGTTTACAGGGGAATGGGTTCTATCGCCGCCATGGAGAACGGCAGTAAGGACCGGTATTTCCAGGAGAATGCCAGAAAACTGGTACCGGAAGGAGTGGAAGGCCGTGTAGCCTACAAGGGCACTGTTGAGGATACGGTTTATCAATTGATGGGTGGTCTGCGTTCCGGTATGGGTTACTGTGGAACTGCCACCATTGAGGAATTGCAGGCAAAAGGGAAATTTGTCAAGATTTCCGCCGCATCCCTTAAGGAAAGCCATCCTCATGATATCCATATCACTAAGGAAGCACCGAATTACAGTGTGGATGAGTAAATGTGACAGCAAAGGGCAGCACGTTTTTGCGTACTGCCCTTATGGGAAAGCAGGTCTGTGCCCTTGTGGACAGATCATGAGAATATGTGGACAAAAGGAGTAAAGGCTGCGTGGGTAAGCTTGAAAGGCAGGCTCTTAGTCAGGAGGAGAAACCGTGGGCTCAGAGCCTGATAGAAAAAGATGAGCTGGAAAAATGGCAGAAGTATTTTTGCGATCTTTCCAATATTTTTTTATGCGCTGTGGATGAGAGTGGTATTCCACTTACAAAGCTGGAGGGTAATCCGCAGGAAGCGGAGAAGTTAGAGAGGCTCATTGACGGGGAACAGTTTCAGAGTATGCTGGGGCGTGTGGCGGAAAGCGAGCTGGAGGATCGGGCGGTTGAGAGAACGGCATATCCTAATTTCCGGCTTGCAGTGGTCACCTCCAGAGTGGAGAAAAAGCCTGTTGTCAATTGGCTCATCGGTGGTATCATGGACGAGTCAGAGGATGCTGGAGAGTATGAAAACCCTCCATTGGAGGGATTTACCAGTGTTCTTGGAGAAGAGCAATTTTTGCGGGCAGTGGATACTTTAAAGGCGATCACAGATGCTCTGCTTGCCGAGAGGCTGCTTTTGTATCGGGCCAGGAACGCTCAGGAGAAAAGCGCCCAGTTAGAACAGAGGGCAAAAGAAAAGTTAAATCGTTCTGAGCTCTTGCGGGATATGATGTGGCTTTTGGGAAGTGTGGATTCGCCTAAGCAGTCTGCGGAAGCCCTTATGGAAAAAACCGGTGAGCATTTACAACTGGATATTGTTGCAGTTTATCGCAGAGGCCAGGGGCAGCGCCCCCAAATGGCGGTAAAATGGAGCAAAAAGGGTAAAAATTGGGGATTCGAGTCGGATGGAAAGCTTTCCTGGCCGTTGGTACTTACAGCAGAGAGAAATCTGATTCTTTCCTCCAACACCATGTTGGGAGATGAGGAAAAGGAAGAAATGGAGTCCCTTGGCCTTAAGGCCCTTATCACCATGCCAATGAAGATGAGGATGGATGAAGAGTGCTGGGTCTGCTTTGGCGTATCGGAAAAGGAGAGGGTATGGGGACTTGACGAGATTCGCTTTCTGGGCGAGGTAGTTAAGATTTTGCAGGGAATTCTGACAAGGCTTGTGAGTCAGGAGACTACGAAGAGAAGGAGCACCTCCGGTGCAAATAAAAGAAAAAAGAAATGAGGCATTAAAAATATGTGTGACAAAGACAGGAATATCAGTAACAATATTGATTCCGAGGAAGATGGCGCGGTAGTCTCACGCAATTTTATTGAACAAATCATAGATAAGGATCTGGAGGAAGGTGTGTATGAGGAAGTGCATACCAGATTTCCGCCGGAACCTAACGGCTATCTGCACATCGGCCATGCTAAGAGCATTCTCCTTAATTATGGACTGGCGAAGGAGTATGGCGGTAAGTTTAACATGCGTTTTGATGATACAAACCCTACCAAGGAAAAAGTGGAATTCGTGGAATCCATCAAGGAGGATATCCAGTGGCTTGGAGCAGACTGGGAGGATAGGCTGTTTTTTGCCTCTGATTATTTCCAGCAGATGTATGAGGGGGCTGTGAAGCTGATTCGAAAAGGAAAGGCTTATGTGTCCGACCTTACGGCGGAGGAGATGAAGCAGTACCGCGGAACCTTAAAAGAGCCTGGAAAGAATGATCCTAGCCGTGAGCGCAGTATTGAAGAAAATCTGGATCTTTTTGAACGGATGAAAGCAGGAGAATTTGCCAATGGTGAGAAGACTCTTCGTGCAAAGATTGATATGGCCTCCCCTAATATCAATATGCGGGACCCTGTCATCTATCGAGTGGCTCATATGTCTCATCACAATACGGGAGATGCCTGGTGCATTTATCCCATGTATGACTTTGCTCACCCAATAGAGGATGCCATAGAGGGAATAACGCATTCCATCTGTACCCTGGAGTTTGAGGATCACAGGCCCTTATATGATTGGGTGGTGAGAGAACTGGAATATCCTCATCCGCCCAAGCAGATTGAGTTTGCCAAGATGTATCTGACCAATGTGGTAACTGGCAAGCGTTACATCAAAAAGCTGGTGGAAGATGGTATTGTGGATGGTTGGGATGATCCCAGGCTGGTATCTATCGCTGCTTTGCGAAGGAGGGGCTTTACGCCCCAGTCTATCCGGAATTTCGTGGAGCTCTGCGGAGTGTCTAAGAGCAACTCGTCGGTGGATTATGCCATGTTGGAATACTGTATCAGGGAGGACTTAAAGCTGACACGTCCCCGTATGATGGCTGTTCTTGATCCGGTTAAGCTGATCATCGACAACTACCCGGAGGACAAGAGAGAGGTATTTACCGTTGCCAATAATCTTGAAAACGAGGAGATGGGAAGTAGGGAGATTCCCTTCGGCAGAGAGCTTTATATAGATAGAGAAGACTTTATGGAGGAGCCACCGAAGAAGTATTTCCGCTTGTTTCCAGGCAATGAGGTTCGCCTGATGAACGCGTACTTTGTCACCTGCACCGGCTGTGTCAAGGATGAGAACGGCAGGGTGGTGGAGGTGCACTGCACCTATGATCCACAGACCAGAAGCGGCAGCGGTTTTACCGGCCGTAAGGTAAAGGGAACCATTCACTGGGTGCCTGCGAAAGAGTCGGTTAAGGCACAGGTGAGACTTTATGAGAATATTATTGATGAGGCAAAAGGGGTTTACAACGAGGATGGAAGCCTTAATCTGAATCCTAATTCGCTCACGGTATTAAAGGAATGCCGTTTGGAGCCGGCACTTAGGGATGCGAAGCCCTATGAGAGTTTCCAGTTTGTGCGCCAAGGGTATTTTTGTGTGGATGCTAAGGATTCCAGAGAGGGAGCGCTGGTGTTCAACCGCATTGTATCTTTGAAAAGTTCTTATGTATTGCCGAAGTCATAAGTGCGTAAGTGAGAAGATACCTGAATAAATATATGTGATATAAGATGTAATGCAATCGCATTGGACCAATATCATGTAGGAGGTAAATTGATGTCGGAGTTATTATCCGGGCTGGAGAAATTCGGATTAGAGTATCTGAAAGAGGTAGATATTTTCGAAGAGAAAGAAAAAGAAAAAGTCATAAAAGCTCCGCCGCCTCCACCTCAAGAGATGAAGGAGGTGGATTACCTTTTTGAGAAAAGCTATGAATGCCCTGTGTGTTACACCGCTTTTAAGGCAAAGGCTGTAAGAACAGGGAAAGCAAGAATCGTTCGGACGGAGATGGATCTCCGTCCGGTCTACGAAAAGTTTGAACCTTTAAAATATGATGTAATCATTTGTCCGAAGTGTGGTTATGCAGTAACTTCCCGCTATTTCGGAGGGCTTGTAGCTTTTCAGAAGAAAGCAATTAAAGAATTGATTTCTTCTAAGTATCAATGCAGGCAGGAGACGGAAACTTACACTTATGAGGAGGCATTAGAACGGTATAAGCTAAGCCTTGCAAGCGCTATTGTAAAGAAAGCAAAGGCAAGTGAGAAAGCCTATATTTGTTTAAAGTGTGGATGGCTTCTTCGCAGTATGGGGGAAAATCTAGATAAGGAGACGCCGGATTACGAAAAGACGCTGGAAGATTTGAAGGAGCAGGAAAAGGTATTTCTGCAAAACGCATTGGACGGACTTCTTACGGCAAGGCAGACAGAAAGCTATCCCATGTGTGGGATGGATCAGACAACAGGGGAATATTTGATAGCAGTACTTGCCATGTATGACGGGAGATATGATATTTCTTCACGGCTTATTTCGGAGATTTTGATGTCTCGCTCCACAAATCGCAGGATTAAGGATAAGGCAAGGGATGTCAAGGACGAATTGATTAAAAGAATTCGTGAAGGGAGATAAATGTAGTTTTGCTATGAATGGTTTGACAATCCAGTTTGCAGACGGAAATGAAAAATGTCTCTATCAGCAGATTTATGAATATATTAGGGATGAGATCAGAAAGGGGAAGCTTCCAGTAGGCGAGAAGCTTCCCTCAACTCGTTCTCTGGCAGAATATTTGCAGGTGGCAAGAAGTACGGTGGATGTGGCATACAGCCAGCTTGTGGCGGAGGGATATCTGGAGGCCAGGCCCTGCCGGGGTTATTTTGTCTCACCGGTGGAAGGATTGCTCGATATCTCAGGGAGCAGTTGTTTGGCAAATGGCTTTCCAGAAAGCGAGGATGAGCTTTCTAATACCCAAGATGAGGGGTATCCGGTGCGGTATGACTTTTCGCCCCATGCCATAAGCCTAAAGGACTTTCCTTTTGCCACATGGAAAAAGATAACCAAAAATATTTTGGTGGATGCCAACAGTGAGATGTTTGCCTTAGGGGAGGCACAGGGAGATTTCGCCTTGCGGGAAACCATTGCTCGGTATCTCCATTCCTCCCGGGGGGTGAATTGCCAGCCGGAGCAAGTGATTGTAGGGGCAGGAAATGATTATTTATTTATGCTACTGGAAAAGATTTTGGGAAGGCATGTGCTGATAGCTATGGAGGAGCCTACCTACAAGCGAGCTTATCAGGTCTTTGCGTCCTTTGCCTATGAGATTGAGGCAATCCCCATGGATGAAAATGGGATGGATGTGGAAAGACTTCGCAGGACAGAGGCTAGGATTGCTTATGTCATGCCCAGCCACCAGTATCCTACAGGGATAGTGATGCCTATCGGAAGACGCTTAGAGCTCCTTAAGTGGGCTGGAGAAAAAGAGGACAGATATATCATCGAAGATGATTATGACAGTGAATTTCGTTATAGAGGCAAGCCAATTCCATCCCTGCAAGCATCAGACGGAAATGGGAAAGTGATTTATATGGGAACCTTTTCCAAATCCATTGCTCCTGCCATCCGTGTGGGTTATATGGTATTGCCGCAGCGGCTTTTGAAGGTTTATCGGGAAAATTGTGGATTTTATGCTTCCACGGTTTCCCGTATAGATCAGCGGATTTTAAATGAGTTTATCCGGGACGGGTATTTTGAGCGGTATCTGAACAAAATGAGAAAAATCTACCGGGGAAGGCATGATTTTTTACTTGGGGAAATGTCCTGCTTTGAGAAGGAATTTGCCATATCAGGGGAAAATGCAGGGCTGCATATTCTGCTTACCAGCCGCAGCCATATCCCAGAGGAGGAATTAATTAAGGCAGCGGCCAGAGAGGGAGTGAGGCTGTATGGGATATCGGATGCCTGCATGAGGCAGCAGGAGCAATTGCATATGTCCTTTGCTGGCACGATTCTTTTGGGTTACGGTGCGTTGGATGAGCGGGAGCTCTCAGAGGGGCTCAGAGACTTAAAAAAAGCATGGAGTACCTGGCTATAGCAGGCTTCTCCATGCGTTATAGTGAACGACAAAATAATTTGTCGTTCACTATAAGATTAATTTTTGTCGTCATCAAAGAATTCTTCTACCGTTCCGTCGGCTGTCCCAGCAGGTGCCTCGTTGGTTTCGTTATTGGCATCCTGGGAAGCAGCTTCCTCTGAGGCTTTTTCAGAACTGGTCTCCTCGGGGGAGCCTTCCTCCTCTTTTTTCTCCTTGTCTGGGGCTGTCAGGTCTGTGAAACTGGACTCATGTGATGTCTGACTTTCGGTAACGGATTTTACAGTATCCTTCACCTGTTGAACAGAATCTGCAATGACTTCCTTTGCTTTATGGAAAGCTTCCGAGGCAATAGCCTCTGCCCTGTCCAGATTCAGGGAAACATAAGAGCGTTCTTTGGTCATGGCTGCATCATCATCAAGATCTTCGCTAAAATCATCGAAATCATCATCTCCTTCAGCCTCTTTCTCTGGAGAAGAAGTAGCTTCTTTGGATTTTAAGTAGTAGTAGGTGCCGTAGGCAGCAGCACCGGCAACAGCGGACAAGAGTAAAAATTTACCAAATTTTTTGGACATAGAAATACTCCTTTCGGTTATTCATCATATAAGTAATATCTTAATACTATTTTGCGGAATTGAAAAGAGAATATGTATAAAAAATCTATAAAATATGCCCAAGAGTAAGCCGCTGGTCACAAAGAGGGCAGTAACAATACAAGATGTGGTGTCCCCAAAAAAAGTTGCTACTAGTTTCTTTGGAGGCGTTGAAGAGTAAATGTAAATATGATATATTTAATTTCGACTCACAAAGTCAATATGCAGGGCTGTGGGAATAGTATTGCAAAGCAGGGATGGAGGGGTTCCATGAATGAAAAATTTTTTGATCTGAAAAAAGAAAAACAGGATAGAATGATAAATGGAGCTCTTAAAATATTTGCGGCGAGTGGCTATGCCCATGCCAGCACTGATGAGATTGTGAAGGAGGCAGGAATCAGCAAGGGGCTTTTGTTCCACTATTTTATCAGTAAGCTTGGGCTGTATAGCTTTATTTATGACTACAGTGTCAGATATCTTATGCTGGAGCTCTCTACCGGAGTTTCGCCTAAAGAGACAGACTACTTCGAACTTCTTCTGCAGATTAAGCAGGCACAGCTTAAGGCAATGAAAAATTATCCCTATATGCTAAAATTTTTAAATAAGAGCAGGGAGGAAGACGTGGGGGAAGCGCTGATAGAAACAGAGGACAAGCGTGGGATTCTGCCCGAAGCGTATGAAGAAATTATGGGAAGGGCCGACCTTGCAAGATTTAAAAAGGATACTGATGTGAAGAAAATAAGCAAGATAGTGGAATTTACTATGGATGGAATCATGGAAGAGCAGTTCCATAATGGTTCCTTTCAGCCGGAGGCTTATTATGAAGAGGTGAAGCAATATCTGGCCATGATCAAAAAAATCAGTTATACATAGATGCACAGGATGAAAACAAAATGAGAAAATGGGAATAGGAAGGGAGAGGGAAGGCCATGAAGGAAACACTTTATACGATACCGATGAACGACGCAATCAATGCAAAAGATGAATGTCCTTTTTGCTTTATAGAGCGGGAGGTGGAGCAGGATCTGCTGGATTTTGTGCTGGGCTCTGGTTCCTCCTACATGGAAAGTGATGTGCGGGAGGCCACTGACAAGGCCGGCTTTTGCAGGCAGCACTTTAAAAAGATGTTTGACTACGGCAATACCCTGGGAAACGGCTGGATATTAAAGACCCATTACATGCAGACGATTCGGGAAATGAAGGAGGAGTTTAAGAAGTTCACACCGCCTAAGTCCACACTGATGGGGAAGTTCAAGAAAAATACCGAGCGGGAAAATCCAATTGGCATCTGGGTGCAGGAGAAAGAAAAGTCCTGCTATATTTGCAACCGCTTTGCGGATACTTATGAGAGATATCTGGATACCTTTTTTCATATGTACAAAAAGGATGGAGAATTCAGAAAGAAAATTGCTGAGAGTAAAGGCTTTTGTCTGCATCATTTTGGTGATTTGTGCGAATATTCTGACAAGAAATTAAATGACAAAGAAAAGCAGGAATTTTATCCCGCTATGTTTGAGCTCATGGAGAAAAATATGGACCGGCTTCAAGAGGATGTTTCCTGGCTGGTGGAAAAATTCGATTATCTCAACAAAGATGCGGACTGGAAAAATTCAAAGGATGCTGTTGAGCGAGGAATGCAGAAACTGGGGGGTGGTTATCCAGCGGACCCGGTCTATAAGATGAACAAGTAAAGGGGCATCTCTGCCCCTTTAACATAAGGATAGTTCGCGAAGCGTGCGGCCCGTTTCCATTCCCCAGATAGCAATAAGCTCAGGATGTTGAAACCAACTTTCGATATTTTTTATCATTTCTCATTCTTTCAATGAGCTCCCGATTTTTCTCCCTGCTTTTCTGCAATTCTTTCTCATCGCATTCTTCACTGTCAGAAGGCAGTATGATTTTCAAAGGAAATTATCAAACTCCAAGTCATTCAGCACATAGTTTTTACTCATAAAGTAATCCCTCCTATCACGGCCTTTTTCACATATCAATATTATAATCAAGAGGGATGAAAAGTACAACAACAGAAAACATGCTATCAGAAGAATCCCACAATCTTCCCAATCCAGTACACTAGCCCCAACAGCCAGCTTGTGAAAATACCGTAGAGAATCACTGGTCCGGCAATCGTAAAAATTTTACATCCAATCCCAAAGACCTGTCCTTCCTTTTTAAATTCCACGGCAGGAGCTGCCACGGAATTGGCAAAGCCTGTGATGGGAACCAGTGCTCCGGCACCGCCAAACTTGACGATGGAGGAATAAAGGTTAAAGCCGGTGAGGAGGACGCTGGCCAGTACAAGAATCAGAGAACAGAAGCTTCCAGCCATGTCCTTGTCCATACCAAGCTGATTTTTGGCAAAGGTGAGAAGTGCCTGACCGATGGTACAGATAATGCCTCCTGTGATAAAGGCTTTCAGCATTTGCAGATAAAGGTTGTGGGTGGGGGTTATTTTCTTAATATATTCTTCGTAATCTTTTTCCAGATTGATTTGTTCCTGGCTTTTGGATTCGCTCATGATTATTTTTTCTCCTTATGCACTGTGCACGCAGCAGCGCGCAACTATGATTACAATAAATTGGCTCGCAAAGCGTGCTGTTAGTTGTTGCTGAGGTTAGTATGTGGGAAAACAAAAAATTTATGCGCAAAATTATAAAAGTGGATAAAAGTAGAGGAACATTCTTGTAGATTTAAAACAAGGATGGTAGAATAAAAAGAAGTATGCTAAAGAGCAGGGGAAGATTATGGTCAGTTTTTCCGGATTGGAATTTTTATTCCGGCTTTTGCCGGTCTTTTTAATCATATATTTCGTGACGCCAGTAAAATACAGAGAAAACACTTTGCTCTTGGAGAGTCTTATTTTTTATGCCCTCGGAGAGCCTGTGTTTGTTCTGGTGCTCATCGTTTTGACGGCTCTGAACTATTATTTGGGTGAGCGGATTTGGAAACCAGGAAAAGTTCCCATCTATGAAAGACAGGTTAAAAGAAGGAAGACCTTTTTAATACTTGCTGTGGGAATCGATGTGGGAATTCTTGCCGTATTTAAATGTCTTGCCGTGTTTGTGGACAATGCATTACTGCCTCTTGGCCTGAGCTTTTATATTTTTAAGATGATTTCCTATCAGGTTGATCTGTATCGGCAGGCGGTGCCTGAAAAGCCCGGATTAAAGCAGGCTGCGCTTTACTTTACTCTGTTTCCCCAGGTGGAGTCTGGTCCAATCATGCTCTACAAAGAGGGCAGATTTGGCAGTGGGAGAGGGTTCAGCTTAGAAGGGTTTGAGGATGGACTAAAGTATTTCGCCTCGGGGCTTGGTATGAAGGTGCTACTGGCAGACCGGCTGGCAATTCTGTGGAATGATTTGCAGATGATTGGATTTCAGAGCATTTCCACACCGCTGGCATGGCTGGGGGCAATTGGTTATTCTTTGCAGCTATATTTTGATTTTTGGGGCTATTCTCTGATGGCGTCAGGTTTGATGGTGATGCTTGGCTACCCATTCATTCAAAATTTTAACGATCCCTATGCCTCGAAAAGTATTTCTGAATTTTACAGAAGATGGCACATGACTCTCGGGAAATGGTTCCGTGAGTATGTCTATATTCCCCTTGGGGGAAGCCGTTGTGACAAAAGAAGGCTGATCCTTAATCTGGCGCTAGTGTGGCTCCTGACCGGGATCTGGCATGGGAATGGCATCAACTATCTGATTTGGGGCGGCGTGATCGGGATCATCATTATTTTAGAGAAGATGGTGTACGGCAAATATTTGCAGAAATCACCTCTGCTGGGGAATTTGTATGTGATCGTACTGATCCCGCTTACATGGGTGATTTTTGCTGTAACAGATCTGCGGCAGTTGGGAATTTATTTCGGAAGGCTCTTTCCAGTGCTGGGGGGAGCGGGCATTGCGGTGAATGAACAGGATATCATAAAATATTTAAAGGATTACAGCATTTATTTTATTGCAGGTATCAGTCTCTGTATTCCGGCTATGCTGCAGTTTTGGAAAAAGCACAAAAACCATCCGCTGGTGGTGCTTTTGCTGGTATTGGTTTTCTGGATGTCTGTTTATTTACAGTCCAACAGTGCAGGAAATCCATTTATGTATTTGAAATTCTGAATGGGAAGGAAAATTTTTACATAGGTAAAAGGTGTTTAAATGGGAGTAAAAGTGAAAAGGATTATTAAGAAATGCCCGTTCTTAATACTGCTTGTGAGCACGGGAATTCTTTTTTCATTGATTGGTTTATACGGCAGGAAGAATATCTATGCCGGGGAAGAGTACAATCCACTTAAGGAGCCGGCCTCGGCGGTGATGTTTAAGGCTCTTAAGGATGATATTTATCCGTGGCAGATTTTTGACAAGGAGAGCGCTCCGGTGATGGCATCGGGCAATGGTGGAGGCGGCGAAGAAACGATTTCTGCTTGCGAAAATCAGGATAGCCAGACAGCTCCAGACAGTGGCGAGGATGATGCGATAGTGGAGGATGCCCCAGAGGAGGAAAGGGAAGAACCCAGCCCCCAGCCTACGGATGAGATAGAAGAAAATGATGAGATAGAAGAAAATACTGAAAAAGAAAATGGGGAAGAAGATGCCCAAAAGTCCCCAAAGGAGCGCATAGAACCTTTGAGGGAAAGTACCCATGAGGAATACTTAAATCATATATCGGCAGATATTTATGGTGATGCAGGAGTGAAGCGGGCGGCAGAGTATGAGTTTTCGCAGGTGGACGAGAGTTATTTTGACGATGCACTGTTTATTGGAGATTCAAGAATAGTGGGGCTTCGGGACTATACGGACCTGTCAGAGCATGCGGATTTTTATTGTGAAACCTCATTGACCATTCAGAAGGTACTTGAGGAGGACTTTGCTGGTCTAGGAACCATTGAGGAAGCTTTAAGCCAGAAGGATTATGGCAAGATTTACATTATGTCGGGGATCAATGAGTTGGGGGTAGGAACCACGGAGGACTTTATGGAGAAGTACACGGAGGTGATTACTTTTCTTCAAGAGGCGGAGCCGGAAGCGAAGATCTTTATCCAGGGAATCATGCGGGTGACTGGAAAGAAGCACAACTCGGATGCCATATTTAACAACAATAATATCAACGCAAGAAACAATGCCATAGCTACCCTGGCGGATAATGAGCAGATTTTTTATATTGATGTAAATGAGGTGGTCTGCGATGAGGAGGGCAATCTGAACTCTGAATATACTTATGATCAGCTTCATCTTTTGGGAGTGTACAATGATCTCTGGAAACAGTTTTTGCTTTCCCATGGAGTGACACAGGAAGAGTAAGGTAAGGCGGCTCAGATCAGCTAAGTCTCAATCATAAAAAAGTGAATAAAAACTTTCGGATGAGAAAGACTAATCCAAAAAATCATCTGGAGGTTTTTATGGAAAATACAGTGGGAGCAATTTTTGAGCAGGGAAACAGAAGCATTAAGGTGCCAGTACCTGTTTATATAAGGACAAGCGCATCAGTGGTGGGAACCAAGGAAGGACAAGGCCCCTTTGGAGATAACTTTGATGTGGTGGGAATGGATGATCAATTTGGATGCGATACCTGGGAGGAGGCGGAGAGCACTCTGCAGAAGGAGGCACTCCAGCTTGCAATCGGAAAGTCAGGACTAAAAGACCAGGAAATTAAATATCTGTTTGCAGGGGATTTGCTTGGACAGTCTATCGCAAGCAGCTTTGGGCTCAGCTCCTTTCAAATTCCTCTGATTGGTATGTATGGAGCCTGCTCTACCTGCGGACTGACTCTGTCGATGGCAACGATGCTGATTGCAGGGGGGATGGCGGAGCATGCGGCTTGCGTGACTTCAAGTCATTTTGCCAGCGCCGAGAAGGAATTTCGCTTTCCTTTGGGCTATGGGAATCAAAGGCCCCTTTCCGCCACATGGACGGTGACGGGAAGCGGTGCTTTTATTTTAAGCAGCATAAAGAGCGATGTGGACAGAGCCATGATCGATGGTTTGACCATAGGAAAAATTGTGGATTTCGGTTTGAAGGACTCTATGAATATGGGGGCTTGCATGGCGCCAGCGGCAGCCGATACAATCTATGAACATCTGGTGGATTTTGGCAGAAAGCCTTCCGATTACGATAAGATTATCACAGGAGATTTGGGTAGTGTGGGACAAAAAGCTCTCTGGGATATGATGCGGGAAAAGGGAATGGACATCTCTAAGGTGCATATGGACTGTGGAATGGAAATTTATGATCAAAGTCAGGATGCCCATGCAGGGGGCAGCGGATGCGGGTGCAGCGCCGTCGTTCTTTCCGCCTATATACTAGGGCAATTGGAAGAGGGAAAATGGAAGAGAGTCTTATTTGTTCCTACCGGGGCTCTTCTTTCTAAAACCAGTTTCAATGAAGGGCAGAGTATTCCGGGGATTGCCCATGGAGTGGAGCTGGTGAGCTGCAAATAAGGTGATAAGGTTTGGCGAAGGATAAAAAGCCTTGAGGATACAAAAGAAAACCATGAGAGACTTTGAAAGGAGTAGATGATAAGGTATGAAAAAAGAGTTTTTTGAGGGCAACAGGAAGAAATTTTATAAGCAGATGAAGAAACACTCCCTGCTGGTATTGTTTTCGGGAACAGAGGTCCGTAAGACGAACGATGAGTATTATCCTTTTTATACGAACCGCAATTTCCTCTATCTTACTGGACTCGACAGTAAGGAGTTTGTGCTGCTTGCCAGGAAGGATGGAGAAGGGCAGGTGGAAGAGAAAATTTACATACTGCCGCCGGATTTGCTTAAGGAGCGCTGGACGGGGGAGAGAATCAAACCGGAGCTGGTTGCAGAACTTTCGGGTATTGCCCAGGTGGCATTTGTCAGTGAGTTTGAGATGGATTTCCACAGGTTGGCTACTACGGGGTATTATCGGAATCTATACCTAGATCTTTACCGGGTAGAGCCTTGGGACAGGGATGAGCCGGCACACCGCCTGCTAAAACGGGCAGCCTCTGACTATCCCTATCTGAGAATCCAAAATGCCAATGCGATCGTGCGCAGGCTTCGTACCATCAAACAGCCCTGTGAGATTGAGGCTATGAAGGAGGCGGAGAAGATTACCTGTGAGGGAATCACTGCCATGATGAAGGCTTCAAAGCCGGGAATGTATGAGTATCAGTATAAAGCAGTTTTTGATTACATATTAGGACAGTACGGCCCCCAGGGACCAGCTTTTCCATCTATTATTTCCGCAGGGAAAAACAATTTCTGCATTCACTATTATGCCTACAAGGGACAGGCATTGGATGGGGATATGATACTCAACGATGTGGGAGCATGGCATGACAATCTGATGAACGATGTATCCCGGGGATGGCCCTGCAACGGAAAATACAATGAAAAGCAAAGGCTTTTGTATGAATGTGCGCTGAATACCTCTAATCATATGTTTGGCATTATCAAGCCAGGCATGCCTATGAAGGAGGTGGACGGCGAGGCCAGGCGTTATAACGCCGGCCTTTTGAAGGATGCCGGGGTGCTGAAAAATGTGGATGAGATCGGTACCTATATGTGGCACGGCGGCGCTCATCATGTGGGCTTTGACGTGCATGATGCGGTTGAGATGCCGGAGGTGATCGCGCCCGGTATGGTGTTCTGCGTGGATATTGGGATTTATCATGAGGAGTGGGGAATCGGTTTTCGGTTGGAAGATAACTGCCTTGTGACAGAGAATGGATGCGAAAACCTTTCCGCCATCACCCCGAGAACGATAGATGAAATTGAGGATACCATGCAGAAGGGATTTGCGCCAGGTTTTGGCTGCTGAGCATAAGAGAAGCCGGCAGAACTTTCGTCGGCTGTCGGAGGAAAGATGAATCGAATACTAATGCTGATTATGGCAGCCGGAGCAGTAGTCGGCGGAATTGACAGGATCAGGGGAAATAAGCATGGATACGGGGAAAAATTTGAGGAAGGCTTTCTGTTTTTGGGCCCTACCGCTCTATCCATGGCGGGGATGATTTGCTTAGCCCCTGTGTTGGCCGATGTGCTGGGGAGGGTGATTGTACCACTTTACCGGTCGATCGGTGTGGATCCTTCCATGTTTGGAAGCCTGCTTGCCATTGATATGGGGGGCTATCAGCTTGCCAGAGAGCTGGCGATAGATGACAGGATAGGAAGTTATGCCGGTCTGGTGGTCGCTGCGATTTTTGGTTGTACCCTTGTATTTACCATTCCTGTTGGTATGGGTATGATCAAAAAGGAAGAGAGGGGCTCCTTTGCCAGGGGAATCATGCTTGGTCTGGTGACTATGCCTGTGGGCTTAACGGTGGGAGGGCAGCTCTCAGGGCTGCCTCTTTCCCTGTGTGTTTGGCAGAATCTTCCGATATTTGTGCTTGCACTGCTACTGCTGGTAGGTCTTAAGTTTGTCCCGGAAAAAATGATAAAAGGATTTTGCCTTCTGGCAGACGGGATCAGGGTTGTGATTACCGCAGGGCTTGTGCTTGCGGCAGTAGAATATATGTGCGGACTTCAGTTAGTGCCGGGGATGGCCCCCATAGAGGAAGCCATGGAGGTGGTGGCATCCATTGGGATTGTCATGTTGGGAAGCCTTCCGGCATCAGAGTTTTTGCGAAGGGTCCTCACAAAGCCTTTTGCTCGCCTTGGAGAGCGGCTGGATATGCGGCCGGAGAGCATGACGGGAATGCTGATCGGATTGGTGAGTGTGATTCCTGCTCTTTCCATGTATAAGGATATGGATGAAAAGGGGAAGGTGGTTAACAGTGCTTTTCTGGTAAGCGGAGCCAGTCTTCTTGCTGCTCATATGGGCTTTGTCGTCAGTACAGAGCCAGATATGCTAGGAGCACTTCTGGGCGGAAAATTGAGCGGGGCGCTGGCGGCAGCGGGGCTGGCGATTTGGCTGGAGAGAAAGGTTAAAGTGAATATTACCTGCGAGAGGGAGAAAAAATATGAAATTTGAAAAATTTAATGTAGCAGGGGAAGGCTCTCAGGAGTACGCTGCGCTGTATACTTATATTCTGGATGATTCCCCGGAGATTGCAATAGAAGAAAGGCCAATGGTCATTGTGTGTCCAGGAGGAGGATATGAAATGACCTCTGACAGAGAGGCTGAGATCGTTGCCATGCAGTTTCTTGCCTTTGGCTATCATGCTGCTGTGCTGCGTTACTCGGTGACACCGTCGGTTTATCCTGCTGCTATTTTGGAATTGGGCCGTGCAATTCGGCTGATTCGTGAGCGTGCTGGAGAGTGGAAGGTTGATAGGGACAAAATTGTGGTGAGCGGTTTTTCAGCGGGAGGCCACATGGTGGCCAGCTATTGTGTGGCGTGGAATCAAAAATGGATGGCGGATGCGCTTGGCACAGACAATAAGATCTTGCAGCCAAATGGATTGATTTTGGGATATCCAGTGATTACGGCAGGGGAATATGCACATCAAGGCTCCATTCAAAATTTGCTGGGGAAGGAATATGAGAGTAGAAAAGAGGAAATGTCTCTGGAAAACCTGGTGAATGAGGATATGCCTAGAACCTTCATCTGGCATACCTTTGAGGATGATGCAGTTCCGGTGCAAAATTCACTTCTCATGGTAAATGCGCTAGTTGCCCATCATATTCCTACAGAATTTCACATGTTTGAAAAGGGAGGTCATGGACTTTCGCTGGCAAACAATCTATCGAAGTCGGTAAGTGGTTTCGGAATCCAGCCGGGGTGTGAGAAGTGGATGGAGCTGGTACATCAGTGGATGGAAAGAGTTTGAGAAGTTAGAAATAAATATTTGCAGAACAAAAGTTCCGTCAATTCAGTACAAAGGGTTGACGGAACTTTTCTTAACATAAGGATGGCTGGCGAAGCCTGGCATCCGTTGTTAACATAAGGACAGTCCGCGGAGCGTGCTGTCCGTTGTTTTGTCTCTTTTTTTGTACAATTTTACATATATAAATGCTTATTTTTGGTTGATTTTACGAAAAAATTATTGTATAGTTATAGAGAAATATGGAAAGCATAGCAGAAAAAAGAAGTTCCGAAGAGGTGCAGGTCATGAAAAGCATGAGATGGATAGCAGCGCCTTTGGTGGCTATACTGCTGTGCTGTGGATGCAGTGAGAGGGAGTCTGCTACAGAGACGGAGGAGCTGACGAGTGAAAACGTTCATTTAACAGCCAATCTGCCGGAGGCTTCCGGTGAAAGTGTAGAACAGAATGAACGTTCAGTTATTGATTATTCAAATACAGAGGATGGTTATGTGATGGTGAGGTTTCTGGCTGATACCAGTCAGCAGCTGAAGGTACAGGTAGCTGGCCCATCCATTACTTATACTTATGATCTATCAATGGGGATATGGACTACTTTCCCATTGTCTGATGGAAATGGGAACTACAGGGTAACTATCTATGAGAATATTTCGGATTCAAAATACGCTACTGTACTTTCCGCTTCCTTTTCGGTCACTTTAAGCGATGAATTTGCCCCCTTTTTACGTCCCAATCAATATGTGGATTACAGCGCTGCTGCCCGGACAGTGGCAAAAGCGGCGGAACTGTCTTCCGGCGCGGAGGACTCTCTGCAAAAGGTAGAGAAAATATACGAGTTTGTGGTTGAAAATCTGGATTATGACACAGAAAAAGCAGCCAATGTAAAGAGCGGTTACCTCCCTGTGCTGGACGATGTTCTGGCTCAGAAGAAAGGAATATGCTTTGATTATGCCGCTCTTATGACAGGAATGCTTCGGAGCCAGGGAATTCCCTGTAAGCTGGTAGTAGGTTATGCTGGCAATGCTTATCATGCATGGGTCAGCGTGTGGACTCGGGAAGAAGGATGGATTGATAAAATCATTTATTTCGATGGAAATTCATGGCAGCGCATGGATCCCACCTTTGCGTCTTCCGGTGGGAACAGCAAAGCCATCAGGGAATATATTGGCGATGGAAGTAATTACACAGCCAAATTTTTGTATTGATGTCCAAAGAGGAAGGAGCATGGATTTTTATGGCAGAATTACTGGATTATTTAAAAAGGGCAGTGACGGACAACGCCTCCGATTTGTTCATTGTAGCAGGAGGACGGGTTTGTGAAAAGGTGGAGAAGCATATGCAGCCCATCAGCGATGAAACCGTATTTCCTCAGGAAACGGAGCGATTGATCACGGAGCTTTACGTGAGGGCCAACCGCCCCATAGACAATTTTCTTCAGCAGGGCGATGATGACTTTTCCCTTTCCATTCCGGGGCTTGCACGATTTAGAGTGAATACATATCGCCAGAGAGGATCAATGGCAGCGGTGGTGAGAGTGGTTGTCTTTGATGTCCCTGACTGGCAAAAGTTGCATATCCCAAAGCAGATCATGGAGCTATCAGAGGTGTCCCATGGCATGGTGCTTGTGACCGGAACGGCAGGGAGCGGTAAATCCACCACCCAAGCCTGCGTGATCGATAGGATCAACCGAACCAGAAACTGTCACATCATTACCTTAGAAGACCCAATTGAATTTCTTCACCGGAATCAAAAAAGTATTGTGAGCCAAAGAGAAATCCTCATTGACTCGGGAGATTATTTGTCTGCCCTTCGAGCCTGCCTGCGCCAGGCGCCAGACGTGATCTTGCTAGGAGAGATGAGAGATCACGAGACCATCCGCACCGCCATGACAGCGGCGGAGACAGGACATTTATTACTGGCTACTCTTCATACTCAGGGAACGGTCAACACCATTGATCGTATCATAGACGCTTTCCCCGGTGAACAGCAGGGACAGGTGCGCGTGCAACTGAGCATGGTGTTACATACAGTGGTATCACAGCAGCTCATACCCGCTGTCAACGGTGAACTGATACCTGCCTATGAAATTATGCATGTGAACAATGCCATCCGCACCCTGATCAGAGAAAGCAAGAGCCATCAGATAGACAATGCTATTTCAGCCGGCGGCGGAGAGGGTATGATCTCCATGGATCACTATTTGCTTACCTTATATCAGCAGGGACTGATCGCTAAGGATACGGCTCTGGATTTTGCTTATCATCCGGAACAGCTTTTGAGGCGGATAGGATAACTCCTTTATAAAATAATTCCAGGCTGCAGAATTATCTGCCTTTTTGCAGGCAAAATCAGCAGTGTACAGGGTACGAAAATGACTAAAAGAGAAATCATAGACATTCACGCCCATGTGATTCCAGGCGTGGATGACGGGGCGCGGAGTATGGAGGAATCCTGTAAAATGCTTCGGATGGCCGCCCGGCAAGGGGTCAAAGCAGTGGTGGCAACGCCCCATTATTCGCGGAGAAAGACTCTGATAGAGCTCCCAGAGCTGGCAGAGCGTCTGCAGGAGAAGATCAGGGAGTATGATCCTGAGTTTACCCTTTATACAGGGCAGGAAACCTACTATCATGACGGGCTGGTGGAGCGGCTGCGGCAGAAAAAGGCCTATACTATGGCAGGCAGCAGCTATGTTCTGGTGGAGTTTGATGAGGAAGCAGTCTATCAGGAGATGCTCAGAGGAATCCGGGCACTGGTTAATGCAGGATATATTCCGATTCTTGCCCATATAGAGAGATATCCCTGCTTAAGAGGAAAGGGATTGATGGAAGAGCTTTCCGCAAACGGATGCATTTTTCAGATGAATTATGACAGCCTTAAGGAGCGGGGCCTCAGATACCAGAGAGAGGTAAGCTGGTGCCGCAGACAGGTAAAGAGCGGGCGGATTGGAATTCTGGCAACGGATATGCACCAGATGGAATATCGGCCTCCGGAGATCGAGAAGGCTTTAAAATGGCTTGAAGGGCATGTAGAAGCCAGGTTGTTGGATCGTATGGTCTATCAGAATCCGCTTCATATCATAAATAACGAAGGAATAGATTGAGGAACACAGGAATGGAAGAAAAGAAGACTGCAAAGGCGACGAGCGTTGCAAAGACGACTACCTATAAAAATGACGAGATTGATCTGCTGGAATTTGTGCGGGCTTTCTGGCATAGACTGTGGCTGATTTTGCTGGCCGCTCTGGCAGGAGGCGTTATTGCATGGTCCTACAGTCGGTATGTGCTGACACCACAGTACCAATCTACGGCTATGCTTTATGTCCTTTCCAAGGATACCACACTGACCTCACTGGCAGATATCCAGCTTGGCAGTCAATTGACATTGGACTATCAGGTGCTTGTGACCAGCCGCCCGGTGCTGGAGGAGGTCATAGAGGAACTGCAACTGGAGATGACCTACAGACAGCTCCGCGCGAGTATTAGTGTGAGCAATCCTTCCGATACTCGCTTTTTAAATCTTACGGTGACGAATCCAGATCCCTTTCTGGCCAAACAGATCGTGGATAAGGTGGCGACCACGTCTTCAGATTATATAGGAGATATTATGGAAATGGTTCCACCCAAGCTCATTGAGGATGGAGAAGTTCCACTGTTTAAATCTAGCCCTAACAATACAAAGAATGCAATACTTGGCCTGTTGGCGGGGGCAATGCTTGTATGTGGAATCATCGCGGTGGAGATTCTTTTAAACGACACCATCTGCACGGAGGAGGATGTGACGAAGTACCTGGATTTGACGGTGCTAGCTTCGGTTCCGTTGCGTGAGGGTGAAAAGAAAGAAAACCGCAAGGATGAAAAGAAAAAGGCAAAGGCTTCTGACAAGAACAAAAAGAAGACGGGAAAAAAGAAATAAAAAAGCCTTCCACAGGTAAGTAAAAAGAAAGGGGCATAGCATAAAAATGGAGAATAACAGTACAGCAGCTTACAGGCCGATGCTGAAATATAATGTAAAAGATGATTATAACTACAGGGAAGCGATTAAGACCCTGCGGACGAATATCCAGTTTTGCGGCAGCAATATTCATGTGATCATGTTGACTAGTTCTCTGCCGGATGAGGGCAAAAGTAATATTGCCTTTTCCTTGGCGGAATCCTTGGCACAGATTGGACATAAGACCCTTTTGCTCGATGCGGATATCCGCAAATCAGTAATGCTCACCAGATTTCAGAGAATCGGACACGAGGAGATGAACGGTCTTTCCCAGTATTTGAGTGGACAAAAGCTATTGCGAGATATTATCTATGAGACCAATGTAACTGATCTCCATGTGGCTTTGGCAGGGCCTTATTCACCCAACCCTACAGAACTTTTGGAGGAGAATCTCTTTTCCATCATGTTTGATGTGCTGAGAGTTACTTACGACTACATCATCATCGATACACCCCCTATGGCGGAGGTGATCGATGGAGCGATTATCGCGAAGCACTGTGACGGAGCTGTGATGGTAATTGAAAGCGGCGTGATCAGCTATAAGCTAGAGCAGAAGGTCAAGAAACAACTGGAAACCGCGGGCTGCCGGATACTAGGGGCAGTACTCAATAAAGTAGATAAGAGCCAATACGGGAAATATGGTAAGTATGGGCATTATGGTAAATATTCAAAATATGGCAAATATGGAAAATACGGTAAGTATGAGCGCTATGAAGAAGAAGGCAGAACATGAGTCATAACAGAAAGGGCGCCGGAAAGGTAAAGTTTTTATACATAGGTTTGGCAGTGGCAGCGGTAGTCTGTGTTCTGATTTTGATTCCTGTAACCATCAGACTTTATCAGCAGCGCAAGGCAACAGAGGAGGCAATTGCCAACAGGAAATATGTGGAGTCTGAAGAGAATATCCGCTTCCGAAGCGAAACCATGGAATATGCAGGGAAAACTTACCGCAGAAACAGCAGTGTGAAAGCGGTGCTCTGCATGGGCGTGGATAGAAACGGCCCCATGGTGGAGGAAACAGTCCACACCTTTGGCGGACAGTCCGACGGCATTTATGTGCTGGCACAGGATACTGCCCGCAATACATTAAAAATACTCATGATCCCCCGAGACAGCATGACAGAAATTACCCTCACCGACCTAAATGGTAATGTGCTGGGTAAGGATATCCAGCATCTGACCTTGGCTTATGCTTATGGAGACGGAAAGGAACTGAGCTGTGAGAGAACCAGGGAAGCAGTTTCAGGTCTTTTGGGAGGATTGTCCATCGACCATTATATGGCGGCGGATATTGACGTTATCAATACGTTAAATGACAGCGTGGGCGGTGTCACGGTGACAGTGCCTGTGGAAGGGATGGAAAAAAAGGACCCCGCCTTTGTAAAGGGAGCAACCATCACCCTTCATGGAGCGCAGGCGGAAAGTTACGTTCGCTACCGTGATATTAACGAACACTATTCTGCCCTCTACAGAATGGAACGCCAGAAAGGCTATATCATGGGTTTTTTCCAACAGGTGAAGGAGAGCAGCAAACGCGATGCCCGCACCGTGGAAAACCTGTTTGAAATGATACAGGACCACATGGTCACAGATATGCATAAGGATGAATATCTAAAGGTAGCTATGGACGCCCTAGAAATGGGAGAGTTAGATGAGGATGGTTTTTATTCCGTTCCAGGTGAGGCTGTGGCTACAGACGTGTATGATGAGTTTTATGTGGATCAGGAGGCGCTTACGCCGATTATATTGGAGTTGTTTTACAGGGAAGTGCAATAGCCAGCCTTCGGGCTGTTTATTGAATAGAAACACAGTCATTCCGAAAGGAATAGAAAGAGAAGGAAGGTGAGAGAGGTGAGGAAAGCTAACTTGTATCTGGCTGCGGTGACTTTGGGCGCATTTCTGGCAGTAAGCGGTATGCCCCTTACTGCCCAGGCAGCCAGCCTCAGCCCGAACGCAGGAGGAACCATCATTGAAGACAGCGATGTGCCATTAGATGGCGGCGGTTCAGGTGATGTGACCTCTATCGAGGAGGGAGAGGTTCCGTTGGCCAGCGCGGAAAAAACGACCAGTACAGCCCGGAAAGTTGCAGCGGGCTGTGGCGGCGCAGCCGTAGTAGGCTTGGGCCTGTTTGGTGCAAAGGCTACTGGTTTGCTTGGCGGAGCAAAGGCTGTCGGAGCTGCCGGCAACGCAGCGAAAGGAGCCAGCGCAGCCAAAGCTGCTGGAGCAGGCGCCAAGAAGTTCCGCTGGGGTGGAAAGAAAAAGAAATGAGACAATGAAAATTGAATCACTTCTTAAGAGTCTCAGACGGAAATACACGGGCAGCAGGCGTTTTTTTCGCCTGTTGCCTCAAAAGATGGGGAGGGGAGGATACACGTGCGGAAAAGAATGACAATATGCGTATTGATCGCAGTAATACTTGTGCTGCTGGGAAGTATCTATGTGTTGTTTTTTGGAAATACGGGCTTTTTAAAAGCTGAGCGCCAAGAAGTATCCGCAGAATCCTCAAGTGGTGAGAGTAATGATTTTGAAGAGGAGAATGGTACCCAGCTGACCTTTAGTATGGGAAATGATGCGTATGCTGAACAAATCCTTTCCCAGGAAGTTTTGGCAGCGGTGGAAGCGATTAATACGGGAAAATCCCTTGCAGAAGCCACTGGAATGAAAGAGCTCGAGGGGTACTTTGCCTTAACTACCACACATATGATCATAGCTAAGGATGAGGAGACGGGGGAAGAAGCCACAGGGAGCGGCAGACTGACGATTTATGTGCCAAATCTTTTGGATGGACTAGCGGATGTGTCGGCTCTGTTTTATGACTGTGGGGAGGAACAATGGAGAGTGATTCCGGCAGAGGTGGTAGATACTGTGAATAAAAGAATCAGTGTGACACTGAATGGGTCCGGAGTGATGACTACAATTTACAGACTGGAGTAGGGAGTAAGAATTTATAACAGCGGACTTATGAGGGAAGGAAATTAAAACACAATGGATAAGAAGTATAATATTGCCGTGGCCGGTACCGGATACGTGGGGCTTTCGATCGCAACGTTGCTGGCACAGCATCATACGGTAACGGCGGTGGATATCATCCCGGAAAAGGTTGATATGATTAATAACAGAAAATCGCCGATTCAGGATGAATATATTGAGAAATATCTTACGGAAAAGAAACTGGAGCTGAGAGCAACACTGGATGCAGAAACTGCATATAGCAGAGCGGATTTTGTGGTGGTAGCTGCGCCCACAAACTATGATTCTGCCAGCCAGAAGTTTGATACATCCGCAGTGGAATCTGTGATCAGGCTGGTTATGAGAGTGAATCCTGATGCGATTATTGTCATCAAATCTACCATTCCTGTGGGCTACACGGCGTCTGTCCGTGAAAAGACAGGAAGTAAAAATATCATTTTCAGTCCGGAATTTCTGAGAGAATCCAAGGCTTTATATGATAATTTATATCCTTCCCGAATTATTGTGGGCACCGATTTAGAGGATAAGCATCTGACGCAGGCAGCGCATATTTTCGCGGAGCTTCTTCAGGAAGGGGCGTTGAAGGAAAATATTGACACACTGTTTATGGGTTTCACAGAGGCGGAAGCCGTTAAACTGTTTGCCAATACTTATCTGGCGCTGCGGGTGTCTTATTTTAATGAACTCGATACCTATTGTGAGAGTAAAGGACTTGATACCAGACAGATTATTAATGGTGTATGTCTTGATCCGCGAATAGGCGAGCATTACAACAATCCCAGCTTTGGTTATGGAGGATACTGTTTACCGAAGGACACAAAGCAGCTTCTGGCTAATTATGCTGATGTACCGGAGAATCTGATAGAAGCTATTGTAGAGAGCAACAGAACCCGTAAAGATTTTATTGCAGATCAGGTTTTGCGTATAGCCGGTTATTACGATTATTTTAATCGCGGCGATTACAGCGCAGAACATGAAAAGAGCTGCGTAATTGGTGTGTACCGGCTGACTATGAAGAGCAATTCCGATAATTTCCGTCAGAGCTCCATACAGGGAGTGATGAAACGGATCAAAGCAAAGGGAGCTACGGTGGTGATCTATGAGCCGGCACTCGAGAGTGGCTCCACTTTTTTTGGCTCTAAAGTAATTGGAGATCTGTCAGAGTTTAAAAAGCAATGTAATGCGATTATAGCAAACAGATACGACAGTTGTCTGGATGACGTGAAAGAGAAGGTATATACGCGGGATATTTTTCGGCGGGATTAAGCATAGATTCAACAGGTTATGAAAGGAAGGGGACATTATGGCTGAAGCTTTGAGGGGAGGTCGCAGCAGATGGACAACGAGGGAATAGACAGAAGAGGATTATCCTCAGAAAAGAAGAGGCTGCTGATTTATGCACATTATTATATTCCGGACACGGCATCCACAGGTCAGATTCTTAAGGAACTGGCAGAAGGATTGTTGGATCAGTTTGACATAACGGTTATTTGCGTTGTGCCCTCTTATTTAGGAACTATAGAAGACAGATATAAAGCTCATAAATTTTACAGAGAGAATATTAACGGCGTAAAAGTCCTGCGCATTCGCGTTCCTGAATTCAGTAAGGCTAATAAAGCCAGCAGGATTAAAAATATTTTATCCTACTTTTTGGGGGCTATGATTGCAACTTTTAAAGTGGGCAAAATGGATTATGTTTTTTCCATTTCTCAGCCGCCAGTATTGGGGGGCCTTTTGGGAGTATGGGGAAAATGGGTGAACAGGCTGCGGGGCGGCCATACCAAATTTATTTACAACATTCAGGATTTTAATCCAGAGCAGATTCTTGCAGTGAATTACAGCAGAAACAGGCTGGTTATAGGAGCCATGATGCTTTTGGATAAATTCAGCTGCAGGCAGAGCAATCTGATCATTACGGTGGGGCGTGACCTGGTGGAGACGGTGAAGCACCGTTTTAAGGGGAAGAAGGTGCCCAAAACAGTGATGATCAATAACTGGATTGATGAAAAAGAGATTTACCCTCTCCCGGCAGACGATCCAAAGGTGATGGAATTTAAGAAAAAATACGGGCTGGATGGAAAGTTCGTCATTATGTATTCAGGAAATATTGGCCTGTATTATGATCTGGAAAAGCTGGTCAAGATGTTGAAGCAGTTTCGGAAAGGGCATACGCTTACAGGAAAGTGGGAGGACGGTCTAAAAACGGCAGACGGACGCGAGGTGGTATTTGCTTTCGTCGGAGCAGGTTCTGTATTGGCAAAGCTGGTCAGTTATAAAGAAAGGCATCATTTTGAAAATATGGTTTTCATTCCTTATCAAAAGAAAGAAGATTTGATTTACAGCCTGAATGCGGCAGATGTGCACTGGTGTGTAAATGCAAAGGGGATTAAAGGAGTCAGCGTTCCAAGCAAGGCATATGGAATTATGGCTGTGGGAGCTCCTATTCTTGTGGTTTTGGAAGAAGGAACTGAGGCGCGGAAGTTGATAGAAGAGACGAACTGCGGCAGGTGCTGTGAGCCGGGGAACTATGAGTGTGTTGCGCAGAATATTCGCTGGTTCATAGAACGGGCTGGTACAGGCGTGGTGAAGCAGATGGGAGCGAATGGGAGAGAGTTTCTTGAAAAGAATCTGACCAGAGAGGTTTCGGTTAGGAGATATGCAGAAGAGATTTTGAAGTTGTGAAGGGGAAGATATATATGAACAGTAACTGGTTTAAGCTGGTTATGAAGCTTACAAAGGTTGAATACGGAAAGAACCTCTTGATGAAAGGTGTACCGGTCATTTTTAACAAAGGTGGCGCCAGATTAAAGCTCGGCGATAATGTTACAGTGAAAAGCAGTTTCCTGAGTAACATGGTGGGACTGTATAGTCGGACGATTATTGTGACCAGGGCACCGGGGGCTGTTATTGAGATTGGCGATAATGTGGGGATTTCAGGGGCAACAATATATGCCCGAAAAGGTATCTATATTGGAGAAAATACGGCAATTGGCGGTAACTGTAAGATTTTGGATAATGACTTTCACCCAATTGATTTGGAGGACAGGTTAAGGCTTCTGCAGGATGTGCATGGTGGAGATAGTGAATTGGTCCCAAGCAGAGAAATACATATTGGTAAGAATTGTTTTATTGGGTGTAACAGTATTATTTTGAAGGGTACTGTATTGGGAGACGGATGTGTAGTTGGTGCTGGTGCTGTGGTTGCAGGGAAGTTTGAGGATGGATGTGTGATTGCTGGGAATCCGGCAGGGGTTATTAAGAGGTTGGAGGTCAGTGCCTGATGAAGTATTTTGTATTCCTTACACTCCTCATTTTTACTTTCTATCTGATCGGTTTTGTAAAAAAGACGGAAAAATTCCAGTGGATGGACAGAAACTATACAACAGCAATTAGAGGGTTCTCAATACTGAGTGTTGTGTGGGCACATAGTGGTGCAATGCTTTCTGTAGGTGGAATTCAGTTCATTGCTGGAATTGGTGTGGCATTGTTTTTAATCTGCTCTGGGTATGGGTTGGAAATTTCGTATGAGAGAAATGCTTTGCAAGGGTTTTGGAAGAAACGTCTACTGGGTGTATGCTTTCCATTTTGGACGATTGAACTTATAGGATTGTTAGTCACAGGGGCATTTTCATTCAAGACTTATCTGCTTGATTTCTTCTTCTTGAAACCGGCAACAGGCTACGGCTGGTTTATGGGATATATCGTAGTTTGCTATCTGATTTTTTATGGAGTAAAGCGTTTTATTCCAGTCGAGAAGAGGATGGCAGCTCTACTTGGGGCATTTGCAGGCTGGTTTATACTGGACTCTGTGCTTTTTGTAAACCCGGATATGCCATTTCTTCGGGCAAGACAGATGTTGTCTTTCCCCTGTGGTGTTTTATTGGCAATGAAGAAGAAAGAGATAAGAAATGCGTTAACTAAAACAAAATGTGCCCTGATTTTAACGGGGGGGGTACAATATGCCTTCTCTTCATGGCAATAACGCAGCTACATAAGATCAAAGAACTACCGTATTTAGCATCTAATGCTATGGCAATTCTGACTTGCTTACCGATGGCAGTTGGGATTTTAGCTTTTGGTAAAGCATTTAGTGGATTTTTTGAGAATGAGATACTGCTGATGGTAGGTACGATTTCGTATGAGATCTATCTGGTTCATGTTTTTACTTTAAGGATGATAAGACCATCGGCAACAGATGTGATAGCTTTCATAGTAATTACAGGAATCTTGGCATATGTTGCACATTTCATAACGGGAAAAGCAAAAAATGGCAAATCTAACAATTATTATCCTCACAAAAAATGAGGAGCAGAATTTAAAGAAATGTATTGAATCGTTTAAAGGTGTTGCCCAGAGAGTTGTGATTGTTGACTCCTATTCCACGGATGACACAGTTAAACTGGCAAAATCAATGGGAGCAGAAGTCTATGAACATCCGTTTGAAAACCATGCGGCACAGTTCAACTGGGTACTGGATAACATTGCTCTTCAGACTGAATGGGTCATGAAGGTCGATGCGGATGAAGAGTTCACACCAGAGCTTGCAGATGAAATCAAAGAAAAACTGGATGTTCTCTCTGTAAATGTAAATGGAGTTATCCTTCGGCGAAGGGTCTATTTCATGGGAAGATGGCTCAAACATGGAGGAAAATACCCGGAATTATTATTGAGAATCTTTCGTATGGGTCACGGAATGTCTGAAATGAAGCTCATGGATGAGCACCTTATCGTTACAGATGGAGATATTGTAACATTCGAAAACGACTTTTTGGATAATAATAATAAATCCTTGGAATGGTGGATCAATAAGCATAACTGGTATTCCAACAAGGAAGTGTTAGATCGACAGATAAAATCAGATGCGTTGAATGGCGAAGAATCAATAGAAGTAACTTCAACATCCATGCAGGCAAAAATAAAGAGGTTTGTGAAGAATCATGGCTATTATAGTTTGCCAATGTTCTTCAGGGCACATCTGTATTTCATTTACAGATTTTATTTCAGATTGGGCTTTTTGGATGGAACAGAAGGAAAAATATATACATTCTTACAGGCGTACTGGTATCGCTATCTGGTGGATGCAAAACTGTACGAATGTGAGAAGTTAGGAGTAAAGATGGAAAAGCAAGGAGCACTTGAAGCAACATCTCTTAATCGGGGGGGGGTAACACCGAATAAGCGGGTTGCCACAGTATATATTGCATACCACTGCTCAGAAATGGCGGTGGCAGCATGACAGATTTGACGGTTGTAATACTTACAAAAAATGAAGAAAAGAATCTTCGGAAATGTGTGGAATCCTTTCATGGAGTTGCTAAGCGATTTGTAATTGTAGATAGCTTTAGTACAGATGGAACAGAAACACTGTGCAAAAAATTAAATGCGGAACTTCAGAAAATTGGTTCAAGGTTGGATTTTTATCAGAATAAGTGGGTTTCCTATGCGGATCAATTGAACTGGGGACTTCAAAATACTGGGATTGACACGGATTGGACGATGCGTATGGACGCAGACGAGGAAATCATGGAGGGTTTAGCTGCTGAAATTGAAGAAAAACTTCCGTTGGTCAAAGAACCGATAAATGGAATTATCCTTCGCCGTAGAACTTATTTTATGGGACGGTGGATTAAACATGGCGGAAGATATCCGGAGTTGCTGCTTCGTATTTTCCGTACAGGAAAGGCATCCTGTGAGATAAAAATTATGGATGAGCACATGGTTTTGGTAGAAGGAGCGACTGTTGAATTCAAGCATGATCTAATTGATAACAATCAGAAAGATTTAGAGTGGTGGACAGCAAAGCACAATTGGTATAGTAACCGGGAAGTGCTAGATCATCAGATGACACTTGAAAATGCCATGGATGAAAGATTGGAACAGAATGGAACATCATCTGGCCAAGCTAAAATGAAGCGAGTGATAAAAAACAGCGGCTATTATAGGTTGCCAAAGTTTTTCCGAGCGCACGTATATTTTATATACCGGTACTACATCAAATTAGGATTCCTTGATGGGCTAGAGGGAAAGATATTCCATTTTTTGCAGGCGTATTGGTATCGTTTCCTGGTTGATGCCAAGATTTATGAATGTAAGAAAAAAGGTACGAAAATGAAACCTCAGGGAGATTTAAAGACATAAGGAGACAAGAATGAAAAAAAAAGTACTTGTTTTAAATGGGCAGTATGCGCCTGGTTATAAGGGTGGTGGACCCATTCAATCCTGCATTAATATGATCGAAAATCTGTATGAGCAATTCGATTTTTATGTACTTTGTGCAGACAGAGATTATAAGGAAGAAAAGCCATATGAGAACATAAGGATAAATGAGTGGAATCAAGTTAATCATGCAAAAGTATTTTATGCAAGTCCTAAAATGCAGTCTTTATCTGGCTTTAAGAAAATTTTAGATGAAACTAAATATGATATTTTATATTTAAATGGGTTCTTTTCCCCTATATTTACTATTAAGCCGTTGATACTTCGAAGACTTGGAAAATTGAAGAAAACGAAAATTATACTTACTCCTCGTGGAGATTTTACTGGTGGATGTGAGAATAAAAAAATAAAGAAATATTCATATATATATCTTATGAAAATGATTGGAATGTATAAAGGTCTTCTTTGGCATGCGACAAGTGAAATTGAGGAGAAAGATATAAAAATTAAATTTCCACATGCGCAAACTTTTATTGTACCTAATCTCCCGTTGAAGTTTGTTGTGAAAGAGCATAAATTGGGGAAAAAATCTGGGGAATTAAAACTTGTTTTTATTTCAAGAATATTTCCTAAAAAAAATATTAAGTATGCATTGGAGATCCTCAAACAAATAGAAAATGGAAACGTGATATTTGATATTTATGGACCCATGGAAGATGAAAATTATTGGGCAGAATGCCAGGAAATTATAAATGAAATGCCTGACAATATACATGTAACCTATTGTGGAGAAGTACCACATAATCGAATAGCGGATATTTTCGAGTTATACCATGCTTTTTTCTTTCCAACATTAGGAGAAAATTATGGACATGTAATAGTAGAAGCGATGATGAACAACTGTCTTTGTATTTTAAGTCGTGGTGTTACTCCATGGGATGAATATATTGATGCTTTGGAAATTGGAGCGGAACTTTGTGATCAACAAAAATTTATAGAGATTATTAATAAAATGATAATATCTAATCAAGAGCAGATTGACCAAATGCTGGAGTATAATAATAAGTATATAGCGAAAATAGCAGATTCTACATTGGACATAGAAAAATATTATAAGATGTTTGAACAATAATATATAGAACAGAGAGGAAAATATAAAATGATTTTTCCCTGTTTATTAGCGTTGGCATAAAAATACGAATTAATATTAAAAAAACGTTATGAAAGCGCATATTGATGAGAGGAAGCAGACGAAATGAAACAGATAATTGAATTAGCAGGAAAAACGGTTTTTATAACGGGTGTGGCTGGATTTATTGGTTCATATTTGGCAGAACGTTTATTTGCTGATATAAAAAATATAAAAATTGTAGGCATCGATAATATGAACGATTATTATGATGTACACTTGAAAGAGGCACGCCTTACAGGCCTGTTGGAAAATAAAAATTTTATCTTCGTTAAAGGTAATATGGCAAATAAGAATCAAATTACATCAATTTTTAAAGAATATAAGCCCAATATAGTAGTTAATTTAGGAGCTCAAGCAGGGGTTAGATATTCTATTTTGAATCCAGATGCTTATGTTGAGAGTAATTTGGTTGGTTTTTATAATATTCTTGAGGGATGTAGGAACTATCCAGTTGAACATTTAGTATATGCGTCTTCTTCCAGTGTATATGGTTCTAATAGGAAAGTGCCTTATAGTACTGAAGATAAAGTAGATAACCCGGTTAGTCTGTATGCTGCTACTAAGAAAAGTAATGAATTAATGGCACATGCGTATTCAAAATTATATGATATCCCTTCTACTGGATTGCGCTTCTTTACGGTTTATGGCCCTGCTGGACGTCCAGATATGGCCTATTTTGGATTTACAAATAAGTTATTGAAGGGAGAGACAATTGAGATATTCAACTATGGTAATTGTGAACGAGATTTTACTTATATAGATGATATTATAGAAGGTATAATTCGAGTAATGCAGGGAGCACCCAAAAAAAAGATAGGAGAAGATGGCTTACCAATTCCTCCTTATGCACTTTATAATATTGGTAATAGTAATCCAGAGAATTTACTAAATTTTGTGCAAATCTTGCAGGAAGAGTTAATATATGCAGGGGTACTATCAGAAGATTATAATTTTGATTCCCATAAAGAGCTTGTTCCAATGCAACCAGGGGATGTACCGGTTACTTATGCAGATAGTGATGCTTTGGAAAGGGATTTCGGATTTAAACCATCTACCTCATTGAGGGAAGGATTGAGAAAGTTTGCTAAATGGTATAAGGAATTTTATATGAGTAACTAAAGAGGCGGTATGAGGGCTATTGTTGTAAGGATATGTAAATAAGAAGTTTAAAATAATGACTTTGAGAAAAAATGGGCGGTAGGTAACGATAATGAGAAATGTATTATATTTAAATAACTATATGTCTGAAGAGGTGATAGAAGTAAGAAATAATAAGTCTGTGTTTTCTCAGCCTGCGAATAATAAGATTACAGGTATTTTGCTATCACTATTAGCATTCGATTGTCGAGTTACCATTTTATCAAGTGGCCTTGTTAATTCGAAGAGTTTGAAAATTTATAAAAAGTTAGAAGGGGAAAAATGTCATACTGCTAATGTTATTTATTGTAGAATTTTTGATTTTCCATTTTTGAATACTTTGTCATCTATTTTTTTTATGTATAGAGAAATAAAAAAACTCAATAGGAAAGAAAAGATTGATAATATCATTTTTTATAATTATAAACCAGAGGTGGCTTGGGCGGCATACATGGCAAAAAAAAATTTAGGAATTCCCATAACTGTAGAATATGAAGATGGATATACTCAGGTTGAAGATATAAAAGGAGTAAAAGCGTGGATTTTTAAATCCACAGAAGAAATAGTTTCTCAAAAAATTGATAGCGCAATTGTTGTGAATGATAAGGTTAGAGAAAAATATAGAGTTCCGGCAATAACTGTAAGAGGTGTAGTAAATCCTTTTTTTTTAAATGAATGTAAATCTTACTATAAAGAAGTTAACGATCAGTTTACTATTTTATATTCGGGGGGATTGGACAGAAGTAGAGGGGTTCAAGTATTATTAGACAGCCTACAATATCTTAAAATAGATTGCCATATTGTAATTACGGGAAAAGGAAGCGTGGTATCAGAGGATAAACGAGTGGATTTTAAGGGATTTGTACCATATGAAGAAACTCTTTATTGGATGAAACAAGCAGATTTGTTAGTACAATGTCAGTTAGTAAATGATAGCTTTGCAGATGTATCGTTCCCTTCAAAACTATTTGAGTATATAGCAACTGGAAATTATATTATTTCTTCTGCTATTACAGATGTTTATAAGTTTGCAGGGGATGATTTGATATATTATGAAAATGATGATCCTGAAATGCTAGGAAAAAGAATAGAAGAAGTTTATTTGAAGTGGAAAAAAGGTGAATATAAGAGTGCATCTACAGAAAGATTATGTATTCAGAATATGCCAGAGCAGGTAGGGAAAAGAATAGTTAGTTTATGGGGAAAATAATGTGGTGAAAAAAATATTATCATTCTTGTTAAAATCCTGGAATAATTTTATAAACCATATTTCATTACAGATAAAACATATTCGATATGGAGAAGGACTAATTATACATGGGATTATATTTATTCAGGGAAGAAATATCAGTATAGGGAGAAATGTGACAATAAGCTCTGGGAAAAGAGCTAATGTTATCGGCGGGGATTGTAGGACAATTTTGTCTGCAAGAGAAAATGGGGGAATAATAATAGGGAATAATGTAGGAATTTCCAATGCTGCATTGATTTCATATAGCTGTATAAAAATAGAAGATAATGTATTTGTTGGAGGAGGGGTGAAAATTTATGATTCGGATTTTCATTCAATACTCTACGAACATAGAATGGAAAGGCCAGATACACATATTAAGACGTTGCCGGTTTGTATAAAAAAAGGAGTGTTCATAGGTGCCCATTCCATAATTTTGAGAGGTGTAACTATTGACCAAAAGGCTGTTATAGGGGCTGGTTGGTTCTGTAGTAACCAAAGATGTACCGGATGGTGAAATTTGGGCTGAAAACCCGGCAAGATTTATAAAGGAAGTTTAGTAGTAGGAATGTATGGCTTTGCTGGAGGAGAATTATGAAAATTGCAATAGTGTTGCGAGTGATTTCTTTTAGTGGCGCTGAAAATGTGGCCAATACTCTTGTAAGAGAATTTTTAGTGAAGGGACATGAAACACATATTATTTTGACAGGAGGAGAATGTCCGCAAGATACAACAATAAAAATTATTTCTGCAGTAGCGAATGGACCGCAGGTAATAAGGCAGATTAAAAGAACACTGTTACTAAAAAAAATAATTAAAACGGGTAATTATGATATAGTTGTTGGATTTGGTCTTGTTAATACAATTCATTTATTAAGAGCTAAATTATTTACGAGGTTTAAAGTAGTAGGAGCAGCAAGAATGGATCCGATTTTGTATCCGACTCAAAAATTGTTGAGGTTAGAAAGATATATTTTGTATAGATGTCTTGATGGAATGATTGTACAGACAACCATGCAGAAACAATATTTTGATAGGATAATAAAGAGAGGTAGTATCGTTATTCCCAATCCAGTACGGGAAGTGAAAATAGAGTCATTGCCAATTGATATGAGAAAGAAAAAATGCGTTACAATTGCGAGGTTGGAAAATAAACAAAAAAATCATTTATTTATGTTAGAATGCTTCAAGGAGTTTGTTGCTAAAAATCCGGAGTACGAACTAGATTTTTATGGTGCAGGACCGGATAAAAAACTATATGAAGAATATGTAAATCAACATCAACTTGTGGGAAAAGTATATTTTAGAGGATATTCTAAAAATCCACAAGAGGATATTTGTGATGCAGAGATGTTTTTGCTCACGTCAAATCACGAGGGGATGCCCAATGCGTTAATAGAGGCTATGTCAATGGGAATACCATCTATTTCCATTGATTGTGGTGGAGGTGGTCCAAGAGACTTGATTCAAGATGGCGAGAATGGATTTCTGGTTCAAAAAGGTGATAAAGAGGGTTTTGTTAAAAGAATGGATATGCTTGCTAAGGATAAAAATATGAGGAGCAAGATTTCTATTGAAGCAATAAAAATTAATGATAAACTTGAAAAATCCCATATTGCGGAACAATGGATTTTGGCACTGGACAGTATGAGTAAAAGTTAAAGTATTGGAAATAAAGAAAGGTAATTGTAATGAAGAAAGATACTACAGATGAAAAATATTTGATACTGGTTATTTTGTGTAGTTTTTTCATGTATCATGTAAATGTTTGGAGTACAAAAAGAATTTGGGATTTTTTTACAATTGCTTTTTTGGGAATTACTTTGTTGATTTGTCTGCGCAGAAGATTTATCCATATAACTTTTTATTTTAAGTGGTTAGTTAGCATAATAGTAATTTCAACGGTTGTAAGTTTGATTCAGCCATATAGAGAAAATGCTTTTGGAAATATGTATAATTTAATCAAAGCTGCTCTTCCGGCTTTAATTGTAATTACATTTACTGATTCATATAAAAGAATTGAATATATTTTGCTGTCTTTATGGATTTCGGGAATAGCTGTTTTTTTTGAATTAATGATGAATTTTAATGCAAATGCCGTTTTGAATACAATTATTATGACACAATCACGTATGGGGCTTGGGGGTGTCGAACATCCTAATACTACAGCTTATAATCTGCTTATATCTTTTATAGTAGGAAGTTATTTACTGTTTACATGTGAATGGATAAAAAATAGAAAAGCCCATATGATTATAATGATCATTGGAGAAGGGTTAATTGCAGGAGGTTGTCTGTTAACCGGAAGCAGAAAAGTATTAATTGGCATTTTGATAGTTCTGCTTTTGATAGCAATTAGAAATAGCCAAAACCCTATTAAGCTTATTGGAGTTATTAGTGTAATTATTATTGGAATTTATATGTTGTATCAAATAACGTTGAGCAATCAAATATTATATACGTTGGTGGGAAACAGATTGGAAAGCCTTTTTGAAGGAGAGGATGCTTCTTCTGATGGAAGAAAAACATTAATTGCAGAAGCTGTTAGAATAGGATTCGTTTCAGTTATCGGAGTTGGATTTGGAAATTATAAAAATTACAGCTCTCTAGGAATGTACGCGCATAATGAATTAGTAGAGATATTCTCAGGTACAGGTATGGCAGGCCTGGTTATATATTATTTTCCTATTATAAAGGAAGTTGGAATAGCATTTAAAAATTATTATAATAGAGTATCTCAGTCTGATGTCGCATGGTTTGCAATTTTTTTTACTGTTTTTGTAATAGAATTTTCCCAAATTACATATACATTATTTTCATATCACATGATGTTAGCACTGTTGCTATCATTCAGAGAAATCACGAATCAAATAGAAAATAGGGATGTATGAATTATATGGTACAAATAAAAAATATTTGGAAGTTTAGTAAGACTTTAGTAAATATATTATTAATAAAAGTTCTTAATTTTCAAGGGAGAATTTCTATCAATGGTCGGAGCGTTATTCCGTTTGGCACAATAGCCTCTGTAGAAAAAAATTCCTTTTTGTCTATTCAGAAACATGTAAATGTCAGAAAAGGGTGCAAAATTTCTGTGCATGAAGAAGGACAATTGAAAATTGAAGAAGGAGTATCATTTAATTATAATTGCATAATAACTGCATATAATAAAATTTTAATAGGTGAAGGAACGATAATTGGACCAAACGTGTGTATTTATGACCATGACCATGAATTTGGTAAAGGAGTTAATATTCATGAGGGAAAATATAAAATGGATTCTGTTATTATAGGAAAAAATGTTTGGATTGGAGCTAATACTGTTTTATTAAGAGGGACGAATATAGGGGATAATTGTGTAATTGCTGCCGGTTCAATTGTAAAAGGAGAGATGGAGAGTAATACATTGTTAATCCAAAAACGAAAAAACGAATATAAGAAAATAGAAGAAATATAGAATGGAAAGGGAACAAGTGAAAACTGTTGTTAATATCTATAATAAAATGTCATTGCCAGCCAGAGCTTCTTTCTGGTATTTTGTATGTAATGTTTTTCAAAGGGGAATCAGTGTTATAACTACCCCCATTTTTACAAGAATATTATCCACAGATCAGTATGGCCTTGTGAGTATTTATACATCTTGGGAAGCAATTATAACTATTTTTGCTACTTTGAATTTTGGGGCTGGAGTATTTAATAATGCAATGGTCAGATACGAAAATGATAGAAATGGATATACATCTGTGATTCAAACCTGGACGACAATAATAACTGGTGTGATTTTTTTTGTTTATTTTTTAACGCGGAATTTTTGGAATGATATTTTAGGATTAAATACTGCGTTGATGATAATGATGTTTGTAGATATTGCCTTTACAGCAGGGATGTCTTTCTGGACTGTGAGAAACAGATATGAATATAAATATTTAAGTGTGTGTATTTTTACACTTTTGGCAAGTATTTTAGTTCCGTTAGTGAGTATCGTATTTACATATTTAACAGATATACATAAAAGTGAGGCAAAAATATTTGGAACAGTTCTGGTACATATTATTATTTATGGCGTTGTTTATATTTTAAATCTAAAAAACGGAAAAAAAGTATGGAATAGGGAGTATATAGTTTACTCTACAAAATTTAGTATTCCTCTAATTCCGCATTATTTATCACAGAATGTTTTAAATCAAGCAGACAGAATAATGATTAGGGATATGGTTTCTATTGCAAAAGCGGGAATATATAGTGTGGCATATCAGGCAGGAATGCTGATTAATATTGTGACAAGCAGTGTAAATGCTTCCTTTGTACCGTATTTATATGAAAATTTAAAGGAAAAGAATTATGCGAAGATTGGCAATTTGGCGATAAAAATAGAACTTCTAATTGGGAGCATATGCTTTTTATTTTCTTTATTGGCACCAGAACTCTTAAAAATGTTAGCTACGGAAAAATATTTTGAGGCAATATGGATTATACCACCAGTAGCGATGAGCTCATTATTTATGATGCTATATAGTTTTTTTACTAATGTTGAATTCTTTTTTGAAAAGAATAAATTTATAATGGTAGCGTCTGTAATTACAGCTATATTAAATATCGTTTTAAATAGAATATTTATCACTTTTTATGGATATATCGCGGCTGGTTATACAACACTGATATGTTATGTCATTTATGCGATGGCGCAATACTTTTTCATGCTACATATTTGCAAGTGTAAAAATATTCCTAATCCATATAATGGAGGGATAATGTGGGTAATTGCTCTGTGTTTTATAGTTCTTTCTATTTTTAGCGAGATACTATATAAAACAGTATTAATTCGATTTATCGTTCTGGGTATTTTAGTTGTTATTGTCGGAGTGATTTGTAAAATATATGGGAAGCAGATTTTAAAATTAATTAGGAGATAATATAAGATGATATCTGTAAAAAGGAATGGTCAAATTGAAGGATTAAGGGGTATTACTATTTTGGTGATTGTTTTTTTCCATCTTATTTATCGCTTTAATGAATTGTATGTGGGCGAGGTATATAAATATAAATTTATGAAATATTGGGGAGAAATTGGTGTATCAATTTTTTTGATTATATCAGCGTATTTCCTCTATGATAATTCAAAAGAAAGTTTTAATCTAATAACTTTTTACAAAAAAAAGTTTTTGCGATTGTGGCCGACTTATTTTATAGCGATAACAGCGATATTTGCTCTGACCCAGGTTATCGAATTACCTGGAAGAACTTACACATTAGTTGATTATCTTCAAAATATTTTTTTTATTAATGGATTTATAGGAATACCTTATATAGATGGTTCTCATTGGTATTTGACAATTTTAATATCATTAATATTTGTATATGGCTTGATAAGCAAATTTAAATTGCAAAATTATATATGGACTTATTTTTGTTGGCTTTTTTTATCACTATTTTTAAAAGTGATCAGAAAAATAGTTCCTTTATGGATATTTGATGTTCTGATCAAACTTATAGGAGGAGAATTTATTGGAATCGCAGTTATGGGAATTGTTTTACATATGTTTTGTGTAAATAGGGAAGATATTAAAAAGCAAAAAATCAATACCATTTTGATAATTATATTTTCCATTATTTATAGTATTATTTTTTTGACCCCTATGAGAGTGTTTGGAGCAATTATCGGTATAATATTGGTTTTTTTGTGTAATTATAATTATTTGAATATTTTGTATAGTAAGGTATTAATTTACGTTGGAAGTATATCATATCCCATTTATTTAATTCATCAGAATATATCCTATATTATTGAAAATATCCTTTTAGATTTTTTTGGAAAATATAATTTATTCTTTCCAGTCATAGCATTTTTAGGAATATTTTTATTGGCAGTTTTGTTAAGCATATTTGAAAGAAAAATAAGTAGATATATTGTTGCTTCTGGATTTAAGATTTCTAAGAAGTGAAATAAAAACGATGACGAGACAGCAACAGTTTTTGATTAATTTAATAGTAACAGTTCTTAATACCAAAAAAAATAAACAAAATTTTGAGGATCCAGACTCTTCTGAGGACTTAAATTGGGAAACGATTCAATATTTGATGTCGGAAAAGAAATTATTGACATATATTTTATTTGTAGAGACAGGGAAATTTGATCAACTAAAAACCCCTGAAATAATGAGTCGTGTGGCGGCCACACTTCAACAAAGCATAGCTTTCGAATACGAATGGAATCAACTCCAAACTATATTTGAGAAACATGGCGTAGATTGTCTTCCTCTCAAAGGGATTAATATAAGGAATTATTATCCGGATATTCTTTTACGTCCGATGTGCGACTTGGATATACTGTATCGCGAAGAGCAGAATGAGACAATGAAATCTGCACTAGCGGAAGCTGGCTATTGGCTGCAAGCAGAGGGGATTAAGCATGATCATTTTGTAAATGATTATGGAGTACACGTTGAAATGCACCGTGAAATGGTAGAGGCAGGGACAAGCTATCGTGAGTACTATCAGAATATTTGGAATAAAGTAAGAAAAGTAGAAGGATATCAGCATATTTTCAAATTATCTCCGGAGGATGAATATATTTTTGTGATCGTTCATATGAAGGAGCATTTTATTCGTGGAGAAGCTGAATTGAAGATGCTTACCGATGTGTATGTAATGCAGAAACAATGTGATCTGGATAAGGAATATATCAGGAAAGAACTGGACGTAATAGGGTTAAGTGAATTTGAAGGAAATATTTCAAGATTGGCTCAAAACTGGTTTTCAGGTGAATGTAAGGTAGATGACGATTTGGTAGAGCTTTCAGAGTATCTGTTAGGAAACCAGAAATACAACACAGAAAAAGATTCATTTTTCGCATTTTCAACTCATGGCAATAAGGTTAAGTATTTTATCTATGCGGTATTTCCGAGCCTGCCACGGATGCAGAGTATGTTTCCGTGGCTTAGAAAATGGCCTGTATTGTTGCCAGCAGCATGGATGATACGTATTGTCAGGGCGATTCGATATCGCCAACATAATATAAGGACAGAGTGGACGCGGTTGAAGAATATTAACAAATCAAATTATGAACAGGGGAGAGAATTAAACGCAATGTTTCGTCGATATGGATTAGGTGAAAATGATTACGAGTGAACTAATAGAATTTGGGGAGAATTTAGTTTTTGATTTACAGCAACCCATAAACTGCATCCCCTACGGCTTACTGTGGGGGATGGTGTTATTACCGGTAATTTTTTTATGCGAGAAGCTTATCCACCGTAACCAAAAGCCTGACTGGAAGCGATTAGTAGTATGGTTTTGCTGCATCGTTTATGTCTATGTTATGTTAAACACGGCATTCTTTAACAGAGAGCCGGGAAGCAGGACGAGGGTTGATTTGCAGTTATTTGGAACATGGACGAATGAACTGCCGCGCAACAGGTTTATGTTTGAAAATATTATTATGTTTCTCCCTTTTGGAATCCTGTTTCCCTGTGTCATCCTGCCTTTGCGAAAGGTTTGGTGGTGTGTGCTGGCAGGCTGCCTGTGTAGTACGGGAATCGAACTGATTCAGCTTTTTACCCAGAGAGGATTTTGCCAGTTGGATGACGTGGTTGCAAATACGGCGGGCGCATTTTTGGGATGGGTGATATGTAGAGTGTTTCTGTTGAGATGGTCATCAAAGATCATCAAGAGAAGTTTAACATAGACTTTTAAAAGTTTATCGCCTGTGAGGAGCGCGTTGGATTACGGGGAGATACTTAAGGGTGATATCGGGAATACAGTACATCTTTTGCAGTAAAGGGGTATAAAGGAGTTAATGGGTGCCATTGTGGTTGCCAAGCAGCTTTCCATAGCCGTTTTCGTTTGGGGGTAAGGGATTCTGTTGAATCTTTTTGATTGCCTTTAGTATAAGGATACGCTCTGCCCCATCCAGATCTTTCAGCTCTTTTTCTGCTTCTGGCAGGTATTTTAGTTTCCAGTTCATTCGATCTCTATCTCATCAAAATCGGAGAGAGCGGATTCTGTGATATTAAGCTGCCGGTTCATTTCTTCCTCAGAGATTAGGGAAGCGGGATCGTAGTGCGCCATATGCTTAGAGGCAGCCGCAAGCAGAAGTGCATCGTTCAATTCATCCATGATTCGGATATACTCATTGGGGGAAATGAGGACACACTCAGCCACATTGTTCTTCATGACGACCTTTGCGCCGTACTGCTTGACTTCGTCAAAAATTTTACCGGCAAGGTCACGGTTAAACTGTGTGATAGGAACGGTATTGGTAATAGTACTTATAACAGAAGCCATGAATGATTTCAGCCATGCCCCTTTTTTGAGAAAGAAATATGTCTATGGCGGGCGCAAATACGGTATTGACAGGCTGTGATATAACATAGCTATCAACACATAGGTGCAGGACAAGTAGTAAGTCTTTTCACCATATCTCAAAATGGCATTGACATATGGAAAGGAGAGGCATATGGTATTACAGAATTAAAAAACGGAGATTTTTACCATCCTTTGAGATGGCATACGCTTATAAGGATAGATAACGGGAAATGGAAGATACTAAAGAGCAAAGAAAAATTAAAGAGGCAAGGTAACTAATTTTAATACCTCTGATTATAACCGTTGTATGTTTATGGTTGGATTTATGGACTTCCTATGCAAGTGGAGCTTTCGCAGATGCTGGTATAAATGAGGGAGAAATAGTCAGTACATTTATTCTTCAAAATGAAACATTCTATATCGGTATACAAAAGTCATAATAATAGCAGTAATTGGATAGACCACGTTGCGACAGTCATTCGATGCGGTATGGGATATTTATTCCCGTCACTTCTTTCGATTGTAGTGGCAATGATTTGGCAGCAACAGGGTTCTTCGGAAGAACTTTACGGGGTACGGAGAGGAAAAATAGGTTACTCTGTATTGACAACAGTGGCATATTCTGTTGTTTTTATTACCTGTTTGATTAAATACAATATTGGGACGGCTTTAGCCGCGGTATTGGCATTGGCTATGTATGTGTGGTATGTATATACGTTTTGCATAGATGAGAGGATTAAACCAAAGAAAAAGAGTCAGATGTCAAGTGATGAACTGTTATTGCATTACTTAAATTAACCTGTTGTGCTAGTTAACATGAAAAACTTCAACAAAATATGCTATCCTAATTGTAGACCATTACAATAA
>ERZ808044.295-NODE-295-length-63117-cov-6.386802_pt1 | contig 63117 bp, 59 predicted proteins | sample MGYA00380195_ERZ808044 | MGnify/ENA primary metagenome ERZ808044 (study PRJEB31490, sample SAMN06133423) | mouse gut metagenome | isolation source: Z7_2 | host: mice | place: China: Chengdu | collected 2015-05 ...
AAATCGCTTCAATGAATATCAAATTTAATGTTTATTTACAGAATATTCACAGTTTAGTTACTCATGCGTTTGTCCTGGAGAAAGAAGGCGGATTTCTTGACAGAATTTTCAGGAATGATTATAATATTTATATAGGAAGTGAGATGAGAATGAATGGACAAGGAGAGCACTCAAACTCCGAAGAGACTCAGACGAAAGCATCACGACTCAGAAACGATATTTGATGATGTCTTCCGGACAATGGCACAGAAGATGCCGTATCTGCTGATTCATCTGATAAACGAGGCATTTGGCACAAAATACCCAGGAGACGCGGAGTTTGAGGCGCTGCGGAATGAGCACTACGAAAAACGTGGAAAGATCATTACGGATTCTATCATTAAGATTCGTGACCATATCTACCACATCGAATGCCAGTCTCAAAAAGATGGTACGATGGCGCTTCGTATGATCGAATATGATTTTGCAATTGCACTCGATCACGCAGGGATGGAAAATGGGAATTTGGAGATTGATTTTCCAGAATCCTGTGTACTCTACATCCGAAACCATCACAATATGCCGAAGGAACATATGGTGACAGTAAGGTTCCCAAATGGGCAGAAAGTGGAGTATTCCACGAAGGTTATTTTAATACAGGACTATACGATCGACGGCATTTTTGAGAAGAAGTTGTATTTGTTTTTGCCATATTACATTTTGCGGTATGAGGCGTTTCTTAAGGAGAACAGTATAGACAGGACGAAAATGGATAAGCTGTTATCGGAATGCACAGAGATGAACGAGCGCCTGGCAAAAGCATCGATCAAAGATAACCCGGAATTGTATATGAGTATTATGGATCTGGTACAACGGATTGCAGACTATATTGTTCCGGAGCAGAATCCAGACAAAGAAAGGATCGGTGAAGTTATGGGTGGAAAAATCCTGGAATTGGAACATGAGATTATTGAGAAAGAAGCTTTGCAAAGAGGTATCAGACAAGGCTGGAATGAAGGACGCAATGAAGGACGCAATGAAGGACGTAATGAAGGACGTAATGAAGGACGTAATGAAGTCAGAATGCAATACGCCGTTTCATTGTTTAAACGCGGAGAAACGATTACAAATATCGCTGAAGAAATCGGTATAACAACAAGCAAGGTGATACAATACCTGACTGCCGCAGGCTATGCCGTAAAGTAAATGCGCTCAAAAAGGCCAACTAAAAAATATTTTTCTAAAAGAGTACAGCGATTTGTCTGTACTCTTTTTGGATGCCTGTATGTTCAGGCGACAGCAGCAGTTCAGACAGCCCCTGAACTGTTATTGAACTGTTGCTGCCGCAGTCTGAAACTCGATGTTTTAGTTGACTTGAATTTCCATTTGCCGTATAATAACCCTATCTATGTGAAAGCGAGGCATGTTTAAGATGATTAAGAGCATGACCGGTTTCGGCCGATGCGAGGCCGTAACGGATGAATGTAAATTATCCGTTGAAATAAAGGCAGTGAATCACCGATATCTGGATTTAAGCATTAAAATGCCGAAAAAATTTAATTATTTTGAGGCAGCCATGCGGACCCTTCTGAAGGATTATATTCAAAGGGGGAAGGTAGATGTATTTATCACCTATGAAAATTATACGGAGGAGAAGGTAGACTTAAAGTATAACAGTTCCCTGGCCGCCGAATATATGCAGAGTTTTGAAAAGATGGCAGAACAGTTCGGAATCGAAAACGATGTGAAGGTGTCCGTGCTTTCCCGGTGTCCGGAGGTTCTTACCATGGAACAGGAGCCGGAAAACGAGGAACACCTGTGGTCTTTGCTGGAGCCGGTTTTTAAGAAAGCTGCTGAAAACTTTGTGGAAACCAGAATCCGGGAAGGAGAGAATCTGAAGGCAGATCTGCTTGGGAAGCTTGACTATATGCTGACTATGGTGGATTTTATTGAGGAACACTCTCCGAAAGTCCTCGAAGATTACAAAAAGAAGCTGGAGGATAAAGTAAGGGAAATGCTCCGGACTACAACGATTGATGAATCCAGAATCCTCACAGAGGTGACGATTTTTGCGGATAAAATATGTGTGGATGAGGAGACTGTCCGTTTAAGAAGCCACATTGAAGGAATGAGGAAGGAGCTTCTTGCCGGAGGCGGTGTGGGCAGAAAGCTGGATTTTATTGCACAGGAAATGAACCGGGAGTCCAATACGATTCTTTCCAAATCCAATGATCTGGAAATTTCTGATCGTGCAATTATTCTAAAAACAGAAATCGAAAAAGTAAGAGAGCAGATTCAGAATATTGAATAACCGGGGGGATTATATATGAAAGAACAGGGAGTTCTGGCTGTTGTATCGGGTTTTTCCGGCGCAGGCAAGGGAACCATTATGAAAGCGCTTCTGGAAAAGTATGATAATTATGCGCTTTCCATTTCAGCCACCACAAGAAATCCCCGTCCCGGAGAGGTGGACGGCCGGGAATATTTCTTTATGACCAATGAACAGTTTGAGGAGCTGATTGAGAAGAACCGGCTCATTGAGTATGCCCGTTATGTGAATCATTATTATGGAACCCCCAGCTCCTATGTGGAAGAAATGATGGCTCAGGGGAAAGATGTGATTCTTGAAATTGAAATTCAGGGAGCCCTTAAGGTGAAGGAAAAATATCCGGAGGCGGTTTTGATTTTCGTGGTTCCGCCTGCGGCGGCAGATTTAAAGGCCCGCCTTTTGGGGAGAGGAACGGAGACGGAGGAGGTCATTGAAAAAAGACTGAAACGTGCTCTGGAGGAGTCAGAAGGAATGGAATCCTATGACTATATTCTTGTGAACGATACCATCGGGACCTGTGTGGAGGAGCTTCATGGCCTTATCCGCTCCCAGCATCTTAAGGCATGCAGAAATCAGGAAAGAATTTCCCGGATGAAGAAGGAATTAAGGGAGCTTGTGGAATCCGGCCGGTAAGTTTTCCAAATCATTGAAAGGAGTTTTCAGATATGTTACATCCATCTTATACAGATTTAATCGAAGCAGTCAACAGCAATGTGGAGCCGGGAGAGCAGCCTGTGGTTCAGAGCCGTTATTCCATTGTCATTGCGGCGGCAAAGAGAGCCAGGCAGATCATTGGCGGCGCTGAGCCTCTTGTATACGGCGCAGCCGGAAAGAAACCTCTTTCCACGGCGGTTCAGGAGCTCTATGAGCAGAAGGTGACGATTCTTCCTGAGGAAGAGGAGACAGAAGAGGAAAACGCAGCCATAGATGCGGAATTTTCAGAAGAAATCTCTGAAGGAAAAACCGAAGAATAAAGGTGACAGTCCAGGTATGCGGGCAGGAAGATGCAGGGCTGAACTGTTACGAATAAAGAGTTACCGTTTACAGGGCGGGGAAAACCGGACAAGAAGATATCCCTCCGTGAACGGTAACAATAAAGAGGAAAGAGGAGGAAATGGGGCTAAATACCGGCTTTTTGTTTCCTCTTTTTTCGACGGAAAGGAAAAACATTAAATGAATTTGCTTTTCATTTCACTGGGCTGCGATAAAAACCTGGTGGATACGGAAAAAATGCTTGGGCTCCTGGAGGCTGAGGGTTGGTCCTTTGTGGATGATGAGACAAAGGCTGACGCAATTATCATTAATACCTGCTGCTTTATCGGCGATGCCAAGGAAGAAAGTGTAAATACGATCCTTGAGATGGCAAAAATGAAGGAAGAGGGGCAGCTGAAAGCCCTGATTGTCACAGGCTGCTTGGCACAGAGATATAAAAATGAGATTGTGGAGGAAATTCCCGAGGTGGATGCGGTTTTAGGCACATCTTCCTGTGAGGAGATTGCAGAGGCTTTAAAGAAGGCTTTAAGCGGCGGGGAAAGGACTCTGGTGTTTAAGGACATCAACGCTCCCGTAAGCCCTGTGACAAACCGCCTGGTGACCACAGGCGGTCACTATGCGTTTTTAAAAATCGCCGAGGGCTGTGATAAACGATGCACCTACTGTATTATTCCCTATCTGCGCGGCAGATACCGGAGCGTTCCCATTGAGCAGCTGGAAAAGGAGGCAGGGGAGCTGGCGTCCCGGGGGGTGAAGGAGCTTATTCTGGTAGCTCAGGAGACGACTCTTTATGGAAAGGACCTGTATGGGGAAAAAAAGCTTCCGGAACTTCTGCGTCGTCTTGCGGCCATTTCCGGAATCCAGTGGATCAGACTCCAGTACTGCTATCCGGAAGAAATCACCGACGAACTCATTGAAACCATGAAAACAGAAGAAAAGATCTGCCATTATCTGGATATTCCCATTCAGCATGCCAGTGATGCCGTTTTAAAGCGTATGGGGCGCAGAACGAACCATGAAGAAATCAGGACGCTCATTGGAAAGCTGCGGAAAGAAATTCCGGATATTGCTTTAAGAACCACCTTCATTTCCGGATTTCCGGGAGAGACGGAGGAGGACCATGAAATCCTCATGGAGTTTACGGATGAGATGGAGTTTGACCGGCTCGGAGTTTTTACCTATTCTCCGGAGGAGGATACTCCGGCATACAGCTTTGAAAATCAGGTACCGGAGGAGATAAAAGAAGAGCGGAGAGCTGAAATCATGGAGCTCCAGCAGGACATTGCCTTTGAAAAATCAGAAAGAATGAAGGGCCGCGTTCTGGAGGTGATGATTGAGGGAAAGGTTGCCGATGAAAATGCCTATGTGGGGCGGACCTATATGGACAGCCCCAATGTGGACGGGCTGATTTTTGTAAATACCGGACTTTCGCTCATGTCCGGAGACTTTGTCCGGGTCCGGGTCACAGGCGCCCTGGACTATGATTTGATTGGGGAGGTAGAAGATGAATTTACCGAATAAACTGACTGTACTGCGAATGATTATGATTCCGTTCTTTGCGGCAGCCCTTCTTTGGGAGGGCGGTCAGGTGCAGAATTTCCGGTACCTGGCGGCGGGAATCTTCATTGTGGCAAGCCTCACGGATATGCTGGACGGAAAAATTGCAAGGAAGTATAATCTGGTGACAAATTTCGGAAAGTTTATGGATCCTCTGGCAGATAAGCTTCTGGTCTGTTCGGCTTTAATCTGTCTGGTGGAGCTTAAAGAGCTTCCGGCCTGGATGGTCATTGTTATCATCAGCCGGGAATTTATCATCAGCGGGTTCCGTCTGGTGGCTTCCGATAACGGAGTAGTGATCGCCGCCAGTTACTGGGGAAAGTTTAAAACCACGTTTCAGATGATTGCTGTGGTGCTTTTGATTCTGAAGATTGAAGCCCTGTCTGTGGCAACAACGGCTGTGGTATGGATTGCCCTGGCTCTCACGGTGATTTCCCTGGTGGATTATATTGTGAAGAACGCAGGAGTGCTTAAAGAAGGGAAAATGTGATGATTAAGACAGAAAAAGGCTACGCCCAGATATTTAAAATATTTGGGAAAAGCGAGACGGAAATCAAGGAGAACCTGAAAGAAATTTTAAAGCAGGGCGGCGCTGCGCTGGTGTATACAAGAAGGCGCGGAAAAGAGGTACATGTGGTAGTGGAAACGGAAGAGCAGGATGAGGAAAATGCAAAGAATCTGATGAAGCCGGTTGCCAAGGAAATAAAGAAATCTCTTGGAACCATGTATTATTCTAACCGGGAGAATGAGACCATGGAAGAGGCAGTGGTACGTCTTCTGGATAAATACGGGCTCACAGTGACAACGGCAGAGTCCTGTACCGGAGGAATGGTGGCTGCCAAGATCGTCAATGTGCCCGGAGCTTCCGACGTGTTCAATGAGGGATTTATTACCTATTCCAATAAGGCCAAGAGAAAGGTACTGGATGTAAGCAAGGCCACTCTGAAAAAATACGGTGCTGTCAGCGAGGAGACTGCCAGAGAAATGGCCCTTGGCGGTGTTCTGACCGCCGATGCCGATGCCTGTGTGGCGGTAACCGGAATCGCGGGACCGGATGGGGGAACCCCGGAAAAACCTGTGGGACTGGTGTATATCTCCTGCTGCATCAAAGACGAAGTAACCGTGGAAGAATGCCATTTCCATGGTACAAGGGCTGAGATCAGAGAACAGGCGGCCACAGCAGCCCTGGACCTCTTGAGACGGGCAATCATAAAGAATTACCGATAGGCGGGGGAGAATATGCGTTGGTATGACAGGCTGTACGTGGGAGAGAAGGCGAAAAAGCACCGCTATGAAATCATTCAGGCGATCCGCGAGGGAAAAGGATTGGGATACTATGTACTGGCTCTGTCTTCCAATGGAAGGAATCTCCTTGACCTTTATCCGGCCGTCACTCTGAAGCAGCCCTACTATAAGGAACGGGAGATTCTGATTGTCGGAGTGGCCGCTGATTATGGGGATGCAGTCCGGCTGTCGGGCCGGATTGTAAAGCAGGTGTATGATAAGACCGGCGGCTTTGATATTTCCGGATTCCTTTTTGGGGAGGTTTAAAGGTGCTCCATATTTTGTTGTTGCTGCTTAAGATTCTGGGGATTTTGCTTCTGGTTGTTCTTGGAATTTTACTGCTCCTGGTGTTTTTTGTGCTGTTTATGCCTGTCAGATACCGGGGGAATGTTTCTCTTTATGGGGAACCCCGGGGGACTGCTTTTGTTTCCTGGATGTTTTGCATCCTGAGAGCTCGGCTTGTTTTGGATGAAGGCCTGAAACTGAGCATAAAGGTATTGTGGTTTAAACTTTTTGAGGAGACGCTTTGGTCAAAGGAAGAGGATAAAAAAGAAGAACTGCCAGGGGACGAAGGCTCTCAAAAAGACCTGCCGGGGGAGGAGCCTTCCACAGAAAGGATGCCCGAAGAAGATTTCGGGAAAGTTCTTCCTGATTTTGAGGAGGAAGAACTGGAGATGGTTCACATGGCAGAATTGTCCGGGGGAGAAATAAAAGAGGCGCAGGGGCTTAAAGAGGAAAGCAGCCCAAAAGAGGAACCGGCTCCCAACAGGAACCCGGTTCCGGAAGAGAAAACGGGCCGGAAAGAAAAGCCGGGTCTGGGAGTAAGGCTGAGCCGTCTTTGTAAAAAACTCAAGGAACTTATTTTGGGAGGCCGGTCTTCCTTAAAAAAAGCCAGAAAAAAGTATGAGGGATTTGTGGCTTTTACAGAGGATGAAGAAAATCAAAAGACTTTCCGCCTGCTTCTAAGACAGATAAAGAAGCTTTTTAAATGTATTATTCCGAGGAAAGTGAAGGGACGCATACGTTTCGGCTTTGAGGACCCCTATTATACAGGAAAAGTCCTTACTGTCATAAGCCCCTTTTACAGCCTGTATGCCAAAAACCTGGCTATTGAGCCTGTGTTTGGGGAAAAGGTTCTGGAGGGGGAGCTTAAAATCAAAGGACGAATCCGCGCCGCATCCATTTTGCTTGTGGGACTCAGAGTGTTTATGAATAAGAATTTCCGAAGACTTTTGAAAAAATGGAGGTAACTGTGGGAATACGAAACAGTTACAGACCGGAGAAAATAAAGGAGGATGCCATATGGCAGAAAATCAGTTTCCATCGACGGTAGAGGCACTGTTTAAAGGGATGGACAATTTTATTACAACGAAAACCGTGGTGGGAGAGCCTGTGAAGGTGGACGATACCATCATCATTCCGCTTGTGGATGTGACCTGCGGTATGGCGGCCGGATCGTTTGCTCAGAACACAAAAAATAACGGCGGAGGCGGAATGAGCGCGAAAATGAGCCCAAGCGCTATTTTAATCATTCAGAACGGAATGACCAGACTGGTAAATATCAAGCACCAGGATGCTGTCACAAAAGTACTGGATATGGTGCCGGATTTTGTCAACCGTTTTGTGGGCGGTAAGGACATCTCCCCGGAGGCCATGGAAAAGGCGGAAGATATGAAGGCCTCCTATGAGGCCGGCGAGGAAACAAAATAGCATGGAACGGCAGAGGCCGCATATGATGTATCATAGACATTTTTCCGTAAAGGAGGATGGTATGAAACGATTATGCGGCCTTATGATTTTTTGTATTGGCATCGGCATGACCTGGGTACTGATTCTCCCCAAATCGTTTCTCATGGTGATAATCGCAGTATCCTTTCTGATTGTGGGATATAATCTGTTTTGCTGCAAATAGGTATTGACGAAATGAAAAAAGAGGCTGTTGCAAAAAAAGTGATTTTTGCGACTGCCTCTTCATTTTGCGATTTTCTTGTATCGGAGGTATTAAGCTCTCTCTACGAGACCGGATCTTAAGCAAGAAGTACATACATACATCTTCTGAGTTCCGCCATTAACCTTAACCTTTACAGATTTAACGTTCGCTTTCCAGATTTTGTTGGATCTTCTATGGGAATGGCTTACTCCATTACCAAAGTGAGCAGCTTTTTCACAAATAGCGCATTTTGCCATGATTGCACCTCCTTAACACTTCTTTGGATTTGGAAAAAAATCCATAACACAAGTATGATAGCAGATCGTGTAGAAAATTGCAAGAGAAAAATGAAAAATTCCAATTTTTTTTTATGAAAACTCAGGATTACAATGGACAGGATAAGAAGGATATGGTATATTAAAAAAAATGCCGTTACATTCACAGGGGATTTGTGAGCGGTAACGCTTTGAATCTGTTGCGGCATCCTAATTTTTCGGAAACGGAGGCAGAAGTATGAAGGGATGTATTAATAATAAAATGGGCCGAATCCAGATTGATACGGACGTAATCGCTCTTTATGCGGGGACGACGGCAGTGGAATGCTTCGGAATTGTAGGCATGGCTGCAGTCAGCATGAAAGACGGACTGGTAAAACTTTTAAAACGTGAAAGCCTGACTCACGGAATCAATGTTGCGATTAACGAAAATGCAATCAGCATTGACTTCCACGTAATCGTTTCCTACGGTGTCAGCATCTCGACGGTCGCTGACAATCTGATCGAAAATGTGAAGTATAAAGTAGAAGAATTCACCGGTATGCCTGTTGAGAAGATCAACATTTACGTTGAAGGTGTGCGGGTGATAGATTAAGGAGGAAGTAAATCCATGGCAGTAAAGTCCGCAGACGCTTCCCTGTTCAAAACTGCAGTTCTGGCCGCAGCCAAGAACCTTGAAGCGAAAAAGGAATGGATTAATGAGCTGAATGTGTTCCCGGTTCCTGATGGCGATACGGGCACCAATATGACAATGACCATTATGGCCGCCGCGAAAGAAGTGGCCGCCATTGAGAATCCAACAATGGGGGCCATCGCAAAAGCCCTTTCTTCCGGATCTCTCCGCGGAGCCCGCGGCAACTCCGGTGTGATTTTATCCCAGTTATTCCGCGGTTTCACAAAGGAAATCAGCACTGCAGATGTGATCACTGTTACAATTCTTGCCAACGCCTTTACCCGTGCTACGGAGACGGCTTATAAGGCCGTTATGAAGCCAAAGGAAGGAACGATTCTGACGGTTGCCAGAGGAATGGCCGAAAAAGCCGCGGAGCTGGCGACGCAGACCGATGATATTGTTGTATTTTTGCAGCAGGTGATCGAGCATGGTGACTATGTATTAAGCCAGACTCCGGAAATGCTCCCTGTGTTAAAGCAGGCAGGCGTTGTGGATTCCGGCGGACAGGGATTAATGCAGGTGATGAAGGGCGGCCTGGACGGTCTTTTAGGCAAGGGGATCCCCTTTGACAGCGCCGTGGTTCAGGAAGCCCCGGGAACGCCGACAAATGATGCAGCCGGTCGGGAAGGACTGGAAACCGCCGACATTAAATTCGGTTACTGCACGGAGTTCATTATCAATGTGGAAAAGGGCTATGATCCGGAGGAAGAGCTTAAATTCAAGGGCTTTTTGGAATCCATTGGAGATTCCATCGTGGTGGTTTCTGATGAAGATGTGGTGAAAGTTCATGTTCACACCAACAACCCCGGTCTTGCCATTGAGCGGGCGCTGACCTATGGTTCCCTCTCCAGAATGAAAATCGACAATATGAGGGAAGAACATAACGAGCGCCTGATTCACAATGCGTCAGCCATGTCCTCTGCTTCCCGGACGGAGATACCTGAAAAAGAGGAACCTGAAAAGGAAGAGCCCCGGAAACCTTATGGTTTCATCGCGGTTTCCATCGGCGAGGGACTTGGAGAAATCTTTAAGGGGATCGGTGCGGACTACCTGATTGAGGGCGGACAGACCATGAATCCCAGCACTGAAGATATGTTAAATGCCATCGAAAAGGTGAACGCAGATGTGATTTATATTCTTCCCAATAATAAAAATATCATCCTTGCCGCGGAACAGGCCAGAAGTCTGGTGGAGGATAAGCAGATTTTTGTGATTCCCTCCAAAACCGTTCCCCAGGGAATTGCCGCGCTGATTAATTTCCTTCCGGATGTGTCCCCGGAAGAGAATACAAGGAGCATGACAGAGGAGATGGGCCGCATCCGCACTGGTCAGATTACCTATGCGATCCGCAATACTTCCATTGACGGTATGGAAATTAAAGAGGGAAATATCATGGGAATCGGGGACTCTGGTATGCTGGCTGTCGGGCAGGATATTGCGGAAACCACCATGGAAACCCTTCGTCATATGGTGGATGAGGAGTCTGAGTTAATCAGCATATATTATGGCGCGGACGTGTCCGAAGAAGATGCCAGGGGTCTGCTTTCTGAAATCCGGGAAGAGTTTCCGGACTGTGAAGCAGAGCTTAGCAACGGAGGACAGCCAATTTACTATTATTTATTGTCTGTGGAATAAAAAGAAACGGTACGACGATGACAAAGCTGCCGCAGGCGGCCCGCGGGGCTGCCGGGCAGTTTTTGTCTTTTGTATATGGAGGAACCCATGGAAAACCAACAGCCTCTGGAGACCTTAAAAGGAATCGGAGAAAAAACTGCAAAACTTTTTGAAAAGGTGGGAGTGAAAACCATTGATGACCTGCTCCATTATTATCCCAGGGCCTATGACACCTTTGAGGAGCCAAAGGCCATCGGGGAGCTTTCCGATGGAGCCGTCGAAGCCGTGGACGGATACTTAAAAAGCGGGGCTGCCGGGAGGCATTTCGGCGGTCTTTCCATTGTGACCGTGACCATAAACGATATGACCGGGAGGCTTAAGCTTGTCTGGTATCATATGCCCTATTTAAAAAATACTCTGCGGCCGGACAGCCACTATATTTTTCGCGGCAGGGTGTCCAGAAAAAAAAGCGGACTTACCATGGAACAGCCACAGATGTATAAGCCGGAAGTCTATGGGACGTTTCTGAAAAGAATGCAGCCGGTTTATGCCCAGACCAGGGGACTGGGAAATAAGACCATCACCCAGGCGGTGGAGCAGGCCCTTTCTGTGCGGGTCATGGAAAAGGATTACCTTCCTGCCGGACTCAGAAAGGCCAACGAGCTGGCAGAATATAATTTTGCCATTGAGCATATTCACTTTCCCAAAGATTCCACAGATCTATTATTTGCCAGAAAGCGGCTGGTCTATGATGAATTTTTTCTGTTCCTTCTGGCCGTCCGGAGGCTTAAGGAAAAACGGCAGGATGTGGAGAGCGCCTGCGTGATGAAAGAGGACAGCCTGGCCCGAAAACTAGAAGGAGAGCTTCCCTATGCTCTCACAAAGGCCCAGAAGAGGACCCTGGAGGAGATATTTTCGGATCTGAAAAGCGGGAAGGTGATGAACCGCCTGATTCAGGGAGATGTGGGCTCCGGTAAGACCGTAATCGCTCTGTTAGCCCTTCTTCTGACGGCGGAAAACGGATACCAGGGAGCCCTTATGGTTCCTACGGAGGTTCTGGCAAAGCAGCATTATGAGGCAGTGACGGAGCTTTTTTCCTCCCACGGCATTCTGAAAACGGCTGTGCTGGTGACCGGGTCCATGACAGCAAAGGAAAAGCGTCTGGCTTATGAGAAAATTTCTTCCCACGAGGCCGATATTGTGATCGGAACCCATGCGTTAATTCAGGAAAAAGTGATATATGACAATCTGGCTCTGGTGATTACCGATGAGCAGCACCGGTTTGGGGTGGCCCAGAGAGAAATGCTTGGAAATAAGGGGGAGCTTCCCCATGTACTGGTCATGAGTGCCACGCCGATTCCCCGGACCCTGGCAATTATTCTGTACGGGGATCTGGATATTTCCGTCATTGATGAACTGCCACGAAACCGCCTCCCCATTAAGAACTGTGTGGTGGATACGGGGTATCGGGAGCGGGCATACAGATTCATTGCGGGTGAAGTGGCAAAGGGCCATCAGGCATACGTGATCTGTCCCATGGTGGAGGACAGTGAGATGATGGAAGGGGAAAATGTTCTGGATTATACGAAAGTTCTCCGGGAAAAGCTTCCGGGTGTCCGGGTGGAATCTCTCCACGGAAAGATGAAAGGGAAGGAAAAAAATGCTGTTATGGAGGAATTTGCCGCCGGGGCCATTCAGGTTCTTGTGTCAACGACAGTCGTTGAAGTGGGAGTCAATGTGCCCAACGCCACGGTGATGATGATCGAAAATGCAGAGCGGTTCGGTCTGGCCCAGCTTCATCAGCTCCGGGGACGTGTGGGACGCGGAAAGGACCAGTCTTACTGTATCATGGTCAATGCTTCCGGGGATAGAGAGAAAAATGCCAGGCTGGAAGTACTTAATAAATCTAACGATGGCTTTTTTATTGCTTCTGAAGATCTGCGGCTTCGCGGTCCGGGAGACATTTTCGGCCTCCGCCAGAGCGGGGATCTGGAATTTAAGCTGGCGGATATTTATACGGATTCCATAACTTTAAAAAAGGTTTCCGGGGATGTGGACGCACTTTTAAAACAGGACGGGGACCTTCTTCTTCCGGAGCACGCGGAGCTGAAAAAGAAGCTGAACCAGTATCTTGAAGCCAGTTATGAAAAGCTGAGTTTATGAGTAACAGCTCAGGCTATCTGAACTGTTACGTTTATGATGAAGGCGCTGCCGGACGGTTGTTCTGAAGATTGAAAGAAAAGAAAACATATGGTATACTTGTAGAAGAAATTGTGTAACAGTTCAGCCATGCGAAGATTTAGAGCGAAAAAAGCGTTGAAAACTTGTTTTCATAAGCAGTTTTCACTCTAAATCTTCATAGGGCGGACGCCCGGTGCTTCTTGTCCGCGGTACGCGGGCAAGAAGATGCAAGGTTTAACTGCTACGAAATTGCAACTGTGAAGGTACAAAATAGTTATAAAACAGGTACAAAACAGTTACAGAAAATAAAAAAAGGAGCTGGTAATCATGAAAGAAAATGAAAAGTACGTGGAGTATATGCTGGAACAGGCGAAAAACCTGATCTCCATCGACAGTCCTTCCGGTTACGGAAAAGAGGTTACAGAGTATCTGTTAAAAGAATTTGCAGCACTGGGATTTGAGGCCCGCCGCACCGTAAAGGGCGGAGTGATTGCAGATCTCGGCGGCAGCAATGAAAAGGACGCCGTTTTGCTGGAGGCTCACTGCGATACCCTGGGCGCCATGGTTCATGAGATTAAACCCAACGGCCATTTAAAGCTTACCAACGTGGGCGGTATGCAGCCAAATAACGCAGAAGCGGAAAACGTCCGCGTTATCACAAAATTCAACGGAAGCTATGAGGGAACCTGCCAGCTTACAAACCCCTCGAAGCATGTAAACGGGGCATATTCAGAGACGGCCAGAAACTGGGATACACTGGAAGTGATTCTTGATGAGGACGTGAATTCAAAAGAGGATGCCGAAAAGCTTGGCATTATGGCAGGCGATTATGTATGTTTTGAACCACGTTTTCGCGTGACCGAATCCGGATACATAAAGAGCCGTTTTCTGGATGATAAGCTTTCTTCCGCCATTTTGCTGGGCTATGCAAAGTACTTAAAGGATGAGAAGGTTACGCCAGAACGCCGGATGTACCTGCATTTTACTATTTATGAGGAAGTGGGACATGGCGGCTCCGCACCGGTTCCTAAGGGTGTGACAGAGGCGTGGTCCGTGGATATGGGCTGCGTGGGTACCGGACTTTCCTGTACGGAGCGTCAGGTTTCCATCTGTGCCAAGGACAGCGGCGGCCCCTATAATTATGATGTGGTATCCCGCCAGATCACCCTTGCAAAGGAAAAAGGCATTGATTTCGCTGTGGACATCTATCCCTTCTACGGCTCTGATGTGGAGGCGACGCTGAAGGCCGGAAATGATATCCGGCACGGCCTCATAGGCCCGGGCGTGTTTGCGTCTCACGGCTATGAGAGAAGCCATAAGGATGGTGTGGAAAACACCTTCCGGCTGATTCAGGCATATTTTGGATAAGCTGCGGCGGACGCCCGGCGCTTCTTGTCCGCGGTACGCGGGCAAGAAGATGCAAGGCTTGACTGTTACCAATTGTTTCATAGGACAGGCGGTCTTATGTTAAGTGAGGCCGCCCTGTTTTTTGTGCAGCCGCACATCGGCGCACACCTTTTTCAATCATGAAACATCCGGATACGCGATGTATGGGAGGCGATGGAAAAATGAAGAAAGCAGGTGCCGTAATCCCAAAAAACAGGTGGAAAAAGAGGTATCTTGTGCCTCTTTTCTTACTGGCTGTCATGTTGTCTGCTCTTTATTATTTTGTGGTCAGAACTGCGGGCGGATGTATCGTATATCCTGAAACGGAGATTCCACTTCCGGAAAACACGGTTTTCTTCTTCCAGAAAGATGCAGAGTGGGGGAATGACCATCTCGGAACGGCGAAGGATACCATGGCCTCTTCCGGCTGCCTGGTCAGCGCCCTGGCGGCCGGGCTGGATATGCAGGCGGCCCGTCAGGGGATTCCTTTTTCCATGACGGCCGGAGAATTAAACCATGTATTTTCTGAGAAGAATGTATACACAGAACACGGCGCTGTGATCTGGGGGCAGATAGGGCAGGCTGTTTCCGGTGCAGAATGCCAGGTGCCGGATGAGGTTTCTTCCGGGCTTTTGGATCAGTGGCTTAAAATGGGGTATTTTCCTGTGGCGAAGGTGCGGGTAAAGGGAACCGGAGCTTATCACTGGGTTTTGATTATCGGAGCGGAAGGCGGCCGGTACATGTGCATGGATCCGCTGAAGGAACAGGAAACGCCGGTGTCCCTGGATGAATTTAAAAACCGCATATATGCCATAAGGGCAGTACATTTTGAATGATTCCGTCCCCTTTTTCGGGGACTGGAACGAATTTTGTAACAGTTTAGCCGGGAGGTTGAACTGTTACCGAATTTCCGGGAGTACCCGGGGAATTTTGAGGGAGGAAACGAAAACTATGACGAAAAAAGACCAGCTTCTCGTTGCCATGATGGAATATGATAAGCCAGATGCCAGACGGATTCAGCATTTCATTAAGGTATATGAGTTTGCCCGGCTCATCGGGCTTATGGAGGGACTGGATGAAAAAACTCAGGAAATTTTAGAGGCAGCCGCCATAGTCCATGACATTGGAATTCATAAGGCAGAGGAAAAATACGGGAGAAACACAGGAAAATATCAGGAGATAGAAGGGCCGGGAGAGGCGAGGGCACTGATGAGCTCTCTTGGATGGGAAGAAGATGTGATCGAGCGGGTATCTTATCTGGTGGGGCACCACCACACCTACACATCCATCGACGGACCGGATTACCAGATTCTGGTGGAGGCGGACTTCCTGGTGAATCTGTTTGAGGAGGATGCGGCCCTGGAAGAAAAGAAGAACGTATATGACCGCATGTTCCGGACAGAAAGCGGAAAGAAACTGTTTAAAACCATGTTTTAAAGGAGACGGATCATTGAAATCACTTGTCATTGCAGAAAAGCCCTCGGTGGCCAGGGATATTGCCAGGGTACTTAAATGCGGGAAAAACGGAAACGGCATCATAGAGGGCGACCGCTTCATTGTCACCTGGGGACTGGGGCATCTGGTGACCCTGGCGGACCCGGAGGATTACGATAAAAAATATAAGGAATGGAAAATGGAGGATCTGCCGATGCTGCCGGATGTCTTCCGGCTGGAGGTTATCAAACAGACAGCCAGGCAGTATCAGGCGGTAAAAACCCAGATTCACAGAGATGACGTGGGATGCATCATCATCGCGACGGATGCCGGAAGAGAGGGGGAGCTGGTGGCCAGGCTGATTTTGAAAAAAGCCGGGGCGAAAAAGCCGTTGAAAAGGCTCTGGATTTCCTCTGTAACGGATAAGGCCATCCGCGAGGGCTTTGCCAATTTAAAAGACGGAAAAGAATATGAACCTCTTTACGATGCGGCCATGTGCCGTGCTGAAGCAGACTGGATGGTGGGAATCAACGCCACCAGAGCGTTGACCTGCAAATATAACGCGCAGCTTTCCTGCGGCCGCGTTCAGACGCCGACTCTGGCCATGATCGCAAAACGGGAGGAGCAGATCAGGCAGTTCGTGCCAAAGTCCTACTATGGAATTTGTGCCAGAAAGGATTCTCTTACTTTAACCTTAAGAGACGAAAAAGGAGGCATCCTGAGCTCTTTTCAAAAGGAACACATGGAAGATATTCTGAAAGAGGTGACAGGAAAAACGGCTGTGGTGGGCCAGGTGAAACGAATCCCCAAAAAGGCGGCAGCACCTCTGTTATATGATCTTACGGAGCTTCAGAGGGAAGCCAGCAGGCGGTTTGACTATTCCGCCAGGGAAACCTTAAATATTATGCAGAGGCTTTATGAAACCCACAAGGTCCTTACCTATCCGCGGACGGATTCCCGGTATTTAAGCTCGGATATTGTCCCCACCATAAAGGAACGGCTGAAGGCATGCTCTGTGGGCCCCTACCGGGCTCTGGCCGGAAGGCTCATAAACCAGCCGATTCCTCCAAAGCCTTTTTTTGTGGATGATAAAAAGGTATCCGATCATCATGCCATCATTCCCACGGAGCAGTTCGTGGATTTGAGTCATATGACCATAGATGAACGGCGGATTTATGATCTGGTAGTCAGAAGATTTCTGGCGGTGCTGTATCCTCCTTATGAGTATGAGCAGACCACTCTTTATGTAACTGTGGGAAATGGAGGAGCCTGTGTTGCGGGATGCCCGGATGGGTATACCTTTGCAGCCACTGGTAATATTGTGAAAAATTCCGGATGGAAGGCGGTCTATGAAACCCAGGAGGCCGGCGGATGTTCTTATGGTGAGGAGGATGGAACAGACGACGGGGACCTGAAAGAGAAGAAACTTCCTGATCTGAAAACGGGGGATGAGCTGAAAGGGCTTACCTTCGCATTAACAGAGGGGAAAACCAGGCCGCCGGCCCGGTTTACGGAGGCTTCGCTGCTGTCGGCCATGGAAAACCCTGTGGCTTACATGGAATCGGATAATAAGGCCATGGCAAAGACGCTGGGAGAAACCGGAGGCCTGGGGACCGTTGCCACCAGGGCAGATATTATTGAAAAGCTTTTCGGAAGCTTTCTTCTGGAAAAAAAGGGAAAGGAAATTTATTTGACTTCCAAGGCGAGGCAGCTTCTGGAACTGGTGCCTGAAGACTTAAAAAAGCCGGAGCTTACCGCCGGCTGGGAAATGAAGCTTTCTAAAATCTCCAGAGGAACTTTAAAACGGGAACAGTTCATGAGGGAGATCCGCAGCTATTCCGAGGAGCTGACAGGTCAGATTAAAACCGGGGAGGGAAAATTCCGCCACGACAACATGACCAGTAAAAAATGCCCCAACTGCGGCAAAGCTCTTCTTCTGGTGAAAGGGAAGAACAGCGAGATGCTGGTGTGCCAGGACAGGGAGTGCGGTTATCGGGAAACCATTGCCAGAACTTCCAATGCCAGGTGTCCGGTATGCCATAAAAGAATGGAACTTCGCGGAAAGGGAGAGGGCCAGATCTTTGTGTGTCAGTGCGGCCACAAGGAAAAATTGGCAGCTTTTCAGGAGCGAAGGAAGAAGGAGGGAGCCGGAGTCTCCAAAAAAGATGTGGCACAGTATTTAAACAAACAGAAAAAGGAGGCTGAGGAGCCTGTAAATAATGCTTTTGCCATGGCACTGGCCGGGTTAAAGCTGGAAAAATAAATTGTGGAATGATATGTGTGGATGCACACACCTTTTTGGCAACAGGGAGGGAAAGTAAAATGGAAATCAGACAGGCAACAAAGGAGAGGGAACTTAAAGAAATTTTTGCACTATACGACAGCGCGTTTCCTGCCAGTGAGAAAAAGCCTTTTTCTGTGATTTTGGAAAAGCAGAAGCGGGGAAGTGTGGATATCCTGTATCTTGAGGAGGGCGGACAGTTTGCGGGACTGGCCATAATGGCAAAGAAGGGGGATCTGGTTCTTCTGGATTATTTTGCCATTGCAGAGGAGCGCCGCGGGAGCGGTATCGGTTCCCGTATGATACAGGCCCTGGATGCTCATTATAAAGGAATGCGGATGATTATTGAAATTGAGAGTACAAAAGCAGAGGTCCCGGATATAAAAATGCGGAGAAAGAGAAAACATTTTTACCACAAAAACGGGATGACGGATCTTCCCTTTATGGTGTGTCTGTTCGGTGTTGACATGGAAATGTTAAGCAATGGAACAGAAATTTCCTTTGAGGAATATTGGAATTTGTATGATGCCATATTTGGCCCGAGGGCATCCGGAAACGTGCTTTTTCTCAGAGCACAGGATACTCAGTGACTGAACTGTTCTTGCATTTTTTTGGTGTCTATGGTATCATTTGCAGAAAAGCGGATTCCCGTGGTTCACAGAAAAAACACAAAGAAGTGGTACGATACATGGGAAGAAAATATGGAAGGAAGATTCACATGAGAAAGTATAAAAAGATTTGTCTGGCTGCCGTAACGGCTGCCGTTTGTCTGGCTGCCGCCGGGTGCTCCGCAAAAAATTCCCCTTCAACGGCTCCCAGGGCCGATTACACAGAGCTCAGGGACCCGGTGGCAGAGCCGGATACCACAGGGGCGGAAATAGAGCTTTTGAATATGGAGAACCCCAGGGAATATTGTTACAGCAGCCGCAATGCGGATATGGTATTTAAAAAGAAGGACGGCGTCTGGGTGGATATGACGGATTCAAGCATTCCCATCAATCAGGAAAAATTCCAGGCTATGGCTGACAATTTCCTTAAGCTCCGGGCTGTTTCCAAAGTGGAAAATCCCGGTGACTTAAGTTCCTATGGTCTGGACAGACCGTCTTACACTCTTTCTGTTGCGGATGAAGACAAAGGATCGGCGTATATTGCTGTTGGAAATCAGGATGCTAACGGAAACTATTATGCGACTCTCGATGAAAGAAATGTCTATGTCATCAAAAAAGAAACTGTGGAATCCATGGATTTTGAATATGATCCTCTGGTGGTCCGCGACAGTTTAGATCTTACGGTGACCGCTGCCGACATGAAGAAGGTCGTTATAAAAAAAGCCAACAGGACTGAAACTTATAAGTCCTCCGATACAGAGGCAATGACCAGGATTGCAAATGGGTTAAGCCAGCTTAAGCCCACCATCTACTCTACCTTTCATGCCACAGCCCAGGAATTAACTTCCGCTGAGATTTCGGAAGGGCTGAGAATGGAATTAAATGCAGAATTCCTTGTGGACGGCGAAGCCCGGTCCATTACCATTTATGTGGGAACTTTTGCGGATGCAGGAGGGGAACGGCGCTATGTGCAGCTTGATGGTTCTCAGATGATTTCTGAAGTGGACAGTGCCATCATCAGTGACCTTCTGAACCTGACAGAAGAGGAGAGTACCATGTCATAACGGACGGCGGCGGGTCATACGGATCTTAAAGGCGGTTGCAGGCTGAAAAGGGCAGGCAACCGCCTTGTTTTTTCGGTCACATATGGGTTGTGAAACACCCTTCTTTTATACCCCCGCGAATCGGAATATAATCCCGATAACAGCCGATACAGCGATAAATGCAACCGGGTGCAGTCCCTTTGTCTTTTTGCATCTGGCCGTAAAATAGTAGAGAACCAGAAGCAGAATCACATTGGGAAGGCTTATGAGGTCCATGGGATTTCCGCTGGAGGCATAGGCATCTTTCTGATATAAAACAAGAATGAAGACGGAAAGTCCTGCGGCAGCAATAAGTCCTGTGGAAGCGGGACGCAGTCCGTAGAAAGCACGCTGCACATACTGGTTATCTTTAAAAGCCTTCAAAAAGCCGGCGATGATCAGGATAATAATTACAGACGGCGTGATAAGGCCAATGGTAGCAATGACAGAGCCGGGGACTCCGGCAGTTGTAAAGCCCACATAGGTAGCCATGTTTACGCCGATGGGACCGGGGGTGGACTCGGAAATGGCCACCATGTCCGCAAGCTGTCCGTAGGTGTACCATCCTGTCTTATCGGAGATGTCATAAAGAAATGGCAGTGTGGCCATTCCGCCGCCGATGGCAAAAAGCCCGGCTTTGAAAAATTCATAAAATAACTGGAGATAGACCATTATTTTTTCTGCACCTCCTTATTCTTAAGAACAATGCCCGCAATGGCGGCCAGAATGACGAAGACAATGGGGGACAAATCCGTCAGGGCGGAACCGGCAAAAATAACCAGGAAAATCAGAAGAGTTATTTTATCCACTACGGATTTTTTCCAGAGCTTGACGACTGCATTGAAGATCAGGACACAGACACAGACACGGATTCCCGCAAATGCATTCTGTACAATGGCCATATCGGCAAAGTTCTGAATAAAGGCGGCGATGACGCTGATAATCACAAGGGACGGGAAAACAACTCCCAGGGTGGCAACGATGCCGCCGATGATTCCGCTGGTCTTCTGGCCGATAAAGGTGGCCGTATTGACTGCGATGACGCCGGGGGTACACTGCCCTATGGCATAATAATCCATCAGTTCTTCTTCTGTCGCCCAGCCGCGTTTCTCTACGACTTCCCTCTGGAGAATCGGGAGCATGGCATAGCCGCCGCCAAAGGTCAGGCCGCCGATTCTGGCGAAGGTGAAGAAGAGGTCCAAAAGTTTGTTCATAATATCTCTCCTTTGAATGAAGTAAAGCTATGTATTACTATATCAGAAATCGAAAAAAAATCAACTGCCGTTTGTGAACAGCAGCCACCTGGTGTAACAGTTTAGCCGGAAGGTTCAACTGTTACGGACGGTTATGTGAACTGCCACAAAAACCTTGCAAAATTCCGGTAACCCAGTGTATAATGGTTTGGACTATACTAGATCTGGAGGTATCCCATGGCGAAAACACAGTATAATGCTGACAGTATCATTGTCCTGGAAGGGCTTGAGGCTGTCAGGAAACGCCCTGGTATGTATATTGGAGGCGTCGGCTCAAAGGGCTTAAACCATTTAATATATGAAATTGTGGACAATGCGGTGGACGAGCACCTGGCCGGGTTCTGTACGGAGATTCTGGTGACTCTGGAAGCCGACGGCTCCTGTACCGTAAAAGACAATGGCCGGGGAATTCCGGTGGAGTTACATAAAAAAGGGGTTTCTGCTGAGCGGGTGGTTCTCTCCACTCTTCATGCAGGCGGAAAATTTGACAATAATGCCTATAAAACCAGCGGCGGCCTTCATGGCGTGGGCTCTTCCGTGGTTAATGCTCTGTCGGAGCGGATGACCATAAAAATTTCCCAGGGCGGGTTCATTCATTATGACCAGTATGAAAGGGGAATTCCCGTGGTGGAGTTAAAGAACGGACTGCTCCCCGTCATGGGAAAAACGAAGAACACAGGAACGGAGATCAATTTTCTTCCTGACGATACGATTTTTGAAAAAACCAGATTTAAGGCGGACTGGTTAAAAAGCCGTCTCCATGAATCCGCTTATCTGAATCCCGGACTGGTGATCCGCTATGTAAACAAAAGGGCCGGGGAGGAAGAAGCGGTGACTTTTTCGGAGCCGGATGGAATCACTGCCTATGTGAGGGAACTGAATTCCGGAAAAGAACCGGTCCATGAGCCGGTGTATTTTAAAGGGGCGGCCGAGAATATGGAAATCGAGGTGGCCTTTCAGTTTGTGGATGCCTTTGAGGAGAATGTTCTGGGATTCTGCAACAATATTTTTACCCAGGAGGGCGGAAGCCATCTGGCAGGTTTTAAAACGAAGTTTACCATGTTAATTAATTCCTATGCCAGAGAGCTTGGAATTTTGAAGGAAAAGGACAGTAATTTCACAGGAGCTGACACGCGAAACGGTATGACGGCTGTTATTGCCGTAAAGCATCCGGATCCGATTTTTGAAGGGCAGACGAAAACAAAGCTTGCCAGCGCCGATGCCGCAAAGGCTGTGGCAGCCATCAGCGGCGAGGAGCTCCCGCTGTTTTTTGACAGGAATCTGGAAACCCTAAAGGCAATTATTGCCTGCGCGGAGAAATCCGCAAAAATAAGAAGGGCCGAGGAGAAGGCAAAGACCAACATGCTTTCCAAATCAAAATTTTCCTTTGACAGTAACGGAAAGCTTGCAAACTGCGAAAGCAGGGATCCGTCTAAATGCGAAATTTTCATCGTGGAAGGAGACTCCGCCGGAGGTTCCGCAAAGATGGGACGGAACCGTCAGTTCCAGGCCATTCTTCCCATTCGCGGGAAAATACTGAATGTGGAAAAGGCATCCATGGACAAGGTGCTGGCAAATGCAGAAATTAAAACCATGATTAATGCCTTCGGATGCGGATTTTCTGAGGGATATGGAAATGATTTTGATATCGCCAGACTGAAATACGATAAAATTGTGCTGATGACCGATGCCGATGTGGACGGAAGCCATATTGACACGCTGCTTCTGACCTTTTTATACCGGTTTATGCCGGAACTGATTTATGACGGTCATGTTTACATTGCCATGCCCCCTCTTTATAAGGTGGTTCCCAAAAAAGGAGAGGAGCGGTATCTCTATGATGATAAGGCGTTAGAGGAGTACAGGCGGACCCACAAGGGGGATTTTACTCTCCAGCGGTACAAAGGTCTTGGGGAGATGGACGCGGACCAGCTCTGGGAAACCACCCTGAATCCGGAAAACCGGGTGTTAAAGAGGGTGGAAATTGAGGATGCAAGGCTTGCCAGCGAGGTGACGGAGCTTTTAATGGGAAGCGATGTGCCGCCCAGAAAGAAATTCATCTATGACCATGCCGACGAGGCGGAAATTGACGCGTAATAAGGAGAATGAATCAATGGCAGAGAAAATACTGAGAACGGAATATTCTGAGGAAATGCAGAAAAGCTATCTGGACTATTCCATGAGCGTGATTACCGCCAGAGCCATTCCCGATGCCAGGGACGGCTTAAAGCCGGTGCAGAGGCGCGTGCTTTACGATATGAGCGAGCTGCACTTAGATCACGATAAGCCCCACAGAAAATCGGCCCGTATCGTGGGAGATACCATGGGTAAATATCATCCCCACGGTGACAGCTCCATTTACGAGACGCTGGTGGTCATGTCTCAGGATTTCAAAAAAGGCATGGCCCTTGTGGACGGACATGGAAATTTCGGCTCCATTGAGGGAGACGGAGCCGCCGCCATGCGTTACACAGAGGCGAGACTTAAAAAGTTCGCGGAGGAGGTCTATTTAAAGGATCTGGATAAGACCGTAGATTTTGTTCCCAATTACGATGAGACAGAAAAGGAACCGGAGGTTCTTCCGGTGAAGGTTCCCAACCTTCTGATCAACGGGGCCGAGGGAATCGCTGTGGGTATGAGCACAAGCATCCCTCCCCACAACCTGGGAGAGGTCATTGACGCGGTAAAAGCCTACATTGACAATCGCCTTCTTACGGTGCAGGATCTGATGGAATACATGCCGGGGCCGGACTTCCCCACTGGCGGAATTATCGCCAATAAGAAGGAGCTTTTATCCATCTATGAGACCGGAGCCGGAAAAATCAAACTCCGGGGAAAAATGGAGGTGGAGCTTGGAAGAAGAAAGGCGGACCGGGATAAGCTTGTGATTACAGAGATTCCTTACACCATGATCGGAGCAGGAATTAACAAATTTCTCTCGGACGTGGCAGAGCTTACGGAGAGCCGGAAGCTGCCGGATGTGGTGGATATTTCCAACCAGTCCAGCAAAGAGGGAATCCGCATTGTGCTGGAGCTTAAAAAGGATGCGGACGTAAACAGAATCAAAAATATTTTATATAAGAAAACGAAGCTTGAGGATACTTATGGCGTCAACATGCTGGCCATCGACGACGGCCGGCCGGAGACCATGAACCTGAAGCAGATTTTAAATACTTTTCTGGAATTTCAATATAAGAACATGACCAGAAAATATAATGTGCTTTTGACAAAGGAGCTGGAAAAGAAAGAAGTACAGGAGGGGTTAATTGAGGCCTGCGATGTGATTGATCTGATTATTGCGGTGCTTCGCGGCTCTAAAAATATGAAGGATGCCAAAGAATGCCTGATGACCGGGAACACCTCCAATATTAAATTCAAAACTCCGGGTTTTGAAAAGGATGCCCAAAGTCTCCATTTCACAGAACGCCAGGCCACGGCAATTCTGGAAATGCGTCTTTATAAATTAATCGGTCTGGAAATTATGGCGCTTCAGAAGGCTTATAAGGAAACCTTAAGGAAGATTCGGGAATACCGCCATATTTTGTCCAACCAGAAAAACATGGATACGGTCATAAAAGAAGAACTGGATGCCATCAGGGCGGAGTTTGCCGGGGAGCGGAAGACTCTGATTGAGGATGGTGAGGAGATCGTTTATGAAGAGGAAAAGGAAGAGGCCAAAGAAGTGGTCTTCGTCATGGACCGGTTCGGCTACCTGAAAACTCTGGATAAGGCGGTTTACGAACGAAATCAGGAGACTGTCCATGCTGAAAATGTCCATGTGATTCCTGTAATGACAGATGACAGGCTTTGTTTCTTTGCAGATTCCGGTGCCATGTACCAGGTAAAGGTATCGGATATGCCTTCCTTAAAGGTAAAGGACAAGGGAATTCCCATTGAGAATGTCAGCAAATTTGATGGAACCAGGGAACGGATTCTGCTTGCCATACCGGCATCTGTTCTTCCCGAAAAGAAACTCTTGTTTGTGACCGCCGAAGCTATGATCAAGATAGTGCCGGGAGAGGAATTCCTGACTGCCAACCGGATGGTGGCAGCCACAAAGCTTTCAGAAGGGGATGTGCTTGAGATGGTATGCTTGGTGAACGGAGAAGCAGATATTGTACTTCAGAGTAAGGAAGGCATGTTCCTTAAGTTTTCCATGGAGGAAGTTCCTCTTCTTAAGAAAAACAGCCGCGGGGTGCGGGGAATGAAGCTGGAAGCAGAGGACCGTGTGGAACAGGTGTATTTTCCGGACCGGGAATCTGTCATCACCTATAAAGGAAAAGAAGTCCATTTAAACAGATTAAAAGCAGCAAAACGGGATGGAAAGGGAATAAAGAACAGCAGTTCACACCAAACTCAGACCGGAATGTCCGATAACAGGAGAAAATAAGGTGCACGAAAGGAGAAGTGCATAATGAGCGATATCATGGAATTTGGGAGCAGAGAAGAATTCAGGAAATGGCTTTGTGAGAACTGTTTGTCAGGCGAGGGTATCTGGCTTTTGTTTGGTAAAGCCGGCGGACCAAAAACAATAAAAGCAGGGGAAGCGCTGGAAGAAGCGCTCTGTTTTGGATGGATTGACGGCCAGATGGAAAAGATTGATGAAAAATCTTATAAAAAGTATTTTTCAGTCCGCAGGGAAAAAAGTAAGTGGTCAGAGAAAAATAAGGCATTAGCCAAAAAGCTTGAAGAGCAGGGAAAGATGACTGATTTCGGCAGAAAGAAAATAGAGGATGCCAAAAAGAACGGCCAGTGGGATGCTGTTAATCCTCTGGCAGTCATTACAGAAGAGCAGATTGCACAGCTTTCTCTGCTTTTGGAAAGCTATGAACCGGCTTTCACAAATTTTCAGGCGATGTCTTTGTCTGTAAAGAAAACTTATACAAGAGCGTACCTTGATGCAAAGACAGATGCCGGACGGGAAAAGAGAATTGCATGGATGGTGGACAGACTCAATAAAAATCTAAGGCCTATGTAATGAGATTGTGAGGGAATAATTATGCGGAAATGGACAGTCCCATTGTCTGAACATACAAAATTGGATTATTATGAGTGCTATGCCAAAATAGCTCTATCTCAACTTTTATCACGAAACTATGAAAATCTAATTATAAAAGACAAGCCGGATTTACAATTTGCTGATGGGTCAAGTGGAATTGAAGTAACTCAGGCTATTGACCCAAATCAACAAAAGGCAGAAAGTCTTTATACAGACATTCATTATGGATTAGTGCGTAGGAAAGAAGGTGCCATACAAGAAATACAGAACTGTGGATGCAAATATGAAAATGGAATTTTGATGGGTAAGCCAGATATAGATTCCTTTGACCTTATTTTACAAGCGATAAAGATAAAATTGGAGAAAATAAATGATGGTAAATATGATTATTTTCATCACTATGATTTATTTATTTTTTCTGATATTTACGCTGATGATATAATGCTAAAGAATGCTTTGTTATCAATGCTTACTCTATCGAAAAAATGTAAGCTATTTTTTGAAAAAATTTTTGTATTAGTACCGGGTAATTTGTATGTCTTTGAATTGTTATCAAAGCAAACGCGTGCCATAAGCTGCTCAAATGAATTACAGTACAAAATAGCCTGCCAAGCCAGAGAAATGGTTGAGGATGCTGAAAAGATAGAAAAATAGACTTCGGGAAAAACGCACAATTTCGAAAGCCAAACGCCGATTGATGTGAAACAACAAAATATCATTCTTAATCAAAGAGACAGGCGCAGAGCCGATAATTCACAAATGACAAATGTGGTTATCGGCTCTTTCTTTTAAAAAAACAGGAAATAGAGATTGGAATGTGAAAGCAGTTCTTTATTTTGTCGAGGTTTGTCATGATTCATCGAGGTTTGGCGCGATTCAAAGATTGATTACCTTAATAATATACGGTATAATGAAATTTAATGGGGAATCGCGGGTTATCATTATCAATTTAAAAATAGTAGGCCCAAAGGTTTATACTCATTACGGGGTACCAGAATGGGCATAGATATCCCGATGATAACTCCAAATATATAAAATAAAAGGAGTGTACTATGACAATGAGAATTCAAGGTGCTTCTGATAGCTTTAATTCCCGTTTGAACGTTGAGGTGAATGCAAGCAAAATCTCGGGAGGATTTGCGGAAAGTTTAAAGGTGGAAGGAGAAAATATAAAGAAAACATCCCAGGACGCTTTTGTGTACAAAACAGGGCGTGCACAATCCCGGTTCCGTGGGACAATGCGGGAACGGTTCAAGCAAATGGAGCAGATAAACAGTGAAACAGACTGGAGGGCTTTAAATGATGCTGAGAAAGTAAAATTAATCATAGACCGGTATCGCGATGCGTTCAGTGAATTTGATCTTGTTATGTCTGGATTATATAGCTCATACATATCTTCCTATGATGAGATCGGCGCCCACTATGGAAGTGAGTTTGATAAATATCTGTTAAAGGGCGGAGAAGCTCCGTTACAGTCTGGTTTTGAAGACTGTTACAGGGAGGCTTATTATGGAACGTGTACAGACGATGAGCTCAGAACAAAAATCATGGATAAGTATAAAGGCTCAAATTCCATGGAAAATAAATTCTTAATGGTGGACGAGATGCGTAAATGCGGATTAAGAAAAAATGGGGAACTTAATATTTTAACGTCCATAGAAATGCAGATATTCAGTCAGGTAGAGAACGCGAATAAAATAGCGCTTTATGGAACAAATATGTCTATCAGTCAGCATCCCCGCTTTTTAGAGATGTTTATGGCATATGCGAAAGGTACCGGGGAGGGGAAAAACTATACGCCGAATTGGACACAGATAATAGGAGAAGCTAAAAATATGCGGAATCCAGATGCATCTGACTATGAGCTTATGGGAGAGGAAATGGATGACTTTCTGGATGAAATTTTAAAACGTTGATTCAGTTTTTGATTTTTTTGAATAATTAAGAATAGAAGGGACAGGGATGAGTATGAGAAAATTAAGAAGAATAGGAAGTAAAGTGTTGACTGCAGTATTGATATGCTCAATGAGCCTTTTTCCGTTTTCGGCGAATGCTGCGGAATTGTGCATGCCAACATCCAATGTAAGTAGTGTGGAAGAACCGGATTTAGTTGAAAACAGCACAGTTACGGAAGAAGGCCTTTTTAAAGAAAATTCGGAGGATTCCGGAAATGGAGACAGAGGTTTAAAAGAAGAGACAGAAGACAAAGGTACGATTTTTGATGGAAATTCAGAAGAGAAAGCGGACAATGGTTCTGAAAATGAAGATAAAGGCTTAGATAAAAATACAGAAGATAAGGATACAGAGGAAGATAAGGATATACTAAAAGATGAAGACACAGCAGAAAACAAAAATATAGCAGAAGACAAAGATACAGCAGAAGATAAAAATATAGCAGAAGACAAAAATACAGCAGAAGATAAAGACATACCAGAAGACGAAGATACGGCAGAAGACAAAGATATACCAGAAAGCAGTGATGTATCAGAGGATAGAGCTCTGGAAAACACATCAGAGAATGATTCTAAAGACGCAAGTGGTAAAAACGTTGAAAAAACGCAGGACATTATTATTGAATTGAAAGAAGAAAACTTAGAAAGAGCCCGCGTAGAACCTATCAGTAAATTTAATATTGTGCAGATTTCTGGATTAAACATTAAAGGAACAAAGATAACAGAAAAATTACCATCTCAGGATAGTATCGACAGAACGACTTATACAGCTAGAAACACGTACAAGCGTGAAGGACTGACAATAGATATAAGACGAAGGGGTTCCGATGGAAGCGTCACATATAAAACACCCGATTGTGAAATAAATTCTTATGGTGCACCGTATGATGTAATCTATGATGCTTATGGCGGCTTGATAGAATATACAACTCGAAATAGTATTGAGATTACCAATCCTGATATTACAAAATTACATATTCAATTTGTTGTTTATACATCATGGTCAAGTGGTAATCAAAGACAAATTATTCGGGATGTATATATTCCATTAGAAGATGAAAGAACAGCGGCACCTCAGTCACCAGAAATTATTTATACAAATGAATATCCAGACTCCTATGTTTTAACAGGTGTTGATAGTTCTATGGAATATGCAATTTGTATGGATCCATTTGTTCGCAGCGCATTTACGTGGGAAACATGTACGGAAAAAAATATACTTTTCACACCAGGTGCACGTGAACAGCTATGCTTTGTAAGATATAAGAGTGAAGAAAATATTTCTGAATCACAATATAAGGAATTAAAAGTGCCATGCCGCAAAAGTGCCCCTGCCCTTTCTTACGATCGTAAAACCGAGAAACTGACTGGCCTGACAATAGAAATGGAATATTGTGTTGGGGAAGGCGACTTTAAAGAAGTTACAGAAGATATGATATCTGGAAATATGTCGGATATAATAGATGCGATAGAAGGCGATTCGATAAGCCTGAAGATAAGATATAGAAGCATGAATGAACCTGTCAGCTTTGAAAAGGTAATAACTCTTTATAAAAGACTTGCTCCCCCGGCTAACGTGACACTTGATTTGGTTACCTTTAAATTAATGGGAACAAGCTCTGATATGGAATATAAAACTGACGATATGGAATCCTGGAAATCTGCTTCTTCATCAACCACAGACTTAAAAGATAAGGCATCAGCAGAAAAAGATGTAATTGTACAAGTGAGGTTTAAGGCAACAACTACAAGTGCCTTTTCTAAATCAGTTACTTTTACCATTCCCAAATTGTCTGCTGCTCCAACAGGGCTGTCAACCGATTATCAATTAGAAACTATTGTTGGCTTTGATACAGCAAAGTCATACGAATATTCAACCTCGCCTACGGGAACATATCGTGTGGTTACTTTATCTGATAAGGGGGAATTTACCTTAGGAAGTTTAATTACTTCTTCAAAGAAAACGTTGTATTTTAGAGAACGTGCTAGTGAGGAGCGGCCTTTTTCGGCATACGCTAAAATAGATATTCCTGCACGCAGAGCATTACCCTCTACAATAAAATTTGTTTATAACAATACGAATACCCCTGAAACGCAGGCTGTTTTGATAAATGTAAGCCCAACAATGGAATATCAGAAAAAAGGGGATGCAGTATGGACCTCCTTTGAGGGTAATTCAAAAACTGTTGATATTCAGGATAAGTCTATCACTTATTATGTGCGGGAAAAAGCAACAGAATCTGAGTTTGTGTCAAGCCAGAAGTCATATAATTTGCAAACATATTATTCATTAGCCAGTTGTAAAATGGATTTGAATAATGAAGAAATTTCTTCTTTAACTAATATTATGGAATATCGGATCAATGGAGGAGAATTTATAAGTGCAGGTGATGTAAAGAAAATTTCGGTGTCAGAATATGCTGATTCGTTATCTGAAAATGAAACCTGTGTTTTTGAAGTTCGCTATATGAGAAGGGAAAATTATCCGGTAGGAAAAATTAAAACGTTTATTATTCATCCACGCCCAATGATTTCTTCTTCAAGTTTAAATTATGACCCGGCAACATTTATATTATCTGGTGTGTCAAAGGATATGCAGTACCGGGAAAAGGGAAAGAGTACATGGAAGTCTGTTGGAGGAATAACAGTAAATTTAAAAACATTGGTAAATGGACGGCCGGATGTTCAAATTGAAGTCCGCTATAAGCCGCAGACAATTTCTACTGATAATTATAGATTTGCTTCTGATATAATAGTTGTGGACCTGTATTAGTATACGCTGTTGTTCGATGAAGGGCGGGTGCCCGCCCGATGTGGAAAGCTAGACGAAATCTCCAATCAAATACGCTTGCCTGGATTTTTCCGCTCATTATTTTGCCGTTCGGAGGCCAAAAGACGCATGGATTACAACTTTACTGTTCCATGCGTCTTTACATCTTAGAAGTAGAGTATTTTTTAACAGATTAATAGTGGATTATGCCACTCACATAATTTCGGCTTCTAATTCTTTGATATCACTATCAATCAAATCGGGAAAACAATCGGGTACTTCATTAATTTTTATTTTTCCTAATTTCAAAAGCCTGCGGGCATTTTCTTTTGCTTCTTCGTAGCGCTCACTCTTAATATATGACCTTATTATCTGTTCCTCATTAGTCAAACTCATCATAATTGTCACAACCTTCTTTTCTTTGTTTTCCAAATATTTTAAAACATTCCTGTTTTTGCATATGCAGATTGTTTCTGTCATATTTAAATTATACAAAAAAGAACCTGGATTTACAATAAAATTCACATTAAATTTCTTTCCACTTCAGTAGCTTGTTGTAACAGTTCAGCCGTGCGAAGATTCAGAGAAAAATCGTGTTGAAAACTTGTTTTCATAAACGTTTTTTCTCTGAATCTTCATAAGGCGGACGCCCGGAGCTTCTTGTCCGTGGTATGCGGGCAAGAAGATGCAAGGCTGAATTATTGCGAACTGTCACGAGATTCTATAATCATATCTTGATTTTTCACAGATTTTGCGCTAGTATTAGAAGAGTTCACTCTGGCAAACTTTTGCTTTTGCACATTAATGCAGAAAAATCTTTCTGACAGAATAAAAAGGAATCCTGCTTTGTGCGCCAAAAGTGCGGCTGTGGCAGCATCTTCCTTAGCGCAGAGTGTATATCCTCGCGGAACGCGACCCCTGAATCAGGGTCCGCCGGGATAATTTGTACAGAAATGAGGAGACTTAAATGATGGAAAAGAAATTGAGAGCTGGTATTCTCGGGGCCACGGGGATGGTCGGACAGAGGTTTATTTCTTTGCTGGAAAACCATCCGTGGTTTGAGGTGACAGCTGTGGCGGCAAGTCCGCGTTCTGCAGGTAAAACTTATGAGGAGGCAGTGGGCGGACGCTGGAAAATGGCAGCCCCCATGCCGGAGGCTGTGAAGAAGCTGGTTGTGATGGATGTTAATGAGGTGGAAATGGCAGCTTCTGCCGTGGATTTTGTGTTCAGCGCCGTGGATATGACAAAGGATGAAATCCGCGCCATTGAGGAGGCGTACGCCAGGGCGGAGACGCCGGTGGTGTCCAACAACAGCGCCCACCGTTTTACCCCTGATGTTCCCATGGTAATTCCGGAAATTAATCCGGAACATTTTGAAGTGATTCCTTTTCAGAAAAAGCGCCTGGGAACCCAAAAAGGGTTCATAGCGGTAAAACCCAACTGCTCCATTCAAAGCTATACCCCGGCTCTTTCAGCATGGATGGAATTTGAGCCTTATGAAGTGGTTGCCTCCACTTATCAGGCCATTTCCGGCGCGGGAAAGACGTTTAAGGACTGGCCGGAGATGGTGGAGAATGTAATTCCCTACATTAAGGGAGAAGAAGAGAAGAGTGAAAAAGAGCCGCTGCGGATTTGGGGCAGAGTTGAGGACGGTGTGATCAAACCGGCAAAAAGCCCGGTGATTACCTGTCAGTGCATCCGCGTCCCTGTGTTAAACGGCCACACGGCGGCAGCTTTCGTGAAATTTAAAAAGAAGCCCACAAAGGAACAGCTCATTGAAGCGCTGGTAAATTATAAAGGGCTGCCCCAGAAACTTTCGCTTCCCAGCGCGCCTGAGCAGTTTATCCGGTATCTCAGGGAGGAAGACCGTCCCCAGGTAACTCTGGACGTGGACTTTGAAAAGGGAATGGGCATTTCCATCGGACGCCTCAGGGAGGATACGGTATATGACTGGAAATTCATCGGTCTTTCCCACAATACCGTACGCGGAGCCGCAGGCGGAGCTGTGCTCTGTGCGGAGCTTCTCACAAAACAGGGATATATTGAAAATAAATAAAGCAGGAAAGGATAAAAATGGCAGTAAAAAAAGAGGCCTTTGGCAAAATGCCTGATGGCCGGGAAATCAGTTTATATACAATTACAAATAATAACGGCTTATCCGCTTCTTTCACGGATCTGGGAGCTATCTGGGTAAGAATGATGGTCCCCGATAAAGACGGGGCCATGGACGATGTGCTTCTCGGATATGATAATGGGGATGGCTATCTGGTGAATGGCCCCCATATGGGTTCTGTGGTGGGCCGTGTTGCAAACCGTACCGGAAACGCCAGCTTTCATCTGAACGGAAAGACCTGGACTCTCGGGAAAAATGACGGAGAGAACAATCTCCACAGCGGTCCTGACTATTTCGACAAACGTCTCTGGATGGGAACCGCTTCCGGAGAGGATACGGTGGCTTTTTTCCTGGAGAGTCCGGACGGGGACCAGGGATTTCCGGGAAATGCAAAGATTACGGTAAAGTATACGCTGACGGATGAAAATACCGTGGAAATTACATATATTTTCTGTTGTGATCAGGATACCCCAATGAATCTTACCAACCATGCCTACTTTAATCTGGGAGGCCACAGCCTGGGCTCTGTCTTAAATCACAGAGTACAGATTCATGCGGACATGTTTACTCCGTCGTCGGCGGATTCCATTCCCACCGGAGAGATTTCCATGGTGGAAAAGACTCCAATGGATTTCAGGACCTTAAAGTCCATTGGAGCGGAAATTGATTCTGATTATGTTCCGCTTATGCAGGCCGGGGGCTATGATCATAACTGGTGTTTAAACCATATTCCCGGAGTTTACGCTCTGGCGGCAACGGCCGTTGAGGAAAACAGCGGACGGGCCATGGATGTATATACCGATCTTCCGGGCATGCAGTTTTATACGGCCAACTGGCTGGAAGGAGAGAAGGGGAAGAACGGCGCCGTCTATGGAAAAAGGAGTGCCTTCTGTTTTGAGACACAGATGTATCCGGACGCTGTCAATAAGCCTCAGTTCGCCTCTGCTGTGATTTTTGCCGGCAGGACATATATCAGTAAAACAGGATATCATTTTTATACAGGAAAACAGACCGATGGAAAGAGAATATAAGACAGGTACAAAGGTTCTTGCGGCGGCAGGACTGATTATGGTTACTATTATCTGGGGCGGCTCCTTCGTGGTAATGAAGTCCTCTGTGGATAAGGTTCCTCCGGGGTATCTTCTGGCCCTCCGGTTTACGGCTGCTGCCGCTGCCATGATGGCGGCGTTTCCGAAGAGCCTGCGCCGTTTAAACAGAGAAAGCCTGCGAAACGGGCTCCTTGTGGGAATCGTTCTGGAGCTTTCCTACCTTTTGCAGACCTATGGAATTAAATATACCACTGCCAGCAAAAACGCTTTTATCACTGCTCTTTATGTGATTCTGGTGCCTTTTCTTTCCTGGGCGGTGAACCGGAAAAAGCCGGGGATCAATAATCTCCTCGCGGCGGTTCTTGCGGTCGCCGGTCTGGGGCTTTTGACTCTCCGTGGAGTTACGGCAGTAAATTTCGGGGATTTTCTGACTTTTTTATGCAGCCTTAGTTTTACGGTCCATCTGGTTTTGGCGGAGAGATTTACGAAAAATCAGGACCCTATCCTTCTTGCCATCATACAGGTGGCGGTGGTGGGGGTGTTGAACTGGATCCTGGCTCCTTTTCTGGACGGATTCCAGGCGTTTTCTTTTGAAATTTTGAGAGACAGGACACTTGTGGCGGGAATTTTGTATCTGTCCATTTTCTGCACCATGGCGGCGTATGCCATACAGATGGTGGGGCAGAAAATTTTAACTGCCAGCGCCTCGTCTCTTCTGCTGTCTTTAGAGGCAGTGTTCGGCACAATTTTTTCTGTGATTTTTTTAAAGGAAGTTCTGACGGGAAAAATGATTGTCGGATGTGTTCTGATGTTTTTCGCTCTGGTGATATCAGGGATTCATTTTGAAACGAATGGAAAGGAAGTACATGGGTAAATCGTTATTTATTGCAGAAAAGCCCAGCGTTGCCCAGGAGTTTGCCAAAGCTTTAAAAATAAACGGCCGGAAGGGAGACGGCTTTATTGAATCAGAGACGGCCATTGTCACCTGGTGCGTGGGGCATCTGGTCACAATGTGCTATCCGGAAAGCTATGATCCGGCCTTAAAGAGATGGAGCATGGATACGCTGCCGTTTCTTCCTGAGAAATTCAAATATCAGGTAATTGATGATGTAAAGAAACAGTTTCGGATCGTAAAGGGCCTTCTGGAGCGGCCGGAGGTGGATACTATCTATGTCTGTACCGACTCCGGGCGTGAAGGGGAGTATATATACCGTCTGGTGGAGCAAATGACCGGAATCAGGGGAAAGAAGCGGCTCAGGGTCTGGATTGATTCCCAGACGGAGGAAGAAATTTTAAGAGGCGTAAAGGATGCCAGAGATTTGTCGGAATATGACAACCTGGCGGCTTCGGCTTATTTAAGGGCCAAAGAGGACTATTTGATGGGAATTAATTTTTCCAGAGTCCTTACTTTAAAATATGGCCCTTCCGTGGCTTCCTACCTGAAAGAAAAAAGGGCGGTTTTATCTGTGGGCCGGGTAATGACCTGCGTGCTGGGGATGGTGGTCCGCAGAGAAAGAGAAATCAGAAGTTTCGTAAAGACTCCCTTTTACCGTGTTATGGCTTCCTTTGAAGAAGAGGGCTTCGGGGACGACAGGATTGAAGCCGAATGGAGGGCTGTGGAAGGATCCCGGTATTTCAAAACTCCGGCATTATATAAAGAAAACGGCTTCAGAGAGAAAAAAACAGCAGAGGAGCTGGTGAGGTTTCTTTCAAAGGAACCCATGGAAGGCACTCTCTGCTCCATAGAAAAAAAGAAAGAGGTAAAAAATGCCCCTCTTTTGTATAACCTGGCAGAGCTTCAGAATGACTGCTCGAAGATGTTTAAAATCAGCCCCGATGAGACGCTTAAGATTGTTCAGGAGCTGTACGAGAAGAAGCTGGTAACATACCCGAGAACCGATGCCAGAGTTTTGTCCACGGCAGTGGCAAAGGAAATCCATAAAAATATCGGCGGATTGAAAAGTTTTGCTCCTCTTTCCGCGTTGGCCGGGGAAGTCCTTTCCATGGGCTCTTATAAGAAGATTTCCGGTACCAGGTATGTGAATGACAAACAGATTACAGACCACTATGCGATTATTTCCACCGGGCAGGGTTTTTCGGCCTTAAGAACCCTCGGTGCGCTTCCCCTTAAAGTCTATGAGGTGATCGCAAGAAGATTTTTAAGTATTTTTTATCCTCCGGCGGTCTACCAGAAGTATTCACTGAATATAGAAAAGCAGGGGGAACATTTCTTCGCGGGATTTAAAGTCCTGGCGGAGGAGGGATATTTAAAGGCGGCAGCCGTGATCTCCCAAAAATCTGTAAAGGAAAAGAATCCGGACCAGACAGAAGGAGAGCAGGAAATCGACCCGGGGCAGGGGGAAAAAGCGAAAGCTCTTCTGACTATGCTGGGTTCTTTAAAAAAGGGCCGGAAACTGAAGCTCTGCGATCTGAAAATCAGGGAGGGAGAGACTTCGCCGCCTAAGCGTTATACCTCAGGCTCCATGATTCTTGCCATGGAAAACGCCGGACAGCTGATTGAGGATGAGGATTTAAGAGCCCAGATTAAGGGAAGCGGTATCGGCACCAGCGCCACCAGGGCGGAGATCCTTAAAAAGCTTGTGAATATTAAATATTTGTCTCTGGCAAAAAAGACACAGGTGATTACGCCTACTCTTTTTGGGGAAATGGTCTTTGATGTGTGCAGCGTCTCCATGAAGCAGCTTTTAAATCCGGAGCTTACGGCAAGCTGGGAAAAGGGTCTTACCTACGTGGCAGAGGGCAGTATCACTTCCGATGAATATATGGAGAAGCTGGAGCGGTTTGTGGCTCTTAGAACCAACGGGGTTAAACAGGGAAACAATCAATATATGCTGCGGCCTTATTTTGATGCTGCAGCTCAATTTTACAAAAAATAAAAGAGGTATCGCAATGAAAAAAGAAGAAACGAAAATCAGTTGCCTTTATGATCTGTCCCACACTCAGGCCAGGTCCCTTCTGGAGCAGTATACCTACCCCTGGGAGGCTCTGCCCCATATCGGAGCGTTTATTAAGGAGCTTGGAAAAACACTCTCTGAAGAAGAATATGAGAAGCGGGGAGAGAATGTATGGGTTCATAAAACCGCAAAAGTATTCCCCAGTGCCTATCTGGGAGAAAACATCATTATCGGAAAAGACGCCGAGGTACGCCACTGTGCATTCCTGCGCTCCAATGCCCTTGTGGGAGAGGGCGCTGTGGTAGGAAATTCCACAGAGCTTAAAAATGTCATTCTCTTCGATAAGGTACAGGTCCCCCATTACAATTATGTAGGCGACTCTATTTTAGGATACAGGGCTCATATGGGAGCCGGCTCCATCACCTCCAACGTGAAATCCGATAAGCTTTTGGTGAAAGTGCATACGGAAGAGGGTGATATGGAGACAGGAATCAAAAAATTCGGCGCAATGGTGGGAGACGGCGTAGAGGTGGGCTGCGGCTCTATCTTAAACCCCGGTTCTGTCATTGGAAGAAACTGCAATATCTATCCTTTATCCAGCGTGCGCGGATGTGTGGACGAAGGCTCCATATACAAAAAGCAGGGAGATGTGGTTGCAAAAAGGTAATTGTTCAGGCAGGTCTGCGCGTTTATTGTGCTGGCTAAATAAAACGCAGGCAGAGAAATTTAACAGGATATAATAAAAGACCGCCCGTTACAGGACGGCCTTTTTGGTAATAGTTGAGTCCATACTTTATTGGATTTCTTGTCATATGGACTTATTTTACTTTGCATAATCAGGTAGAACTCTCTACAAAGATTTCCTGCTATTTTGTTCCGAAAATTCTGTCTCCCGCATCTCCGAGTCCCGGGCAGATATAGGCGTTCTCATTCAGCTCCCGGTCCAGATGGCCCACATAGACCTGTACGTCAGGATGGGCTTCATGAAGCCTTTTCAGTCCCTCCGGGGCGGCGATGATGCACATAAACTTGATATGTTTCCCGCCATGAAGCTTGATGAAATCGATTGCCGCAACGGCAGATCCTCCGGTGGCAAGCATGGGGTCTGTGACCACGATGGTCCGCTGTTCAATGGGGTCTGGCAGTTTACAGAAATATTCATGGGGCTCATGGGTCTTTTCATCACGGTACAGGCCGATATGTCCTACTTTCGCAGTGGGAACCAGAGCCAGAATGCCGTTTACCATACCGAGACCCGCACGTAAAATCGGCACGATAGCCAGCTTTTTACCTGCAATCACAGGGGTAAAGCAGCGCTCCAGGGGAGTTTCCACTTCAATATTTTCCAGGGGCAGATCGCGGAGCGCTTCATAGCCCATAAGAGTGGAAATTTCTTCAATCAGAGTACGGAATTCATTGGTGCCTGTGTTCTTATCCCTCAGCATGGAGATTTTGTGCTGAATCAGCGGATGGTCAAGAATCGTTACGTTATCCATAAATTTTATCCTGCCTTTCTTTTTTCATGTCTTATCGCGAAGCGCCCGCTCCGAAGGAACATGTATTACGGGATACTTTTCTTTCATCGTACCAGAAAAGAGAAGGAAAATCAACTATTTCGTATCAGGCGTAAAACGCACAATCACATAATCTCCGAGAGCATGGGTAACCGGCAGAGAGATGTAAATGTTTCCCTGGTTTTCATAAGAAAAGCTTTCCGGGAAGCGGCCGCCGGCTTCGGAAGTAAAATCGGCTTCCTTAAGAATCCCCCACAGCGTATTGATATCCTGGGTTTTTAAATATTCCAGGGCTTCTTTGGAATCGGAGGGCTTCTCCAGTACACAGTCGTCTGAAAGGATATATCCTGCCATGGTGTAGGGGTCTGCATAATCGGAAAGCCCGAGAAGGACTTCCTTATTCAGATCCACTGTGCAGGTGTAAAACACATTGACAGGATAGGAAGCGCCGTTTTTCATCAGGGAACCCTCAAAGGTAAGAACGGCCTTGCTTCTGTCCAGAGAAATCACATTACATGTGACAGAAACCGTGTCTATGGCAGAGTCCACTTCATAATCCGTAAGAATTCTGGTGGCAGCATCCTTAATGAGAGCATTGACGGTTTCTTCAGAATTTTTGTCTTTCAGGTTGGAGAGAATGGGATATTCAATGGATACCTTGCCGTTTTTTTCAGTGGCGATTTTGGAGCGGACGCTTAAGGCCAGGGAAGAGTCAGTGCCTTTTTTTGTCTCCGATTCCTTTTTGGTTTCTTTTGGTTCTGCGGCTGCTTCTGTGGTTTTTGCCGCGTCCTGAGAGGCCATGGTTTCTTTTCCCGAAACAGTGGTTTCTGCCTGGGTATGGATTCCGGTCAGATCAATTTTTTCCCTGGATTTGCAGCCGGAAAGGGATAAAACCATGGCAAAAGTGATGGATGCAGCTATATATGATGAATGTTTCATTGACAGTGTCCTCCTTTATCTTTTGTTTCGCCGGTTCTGTATTTTGAAAAACAGATGCCACAGGCTTCTTGTCCGCGGCAGGCAGGCAAGAAGATGCGAGGCTGAACTGTTACTATTATATCGAAAAAACATCCGGAAGTATATGGACAGAATATGTAGAATTTCTTAATTTTCAGAGCAGTTTCGTAAAAAATCGAACAGCCGGCTCCCGGCTTGTAAAATCAGGAGGTTTATGGTAGTATAGAGATACAAAAAGGAAAAAGAAAGCAGGTGGGAGGATTGACAGTGACAGACCAGATAGATCAGAAACATCAGGAAGATTTACAGAGGCTGAGAGGCTTCCGCCTGCTTGATGATGATTTTCTCACAAAGTGTTTTGAGGGAAATACGGCAAGCACAGAACTGGTATTGCAGATCGTACTGGAAAAGCCGGATTTAAAAGTGCTGGACGTTCGCACACAGGTATTTGTAGAAAATTTGCTGAATCGTTCAGTGAGGTTTGATATTCTTGCTACTGACGGTGCCGGTGCTAAAATAAATGTTGAAATCCAACGGGCCGATAAAGGAGCCGGGAGAAAAAGAGCAAGGTATAATTCCGGCATGATGGACGCAACTTTTTTGAAGAAAGGTGAGGATTTTGACAAGCTGCCGGAAACATGGGTGGTGTTCATCACGGAAAATGATGTGATAGGAAAAGGGGTGCCACTCTATCCGGTTGAGCGCTGCTTTTTAGGAACCGGAGAAAGATTTGAGGACGGTTCACATATACTGTATGTAAACGGCGCTTATCGTGGAGATACACCAATTGGAAAACTCATGCATGATTTTTCATGTACGAATGCAGCAGATATGTATTATGCGACACTGGCAGACAGAGTTCGCTTTTTCAAGGAAAGTAAGGAGGGCATTTTAATCATGTGTAAAGTCATGGAGGATATGAGAAAAGAATCTTTACAAGAGGGTATAAAAGAGGGGGCAATAAATACTGCTAAAAGAATGCTGGTAGATGGAATGTTGACACTGGAAAAAATTGCGGAATATGCAGGACTTCCTCTTGATGAAGTGAAAAAATTGAAAGCAGAACGGACAGCATAAAACAAAACCGCAGGCCGGGAATCTAAAAACAGGTTTCCGGCCTTATTTTTGCTCTGAAATATAAATTTTACTTAATTAAAGTTCGCCTACGGTGAGGAGATGGATTTTCTCCAACCTCCACGTATTCTTACGGACTTTGCAGCAAGTGCAAAGTCCTGGGCTGGACTGTTACAAACAACCCTACGGCTTTGCCGCGATTTGTTGAAAATTGATGACTTGTGTGATACACTGAGTGGGAACAAATCTTGAGGGATGGGGGGATTTTGGAATATGAGATGTGTAAAATGCGGGTGTGAAATGATAGATGGGGCGGCGTTCTGCCCTTTTTGCGGGGAAAAAGTGGCCCAAAGCGGGCAGGAATCGGAGGCACCGATCTACCAGGCTGATGTCAGGCGCCCTCTCAAGCCAGCCGGGAAGCTGATTGTATACCGGGACAGGACGGAGTTTGTGACCAGCAGCGTTCAGAAGGCCATCTTCAGTTACACCGGTCTGGTATCGGTAAGAAAAGGACTGTTGGACAACATCGAGTTTGTCACGGAGGACGGGCGCACGGAAACCTGTCCCGCGGACAAAAGGTGCGTCCATGAGGCGCTGGTATACATTGAGCAGGCATCCATGTCCTACCGCACCCAGCGGCAGGAGCGCCTCTTATCCCAGGGCGTGCGCTACTCCTTCCCCAGCAGTCAGGGGCTTATGAACAGCGGAGTACTCAACCTCTCCGATGAACAGGCTGAGTTTCTGGCCAAATCGGGGAAGAACGAGACCATTTCCTATCGGGACATAAAAGCAGTGAGTACGTCCGGCGGTATGCTGACCCTCTCCCTGTTCGGCGGCGGGAGCAAAGCATTTACTGTGAGCAGGGAGCTTCTGAACGAAGTGTCGTCCTTTGTCTCCGACTCCGTCGCGCCCTGTCTGATCCAGCGGAAAGAGGCACTTTTGGCGCAGGGGATCTATTTTTCCTCAGACATCCCGGAGGGCGGGACCCTGGATATCCTGGCCGACAGGGCCGAGCGCAGGGGGCGGTCAGGGCAGGCGGAGGACTGTGTATATTTCCGGAATGTTCGGACGGCCAGCCTGTACAGCGGGATGCTTGAGTTTGCGCTGACGGACGGAACATCAAAGTCCTTCCCCGTTGAGGACTGCCTCTCCGCCGATATTCTGGCGTTCATCAAAAATGCGATCGAGCCGTATGTGGCGGCGAGGACCGTCGGCTTTGACGTATCTTTCGGCATGGACGAGCAGATCGAGTTTAACGGCGAGCGAGGGGTGTTCCATCTCATACGGCAGGGCGGAAGGGAGATTACGGATGAGCGGCTGATGAAGGATGTCATCCGGTGCGAGCTGACGGAGGATAAAAATCTGACCGCGCTGGGCAGCGTGGTCTCCGGCGGTCTCGGCCTCATCAAGAACGTGGCGAAGGCGGCGGGAAACCAGGCCGGCACGGCGCCTGCGGAGGAGAAAATCGGCGGCCTGGTCGTGACGCTGACGGTCTGCACGGATGGGGATGTGCAAAGCCAGCGCGTCTGTTTTGGAAGATCCTCTGTGGGGATGGGGCGGACGGACAAGAAGTACAGCCAATGTATGGCGGATTGGGCCGGACTTTCGGAATACCTGAAGCTCCGCTGTCCGGAGTGTGAGCTGGTTGAACCCGTTATACCCGAACCCGAACCTGCGCTTCCGGAAGCGGACATGCCTGCCGCCGGCGTGGACACACGGACCGTCAAAGCGGCAGGAGAAGACGTTAAGAGAGTGGATGTTTCCATGGTCTCTGAACCTGCCCCGCAGCGTGACGATTTCGGCATTTCCGGATATATTAAGGGTGTGTCCCGGTTTGTTGAGACCTGTGCGACTCCCATGACCATCGCCCTCCAGGGTGACTATGGCAGCGGGAAGAGCAGCGTAATGGGGCTGCTCTTTGACCAGATGAGCGGCCAGCATGGGAAAGACATGTTCTGGCTCAACGCACGGCAGCTTTCCAGAGGCGAGTCCGTCGAGGCGCTGTCCGGACTTGTGGGCAAAACGTTGATCGGACTGTTCAGCAGCGGGAACGGCGCGGCGAATCAGGCGGGGAGCTTTCTTACAGGGCTTGCCGGGCTGGCAACCGGGATTATCGCCGGAGACACCACGATCGGAAAGGAAATTGCAGGCGGGATGCTGAACAAGAACTCTGTGTCCGCGCAGATGGACCTGGTCGGTGCGTTTTCCAGGCGGATTGAGGAAAAAATCCGGGGTGAAAACAAAAAAATAATATTTTTTATCACCGGTCTGGACCAGCTCGACCCGGCGAAGGCGGTGGATCTGCTGGAGGCCATGCGGGACTATTTTGAGTGCAGGGGCTGTGTGTATGTTGTTTCCGTCAACTACCACGATATTCTTTTGGGCGCGCAGGCGCGCTATGATCAAAACAGGGCGAAGCGCTTTTTTGACAGCATGTTTAAAATGACGTTCCGGGTCCCGGCATCCAGCATTAACGTGGAAGGCTACGCGAAGGGTAAGCTGGAGGATATGGGCTTCCAGACTGGAAACGGTGGGGAACTGGGACTCTATGCCGCGCTTATCCTGAGTTCCGTCGGCAGAAACATGGATGCCATGGACCGCCTGTTCGTCTCTTTCCAGCTGCTTAAGGATATGACAGGCGGGGGCGTCTTTGAGGATGGGCACAAACGGCTGACGCTGTTCGCTCTGCTGTGCATGCAGACAAGATTCCGTGACGCTTATGATTACGCCATACAGCGGAGAGGCAATGTTACGCCCAATCTGCTGGCTGAGCTTTGCGGGGAGTCGGCGCAGCCCTGGGATCAGGATCAGATGGACGATGAAATTGCGGTTTATCGTGACTTTGGCAGCGTGTTAGCGCGGATTATCAACCTGGACGGCAGCATGGAGATCTCCGAAGAGGAATGCCAGACCTTTACCGCGGCACTGGAGCTGTCCAGCATTACATTCAGGTAAGTTTGAAATTGGAGGATGATTTGAGTTATGAGCAATTTGAATGATCTGACTGCCCTGTGCCAGGGATGTCATGTTTATATCCAGACACACAATTTTCCCGACCCGGACGCCATCGCCTCTGCGTATGGGCTGCAAAAACTTCTGAACATGTACGACGTGGAATCCACGATCTGCTACGATGGAAGGATTGATAAACTGAGCGCGTCCAAGCTGCTGGATATATTCGATATTGAAATGCTGCCTTACGCGGACCTTGCGGCGGATATGAAAGAGACCGACCGGATCATTTGCGTGGATACCCAGAAGAACGCGGGAAACGTGACAGATTTCATCGGAGATGAAATCATCTGCATTGACCACCATCCTACGTTTGTCCCGGTAGAATACCGCTATCGGGATATCCGTATTACCGGGGCCTGCGCTACATTGATTGCGGAATATTACAAGCTGTCAGGAAAGGAACCGGACAGCGACACGGCGACCGCCCTGCTCTACGGGATAAAAATGGACACGCTCCAATTCACACGCGGAGTTACGGTTCTGGATATTGAAATGTTTCAATTTCTGTTTCCCTTCTGCGATCAGGAAAAATTGGCCGATCTGGAACGGAACAACATGGAGTTTACCGACCTGAAGGCCTATGGGGCGGCGATTGAGAATATCGAGCTTTATGACAAAATCGGCTTTTCGTATATTCCGTTTTCCTGCCCGGACGCGCTGATTGCGATTCTGGCGGATTTTATTCTGGCTTTGATCGAAGTGGATGTGTCCATAATATACTCTTTTCGAAAGGATGGGGTAAAGTTGTCCGTCCGGTCGGAGGACCCGGACATACATGCCGGGAATCTTCTGCACAATGCTCTGCAAAATATCGGCAGCGGTGGTGGACATGCCGCCATGGGCGGCGGATTTATCGGCAGGGCCCAGCTGCCTGAGCGCTACCAGGAGGAATTTATCCGGGATCTGTTTTTGGAGACCCTGGCAAAGGGCGGGGCGGGGACACCGGAATAAACGACATGCAACCGGTGTTTTAAATCCCCGGTTATGCCCGGCCTCCATCATCCGCCGGATGATACGTCCGGTGCATCCATCCCCGTGAATAGTAACAATCAGGACGATTGGTTTCGTCATGGATTTCTTATTTCCATTGACATGAAAATATGGTATAATGTCGCCAGACATTATACCTGCGCCGATTCGCGACCGCCCGAGGGGCGGACATTTCTTCTGCGAATCGTGTGCATCCTGCGGAGCATGGCATGTCGAAGACATGGTATGATAAAATACAAAGAAGCACGATATCTTGGTGGAGGAGAATGAAAATGAACAGAAAAAAGGTGTGGGCCGTATATTTCAGCGCCACAGATACCACGAAGAAAGTGGTTTTATCCATTGCCGATGAGACGGCAAAGCTTTTGGGGGCAGAACGCGAGGATTATGATTTCACGCTCCCGGCCATGCGGACAAACGGATTTGCTGCCGCAAACGAGGATCTTGTTATTTTCGGAACTCCGGTATATGCCGGACGTGTTCCCAATGTGTTGTTAAAATATCTGGCAACCATTCAGGGAAACGGGGCTCTGGCGGTTCCGGTGGTTCTGTTCGGAAACCGGAATTTTGACGACGGTTTGATTGAACTGAGGGATATCCTTGAGAATGCAGGCTTCCATACGGTGGCGGCCGCTGCTTTTGTGGGAGAGCATTCTTTCTCAAAGACACTGGCAGCCGGGAGGCCGGATGCAGAAGATATGAAGGAGGCTGTTTCTTTCGCGGCAAAGGTTGTGGAGAAGGTACGCGGTCTTTCAGAGGATGCGGTTTTGGAGCCGGTGTCTGTGGAGGGCACTCCCCATCCTTACCGTGGCTACTATCAGCCCAGAGACAGGAAAGGCGTTTCCATTGATATCCGCAAGGTGAAGCCCCTCACAAGTGATGCCTGCGACGATTGTAAGCTCTGCGCCGATGTCTGCCCCATGGGTTCCATTAACCGTGACAATGTGCGGGAATTCACAGGAATCTGCATTAAATGCGGCGCATGTATTAAAAAATGTCCAAAACAGGCAAAATACTATGAGGATGAGGGGTACTTGTATCATCAGCATGAACTGGAAGAGGGCTATACCCGTCGGGCCGCCATTTCCCTTTTTGTATAAACGGGGCTGTTGCAAAGTACCTTTTAGCCTCAACATCATCTCAATATTACTGGAAGTAGGAACCATGAAAGGAGAAATTTCCATGAAAGCAGTATCTCTTGCAGAGGAATTGAAGAGTAATTCTTATCCGGGAAGAGGAATCATAATTGGAAAGTCAAAGGATGGAAAGACGGCAGTTGCCGCCTATTTTATCATGGGAAGAAGCGAGAACAGCAGAAACCGTGTATTTGTTGAAGAGGGGGAAGGAATCCGTACCCAGGCCTTCGATCCGGCAAAGCTTGAGGATCCCAGCCTGATTATCTATGCGCCTGTCCGTGTTCTCGGCAATAAGACCATTATAACAAACGGAGACCAGACAGACACTATTTACCAGGGAATGGATATTCAGCTTACCTTCGAGCAGTCCCTGCGGTGCCGGAAATTCGAGCCGGACGGCCCCAACTACACCCCCAGAATTTCGGGAATCATGCACATGGAAAACGGCGGCTACAACTATGCCATGTCCATTTTAAAGAGCAGTGACGGGAATCCTGAAAGCTGCAGCCGTTTTACCTTTGCATACGAAAATCCTCTCTGCGGCGAGGGCCATTTTATTCATACCTATATGGGCGACGGGAATCCCCTTCCAAGCTTTGAGGGAGAACCGAAGCGGGTGGAGATAGAAGGCGACATCGACTCCTTCACATCCATGGTATGGGAAAGCTTAAATGGGGACAATAAGGTTTCCCTGTTTGTTCGCTTTATTGATATTGAAACCGGGAAATATGAGAGCAGAATTGTAAATAAAAACCAGAAGTAACCTTCATGCGCCCGGCTGCGGACGCGCCATTACACGTGAACGTCCGGCGGGCGCCTCTGGCATCCCTGAGTACGTGCCGCATGTTCAGCGGCGGACTTTTAAGAAAAACCTGATTAGTAAGAGGAGACAAAATGAAAGAAATGGAATTGAAGTACGGCTGCAATCCCAATCAGAAGCCGTCCAGGGTATTCATGGCAGATGGAAAAGACCTGCCGATCACCGTTTTAAATGGGAAACCGGGCTATATCAACCTGCTGGATGCCTTTAACGGCTGGCAGTTGGTGAGAGAACTTAAAGCGGCCACGAAGCTTCCGGCTGCCACCTCCTTTAAACATGTATCTCCGGCCGGAGCTGCCGTGGGACTTCCCATGGATGATGTGCTGAAAAAAATATACTGGGTGGACGATCTGGGAGAGCTTTCTCTGTTGGCATGTGCCTACGCAAGAGCAAGAGGCGCAGACCGCATGTCCTCCTTTGGAGATTTTATTTCCCTTTCCGATGTGTGCGATGTGGACACGGCCAAATTAATCAAGCGGGAGGTTTCTGACGGCGTCATTGCGCCCGGATATGATCCGGAGGCATTAAAAATATTAAAGGATAAGAAGAATGGGAATTACAATGTAATCCAGATCGATGAGTCCTATGTGCCGGCTCCCATTGAGCACAAAGAGGTGTTTGGTGTGACCTTCGAACAGGGGAGAAACAACCTGGAAATTAACAGGGAACTGCTCTCCAACGTGGTTACAGAGAATAAGGAAATTCCGGATGAAGCGAAAATAGACCTGATGATCGCTTTAATAACCTTAAAGTATACTCAGTCCAATTCCGTATGCTATGTGAAGGGCGGACAGGCCATCGGTATTGGCGCGGGCCAGCAGTCCAGAGTCCACTGTACCCGTCTGGCAGGCCAGAAAGCCGATAACTGGTTCTTACGGCAGGCTCCGCAGGTATTGAATCTTCCGTTTATCGAGAAGATCAAACGGGCGGACCGTGATAACGCCATTGATGTTTACATTGGTGACGAATACATGGACGTTCTGGCCAACGGCCAGTGGGAGAAGGTCTTCACAGAGAAGCCTCCGGTATTTACAAGGGAAGAGAAGAGAGCATGGCTTGATAAGATGCAGGATGTCGCCTTAGGCTCCGATGCCTTCTTCCCCTTTGGGGACAACATCGAGCGGGCTCATAAAAGCGGCGTAAAATATATCGCGCAGCCGGGCGGCTCTGTCCGTGACGACAATGTCATTGAGGTCTGCAACAAATATGGTATGGCTATGGCGTTTACGGGGATTCGTCTGTTCCATCACTAAGATATCCTTTGAAGTGTCCCGCAGACTTTTACCCTGTATCGTTACTTATTTACGGGGGTATCTTCTTGTCCGTCTTAAGACGGACAAGAAGCATCAGGCGTTCATCCGATGCGGAAAACCGGACGAAAACTGTTACAAAAAATGCTGTTACAAAAAATGTTACGCGGGATGATTTTCTGCTTGCAAAACACAGCAACCTGTGATAGACTAATATCCGGTTAAGAAAATGCAGGAGTGGCGGAATGGCAGACGCATCAGACTCAAAATCTGACGTAGGTGACTATGTGTGGGTTCAAGTCCCATCTCCTGCACGATATAAAGATGAGCCGAATCTGGTTCCAATGGGAGCTGGCTTCGGTTTTTTAGTATATTTTTGTAACAGTTCAGCCATGCGAAGATTTAAAGCGAAAAACGCGTTGAAAACTTGTTTTCATAAGCATTTTTCACTCTAAATCTTCATAGGGCGTCCGCCCTTGCTTTTTATATGATTTTCCGGTATAGTGGAAACGGCACAGAAAGACGGATACCCATCCGGATATCCTTTGACTGGAGGTTATTCAATGGAACATAAAATAATAATCAGAAATGAAAGTGCAGAAGATTACAAGACAGTGGAAGAAATCACAAGAAAAGCTTTTTACAATATCTATGTTCCGGGATGCGTGGAGCATTATCTGGTTCATATCATGCGTGAACATGAGGATTTCATCCCGGAGCTGGCGTTTGTTCTGGAGCTTAACGGCAGCGTGATTGGGAACATCATGTATACAAAGGCGAAACTGACGGATGAGAACGGATATGAGAAAACAGTTCTGACTTTTGGCCCGGTCAGCATTCTTCCGGACTTCCAGAGAATGGGCTATGGAAAAATGCTTATGGAACATTCTTTTGAAAAGGCAAAGGAGCTGGGGTACGATACCATTGTCATTTTCGGAAGCCCTGCCAATTATGTCAGCCGCGGCTTTAAGAGCTGTAAAAAATATCATGTATGCGCCGGAAACGGGAAATACCCGGCGGCGATGATGGTGAAGGAGCTGATTCCCGGTGTGCTTGCCGGACATACCTGGACATATCAGGACAGTCCTGTCATGGCGATCAGCGAAAAGGATGCAGAACGTTACGACGATACTCTTGTAAAGATGGAAAAAAAGCACCAGCCAAGCCAGGAGGAGTTCTATATTATGAGCCATTCATTCCTTGAAGAAGACCGGTAGACTTTCGTGCCCCCATGGATGGGACACAGTACGTAACCAGTTACAGTTCATGGTGCAAAGAAACCATAAGGAGTGATTGAAAACTGTTTTGATTTGTTGTATGATGGTAGCAGTTTGGATGGGGCCCCGTGGCGGGTAAGGAAAAGGATTCCCATGCACGATCGGCTGTATGCCGTAACCGTTTGGGAGATATTGAAACAGAGTTACGTATGATGAAATACAGGCACAAAATTGTATCGATTTTATAGAATATCAAAATTAATACTATGATACCAGAGTCAAAAGGTCATGTATGACATGCCTGCATGTCGATATATGACTTTGGGACCCGCAAAACATCGAAGAGGAGCCATTTTTCGTAAAAAAGGAGCGGATTTGAGGTGTTTTAGGATTATGGAAAAGCGGGAAGGGGTGTGCAAAGAAATGACATGTACAGAAGCGGAGAAAATGGTAATCCCTTATATCAATGACAAACTATCGTTTCAGGAGCTTGAGGATTTCATCGGGCACATTGAGACCTGTGAGAATTGCCGTGAGGAACTGGAAATCCACTATATGGTGGATGTGGGGTTAAAAAAACTGGACGAGGTGGATGGAACCTATGATATTGTAGGGGATCTGAAACGAAAGCTGGAGGAATCGGCCAATACGATCCGGCGTTTCTTCCTGTTTCAGATAACCAGATATTCTGTGAGCACATTAATGACCATGGCGCTGCTTTTGTCGGTACTTTTGCAGCTTCGTATCTGGAAGCAGACAGGTTTTCTGTTTTTTTAGGAGTGAAGTTTTTAGGAGTGAACTATGGAAAAACTGTTATTGATTGACGGGCACAGTATTTTAAACCGTGCCTTTTATGGTGTTCCCAATCTGACCAATTCAGAAGGGCTCCATACCAATGCCGTGTACGGCTTTTTAAATATCCTTTTTAAACTTTTGGAGGAGGAAAAGCCGGACTGTCTGGCAGTGGCCTTTGACTTAAAAGCCCCCACCTTCCGTCATCAGATGTATGATGATTACAAGGGGACCAGAAAGCCCATGCCGGAGGAGCTCCACGAGCAGGTGCCATTGATGAAGGAAGCTCTGACGGCCATGGGAATCCCCATTCTCACAAAAGAGGGATACGAGGCGGATGATATTCTGGGTACCGTGGCCAAGAAAGCCCAGGAAAAAGGGGCCGAAGTCACCATTGTTTCCGGCGACAGGGACCTTTTGCAGCTTGCCGACACCCATATTAAAATCAGCATCCCCAAAACCAGCCGGGGTTCCACGGAGATTCACAGCTATTATCCGGCAGATGTGGAAAGGGAGTATCAGGTAACGCCGAAACAGTTCATTGACGTGAAGGCCCTTATGGGAGACGCCTCCGACAATATTCCGGGAGTCCCTTCTGTCGGAGAAAAAACGGCCACCAGCCTGATCGTGCAGTATGGAAGTCTTCCCGGCGTTTATGAGCACATTTCTGAGGTGAAACCGCCCCGTGCGAAAAAATCCCTGGAGGAACATAAGGATCTGGCGGATTTATCTTATGCGCTGGCTGAAATCTGTATTGAGGCGCCTGTGGATTTTTCCATGGAAAACGCGAAAATCGGAGATTTATATACAAAAGAAGCCTACGAGTTCATGAGCCGGATGGAGTTCAAGTCGCTGCTTGCCAGATTTGGAGACCACGTCAAAAAAGAAGCCGCCGCCAGCCATGATTTTAAGGCTGTGACAGACCTTTCACAGGCAGAGTCTCTTTTTGAGGAGGCCATGAAGGCGGAGAGAATCGGAGGAAATCTTTTAACGGACGGAAAAACCGTCTGCGGCCTTTCCCTGTGCTGGGACGAAACCGTGTCTTATTTTTTCCATGCAGAGGGGTTTCTGACCGGACAGTATCTGGCCGATAAAATGACCATGCTTTGCAAAACCGGAAAGGTCTGGGTCCTGGATTTAAAGGGAATGCTTCCGTTTCTTTCGGTGGATTACGGCGATGTCGTATACGACGCCAGAGTGGCCGCGTATCTTCTGAATCCGTTAAAAGATACTTACGAATATGATGATCTGGCCAGAGACTATCTTGGAATGACAGTACCCTCCCAAAACGACCTGTTAAAAAAAATGAGCTTTGAGGAGGCCTGGGAAAAGGAGAGGGAAGCCCTCCTTACCTGTGCCGGGTATATGGCCTATGCGGCATATGCATCCGGAACCTTTTTGATGGAAAAGCTTTCTGAGGAAGGGATGAAGGACTTATATCTGACCATTGAGCTTCCTTTGATCTATGCCCTTTTCCATATGGAAACAGAGGGCATTGCCGTGCGTAGGAAAGAGCTTTCGGATTACGGCGAAAAGCTGAAAAAACAGATTTCCGTTCTGGAAAAGGAAATCTGGGATATGACCGGCTGTGAGTTTAATATCAATTCTCCCAAACAGCTTGGAGAAGTTCTCTTTGAGAAAATGGAGCTTAAGGGCGGAAAAAAGACGAAGACGGGCTACTCCACGGCGGCTGATGTGCTGGAAAAGCTGGCTCCGGAGTATCCAGTGGTGAGAAAAATCCTTGATTACCGCCAGTATGCCAAATTAAATTCCACCTATGCGGACGGACTTGGGACCTACATCGGCCCCGACGGCAGAATCCACAGCCGTTTTAACCAGACCATCACGGCGACGGGAAGAATCTCCAGCACCGAGCCGAACCTTCAGAATATTCCCATCCGTATGGAGCTGGGCCGCGAAATCCGCAAGGTTTTCGTTCCAAAGGAGGGGTATGTATTTCTGGATGCGGACTATTCCCAGATTGAACTGCGCGTGCTGGCTCACCTGTCCGGGGATGAGCGGCTCATTGAGGCATATAAAAGCGCCCAGGATATCCACGCCATAACCGCGTCTCAGGTGTTCCACATTCCTCTTGAGGAGGTGACTCCCCTTCAGAGGCGTAATGCCAAGGCAGTGAATTTTGGTATTGTTTATGGAATCAGCGCTTTCGGTCTCAGCGAGGACTTAAGCATTTCCAGGAAAGAGGCCCTGGAATACATCAATAAATATTTTGAAACCTACCCGCAGGTAAAGGGCTTTCTGGACGGGCTGGTGGAAGGCGCTAAGGAAAAGGGATATGTTTCCACCATGTTTGGCCGCCGCCGTCCGGTGCCGGAATTAAAATCTGCAAATTTTATGCAGCGCTCTTTTGGAGAACGGGTGGCCATGAATTCTCCCATCCAGGGAACGGCCGCCGATATCATCAAAATTGCCATGATCCGGGTTGATAAAAGGCTTCGCGAGGAGAATTTACAGTCCCGGCTGATTCTTCAGGTACACGATGAGCTTTTGGTGGAAACAAAAGAATCCGAGCTTGAAAGTGTGAAACGGATTCTTTCAGAAGAGATGAGCCAGGCAGCCGTTCTTCAGGTGGATCTGGAAATTGATATGCACGACGGAAAAAACTGGTTTGAGGCGAAATAGACCAATGGAGAAAAGAGAAAAAAAAGTGATAGGAATCACCGGGGGCGTGGGCGCCGGAAAGAGCAGTGTTCTGAATCTTTTGAAAACGAAATTCGGCGCCAGGATCATTCTGGCTGATCTGGTGGCCCGCGATCTGATGGAGCCGGGAACAGAAGGGCTTTGTCAGGTTACCAAAGCCCTGGGAACAGGATTTTTAAGAGAGGATGGCCTGGTGGACCGAAAAGCTCTGGCGGATCTTATTTTTCATGACCCGGAGGCCCTTACAATTATAAATTCCATTATTCATCCCATGGTATGGGAGGCTATTAAAACAGAGGTAAAGGAAGCGAAGGAATCTTTGATTCTTGTGGAAGCCGCTGTTTTCACCACGGCTCCCGGGGATTTTTTCGATGAATTGTGGTATGTGCACACTGACAGGGAAAACAGGATCCGGCGGCTTATGGAAAGCCGCGGTTATTCCAGAGAAAAATGCGAAAGTATTATAAAAAGCCAGAAGCCGGACTCCTGGTATAAAAGTTTCTGCGGCCGTGTCATTGACAACAACGGGACTGAGGAGGAAACGGAAAAACAGTTAAAGGAGATTCTTGGCCATGAGATTTGTTAGCATTGCCAGCGGCAGCAGCGGAAACTGTATTTATGCAGGGACAGAACATACACACATTCTGGTGGATGCGGGAATCAGCGCCAGACGGATGGAACAGGGGCTTTTTGAGGTGGGGGTAAAACCCGCTGAGCTGTCCGCCATCTGCATCACCCATGAGCATTCCGATCACGTAAAGGGGCTTGGGATACTGGCCAGAAAATATGAAATTCCCATTTACGGAACCCGGGGGACCTTAAGGGAAATACGAAAGATGAAGGGACTCGGAGAATATCCGAAAGAGCTTATGACCCCTGTGCTTCCCGATGTAAAATTCCGGGTAGGGGATCTGGATGTGATGCCCTTCCATATTGACCATGATGCCGCGGATCCGGTGGCATACCGGATTCAGGCCGGAACGAAATCCATTGCGGTTGCCACAGACCTGGGACATTTCAACCAGTATACCATAGACCATCTTCTGGATCTGGACGCGGTGCTTCTGGAATCCAACCATGACAGGCGGATGCTGGAGACAGGCCCCTATCCCTATTATCTGAAGCGGAGAATCATGGGAGATTTCGGGCACCTGTCCAATGAAAACGCCGGTCGGCTTTTAAATTGTATTTTAAATGATAAGCTGAAACATATTCTGTTAGGTCACCTGAGCAAAGAGAATAATCTGCCGGAGCTGGCCTATGAGACGGTCCGCCTGGAGGTGGACATGGGCGACTGCCCCTATCAGGCCTCGGATTTTCACATGGCGGTGGCCGGGCGGGACGAGATGTCTGAGATTTTAACGGTATAGCAGGGGACGCCGTAATCTGGGGAACTGTAAAATGCCATAAAGGAAACGGAGCTCAAAAATGTTGGAACAGGGAGAAGTACGAAAACTCTTTGAAGAGTTTCTCACAGAGAATCCCGTTTTGGCCATCTTAAGCGGCCAGGCGGAAAAAACGGAATTTCTGAAAATGCGGCTGCATCCGGTACTTTTGGGGGAAACTGTGATGTTTCAGGCCGAGGAATTCCGGGGAAAGCAGGTCTTTCATAAAAACATGGACAAGGACCAGGCGGTTTCCTATCTGGCAGCGCTTCTGGGAACTTCCTTTAAACAGGCTCAGCTTGAGACTGCAGGCTGGACGGCTTCCGTTCTTGTGAGCAAAAAGGGAAAGGCCACAATAAAAGTGAAAAAGCAAAAGGAAGGGAAAGAGCAGAGGGAAGAGAAAAAGCAGAGGCTGGAAGATGCCTGGAAAAACGGCCTTTCCCATAACCGGAAAAAGCAGTACATTTTAGAGGAAGGCATTCCGGTTCCGTTTCTTGTTGATCTGGGTGTTCAGACCAGGGAGGGGCGTATCGTTCATGCCCGTTATGACAAATTCCGGCAGATCAACCGTTTTCTGGAATTCATTGAGGACATTCTCCCAAAGCTTGACAAAGAGAGGGAGTCGGTGATTCTGGACTTTGGATGCGGTAAATCCTATCTGACCTTTGCCATGTATTATTATCTGAAGGAGCTTAAAGGATATCCGGTCCGTATTATCGGCCTGGATTTAAAGGAAGACGTCATAGAAAAATGCAATGAACTGGCCCGCCGCTATGGATACGAAAAGCTTGCTTTCTACACAGGGGACATTGCCTCCTATGAGGGCGTGGACCAGGTAGATATGGTTGTGACCCTTCATGCCTGCGATACGGCCACAGACTATGCTCTGGAGAAGGCGGTACGTCTGGGGGCGGCCGTGATTCTTTCTGTTCCCTGCTGCCAGCATGAATTGAACAATCAGATGGAAAGCCGGCTCATGAAGCCGGTATTCCAGTATGGAATCATAAAAGAGCGGATGGCGGCTCTTTATACGGATGCCCTGCGCGCCCAGATTTTAGAGGCTATGGGCTACCGGGTTCAGATTCTGGAGTTTATTGATATGGAACATACGCCGAAGAATCTTTTAATCCGCGCCGTAAAGCAGGGAAAGAAAAAGGAAAATCAAAAAGAGCTTTCCGCCATTATGGAGGAGCTCCATGTGGAGCCTACCCTGTATAAGCTTCTTCTCTCACAGGAAAAACAGGAAAATCTTCCACAGGAAAGGCTTCCATAGGAAAAGCTTCCACAGGAAAATCTTCCACAGGAAAGGCTTCCATAGGAAAAGCTCCATAACGCTGATGTATAAAGGCAGGGTAAGAAGAAGGATTTTCCGGCAAACTTAATTATAAAAGAATCACAGATCGGGTAAACTCATTTTTTGTGGATTTCCCGGTCTTTATTTCGCATATCATGCGGTAAAGCTCGGAGGTCAGGAGGTGTTTTTCAAAGAGTCTAAGGGCTTCCCCTGAAAGAATGGAGGAAGCATCCGCCGTTTTTGTGATAATGGGAATGTCAGAATTCTTTTTAAGCTTTGTAAGAAGCAAAGCGGAGTCCTTTTTAAAACCCAGAATCCTCAGCCAGGGACACATCCCCAGCTCCTTAAAAGCGGAAAGCTCCTGCTTTGTGATTCCCAGTGCAAAATTGAGGAGGCTTCGGCTTACGCGGGTGTAGGTGTACTGCCGGTCTTTGGAGGCTTTTGTAAGTTTTCTTGCAGGAAGAAAGCGCAGCCTGTTTTTGTAAAGCTTTGCAGCCAGATCTTTTGGCATACCGGAAGTGTCCTCCAGCTGCTTTAAGGAGGAGTTCAGAAGTTTTTCATTTAATACCGCGGAAAAGTCGTCAAAGGTTACGGCGGGACAGCCCTCTTTTTCAAAACAGGAAAAAAAGAAATCCGGCAGGATTTCCATAAGAAAGTCCGGATCATTTTCTTCGATGGCTTTTCGCGCCGCCGTGGCAGAAGCAAAGGAGCCGATACGGTTTTTGCTGTGATAGCCGGGATCTGTGCGTGTTATGGGAAAGGGCTCCATGGAGGAATGGAGGGTTTTTAAGGCCTTTAAGTATTCTGTCCCAAGAATGTCATTGGGAGAGGAGGAAATCGTACCATATCCGGCTGTTTCATAGGCTGCGGCGCGGGCCATGGGCCAGGAAAGTCCCTTTTTTAAGCCCTGGCGGATCAGAATGGAGATTTCCTCCGTTTCCGTATCTGTATATTCCGCCTGGGATTTTAAAAAATTAAGATTTCCGCATTCGCTTCCAAAAGATAAAATATCCACAAGCCCTGATTTTTCCAGGGAAGCCACGGCACACCCGGCAAAGTCCGCGGCACTGGATACGGCACCGAACACAGGAAGCTCAAGTACCAGATTGGCCCCGGCCATAAGGGCTGTTCTGGTCCGGAGATATTTGTTGAAAATCGCAGGCTCCCCCCGCTGGACGTAATCCCCGCTCATGATCACCACAAGATAATCTGCACCCGTCTGCATTCTGGTTTCTGCCAGATGATATTCATGGCCGTTATGAAACGGATTGTACTCTGCAATGATACCGGCTGTTTTCATAAAAATCCATGTAACTGTTTCGTAGTTACAAATCCTTTCATAAATGTGTGTTAAAATCATGTAAATATTAGTAACAGTTCAGCCTTGCATCTTCTTGCCCGCGTACCGCGGACAAGAAGCGCCGGGCATCCGCCCTATGAAGATTCAGAGTGAAAAACGCTTATGAAAACAAGTTTTCAACGCGTTTTTCGCTCTAAATCTTCGCATGGCTGAACTGTTATAAATATTATATAATAAATGAGAATTTTAGGCAATATTTATTTGTTATCTGTAAGAAAATGTGATATACTGAAAGAAAAGCCGGGTGCAGCTCAGAGAGAAGTACCCCCTGAAAGAAAGGACTGATGATTCATGAAACTGATTTATGCCATTGTCCGTTACGATAACGAAGATGAGGTCATCAACGCACTGACCAAGAAACACTTCAGTATTACAAAGCTTGCCACCACAGGCGGCTTCCTGAAGAAGGGAAATACCACGTTAATGATCGGTACAGAAGCTGACCGCGTGAAAGAAGCCATTGAAATCATTAAAAAAGAATGCGGAAAACGCCAGAAAATTACAGTCAATATGCCGTATATTTCCGGTTCCACCATGATGAACTGTGCCACTATGCCCATGAACGTGGAGGTGGGCGGCGCAACAATTTTTGTCATTGATGTGGAAGAATATGAAAAAATTTAAAAGTCCGTTTTCGTTAATTTGTCGTAATTTTAACGAAAGGTACTGAAAAAAATGCAAAAAATTACCAAAACCTGCTTGTATCGTATATTTTGCTGATATATAATAAAAGCAGGTAGGAACTAACAAAACGGAAACAAGAAGGGAGTATACGAACATGTCATTCATTGATCGCATGAAGGAAAAAGCAAGACAGGACAAGCAGACAATTGTTCTGCCGGAGAGCAACGATAAGAGAACTCTGATCGCTGCCGCTCAGGTTCTGAAAGAGGGTACTGCCGACCTTATCATGGTAGGTAAGGAAGAGAAAATTATGGATGGTGCTCACTGGCTGGAAGTGGATCTTACCGGTCTTAAGGTTGTGGATCCGGACACGGACGAAAAATTTGAGCATTATGCAGAGACTCTGTTCGAGCTTAGAAAGAACAAGGGAATGACTCTTGAAAAAGCGAAGGAAACCTTAAAGACGGATTATATCACCTATGGCGTTATGATGGTTAAGGCAAAAGACGCAGACGGACTTGTTGCCGGCGCATGCCACGCAACGGCTGATACATTAAGACCTGCGCTTCAGATCCTTAAAACTGCTCCGGGAACTGAGCTGGTATCCGGTTTCTTCATTATGGATGTTCCCAATTGCCAGTATGGCGCAAACGGAACATTCCTGTTTGCAGACTGCGGTCTGAACCAGGACCCCACCTCGGAAGAGCTTGCCGCCATCGCGGACAGCAGTGCAAAAAGTTTCCGCGCTCTGGTTGGTGAGAAGCCGATTATCGCAATGTTGTCCCACTCTACAAAGGGAAGTGCAAAGCATGCCCTGGTTGACAAGGTGGTAAGCGCAGTAAATATTGCACATGAAAAATATCCGCAGCTTGATCTGGATGGCGAGCTTCAGCTTGACGCTGCCCTTGTTCCTTCCGTTGCCAAATCAAAGGCCAAGGGAAGCGATGTGGCAGGTCATGCAAACGTTCTTATTTTCCCGAATCTGGACTGTGGAAATATCGGCTACAAGCTGGTTCAGAGACTTGCGAATGCAGAGGCCTACGGCCCCATGCTTCAGGGAATCGCAAGACCTGTCAACGATTTATCCCGTGGATGCTCTGCGGAAGATATCGTAGGCGTTGTTGCATTAACGGCCGTACAGGCTCAGATGTCATAATCAAGTAACAGTTCAGCCATGCGAAGATTTAGAGCGAAAAACGCGTTGAAAACTTGTTTTCATAAGCATTTTTCACTCTAAATCTTCATAGGGCGGACGCCCGGCGCTTCTTGTCCGCAGTACGCGGACAAGAAGATGCAAGGAAGTCTCCCGACTGTTTTACGGCATCCGGGGCGCAAATCTTCATGACCTCTTCTGCATACTTTCAATATATCCGCAAATATCTTTCATTCCGTCGCACAGACGATTCCTGCTTCTCATATAGCCGGTTTGCGCCATCACATAATACTCTCTTGTTGTATTATCCCCTGTGATTCCGCTAAATTTCCCAATGGCTCCGAAAATTCCAAATCCATCTCCGTAATCATGATGATATGGATCCTTCCGGCAGTAAATCAAATGGAGCAGCTTTCCAACGGTTTCTTTCAGATCTTTATCCTCCAGATAACTATTTTCAGCCCAGGCCGCAAGCCACTCGAATTTTTCCTCCAGCTCCTTCCATCCCTCTTTAATCGCAGTGGTATCAAAATTTTCCGTCAGTGAGGACAGACATATCTCCAGACGTTTTCCCATATCAGCCATAAATTCAGAAATATTGACCGGAAGTGTCTTCGATCCCTGAATATCACATATCATTTCCAGATTAATTGCCGTATCCCTCATCATAATCGCTTCATCCAGTTTGTCGATGGTATCCTTATTTGTGTGCCACCACGGTCCACCGCTCGGGCAATCTGACATTCTCTTTTCCTTTACCGGTTCATATTTTAGCATGATCGTAATCGGTACAGACACTCCCCAGAAAGACTGATCAGCCCCGCGAATCATTGGAATATATGTTTCAGGTTCGCAACCTGTATATTTTTTTATAAGCTTTCCGGTGTAGGAAACTCCCTCTGTCCCGGCAGTCCTTGTTACGATCTGATCAGAATTTTTACATCCGGTCAGGTCCAGATTGATATGGGCGACACAATGATCATGCAGATCCTGCCAATGGCTGTCGCAGTACCAGGCTGATCCGGAAAACCTTCCATCCGAATGACCTGACCACCACGCGATTCTGATCCCGCGCTTCAGATCCTTTTGATACTTTTTGAATAACCGGGCATATTCCAGTAAAATTGCGTCACTGACTGCATTATCTGTAATTCCCTCATACCAGGAATCATAATGAGCCGAAACCAGGATATAGCTGTCACTTCTTCCGGGAATATCCGCGATTGTCATGGAGCTTTTACGGATATCCGTATCCATTTTGATTGAAAGAGAACCACAGACATTTTCCCTTTTCAGCTCTTCAATCAAAGCTTCTCCGTCAGAACGTCGGATGCCCGCAGCGGGAAGGAACTGCATGTATACCTCCTGATCCGGATCCGGAGTTCCCCATACGATTCCGATATTACTATGGTGAATATAATCCCCTTTTGTCGGACAGATCTGAATCACCGCCAGAGCCCCGGCCCGCCTGGCCTCTGCGGCAAAGGTCCCTTTTCCGTCCCAGGAAAGGACCATTTTCCCCTTAAAGGCCTGAAAACGAACCTGATTATCCAGCTGAGTCAGTTTCTTCTTTTCACTCCAGTGATCATAAATCAGCTCCCCTTTCAGATTATCCGTTTCTTTACTGTAAACATCTGCAATCAGTGAATATGTTCTTTCTCCAACAGAAAGTTCTGCACTGACCGGAAGGCTGAAAAAACCATCATATTCACAATGCTCATATGAAACTCCATACAAATCCAGCTTTCCTTCAATATAAGAAACTGCCTTCTCTCCCTGTTCTGTCCCGCTGTACCGGTACAGACAATTAAAGCAGTTAACCGTCTCCAGAAGATTTTCTTTATTTACTTCCTTTAAAAGCACTTTTTCCAAACAATCCATCTTCTACCCTCTTCCTTTCTCAATTTCTATCTCTTTTAACGAAAAGACTCCGATACCGGGAGCATCACCAATCTGAAAAGAATCCAGTCCCAGAATCTCAGGCAAAGGCTCTTCCTCCAGAATCAACCTTATCTGCGATACGGTTTCGCCGATAAACTTGGGCAAGGGCGTACTCTCCCCAGTCCAACACTCCATTTTCATCTGTCAGCCTCAGCAAAAGATGTGTCTTCGTCTGCTGAGGAATCCCATAACAAATACATGGGGAAGGCTGAATTGCTTTCTTTGGGTTTTCGGTAACTTATTCATAGGTACACCGCTCCTTTTGATTCTTTGATTCGCTAATCGCATTCTATCAGAATATACAAAACTTTTTCAATAAACAAAATAACATTGTAGCTTATGTTACAGCCTGTTTTATAATTACAATTCACACCCACGCCGGACCCTGTTCCGTTTTGCGGCAGCTAAGGCGTGAATTTTAATCAAATTTGCGTTCCTTGACTCACGGTTCCATTAATGTTATACTTTTTATAATTGTACCGAAGAGAAGGGAAGATAGCTTTGGACCGGGAATATTGCGTTAATTTTGAGCCTTACGAAAATTCAGCCCTTGAACAACTTATTCTTAATAATTGCCGTCGGACAGAAGTTCCGGAGGGAACTTATTATATCTGTCCCGGCGATATTCTGAACGAAATGTCATACATTTATAACGGTAAAAGTGTACATACGATGTTTAACGATACCGGTCAGGAGAAAATATCCTATGTCCTGACCCATGGCTGGTTCCTCGCAGAGGGACTATTCTCCAATGGAAAGACCCGGTCTGTTGCTGAAAGATATTCCCTGGCACAGACTCGTCTGGTACTTTACAAAATTGATCGTCCCACCTACCTGAAACTGATCTCTGTCCCTGTTTTCAGTGACTCGATCATCCGCAGCCTGAGCTCTAAACGAGCTTTTTTGCAGAGAGAACTGGAAAGTGTAACACTGAATCGCGCCAAAGACCGCCTAAAAAAATTTCTGGTTCTCCTGTCAGATCCTTCCGCCAGCCGGGATGGTCAATGGTATCCTTTAAGTAATGAATATACTCATCAGGTGATTGCCTCCATTATTGGAACCAACCGGGTTACCATCAGCCGTTTCATAAGTGAACTGGCACAGGAAGAATTTCTCCGGGTTATCAACAAACATATTCAGATCAACAAAGATCACATTACAGACTGCATGCAGTAACAGACTTTAATAAAGGTCTGCCCTGACAACCAGCTCTTACCTAATGCAGTAAAAACCGCATGATCACCATTCTACCTGGTAACCATGCGGCACTTTTATTTTTCTGATACTCTTATTTTTCTGATGCTTTTATTTGAGATTCCTCCATCTCATAGAACAGTGCAATCATATGTTTCACAGACGCCCTGTAATCTTCAAGTTTCATATTTTCATCCGGAGCATGATGATTTCCATTGGTGTTTCCAGGACCCACTCCAACAATCGGCATATCCGGCCATGCCCGATGAAAATAGATTGCCGGACCTCCCCCTAACTGCGTAGGCTCGATCACCATAGGCTCCTCATAAACATGCTTTGCTGCCTTCATGACAATATCTTTAAAAGGAATATCCACAGGCGTTCTCACTGGTGCGTTGGCACCGCGTGCCACCACCTGTATATCGGAAAAACCATGTCTGATCAAATGATCTCTCAACTGCCTTTCCACTTTTTCCGGACTCTGATTTGCGACGAGATAAAAAGATACACGGGCGAATGCCTTATGAGGAACGATTCCCCGTGGACCGTTATAAAGTTCCCCCGCCTCCAGGCCGCATACTGAGATGGAAGGCTCCATGTAGATCTGTTTCTTTAACTGCAATCCAGAAGCATTTCTCAGGAACCCGGAAATACCCATTTTTTTCTTAAGTGCTTCTTCCTCATACGGAAATGCTTTCAGAATTGCTTCATCTGCCGGTGTCACCGGCATCACATCATCATAAAACCCTTCGATTGCGATCCGCTCATTTTCCCCCTTTAAAGTAGACAATCCCCATATCAGCCGCCATGATGCACTGGGAATAATGGTACCCATACGGGCATGCACATCCTTATTTGATGTTTCCACCGAAAGATCAAAGCTTATGCTTCCCCTGACGCCAAACCTGGCCCACGGTCTTCCGCTTTCGTCTCTGCGCCCATTCTCCCATAAACAGACATCCGACTTTGTAAGCTCTCTGAATTTTTCCGGTTCCTGTTCTGTAAATCTTCTCAGCGATCTGCTGCTGGTTTCTTCATCACCTTCGAAGAGAAATTTCACATTAACCGGCAGCTTTCCTTTCACTTTAAGAACAGCCTCTACTGCCTGAATTCTGGAAAGCAGTGGTCCTTTATTGTCAGATACGCCCCTTGCGTACATAACTCCGTCCCGCACCTGTGCATCAAAAGGTTCCCCGGTCCAGAGATCATGCTTCCCCTCCTCTACGACATCATAATGGTTGTAGAAAAGTATGGTCGGCTGATTATATCCGTCTTTGTCCTTTTCTGCTTTTACCCCTGCACTGATAAGAGCATTCCCGTTCCCGATCTTATGCTCTTCCCAGGGAATCCCCACAAAGTCAAGCTTCTTCACAATCCAGTCCCTTGTCTTTGACAGTCCCTCCTCGTCTCCTGCTACACTCCGGAAGGAACATAATTCCCTCAGCTCAGCCATCATGCTCCCAAAATTCTGATCCACATAAGCAAAGATATCTTTCATGAGTATCCTCCTTGTCCAATAGCTTTCTTTCTCCTGATTATATTCTCCTTTCACATTTTTTTCTATAAGATTCGTTACACTGTAACCAATGATACAGGAAATCCCTTTCTGTCCCCTCTACATAACAAAAAAGCTGTGAATATTTCTTTCACAGCCCATACAATCTCAATCTGATACGTACCCTCAAAACCACATATTGAATCATCCTTACCTTCTAAATCCTTCCCATCAAACCTTTCTGGATAAGCCCTCGACCGATTAGTAACAGTCAGCTCCATACATTACTGCACTTCCACCTCTGCCCTATCTACCTCGTCGTCTTCAAGGGGTCTTACTTCTTTCGAATGGGATATCTCATCTTGAGGGGGGCTTCACGCTTAGATGCCTTCAGCGTTTATCCCTTCCAGACTTGGCTACCCGGCCATGAGCTTAGTAGCTCAACCGGTCCACCAGCGGTCCGTCCATCCCGGTCCTCTCGTACTAAGGACAGCTCCTCTCAAATATCCTCCGCCTGCGCCGGATAGGGACCGAACTGTCTCACGACGTTCTGAACCCAGCTCGCGTACCGCTTTAATGGGCGAACAG
>ERZ808044.298-NODE-298-length-62866-cov-12.407524_pt1 | contig 62866 bp, 61 predicted proteins | sample MGYA00380195_ERZ808044 | MGnify/ENA primary metagenome ERZ808044 (study PRJEB31490, sample SAMN06133423) | mouse gut metagenome | isolation source: Z7_2 | host: mice | place: China: Chengdu | collected 2015-05 ...
GCGATAGTAGGAACATATACATTCAATGACTACAAACGAACACAGCAGAAGGCGGAGCTTGCACGGGTGGAAGAAGAGGATCGAACAAATGAGGAAGAAGAAATAAAGGAACCGGCTGAAGAAGCTAATAATCTGGTTGTAAAGAACCAGGACGAACCGGAGGAACCTAAGGAACCGGAAGAGACAGTGCCGGAAAATACGGACGCCGGGACCGGAGCTGAGACCGGAACCGGGACAAATACCGGGGGAAGTGTACAGAGCACCGCCGGGAGCGGGACGTCGATTAATTTCAGTGAGGACAGTAAACTGCTCTGGCCGGTGAACGGCACGGTTCTTATGAGTTACAGTATGGACAAGACGGTGTATTTCTCAACACTGGATCAGTACAAGTATAACCCTGCTGTGGTGATCTCCGGAGCAGAAGGGGATCAGGTACTCTGCGGTACAACAGGAATCGTCAAATCTATTGATGTTACAGCCGAGACGGGAACAACTGTGAATGTGGATATCGGCAACGGATATGAACTGTTCTACGGGCAGCTTAAAGAAGTTCCGGTAAAGGTCGGAGATTACGTGGAAGCCAAGAGTGTGCTTGGTTATGTAAGCCAGCCGACGAAATACTATAGCGTTGAAGGATGTAATGTGTACTTTGAGATGAGGAAGGACGGCCAGCCGGTCAACCCGGTGGAGTACCTGGAGGAGTAAATAATCTGCAAGATTGCAGGAAAAGAGCGCCGGGATAAGTTTCCGGCCTTTTTTCTGCCCAAAAGACGCATGTACCAGAAAGGTGTGATATAATACAAGGTATTAGATAGGACAGGTCTGGAGAAATTGTGATGAATTATACATATATGGTACGCTGTAAGGATGGAACCCTGTATACAGGGTGGACGAACAATATAGAGAGACGGATAAAAGCACATAATTCCGGGACAGGCGCGAAGTATACCAAATCCAGGCGGCCGGTAAAGCTTGTCTATTGCGAAGAATTTCCGACAAAGGAAGAAGCTATGAAGCGGGAGTATGCCATCAAGAATATGGAGAAAAAAGAAAAGGAGAAGATGGTTCTTGGATGGAACGAAGGGAAGAAGCCTTCGTTCCGTCAGGGCATCGTTACTCTTTGATTCTGTCAAGGTCTGTGAGATTACAGGACAAAGGCATACATCACTATAAAGTGGCATGCACTTCCGCCCATTACGAACAGATGGAAGATCTCGTGGCTTCCGAAGTATTTGTGGCGGCTGTTGAACAGCGGCAGCTTCAGCGCATAGATCACGCCGCCGGCTGTATAGATGATACCGCCTGCCAGAAGCCATAGGAAAGCGGCTGTCGACATGGAGTTCAATATCTGGGTAAATGCAAGCACACAGGTCCAGCCCATACCGATATAGAGCACAGAGGAGACCCATTTGGGGCAGTATACCCAGAATGCCTTAATAAGGATTCCGACAAGGGCGATTCCCCACACAATACCAAGAAGGATAAGCCCGGTCCTGCCGCCGAGTACCAGAAGACAGATGGGTGTGTAACTTCCGGCAATCAGAATACTGATCATCATGTGATCGATCTTCTTCAGGATCGTGTTGATCTTCTCGGATCTGTTGAATGTATGATAAGTCGTACTTGCCGCATATAATAATATCAGGCTTGCCGCATAGACTGCGATAGAGATAACATATATCCGGCCAGGCTCATGTGCTGCCTTGATAAGGAGCGGCACGGCGGCAAATATCGCCATCAGCATTCCGATAAAATGTGTAATAGCGCTTCCCGGATCCTTGATGTGTTCTTCGAGTGTCTGTGACATATTATCACCTCCTGGTTTGATAAAACATATAACATAGTTTTAAAAACTATGTTGTGCATATATGTATATTATACCCAATGAGATGAAAATGCAAGCGTATTTTTATTTTTTTTGCAGGACAGCATTACCATGGAGACAGAAAAAGAGCTGGGAAAAGAGGAATATCCTGTTTTCTCAGCTCTTTGTTTTTATCTGTTTTTCAGACGGAACTTAGATACTAATTCCTTCAGCATGTTAGCCTGGCCGGACAATTCTTCACTGGCAGCGGCACTTTTCTCTGCGGTAGACAGGTTTGACTGTACGACATCAGAGATTCGGTCGATCCCGCGTAAGACTTCCTCTGTAGCAGAGGCCTGTTTTGCAGAATATTCTGCAATTCCTTCGATCAGCTTGTTGACTTCATCGGCTTGCTCGACAACTGCAAGCATGGACTCTGCAGTATCTCTTGCCATGGTGCTTCCTTCTTCTACGGCCTCTACTGTCTGGTCGATCAGGACAGTTGTATTCTTCGCTGCTTCGGAAGACTTGCTTGCAAGGTCACGGACCTCATCTGCGACTACGGCAAATCCTTTGCCGGCAACGCCGGCGCGGGCGGCTTCTACGGATGCATTCAGCGCCAGGATATTGGTCTGGAACGCAATGTCTTCAATCGTCTTGATGATGTTGTGGATCTCGGTTGACTTGTTGCTGATCTTCTGGATCGCCAGATTCATGTGCTGCATCTTCTCATTGCTCTCTAAGATGCGGCTTCCCACATCCCGGGAGATCTGGCTTGCCTTCTGTGCGCCTGCAGCAGTCTTCTGAATTCCGTCGGAGACCTCATTAATATGAGACGCCAGCATTTCCACCGCATCCGTCTGCTGGAGAGAACCCTGGGAAAGAGTCTGGGCGCCTTCTGCCACATGGCTGGAGCCTTCTGCTACCTGTCCGGCAGATACATTAATCTGTCCCAGAGTCTCGTTGAGAGACAGGGAGATCCCTTCCAGAGAATCCTTGATCTTCGCAAACTCACCTACATAATCGTGAGAAAGTGAGAAGTCAAGATTGCCGCGGGCAATCTCCTGTAATTTCTCCGCTACTTCGTCGATGTAGTCAACATAATCGCGCAGCCGGACAACCGTCTTGCTGAAATTGTCTGCCAGTTCACCAAGTTCATCATTGGAGCTGTGGCGGATGGTCTGATCCAGCTCACCCTCTGCGATCTTAGTAGCGACATTATTCAGTTCGGCTACCGGTTTGCCGATAATATTCCTTACGAGAAGAATGATCAGAAGGATTGCGATAAAGACGGCCACAACGGAACCCGTTACAATCATTCCGGTCAGGATACGCAGATCGCTTAAGACCTCATCCCTGGAAACATAGGATATAGCTGCCCAATCGCTGTTTGGTACCTGCGCTGCCTGTATGTAGATGTTGTCATTATAGAGCGATAATCCGAAGGAGTTCTTCTCAATCTGTTCGGCGGCGTATGCGTACATGTCATTCTTAAATTCACTTAAAACCCGCCCGGTCATCTCCTTGTCCTTATGTCCGATGATCGTATCTGTCCTGGTATCTACAAGAAAGATTCCGCCGGATTTCTCTAACTGGATATCAGCAACGATATCGGATATAGAATCTAAGTATACATCTGCAGCCGCGACGCCGCGTGTCTGTCCGGCGGCATCTTTAAGTTTCCCGGAAGCCCCTACCACATAGGATTGGCTGTCTTCATCAAAATACACGTCTCCCAGGATAAAATCTTCCGATTGTATGCCGTCCTGATACCATGATTTCTCCAGTGCGTTAAAATCCGGACCGGGGACGAAAGACGCATGATACAGGGAGCCATCCGTCAGAGCGACATAAAGCCCTGCAGGGTAAGCGTCGTTCTGGTCGACTGTGTGCCGGATGTATTCCATCATCTCGGGAATCTCCATATTCTCATACTCAATGGTATCCCGCTGCATCTCAAGCATTGTCAGTGTCTTGTTCATCCATGCACTGGTCTCCTGGAGTGCTTTGTCGGTGGTCTCCGAAAGCAGCTTCTCGCTTTTGTCCAGCAGCGCATCAGAGACACGGTTATATATGATCATCAGGAGTGCGGCAACCATGATCACGATTGTTACGATGATCGCGCCTACCAGTTTCCTGGTGATACCTCGTTTTCCTCTGTGGGGCTTTATGGTTCGTTTGTCATTTGTTTTCATCCTCATCCTCTCCTTTGAATATATTACTTTAAAATTATAACCGCTCTGAGAGAAAAAAACAATCACTAACAGCAAAAAAGGAGTGCTATTTGCACTCCTTTTTTGCTGTTAGTGATTGACTATTCGAACAATTCCTGTTCGATCCGTTCCCTTGCTTTGGGAGCCTGCTTTTCCATTTTCTCCGGGAATCCGAACATGGATACACAGGCGATGTTGTCTCCGCCTGCTTTGGGCGGGTCCGCTGTGAGTTGTTTGTCTACAAAATTCATTTCTCTTAAAGTTTCAAAGATGCCGTCGAAATCAACGTCCCCTTCGCCCATGGCCAGGTGCTGATGAACCGTCACATCAGCCCTGCCACTGCCATTCAGCCACGGCGGATTGGTGATGTAGCGGCAGTCCAGTGTCTGGTTGAAGGTGTCTGCGAACAGGACATGCGTCAGCTCATCCCCCGCATAGTGCAGCATGGAGCGCACATCTCCCTTTCCCTGGTCATAGAAGAATCCGTGAGGTGAGGAATAGACATAGCCCAGGTGCTTTGAGCGGAAAGATTTTACCATGTCACAGGTCTCGTTGTTCAGTTCGCAGAAATCATAAGGATGTGATTGGATCTCTACGCGGATTCCCTCACATTCTATGATTGGGAGAAGTTCTTCCATTGAACGGAACCACATCCCGTTGCAGATCTCCTGCTGGTTTGGATCGCCGGAGAGCTCCGTGTTGATGACTTTAACACCCATATCGCCGGCAATCTGTATCATCCGTTTCCAGTTGGCTACCGCGAACTGTCTCTGTTCTTCTGTCGGTCCGGACCATCGGTATACGACGATGAAGGAAGAGATCTCCACACCGGTTTCTCTGAGCGCTTTTCGGTATTCTGCCTCGCATTCTTTCGAGAAAAGAGGATGCTTGTAGAATGGGTTGATTCTCGGATGCGGGGACTGTTCGATATATTTGTATCCCCAGTCGGCTACCTGATGGACCATACGGTTGATATCCATCTGTTTTGCAAGAACGTCGACGTCAAATGCTATTTTCATGAGTTTTCCTCCTTGATATTTTTATTTTCTTCTGAAATCTCAGGAACTAAAGTTATTTATGCATAATTCCTTAGCCTCGCAAAAATTATATATAGTCTACCCAGGAAGCACCGTTATCTGCGGAGCGGACACAGTTTTCGACCCATCTTACGCCCTCTGCGCCTGCGTGTACGTCCGGATACCAGAAGTCAACGGCTCTGCCGTTATCCGCGACGTCCATGGCCTGTGCGAAACGGCTGTACAGGTTGCTCCATGCCTCGAACAGTCCTTCCGGGTGGCCGCCGCCAATCCGGTCCTCTAAGGTAGAGGATTCATCCAGGTAACCCATGCCTCTTTCTAAGATACGGACGGGCTCTCCCTGTACTTCATAGGTCAGTTGATTCGGCCTCTCGTCCCACCATTCCAGGGCTGCCTTCTCACCGATTACGCGGATCTTCTGTCCATGCATGGAACCACAGTTGACACAGCTTGACCAGACATATCCAATAGCCCCGTTATCATATTCCATGATGGTCATCGCGTTATCCTCCAACGGTGCCCGGGATTCTACGAAGGACTGGCGGCTGCACATCAGGCGCTTGATCTTCATATCCGGCAGCATGACCTCGGACAGATACAAGGGATGGGTTCCCACATCGCCCAGGACATAGGACGGTCCTGCAACTTTCGGGTCTACCCGCCATTTGGTAGAGGCGGTATTCTTTTCCACGGCTACATTGTGGAAACCGTGAGCGAACTGCATATTTACGATGCGAATCTTTCCGAGCATGCCTTTCTCGATCAGTTTGCGTGCCTCCTGAATCATCTGGTGTCCGGCATATCCATAGGTGACACCTACGATCTTGTGCTGTTTTTCCGCCAGTTTTTCTAATTCCCCGGCTTCCCTGGATGTAAAGCACAGAGGCTTCTCGCATACTACATGAAGACCGGCAAGCAGAGCGGCTTTGGTGATCTCAAAATGGGTTCCGTTGGGTGTTGCGATGGAGACAGCCTGGATTCCGTCTTCTCTTTCGGCTTCTCTGGCAAACATGGTTTTGTAGTCAGGATAGCATCTGTCTTCTGCAACGTGCAGTTTTTTGCCGAATGCTTTGCCTCTCTCTGGATTAATGTCAAATGCTCCCGCCGTCAGCGCAAAATTGAAGTCGCGAAGGGCCGCTGAACGGTGGATATAACCGATCTGGCTTCCCTTTCCACCGCCGACCATGGCCCAGCGGATTGGATTTTCTATTTTCTTTTCTCCGTAATACATAGTTTTGTCCTCCTGCTGATAATTAGCTGTATTTCTTATCTCCGGCACATTGCCCCACAAAGAGCCCGAAGAGGGGATACCAAAGAAGATTGAGTTATATGTCATACCCGACACTTTGCAGGTACATAACGCTTTCCTTTACATCCCGAAGGCTGGTGTCGGAATTTCTTGGGTCTCTTTCCTGCTCAATAGTGATATATCCACTGTATCCGATCTGCTGCAGGGCTTCCTTGATTCCCGGATAGTCCAATGTTCCCTTGCCGATGGGGCACATGGCTCCCTTGCCGCATCCCTCAAAGAAGCGGATTCTCATACCGAGGACTTCCCGGTAGATTTTCTCATTCACGTCTTTAAAATGTACATAATCCAGACGGGAGGCGCATTTTATCAGCCATTTTGCCGGATCCATGCCGGAATAGTACAGATGTCCCGTATCCAGACATAATCCCGCCAGCTCATAAGGAATATCTCTTAAGACCGCTTCGATCTCGTCTGCAAATTCAATATAGCCTCCTGCGTGGGGATGGATTACCGGGCGTACTCCGTATTCGGCGGCCTTTTTGCAGATTCCCCTGATGTGGTCCATCATGGCTGCCCAGCGTTTTTCCGAAAGTCTCGGAGCCTGGTCAGAGTGTCCGGCGGCATAATCCCTCTCGTCGTGTCCCCAGTCCATGACGGTCATATATGGGGCAGGATAGTGCTGGCCTTCGCAGACCGGAAGCGGCGGCAGCTTCGTAATAAGAGAGCAGATATCATCCGTCTGCTTTAACAGGTTTTCATAATTATTCTCATCGACCAGATCGTCGAAGATGGTGCCTGCCACGACAGACAGCCCGTTTCTTTCAAGTTCTGCGGATACCTCCTCTACATTGATCGGAAGATAGCCGTAAGGTCCAAGCTCGATCGCGCGGTATCCGGCCTCCCCGGCTTCCTTAAGAACTCTCTGCCACGGCGGAAGGTAAGGGTTTTTCACGTCGTCTACGCCCCAACAGCATGGCGCTCCGCAAATATTCATACTCATGGTTTTCCCTCCTTGATAGTTTTGCAGCCGATTTCTGTATTAGTCAGATGATCTGCTGCGGTGATCTATGTATTTCTTTGATTCTATTATAGATTGTTTCAGAAAGTCTGCCTTCACTATACTGTATGGGAAATGTCTGTTTGATGCAAAAAAAAGGCTTTCTTCTTCATGTATGTTTCAAAATATCTTCATAATCCTGTACTGATTCCCGGAATGAAAGTTAAAACTGCCTGTATCAAAGATATGAGCAACTGCAGGTGAAAATATTCGTCGTCTTAAACGAATACAAAATCTCCAATTTCTGATATAATTAATAAAAGGAGGCATTTTTCAGACACTGCCCATTGACTGCAGGAGGTTTTACAGATGAATAAAGTATCATTGCGTTTCCCTCAGGTAATGTTGGAACGAGAGGGACTTGTATTGGAATTACTGATACAAGAGAGATATTTTGAATGTGGAGGTAAATTACATGAAAATACCCAAAATGGTATTGTTTGATTATGGTCAGACGCTTATTGCAGAACAGAAGTTTGACGGGGTAAAGGGAACAGAAGCTGTCTTACAATATGCTACAAGAAATAAGTATCATTTGTCGGCAGAGCAGGTGCATGCTAAAGCAAATGAAATTAATCGGGAATTCGGGAGATTTGATCCTGAGAAAAGGCACTTATTTCAGATAGAGATACCCAATACAATGTTTACTCCTTATCTTTATGAATCGCAGGGAATAGAGATTGCATTAAGCAACTCTGAAATTGATACAGTATTTTGGAATGCCGCTGCTCCGGGAGTGCCGACAGAGGGTATAAAAGATTTTTTAGGATATTTGAAAAACAAAGGTATCCGCACAGGAGTAATCAGTAATATTTGTTATGCTCCTTCTGTGGTTGCAGAACGTATTAACAGGCTGCTTCCGGAAAATACTTTTGAATTTATCATTACCTCAAGTAATTTTATGTTCCGCAAACCGAGCAAAAGGATATTCGATTTGGCTTTGGAAAAAGCTGAATTACAGCCGGATGAAGTTTGGTATATCGGGGATCAGTATGAATGCGATGTGAAAGGCTCCTTAAATGCTGATCTGCAGCCGGTATGGTATATAGGGGCGATTGATTTGCCGTATACAGCAGATAAAAACATTTTGACAGTAGCGGACTGGAACGAATTAAGGCAACGAATGGAGAGATATTGTTTTTAATCCTTCTTTCGCTTTGCTACAATCTATAAAATTCTGCGGCCCTGTGGAACGTTCATGACGTCCAATGAGGTGGATTTTTTCTGACAGATTTTAGTCAGGGAAATTTATTTACGTGTTATCATTTAACTTGGCATATACATATGTATCTTTCCAAATTGCTTTTTCAGTTTCATCTTTCCAGAAGTATATATTTATTCAATTATCCTTTATTAATTATGACTGATCCTTGAGCCCCTTCATTTCTTCCTTATAGAATTCTCTGTACCGCGCAGGCGACATCCCTACGACTTTGGAGAAGATGGTACTGAAATAATTCGTATTATCATATCCCACGATAATGGCGATCTGTGTAACGGAATAATTGGTTGAGATCAGCAGAGTCTGGGCGTGTCCGATTCTCCGGCGGATGATATATTGGATCGGGGTTCTGCCGGTTGCCTTCTTGAAAATGTGGGAGATATATGTCGCCGAGCATCCCAACGCTTCCCCGGCAGTATCAAGTGTGATATCTTCCATAAAATGCTCGTTCAGGTAATTGCGGATTCTCAATACCATGTATGCTTCATCAGATTCATTTGCACTGGTGAGAGGAAAGTCCTCTAGTTGACAGGTCAGTACAATAAGTGCAGAGCATAGAAGCTGTACCGTAAGCTCCCCTTCTTCGTTCGTTCCTTCGAGAGCATACATCTGTTCGCACATGGACAGAAGCATCGGGAACAGGCCGCCTGCCTGACGGACACTGGGTTCATCTGGAGAAATCAGGCAGTTAGGCGGCAGATTGCACCGGTTAAGATTGGTGATGCCGATACAGTAATCTCCGATTTCATTTTCTGTCTCAGAGACGACCTCGTGAAGATCGCCCTGGTTGTAATAGATCACACTGCCTTCAGAGAGCGGATACGATTTGCCGTTTACATAATAAGTTCCGGATCCCCGGTACACCAGGAGCAATTCACAGATGGAGTCATGCCTGTGCAGCGGGCGGTGGATGGCTTTCCTCGTGTGGTTCTGTTTGTTGATGTAGACCAGGGCAGGCAGTTTGCCGTGTTCAAATATGGTTTCAAGCCGGTGAGTGGTGTCTGGGTAGAACATGAGGTATTCCTTTCTGAATCAGAGATTAAGTTAATTGCCTAAAAAGGAGTATAAGCAGTGAACTTAATTCGAAAGAAGAGTTCACTGCTTTTTCTTGACATAGTACCAATTGAAATTTATTTTCCCGAAGTTGCGGGATGAACTGAAAAACTGAGACCAAGCTGCCTGAAAATTTTCAGAAGCGTACTGAGGTTTGGAGAGGATTTTCCGGATTCAATTCTTGCTACAGATGAATGCGGGAGTCCGCAAAGCTCAGCAAGAGCCCTTTGTGAAAGGTCAAGGTTGTGGCGCTGTTCAATCATGGCACCGACAATTTGGGAAAGAGCCTCAACCTCATCAACATCTTTTGCAATTTCAGGATTTGTTTCCCTCACGTGTTTTTTGTAATCGGACCAGGTTGCCATATAGATCACCCCCACAACTCCGAAGTGCCATCTGCGGTACTGTAGAATACTATCTTGAACATCCGACCACTCCTTTTCTCTTTTGCTTAGTACTATGATAGCAAAAATGCGTCCGGACGTCAAGCTAACTAGTGCAGTCCCACAATCCTTTTCGTCATCCCATAAGCCAGCCGGTATACGCTGTACATCACTCCGGCAATAAAGGTCATCAGCGCGATCTCCATCAACAGCATCTTCACTTCAAATGCCTGCAGCCCCATATCGTTAAAATAAGTCAGGAACAGGGAAAATACGCTCACCACCGCACATCCGGCAGCTACGGGATATACAAATATTGTCCGAAGCTGTACTTTAACCACATGATCCTCATAGGCATGATCGGCGCCGAGCCTTTTCAGATCCTCAAATAACTGCCGGTTATCCATAGCGATCGTTACACTTCTGATATAACTCATGATTCCCGCCGCAGTCAGCGATATCACTGCGATATACAGACTGAGAAGCACGAATACCGCCACCATCTCCATGGCGTCCGCCTGCATCAGTACCTTAGAAAAAGGCGCATATTTCCAGTCATTTGTGAGCTGGGGATTCTCCGGCGTCAGATCGATCTCTCCGGCATATCCGTACTCTTCGCCTGCCGCGGATGCAAGCTCTTCTTCGCGGGCATCGTATAACGCATAATGACTGGACAGAGCGGTTGCCCTTGCAATGTACGCCCTTTTCCACGCATTTGCGAAATCGTACATTGCCGGACAGATTTTATCGGTATCACAGGAACATTTCTTTGGCGGGGCATCCGCCGTATGCCTGGCATTGAATAATATATGCTTCTCCTTATACGTATCCGGCAGACTGTCCGCAAATCTTTGGTAATCAGCATCGGACAGAAGGAACGCAAAAGGCTCACTGGTAAGTGCCAGGTTATCGAATTCGACAGTTCCTTTAAACTGCGGATTTATGGTGTCGCCGGTAACCGGATGCCGGATTTCGTTCAGGCAGTCCGGACTTACCCATATCGACTCCTGATACTCTGATGCTGTCACCGTCAGATACGTCCCTTCCTTCACCGATACCGGTTTTCCGGAGATTCTCTGGAAGTCCGAAGCCGATAGAAAGGAAGCCAGTTTCTCATACTCCATATCAAAATACCGCTTCTGGTCCGTCATATTCCGTCCGGTATAGCGGATGATCAATTCCAGGGAATTCAATTCCTCATAGGAGATGAGCCGGACGCCGTGCTCTCCTGCAAGCTCTTCGATATCCCTTTGCCCGATCTGGGATTCTTTTACCGGGAAATGCAGAGAATAATCGTAAGGAGCAAAACTTCCGCCATCTGTAGCGCTGTAATAATACATCACTCCCCAGAAAGCCGCAAGCACCATCACAAATACAAGGAGGGCGATGACACACATGTTCCGGGTCGTCTGCCTTGCCGTGAAACGCATCAGATTTGTGGAAATGATATTGTTATAATACTTCTTTGGATTCTTCCCTTTTTTCGAATGCGCCACTTTACTTAATATGAGCAGATACAATCCGGCCACGCTGAGCAGATAAGTAAGATTCCAGATTCCGGGCATTCCCTGGTGAAAGAGACGGACAGTCAACTGTGGAACGCCCATGGCAAGAAAAAGCCCTGTGATCACAAGCATGGCTCCAAATCTCCCGTACCAGGGCTTGATTTCCCGCACCAACTCCGTTTTCCGGCAGGCATTTAAGATATTTATGATATCTGCCCGGCGGATAAAACGGATTCCCAGAATCAAGATACAGACGGCCAGTATCGCCGTAAAGAGAAGACCCGCCAGTATCCCTGCGATCCCGAAACGGTACTGCATCTGTGCCGTATTGATCACGATTACCCGAAATAATTTCCAGATCAGAAAAGATACAGGAATTGCCAGGAAGATACCTCCCAGGATATATTTCCCCGCCACGGCGGTAAGCTCCCTTGCTAACTGGCGCGCCAGTTCTTTCTTCTGTGCGCCCAGAGCCAGCATCACACCGAATTCTCTGCTTTTCTTCCGAAAAAACAGGCTGCTTCCATAGAGTGTGAAAATCAGGCAGCCTATCACAACCACGCCTAACATCAGCCACATTAGTTTTCTCGTATCCCCGCCCGGCGGCAGAAACGTCTGGATCGAAGGAGAGAAGAACATCATCGTAAAAGAAGAGACCAATAGCACAGACAGGAAGATACAGACACCTAAGAGGCGGTACTGTCCGCTGTTCTTATTGCGAAGCTTTGCGGCGATCTTACTCATTGTCATCAAGGTCACCTCCCAGCCTGCGGATGGTATCTAATAATTCATCCATAAATCTGCGCCTGTTGTCAGTTCTTTTTAATTCTCCGAAAACGGCGCCGTCTTTCAAGACGACTACCCTGTCGCAAAAGGATGCCGCAAAGCTGTCATGGGTCACCATGAATATGGTAGCGCCCATCTCTTTTTTTGCCTGTAAGAATGCGTCTATTACTGCCTTGCAGGACTTACTGTCCAGATTTCCTGTAGGCTCGTCTGCCAGGATTACATACGGTTTGTTCATCAGCGCCCGTGCAACGGCGGTTCGCTGCTTCTCTCCGCCGGAGATCTCCGCAGGATATTTCTCCATAATCTTTTCGATGCCGAAAAGCCGGCAGATATTCCGCGCCCTTTCCTCCATTTGTGCTGCCGGGCGGCGGGCGATGATCTGAGGCAGGCAGATATTTTCAAACACGCTGAGTCCGTCGAGAAGCATGAAATCCTGAAAGACAAACCCCATCTGGCGGTTGCGGACCTCTGCCAGCGCGCTTTCTTCCAGACCGGAAATATCCTGATCGGCCAGAAGAATTTCACCTTCTTCGTAGGGAATGAAGCAGGAGATGCAATTCAGAAGCGTTGTCTTTCCAGAGCCGGAAGGTCCCATGACGGCTACGAACTCTCCCTTTTTCACCTCAAGGGATACATCCCTTAATACCGGGCAGACCTGACTGCCTGATGTATAGCTTTTTGACAGATGATTGACCTTAAGCATAATAATACCTCCAAATGAATGTTTTTAGCAGATTTTCGTCTGGTTTCCATTATAGAGAATCTTATAGAGAGCTGCACTTCGGCGGATGTCAAGTTTGGCACAGATTCTGTCAAGTTTGGGCTTATATGCTGTATCGGCATTTACAAAGCCCGGATTTCTCTGTACAATCATTTTATAATTGCTGGCAGAATAGAGGGATACTATGATCAATATAGGAATCTGTGATGACGAGGCATCCATGCGCAAGAGCCTGCGCACTCCCCTGGAGCAGAAGCTTCAGCTTCTGGGTGAAGATTACCGGGTGATCGAATATGACTCTGGTGAAGCGCTCGTGCGGCGCCCGGAAACAGAATGTCTGGATCTTTTATTTCTGGATATCGAGATGAGGGGACTGAACGGAATGGATTCCGCCAGGCTGCTAAGACAGCGGGATACCCGTACGATTCTGATCTTTGTGACGGCGCACCCGGATTATGTATTTCAGGGATATGAAGTTCATGCATTTCATTATATATTAAAGCCTTATGACGAACATAAAATTCAGAAGGTTCTGGAGCAGGCGTTAAAAGAATTGGGGAAAAGCCAGGATCGATACTTTATATTGGAACAGAAATCAGGGATATTGAAGATCCCTGTTCAGAAAATCGTCGCATTTTCCAGTGACAGAAGAAAGATCATTCTGACTCAGGAAGATGGAGAGAAGCTGGAATTCTACGGGAAACTGGATAACATAGAGGCTGATCTGCCGGACTATTTTGTCCGTTGCCATAACCGGCATCTGATTAATTTGAACCATGTGACGGCTCTGAATAAAGACGGCTGCATCTGCCATACGTTCCGTTTTCCGGTAAGCCGTGCCTGCCGCCAGTCCCTGGAAATCGCTTTTGCCCGACTTTTACTGCGGTAGCTCTAATATAGGTATGCAAGGAGAAGGAAGATGGAACTCACAGATATTATCACATATGTCAGCAATTTGCTGTATTTTGTACAAGGATTCTTATTTTTTCGGATACTTTCTTATTTTGCGAAGAAGCGAGACGGGAAGATCTGGAATATTGTAGTCTATCTCTCGTGTGCTGCGCTTTCAAGTATGATTATTTTCCCAAATGATTTTACGAATGTGATCATAGATCTGATCTGGTTTATTGTTCTGATGCTGGCGGCATATAACGGGAGTGTCTGGCAGAGACTGGCGGCTGTCGCGGTCCTATATCCTCTGATCTTAAGTCAGAACTTTTTTGTTATGGATTTTTTTGGTGCATTTGGCAATTGGGCAGGATGGCCTCTGGCCCTGGACATCTTCTGCATAGTTGCCGATCCCGCCTCCCATCTGCTCATCTGGTATGGCATCTACAGGCTTTTTGAAAATAACCTTGATCAGACAAGAAAATTATTTAACGACAGAATCTGGATATTGCTGGATGCCGTCTGCCTGGCATCTCTGGTGAGCATAACGACCTGCATCCTTCTTGCCCCTGAAGAGACCTATAAGATGTGGCCCGCGGCGTTCGCCTGCTTTGCGACCAATCTGGGATGCATTGCCCTGGCAAGATATTTTATTGTCAGTATCCAACAAAATATGGAGCGTAAAAACCTGATGCTGCAAAAGAGCTATTATGAAAAGCTGGAACAGAATCAGGCAGAGATCCGCAGATTCCGCCATGATATGAACAATCACCTGAGTACGGTCCGCTCGCTGTTCTATTCCGGGAACCTGAAAGATGCCGGGAATTATCTGGAGGAACTTAAGACACAGATGGCCGTACATACCCGCGTCTTCTGCAGGAACAGCATCATCAACGCCGTCCTCAATGCAAAATATAATCAGGCTCAGGAACAGGGTATCGATAGTTTCTTCCATATTGACTTAGATAATCTGACCGGGATAGATTCCGTCAGTCTCTGCAGTCTCTTTTCAAATACATTGGATAATGCGATAGAAGCATCTCTAAAGATTCCGGATCCTGCAAAGCGCTATCTGTCCGTCAAGGCGCGGGTCACCGAGAATGGTTATTTCACCTGTGAGATCACAAATGCGAAAAAGAACCGGATCATCCTGGATGAAAAAGGGCAGATAAAATCCGATAAGGATGATGCAACGGCCCATGGCTTCGGCCTGTCAAATGTGCGGGAAATAGTGGAAAAATATGACGGCGCGATGGATATATCCTATACGGAGGATACGTTTACGGTGACTGTTTTGATAGAGAATGCGTAGAGCACATTGTTGAAGCTTTAGAAAATATGAAAAGGACACCTTTTGTTTTGGTGTCCTTTTAACTTAACTGTAAATTGCCGAACCTAAAATCAAAACGAATATCCAAATTCCCAACACACAAGATAGAATGATTCCGATATTCCTACAACAATGGAAGTATTATAATCGTTTGGATTTCTCAGTGGCAGCGCTGATACATTCCATTACGGCAGCTCTCATGCCGCCTTTTTCCAGCGCTTCACACCCTTCGATCGTCGTTCCGCCCGGCGAGGTTACCATATCCTTTAGTTGCCCGGGATGAATTCCCTGTTCTAAGATCATCTTGGCGCTTCCAAGGCAGGTCTGTGCGGCGAGACGATAGGCAGTTGCCCGGGAAAGGCCCTGCTTTACACCGCCGTCTGCCATCGCCTCGATAAACATGGCGACATAAGCCGGACCGCCGCCGTTCAGGGCGCAGGCGGCATCGATCAGGTGCTCAGGCACCATCTCGATAATACCGATGGATTCATAGATAGACTTCGCTGCTGCCAGTTCATCTTCTGTAAAATCATTGTCTGAACATATTGCAAAGGCTCCCTCGAACACCATGGCCGGGGTGTTGGGTAAAAGCCGGAGGATTCTTGGGGTTCCGTCGATCATGTTGTGGAGCCGCTCTACGGTAACTCCGGCGACGATGGACATCATGGCTTTCCCATCCAGCGCCCGCCTGCATTGTGAGAGCGCTTCCGCGGCGTTCTGCGGTTTTACGGCAAGCAGGATGATGTCGCTGGCTGCACATACATCCTCGTCATCTTTGGCAAGATGAACGCCCCAGTTTCCGGCTTTCTCCATCATGGCAGGGTTGATATCGTATACATAGACGTTCTCCTTTGGAAGAACGCCGCTTTCTAATGCTCCATAAAGAATGGCTCCGCCCATATTGCCGCAGCCGATAATTCCGATTTTCTGTGTGATCATAATCATTTGCTCCTTTTTGTCCATTTTTTTGAGTGATACTATATTTGCACTAGGGATAAAGGTCCTCCAGAACATCCAGATATTCCTGCCCAAAGGTATTTGTGAAATCCTTAAGTGCCAGTTCTACGGCTTTTTCTCCGTCTGCCCCTAATCTGTCAATCAAGGTTTTACTGATGGTATGCTTGAGGTGTGCCGTATGGAAATTAAAATCTTTCATACAGGAGGTACCAAGTTCCTTTTTCTTGTCAATAAGCATTGCGGCCTCTTCTTTGGTCAGCGGATGTCCCCAGTCGAATTCACAGCGGTCCCCGCCCCAGCTCATGGCGGTGGCAGTCGGTGTACAGACAAAGTCTGAACGGAAGCCCTGGTAAACTGCATTGTCAACATTGACACAATATAGTTTACCATATTCTGTCAGACCGTGTTTTTTCCAGGCATCACACCAGGCGCACCGGGATATGTAGGTCTTAAGTGTAGGCTCTGTCTGGAGCTGTCCGAATTCCATCTGCCCGTCATAATCAGGTTTCCACTCCCCGTAAGCCTGGTTTGTCATGGTATTCAGTTCATCACCCCGTGCAAGTGCGTTTGCCGCCATGCGTCTGCCGCGTTCATTTCCATAAACAGTCATGCCTGAGAGAATCGCTTCTTTACCGGCATCCTGGCACAGTTCAATTGCATGCTTTGCAAGAAATGCAAATAGAACTGCATGGTGTTCGATCTTACAGCAAACTGATTCGTTCTTCATGATTAAAGTCTCCCTTCTGACATTTTCATCATAGTGTTGTTAAAAATTATACTACAATTTTGACAGCTTGGGGATAAAATTTTTCTCACAGATATAAAGAGACATCCAGTTGAAAATAAAAAGGGGAAATGGGATATTTTAATGTCACTGATTTCCAGACATAAACTTGTATGTGCTATGGTAGAATGGTCCAGACTACCGATGGTTAAATTGAAGAAGGGAATGACTTGCTAATTTTTTATACTAATGTTAGTATAAAATTATAAGAAAATATTATCTGGATGATAAGAGGTGATGGCGGATGGCAGAGATTCTTGAAGCGGTGAACATTCAGTGGCATCCGGGTTTTTATGGTGCGGCAGAATTGGAATTTTTATCGAACAAAGGTGATCTTGAATTTCAGAGGGAATTTAATCTGAGCAAAGAACCCATCCGGATGGATCTGCTAATCATCAAGAAGCTTGCAGATGTTCGGATAGAGAATGAACTTGGACATATTTTCAAAAAATATAATGTCGTGGAATACAAAAGTCCGGACGATGCTCTTTCCATAGATGATTATTATAAAATAGTAGGCTATGCCTGTCTGTATAAAGGATTAGGAGAAACCGTAGACCAGATTCCGGCGGACGAGCTGACCATCTCTATTTTCCGGGAAAGCTATCCAAGAGAAATGTTTGAAGCGATGAAAAATCTGGGACTGGAGATTAAGGAATATGTTATCCGGGAATATATTATATTAGTGGAAAGCAGGTATTGTTTGATACTCAGATTGTGGTAACAAAACAGCTTGACAAAGAAATGCATCGGACATTGCGTGTTCTTTCAAAACATGTGAGGGAAGAAGATGTCCGGGCATTTGTCGAAAGAGCTGCGCAGATGTCTGAACCAGGTGATATAAATAATGTAGATGCGGTTTTACAAGTCAGTGTTTCTGCGAATAAGGAGATTTATGAGGCAATAAGGAGGTGCGATAAAGTTATGTGTGAGGCATTGAGAGAACTTATGAAGGAAGATTTTGAAAAGCAAGAACGGGAAACAAGGCAGGAGACAAAGCAGGAAACATTGCTGGAGGCAATTCGTAATCTGATGGAGACAATGAAATGTAGTGCGGATCAGGCGATGGCGGCACTGAAAATTCCAGATGCTGACAAAGGAAAGTATATTGCGAAATTGTAATGTGAGTATAATCTAAAGTTGGCAGTAGTTAGGAATTTTTAGAGATATAAAGGATAAGACGATATTACAAGCCAAATTGTCTTATCCTTTCAGTTTATCAAAATTCTTTTCCGGTATTCTGGCACAGTTCAATTGCATGCACAATCCAATATTCCCTTACACCAGCAAAGCGGTACAAGAATAATTTTGTATAATAATCCATCAAGCGGCTGCTTGGAGAAAATGCTTATGCAACAATGCGCCCGTCTTCCATCTGCACGATGCGGTCTGCCATCCGGGCAATCTCCGGATTATGGGTGATCATGACGATCGTCTGATGAAATTCCCGGCTTGTCATTTTCAGCAGGCCGATCACATCGTCACTGGTCTTGGAATCCAGATTCCCTGTCGGCTCATCCGCCAGGATAATAGACGGCTTGGAAGCCAATGCGCGGGCGATGGCCACCCGCTGCTGCTGACCGCCGGAGAGGCTGTTCGGCAGGCTGTCAAGCTTTGTCTCCAGTCCCAGCAGGGTCACGACTTTCATGATGAATGATTTGTCAGGTTTCTGACTGTCCAGAGAGATGGGGAATACAATATTCTCCCATACAGTGAGGACCGGCACCAGGTTATAATTCTGGAAGATAAATCCGATCTGCTTGCGGCGGAAGATGGTTGCCTGCTCATTGTCAAGGGCTGCAAGTTCGGTGCTGTCGATTCGGATGCTGCCCTCTGTGGGAGTGTCCAGACCGCCCAGCATATTGAGGAGGGTGGATTTTCCGCTGCCGGAAGTGCCGCTGATGGCGGTGAATTTTCCCCGCTCAATCTCCAGGTTAACGCCGTCCAGTGCCTTTACCATCGTGTCACCTTTGCCATAATATTTTTTTAGATCAGTTGCTTTTAAAATGTTTTCCATAGAAATGAGTCCTCCTTTTAAGCGTTAAGAAACTGCCATACAATTTCTTAGGGATTGATTTTTCAAATATCACTCTGCCACGCGCAGCTGCTCGACGATGCTGCCTTTATTGAAGTATCTAAGGGCCAGAATCGGAACGATTGCAGATACAGCCATAAGGATCAGACTGGCAGCGAATGCGGGCATCAGTGTGAAGCGGAAGGTAAAATGCCACATAGAGCCAAGGAGATTCTTGATAACCGTGAGATCTAGAAGCGCTGCCATTACGATTCCGAACAGGCAGGCCCCGATCGCGTAATAGATGCTTTCGTAAATCATCATTTTCGTAAGCTGGCGCGTCGTCATTCCGATGCTTCGCATGGTTGCGAATTCATGGCGCCGTGTCAGGATGGTAGTGATCATCGTATTGATCAAGTTCAATATGCCTGCAATGCCAAAGATCACGCCGATTAGACCGCCGACGAAATTGATCATGGTACGTTCCCCTTCGGCACTTTCTCTGGCGGACTGGGCGGAGAGATAATTGATATCGGTATCTGCAGTATGGACATAGTGATCCAGGAATGCGGTCATATGTTCCTGCCGGTTTTTTGCCACATTAAAAGAATATTTATAGATGGAAGGTTTATCGTACAATTTCTTGTAAATGTTGGCCGGCAGATATAAGAACAGTCCATCGCCGCCAACTTCCATAGGTCCGTTACAGGTAAATCCAATCTCCTGATCGTCACCGTTGATGGCAGCCTTTGCAAGCACGGGCAGTTCCATCGTGGGTTGTCCCTTTTTGTATACGGTGATGGTTTTGCCGACATCAATGAAATCAAAAGCTTTATCGATCGACATATCGGCACGGTCGGCATTTACGCCCACAATGACGCCTTTGCCGCCTGCCATTTCTTCATAAAGGGCATGGGCGTTGGTCTCACCTTCCCGCAGATCCAGTCTGGCAACGGCTGATTCTTCCATGCCGTACACATTACAGAGCGGATGTCCGTCATCACCGACGCCAAAGTTTGCATAGTTTTCGTCATAGCGAATGGTAAGCCCGCTGACCTCGTTGACGGCTTCCTCGTCCAGAAATGTATGACCCCAGTCATAGGTTACATCGGTATCATTTGCCGTATTCTTATAGATGGGGGATGCGTCTGTTATCCCGGGCTGTGCACTGATATCTGCGATAACCTGATCGCTTAATGCGTCTTCCCGAAACATAAATCCCTTCAAACCATTCATGGCGGCGGCGCTGGTAACTGCAAAATCTGTCCGGATCATATAGGCGACCTGTTTTTCGATGTCCAGACTGCCGGCTGCGGTTCCCACGCTGTTAAGCAATATCACGCACAGCGTCAGAGAGATAATGATAAAGGCGCTGCGGCGTTTGTTTCTTCCAAGATTGGAGAGGGCGAGCCGCGGGATATTCGCACCAGGTGCGCTCTTCCTGCCGGTACGTTTTCCTGTGCTGCTCTCAACATAACGGAACGCCTCGATGGGAGGAATGTTCGCTGCCACCCTGGCAGGCTTGCGGGTGCTTAAGAACACTGTCAGAGACGTTAACAGCGCCGCGCCAAGGAATATGACCGGCGAAGGAGAGACATCTGCCGCAATATTTTCGTATTCTGTAGAAAGAGTGTTCATGATCAGCGGCAGGGCAGCCTTCCCGATAAAAAAACCGATCAGCAGGCCGGCAGGAATTCCGACACAGGACAGCCATAATGCCTGCCGGTTGATCAGTTTTTTCACCTGACGGCGGCTCATGCCGATGGTGCGGTAAAGTCCAAAACGGCGAATCTCCTGCATGACTGCGATGTCAAATATATTATAGATCAGCAGATAACAGCAGAAGATAAACAGTGCCGCGATAACTGCCGCCATAGCAAGTATTTCAGGTCCGATCGGCTGATGGGACATGGTATTCACCGTTGCAGGAAGATAATTTGCCGCAGTCATGTCGTTTGGGTTACCGCCCATACGGACGGACAGCTCATCCATCTTTTCCTGCAGCCTGACCGTACCGGAAGCGGTAAAATCAGACATATAGGTTCCTGCCGTATCACGGTCCTGATCATAAGTGTAGAGAAAGATATCCGGATTGGCATCACAAAAGGCGGTTCCCGCCCACAGTATACTTGTCTGGTCGTTCGTGGCTTCGTACCAGCCGGATACTGTCATTGGCAGGCGGTATTCCCTGCCGTGGGCGGTGAATTCGACCGTTACTTTTGTGCCGGTCTCTGGTTCCACGCCCAGATCGCGCAGCGCTAAGTCGGAGGCAACGATCTCGTCTGCGGCAGCCGGTTCCCTGCCGTGGGCCGGGCTGCAGAAGGTTAATTCTGCCTGTACCTCATCCAGAACGTCGAGTTCGATGTTGTGACGTTTGGTGTTTGACAGAAATCCTACCGGCATCCGCAGGCCCGCGGATGCAACAAAGTCTGCTTCTTTAAGCATATGAAACTGCTCTTTGGTCATATTGCGGAAATCGCCGTCTGATTTGCTGCCTTTCTGTAACTGCATGGTAAGGATCATAGACTGCCGGGTCCCGATACCGATAGTCGTGACGGATGTAAACAGAACCGCGGTAAGAGCGATGGCAAGCGCAGCGGTCAGATTGCGCATTCTGTTTGCGGCGAAGCTGCGGCTGGTGAGGGTTTTTATCATTTCTTCCATGGGTATTACCTCCTGAGAGTACATTTGATAATAAGATCATAACACTCTAATGTTACAGTCAGGGTACAGGAAAGGTACATTTTTGTAACGAAAGAACGGTTAAAGAATGCAAGGAGAATTTTAAGCTTTCACAATGTGTCCGTCCTGCAGGCGTATTACGCGGTCTGCAAGCTGGGCAAGTTCCAGATTATGTGTGATCATGACCAGGGTCTGATGGAAAGCTTCAGATGTCATCTTCAAAAGACCGGCCACATTCTGACTGGTTTTGGTGTCGAAGCTTCCGGTCGGCTCGTCGGCTAAGATAATGGAAGGTCTGGTGATCAGGGCCCTTGCAATGGCAGCGCATTGCTGGCCGCCTCCGGAGAGCATGTAGGGGAATCTGTCTAAATGGTCCTGCAGCCCCAGTGCCTCTACGATCTGTGAAAAAAATATCTGATCCGGGCGGGAATCATCCAGCGCAAGCGGAAAAAGAATATTTTCCCGAATAGTCAGTTCGGGAACAAGATTATAGTCCTGGAAGACAAACCCTACCTTTCTACGGCGGTAAACGGTCAGCTGTTCTTCGGTCAGCTCGGCCAGGTTGAGTCCGTCAACGATGATGGTCCCTTCGGTTGGCTCATAGAGTCCGCCGATCAGATTCAGAAGCGTCGTCTTGCCGGAACCGGAAGTGCCGACAATAGCGGTAAACCGGCTCTTTTCTATGGAAAGGCTGATACCGTCTATCGCCTTGACCCGGCAGGGACCCTTGCCAAAATATTTTTTCAGGTTATGTATTGTCACAATATCCATTTGATTAGTCTCGCCTCGCTTTTAATTTAGGAACCGTATTTTCTACAGTTTCTTAACATGAACACGGAGAAGGTCGTGCCTGTCCCCGGTTTGGATGTTACGGTGATATATCCCTTCTGCAGGGTAAGAATTCCCCGTGCCAGATACAGGCCCAATCCGACTCCTTCTTCGGCGGATACTTCCTGTGCCCGGTAGAATCGCTTGAAAATGTCATTATAATGTTCGGAGGCAATTCCGATTCCTGTATCAGTGATGTCAATCCGGGTATAAAACTGCCAGGGACGGACGGATACACGGATCGTACCGCCCTCCGGCGTATATTTTACAGCGTTGTCGAGAATATTTTCCAATGCCTCAGCGGTCCATTTGGTATCGTGCGTTACTATTGTCCGGCTGTCGCATTCTACATCGATCTGGATACTTTTTCGGTCTGCTTTTGCCCAGATACTGTTGATTGCACGGGCAATGGTGTTGTACAGGATACCCGGTTCCATATGCAGAGCAAATGTCCCGGTTTCCAGGCGGGACATCTTGATAAGAGACTGCATCAGAAAATCCAGTTTGTTGATCTGCGAAGCCATAGTTTTGAGAAATTCGGCATGTTTTTCTTCGGGTAACTGATGCTGCCGTAAGATATTTGTGAACATTTGGATGTTTGTAATCGGTGTTTTTACCTGATGGGAGATGTCGCTGACCAGTTCCTGTATCGTCTGCTTGTCCTGTTCGCTCTGCCGCTTTCCTTCCTGCATACGGTCATAGTATTGCAGGAGTTTCCCCTGTACCTTGGAGAGCTGTGAATCTTCATAGGGGTGATAATTCTCCGGTTCGCGTCCATCCATGAGGGCGTCTATCGTCTCACAGATATTATTTGCAAGGTCGGACAGCTGCCGTCTCTGCCGGCGGCGCCACAGGATCACCAGCAGGAGAGATGCAATGCCGCAGATCAGGACGAGTATCTGAATGACGGCAGGGGGAATACTGTCCCACAGCAGGCACAGAAGGATGAGCAGAGACGAGATCGCTGACAGCGGTATGTAAAGTGGTATAAGTTTTCGGTGAATCATTTTCATAGTTTTGTCCCCGTCCAGATATAACCCATCCCTCTGACTGTGCGTATGTAGGAATGTCGGGCATCTTCAATCTTGGACCGCAGCCGGTTCATGGTTACGGTGAGTGTATGGTCGTCAATAAAATTACTGTCGCAGTCCCACAGCTTTTCCAGAAGGACCTGACGGGTTATGACATTACCGGCATTAGCGGTTAAGAGCCGTAAGAGCTTGTACTCATTGGGAGTGATCGCAAGCTTCTCGCCGTCCCGGACAGCAGTCAGTGTATCAAAATCCAGGCACAGAAACCCGTCGTTATAATTATCGGGCGAAGATTTTGCGGCAGAGGCCTGTCTGCGAAGCGCAACTTCTATGCGGCGTTTTAAGATCTGGATATTAAACGGCTTGGTAATGTAATCGTCTGCGCCAAGGTCAAAACCATCTAGAATATCCTGCTCCAGATCGTTGGCGGTCAGGAAGATGACCGGCAGGTCCGGCAGATCTTTTTTCACTTCCCGGCAGAGTTCGAAGCCGCTTCCGTCCGGGAGGTTTACATCCAGGAGTATCAGATCGAAGGAATCGCCTGACAGGAGCTGCCGCGCTTTCTGACAGCTATAGGAAGCCACCGTGAGATATCCGCTTGCATCTAGTTCGAAGCATAGCCCGCTGCTTAAGGCTAAGTCGTCTTCAATAACCAGGATCTTTGTCATGTATATTCACCTCTGCTGCTAATACTGATATGCGGGTATTATAACATGTCTGCCGTTCCCAGTCAAAGAACGGAATTGGGGTTTGGCAGTGTTTCATACTGATATTTTTTGGCGGAGATTCCGGTTTCTTTCTTAAATACTCTGCAAAAGTAATTATAATCGGAGTTTTTTGCATAAATTTGCCTATAATAAAAGTTCTGGATTATTTAAGATGAAGACAGGGGACAATAACGGGTCAAAACCGGGAAAGTATGGTAAAATTATAAAAGAGAGTTGCTAAGAATTTGTTTATGAACATTTTATAATGCAACGGCGGCTGCCAATATAGAAGATATATTAGGTGATACGGAATGCATAAATGAGAAGGAGGAAGAATATGCGGTACAGAACATTGAAGGGTACAGATCTGCAGTTAAGCAGTATTTGCCTGGGATCGGCCCCTTTTGGGGAGAAGCTTGGCAAGGAGGAGGCTTTTGAGATTCTGGATCAATATGTGCGCCAGGGAGGGAATTTTATTGATACGGCCAATATCTATTGTCGGTGGATCCCCGGGCTTGAAAACTGCAGTGAGAGGACCTTGGGAGAGTGGTTAAGGCTAAGAGGGGCATATAAGGATGTAGTAATTGCCACAAAAGGTGGACATTATCTGTTTGATACGCCTGGCAGGATTCCGCGGGTGAATGAGACAGAGATCAGAAAGGATCTGGAGGAAAGCCTTTTGACTTTGGGGCTTGATGTCATTGATTTTTACTGGCTTCACAGGGATGATGAGACGAAACCTGTGGAAGAGATCATGGATATTCTGGAGAAGCTGAGAAGGGACGGGAAGATCCGTTACTATGGACTCTCCAATTACCGGACAGAGCGGGTGGAACAGGCGAGGGCTTATCTGCAGGCGAAAGGCCTTAATGGTCCTTATGCAGTATCAAATCAGTGGAGTATGGCGTCGATCAATCCGGGGAAAAATATGAACCCCGATCCGACATTGGTAGAATTTACCGAAGAAGAATATCGGTGGCACTGCAGGACACAGATTCCGTCCATACCGTTTTCTTCTACGGCTATGGGATTTTTTGAAAAGTTAAAGAAATCACGTGTAGAAGTGAAAGACGGTCAGATCGTTTCCGAAGGGAATATGAAGGAGATCAGTCAATCTCTTTTGGATGCATATCTGAACGAGGATAATCTGAGAAAATATGAGATTCTGGCAGGACTGCAAAAAGAGACGGGATACAGCCTGCAGACGTTATCGATCGCATATCTGATCAGCCGGCCGTTCCAGGTATTCCCGGTAACGGGAGTGAGGAACGCGGATCAGCTTAAAGATGCCGTAAAAGCGGGCGAAATTTGCATAGACGCAGGACGATTTGATTTGGATGATTAAAGGAGTGAGAATAACTGAGATGAGACTACAGATTGAAGAAAATGGCTTATATCTGGTATTTGAGATTGAAGAAAATCATCCGGTTCTGCTTCTGCATATGGGAGCAGAACCGATGAAGCAGGAGCCAGAGGATGACAAGAAATTCTTGTACACCATGCTGGAAATCCAGACTACAGGTGAGAGCCGCCTGGAACATTTCGGGTTGGGTTACAGTGGGACTCTGCCCGGCAATCGAATGAATTATGTGAGCCATTCGGATAAGGTAAATGAAAAAGGCAGGGTGCTGGAGATCTGTACAAAGGATGAGGTCACTGGTTTATTAAGCCGGATGTGTTACCAGTTCTACACGGGAATTCCTGTGGTCCGCTGCCGTCAGATTTTGAAGAATGAAGGGGATGAAGAGATCGGCCTTGAGGCGGTATCTTCTTATGTGCAGGCGGGAATGGGCTCTGAGGAGCAGGAGGATATGAGTCTTCTGATCCCTCATAATTCCTGGCAGGAAGAGCTGCAGTGGAAGGAGACGCCGGTCAATCAGCTTGGGCATCATATCATGTCTGACAGCGGAATATCATCAAAGCGGATACAGATTCGCAATATTGGTTCCTGGTCGTCTGGGGAGTACCTGCCCATGGCGTGCCTGAGATATTCCGATAGAAACACGATGCAGTTCTGGCAGATCGAGCATAACGGTGCGTGGAACTGGGAGCTGCAGTGAAGAATGCAAGGTAAGCTGGAATTTGGAGGAAGGAGAGTTGGAAATAAGATTGCCGCAGGAGGGGGTGGCCAGGGTTCTGGAGTTTTAAGAGCGGTGCATAAATAACTTGTGCACGGTTCCTTAATAGGAGTGGTGGATATGAATTCTTATTAAGATCCTGGATTTCCCGGTAGTATCCCAGTTAGAAAACAGGGAAGAATTTGAGAGCATATTCGGCCGTTTTTATAACGGAAGAAGAAATATGAACAAGATATCGGAGGTCCTTATGAACAGAGCCTGCGGTCTGGAATTGATGGCCTGTTTAATGGATGAACTCATCTCAGAAAAAAGGCTGTTGCCTAATATGGATGTACCCAGGGTTTTGAGAGCAAAGGAGATGCACTTCCCCGGTGGAGTTTTGACAGAATCTGCAGGGAGAGCTGGACGCTGATGGCATCGGGGAAGATCAACTGTGAGAATATCGTATTTCCGGTGGTAGACTTTGAAGAATGTGACCGTGCATATATTCATTATATTATGGAGCACCCGGAAGAGAGTATTAAGATGGGGGTTAGATTCTAATTTACGAAGGAATAGTGTAGAAAATAGGGGTGTCACAGATTTGGTGCTAATATGTGACACCTCGTTTTTAATAATCTAGCCTGATTTTCAATCATCTGCCGCAGCACTTCTTGTATTTCTTCCCGCTGCCACAGGGGCAAGGATCATTTCTGCCAACCTTCGGTACTACTCTTCGGTAAGATTCCGTTCCGTCATACACATACACAGGTTCTTTTTTGTTTTCACAGGCCTTTTTATAGGCGCGATGCATTGATTCACGAAATTCCTGTCGAGAAGTTCTTTTTGTATATGTATAAAGCTTGTCTTCTATTTTTTCTGCCGTAGCTATTGGATTGTTTTTGACATTTTCAAAGAAGTCTTTGGTTTTGGCATAGGTATGTGGGTAAACTGTCTCTACATAATGAACTTCTTCCATGTGTTCCGGAACGTATTGGCACATGTACCATTCGTAGGTTAAAGCCAGGATTTCGGCGCTGGAGTGCTCTTCTTTTGAGATTAGATTATCTGCAGAATATCTTCTCTCAAAATCGGCAACCAGGTATGCTTCCATCATTTGGGTAATCTGGCGGTCGTCATGGTATGCGTAGGATTCCCACGTTGTAAAAGCAGCCTCCAAAGCTGTCAAAGCTCTTTCAGTAGATAAAAGCCCTTTCTCCTGAATATGGGTTATGAATTCCAGGAACAGGGGCCGATACCATTTGTTGCTCATCAAGCCGCTGAAATAAGTTATGTTTCCAGCCAGACATTCCTGCATTTCATCGGTCATCTCTGCTTGTTCAAGAAATTCGTAATATAGTTTTATATCCTCCGGATATTTTCCGTTTCCTAAAGTAATGTCAAGGTATATGAGATTCTGGAATGCTTCGTCTAACATAAGTGCTGAGGGAATGTATTTCGTTTCTTCATAATATTCAATCTCTTTTCGAAAAACATCACAGCTCTGCTTTAGCTTCCCAAGCTGCATAAGGCTGTCGCCGTAGCTTGTATAATAAAATGGACGATATAACTTTAGAGGATACAGGCTTCCCAGTTCCGCTGCCGCTTCCGCATATCTTCCCAGGGCATGATCTGTAATCCCCAGGTAAATCAGATATTCTTCTTCTCCCGGATAATCAGTTACCAGATCGGAAAAGACTTGCCGGGCAACCGGCATATGATCCTGCATAAAATAGCAGGTTCCCAGAAGCATCATGATTCCGGGATCGGCTTTTTGGTCCAGAAGATCGCAACATAATTCTGCGGCTCTTTTAAAATTCTCTTTTTCAGCTTCTTGAAATGCTTTAATTACGACTGGCTGCAGATTAGCAGGATATTGATTAACAATTTCTTTGATTTCGTCGTAGGAAATCGAGTCGTTTGTTTTTATGCTTAATAGCGTGTTCATATTTTACGGTCCTTTCTCGGGAGTATTAGTACAGCATTATATTTTCTCAATCATACAAGAATGTTTCCGCTTAGTATCTTTTGCATCCTTATCATACGTGATGCCCACCAGCAAAATATCTCCGCCATATCCTGACAATGCCGCCGGATATCTTCGTTCTCTGATCTGGGTGATAGCTCCCTGAACCGGCAGATTCCATTTTAATTCAATTACCAGTGCCGGCATAGGTGAGGACTTCCTGGGAAGATATACGAGGTCTGCATACCCGTCACCCGAAGACAATTTGGTCGCTTTCACGGACACGGCGGATTGTCTCGTCGTGCTTGACTTTGCGGACAGATTTTGCGAATTCCAACCGAATTTCTTCATTTGGAATATGAGCAGTCTGTGTTTCTTTCTCGTAGGTGAGATACCCCAGATGAATCAACAAGGTCAGTACATCATTGCGCTCCTGGAAGGAAACCAGGTCGTTTGCGAATCCGTCCAATAGGAAGCAAATTCACGGTTGCGCAAGGCTTCTATGACAGAATTCGGATTGTAAATAGATGTTTTGCCCAACATGTAACCGTCATACCACTGCTTTATCATGCAGAAATCACAACCCTGCTCTGCACAAAGTTCTTTTACCTCGTCTTCTGTAAACCCTGCAAAATTTGCAAATTTTCTTGGATTTACAATTGTATATTCTTTGAAATCTGATATCGCTGATTGAGAACCGTCTTTTGTGACAGGAAGAATCCCGGTTATATAGGCGGCCGCGAAAATCTTGTCGGTTGCGCCGCTGTTCTTGAAAAGAGTCCGCAGAAAATCCAGATAATCACGCTTTATTTGCCAGCCATCTGCTTTTCCTGGCCGGCTGACGCCGTTGTATCAATTGTTCTGTTTATCAAATCTATCATGACGCTCTTATCCACATAAAGGCTGTTTCGTATCGCTGTAAAACCGCTGTTTCCCGGATTTAGATAATTTCCCAAAGCGTTCGCCTCCTGATGGTTTAAATGATACTCAATCACATTCGTCGGAGTCAACTACAGTGACGAGATATTATTGATCAAAAATGTGAGTATAATGCCGGTCTGTCATTATAACCTCATAAATTCAGGTACATTGTTTAATATTCTTTTGAGCGTACTGCAGTCTTTCTTAAATCCATTCGTATACCATTCGATCCATGCGCCAAAAGAGCTATAACAAAAAGAGAGAAACTGCTCTTTTTCAGATTCTGTCATATTCGCATCATCGACAAGATCTCACCAGATTCTCTTGTTCATCCGATATATGTACGCTAGAAGTGTATTTACAAGGGCAGCAATATCATATTTGAATAATAGAATCGCTGTCTGTCGATCCCGCAATTTCTGCAAATATCACTTACCCGGATATCCTCAAAACTGGTATGGCGAAATAAGTCATTATAAGATTCAAAAATCAATTCTCGTGTTGTTTTCCTGGATATACTCATGGCTGTTCCTCGTGGATTAAGTCATCATAGTATAGTACTGAATCTCAATACATATCCTGATTATGACAGAATCACAGGCTGAATTCAAGCTATAAAAATGAATTTGGTATTTTTTCAGATGCTGTCGGCCGTATTCACGATGAATACAAAAAGCATAATATGTTATTTTTTGTTACAAAAACCTGTTTTTGGGTGAGTGTGGGCGGGGATATTTGCTGATAAGCTGTCTATAGACACAGATGTACGGTGAAAAGACTGTAAACAGTAAGGAGGAGAACAAGCATGGATAAAAGCGAAGAAGAAGCTGCCGGTTTTGTTTGAATGTGTCAGCGGAGGAATGGTGTACTGCGAACCAAATGCATGTGGTATTGACAATCTTGCCCAGAAATATAATTGCATCGTTGTGGCATGCAAATACCGGACATCTCTGGAAGCGCCTTATCTGGCTGCTATTAATGACCTGCATGCAACATATCAATGGATTGTGGAACAGGGACAGGAGTTTGGGGCAGATACGGATAACATCGTCCTCCACGGAATCAGCTCCGGTGGGCATCTGGCGACAGCGCTTCCCTTCCGGCTGAAAAGATATGGTTTCAGTACCAAGGGCGTGGTAGTGGACAGACCGATTACAGATGAGAGACAGATCTACCCTTCCAGCCAGTCAGGCGGACATCTTGCTACGGCGCTGGCATTCAGACTAAAAAGATATGGATATTCACCTAAGAGGATTGTTGCGATGGTTCCTCAGACAGATGACAGGGAGAAAGATACAAAGGCGGGCTACATATATGGTGGTTGGGATGCCAAGGTACAGCATAATGCATTGGCGCAGTGGCTCGGCAATAATTTTGCAAACAGTCGCCTGGGCCCGGAAGCATTGGCGAACCATGCGACGGTTAAACAGTGTATCGGGTATCCGCCTTTATTCCTGCATACGCTGGAATGGGATCCGGACCGTGAGCATTGCAGGGAATTCTATGGGAAGGTACTGGAAGCGCAGTCTTATGCGGAATTTCACTGTTGGGGCGGCGCCCATCATGGATCTGCGATCTGGAACGGGGTTATACTGGCTGGTGAGCTAAATGATTACAGTGCGCGGGTGAAGGCGGTAGTTGATGGAAATATTGAGGATTTAAGTATGACCTCAGAAGACCCTGGATAAAAGGCTAGACAGAATTTCCACAATGATGATTATTTATGAGTATTCTTGCAGGCCTGATGAGATTACTGGAAGTCTTTTGCAGGGGAATTGCCAATTGCAGAAAGAGGAGAGCACTACACCCTCCTCTTTCCATCCACTATATTTTTTAGTAAACGACACTTTTTTTGCCATTTTATACATGCTTAATTTGTGCCGCAACGTACTCATCTACTCTGTCATAAAAATACTGCGCATTTATTATCTGTTCTTCAACCTCTTTTTTTGAAATCACAAAATAGTCATTATAATCGCTGTCGCTACGAATATCAAAGGCTTCTGATATAATATCTGACATTGATACATCAAATATTCCCGTTTTTATATATTCTTTCCGAAAATAAGCTCCCACTGCAGAATGTTTTGAAAAATCTATAGAGCATAATGCTAATACACTTCGCATACAATGAAAAACAGCATAATAAGAACGATTTGCCGCACCTTTATAATCCGATATTTCTGTCAATGCTTTTGCCGATATAATACATTGTCTCGCTGTCTCTAAACGATATTTGGCCAAGTCTGCCCTTGCTTTATCCATAAATTTCCATGCCTTCCTTCTCAATGTTTTGATAAAATGGCTGATACTTCATTTGATTTTCATAATCAGCGCAGTTACGTGCAAGAAGCGAAACCATGATATCATTTTTCAAACCAATCCGACTTGCAATTCTACTGATCTCTTTTCGTCTTTTGGCTATTTCTTTTTGTTCGCAGTTTAACAAGATCATAATATCAACATCTGACTCTAAATTAAAATCTCCCCGGGCATACGATCCATACAAAATAATACGTTCAATTTTCCCACCAAATAGTTTTATTAGTTCTTCATTTACTTCAGACACAATATTCTTTATATTTTCTTCCACGTTCATATACCTCGTATATATCTTAAATTCTACTATCCATCTCTTTTTATAAGTATATCCCAAAACACTTTGCTTCTCAACAATCTTTTATACCTTGTGAAACGGCCGAATGGCCATAATGGGATGCCCGGAACATATACTTTATCGGACAAAGTCCGCCCGTCCCTCAGGGACATATGTTAAGGAGTGCCCTTTGAATTTCAGTCTCTGGTTGCCAAGCATACACAAAGCTTGCCACCGGCAGCCCTTCTGCATACGATGGTATATAAATATCGAAGAATTCACGACCTACATTTCCCATCCATCATCTTACAATACACCACCGCTACAACCGTACTCACCGCCGTCGCAACAATCCCCGCCCCCACAATTCCGGCCGGATTCACACTCCCGTACTGGCTCCGGTACGCGATCACATTCACCGGAATCAACTGCAATGAAGATATATTAATAATCAAAAACGTACACATCTCATTGCTTGCCACTCCCTGCTTTCGCACCGGCCCGGGAAGCCTTCCGCCCCTCCTGTCCTCTTCCAGTTTCTCTAATTCTTCCATTGCCTTTAATCCTGCCGGCGTCGCCGCCCATCCAAGCCCCAGCACATTGGCGATGATATTCGTGGTAATGTGTTTCTCGGCCGGATGGTTGACCGGAAGGTCCGGAAACAGGAAATGGACCAGAGGCCGTATTCTTACAGAGGCGGCGCGGATGATGCCGGCTTTCCCTGCGATCTCCATTAGTCCGACCCAGAACGACATTACCCCCATCATAGTGATACACAGAGTGATTGCCTCTTTGGAAGAATCCAGTGCGGCGTTGGTAATATCCGGCATCCGCCCGGTAAATGCGGCGAATATAATGCCGATCAGTATCATGCCTGCCCATAGATAGTTTAACATATAATATACCTTTGGATTGTTTTGCCTATAAGATATGCAGAAAAGTGGTTTTTTAGAAGTTGTGATAAGTTTTGTTGGACTGGGAAATTTTCGCTATTGAAGAAATGATCAATATCGTTTATGATGGGGAAGAAAAAAGAAACATAGATAGGAGAAAAGAAATATGATCAAAAGTCACATGGTCAAACATATGATTAAGTGGAAGAAAAATAGTAAGAAGATGTTTGTATTTCTTCTTATTCTGGCATTCATCGGCAGTACGGTGAATCATATGCGGCTTACCGCGGTTGCAGCGGAAGCAGAAGCAGCTCCGGGGGCAACGGACAGTACGGAAAAAGAAGATGCCGGCCAGCCGAAGTGCATCTGCAAGACACAATGTACAGAAGAAGTAAGAGATGTGAATTGTTCTGTATGTAAGGAGGATTTATCGGCCTGCAGCGGGGAAAATCCGACAGAACAGCCGGATGAAGATGCGGATGTGAATAAAGATGGGAATGTGGATAAAGACGGGGCCGGGGATTTAAAAGATCCTGCAGGGCTTCCCGCCGGAACGGACAAAGCGGCTGAAGACACGGGTGCAGATGAGAAGCCGGAGAAGCTTTTGGAAGGTTCGAGAGTATCGTCCGTGAAGGCGGCAACGGATGAGCAGGTGAAGGCTGCATGGGATGCGATGACGGCGGCGATGGTCAATTGGGATTCGGAGATCGATCTGTCCGGCTATAATCTTACGGCCGACGATATGGGGCGTATCTGGCCGGATGTGGCACAGGACAATCCGGATCTGTTCTACGTGATGGATTGTACGTATTTTACTTCGCAGGACGGGATTGTGCAGAAGTGTCAGTTCACCTATAATGCACAGTATAATCAGGACAGCGTCGCCAGGTACAGGGCGGCGATAGACAAAGCATTTGCCGAGGTGATTGAAGGCGGCATGACGGATGAGCAAAAGGCGACGGCGCTGCACGATTATCTGATCCAGCATATGGTATATGATCAGAATGCAAACAACAATCTGGGGGTTGAAAAGAGAAATGCCTATGAAGCCCTGGTAAACGGAGTCGGCGTCTGCCAGGGGTACACCCTTGCTTACGCTGCGCTGCTTAAAGAGGCAGGCATAGAGGTTGACTATTGTAAAAGCAAATCAATGAACCATATATGGAATTACGTGAAGCTGGATGGCAGATGGTATCATGCGGACCTTACTTATGATGACGCTACTGCCGGCAGTCAGGTTGGAGAGACCGGTTACGTCAGACATACCTATTTCCTGCTCAGTGATTCTGCTATGGGGAACGCTTCACACGAATGGGAAGCCAATGCTATCACGTGTGACGATACAAGATATGATAATTCCTGGCATAAGACGGCTCCGTTAAATGAGTCTGCTATTTATACGGTGGATGGAGCGTCCTATTACCTCAGAGGCAACACGGTTGCCGGTGCGCCAACAACCATAAGCAGCGGGGCCTCGCTGATTAAGAGGGATTCCGGGGGAGAGAGTATTGTTGGCAGTTTTGAGATAGAGAATCTTGGAAACGGATGGCCGATGTACCCGATGAATTTTTCCCGGCTTTCTCTCTCAAAAGGAGTCTTATACTTTAATGTGGGAAATTCGGTATATTCCTTTGATCCGTCAAAGAATACGGCGCCTGAGAAGATCTATCAATACGAGGATACGGATAAGAGGATTGTAACGGGCCTGCTTGTAAGCGGGGATATGATGACTCTGGAGATATATAATCCGAATACGAGTAAGATCGATGATAAGTTAAATGTGCCGGTCCCAAAGGAACCAGAGGAGCCAGAAGATAAGAATGAGTTCAAAACAGAGATGGAAACCGGAATTTCCAAAGTTCCGGATTCTTTCAAAGACAAGGAGCAGTTGAATACGCCGGAAAAGATTGAGCAGCAGATAAAACTTAAGCTGCAGGAAAAAGTCAGCGGGATTGCAGAGACGGACATTGCGGTTTATGATGTAAAGCTTCTGGTAAATGTCAATGGAACAGGCTGGCAGGAGGTGACGAAGGAGCATTTCCCGTCAGACGGTTTGGCTGTAACGCTGCCCTATCCGGCTGATACGGGGAAAGATACGCATGATTATGCGGCGGCCCATATGTTTACGGCAGACATGAATGGTTTTCATGCGGGAGACGTAGAGTTCCCGGAGGTTACCAAAACGGAGAAAGGCATTGAATTCAAGGTAAAGGGCCTGTCTCCGGTTGCCATAGGCTGGCAGGAAATAAATGGTGGTTCTGGCGGAGACAATGATAATAGCGGCAGTGATAATGACAACACCGGCGGAGACAGCAATGGTAGTGGCAGCGGCGGCAATGGCGGAGACAACAATGGCAGCGGCAACGCCGGCAATGGTAACGGCGGTAACAACACCGGAAGTAACGGCAATAATAACAGCAGTAATAATACATCCGTACGTTCTGCTGCACAGGCTCCGGTTACCGGCGACTTTTCACCGATTATGCGGTATGTACTGCTTGCGGCAGCAGCGCTTGGTGTACTGCTTGTGGTATCGGTCCGTATGATGAGAAAGAGGGAAAACTGCTAGTGCAATGATGTACTAGCGAAAGTCCGGGCAGAAGCGGGGAGCATAGAGCTCTCCGTTTTCTGCTGTAGAGGCTTTGGGTTACTGTTCAGGCCCAAGCCAATCACTACGCTGATTGGCTTGGAGGATGCACATTACGCTTGGGATAGAATTCAGCCCCTCGCCGAAGGCGACTTAAAATGGGCTGAATTCGTTACAGTTCGCTGGCGGGCCAGTGAACTGTAACTGTCGGCGCATATTCACTGATCATTTGGCAACCCTTATAAAAATGTGATATGATATAGAAAACGGATGCAGCCAATGTAAATCGGAGGGGATATTGTGGAGAGACTGAGTATTCAACTGCCTGAGAAGGTAGACAGAATTATTACAAGACTTAATGAGCATGGATATGAGGCGTACGCAGTGGGAGGGTGTGTCAGGGATTCTATCCTGGGACGAAAGCCCGGAGACTGGGATATCACGACATCCGCGATGCCGCAGGAGACGAAGGCTTTATTTGACAGGACCTTTGATACAGGGATCGAACATGGTACGGTCACGGTGCTTCTTGAGGGAGAGGGCTTTGAAGTGACGACATACCGGATCGATGGAAAGTATGAGGACAGCCGTCATCCTAAGGACATTACGTTTACCAGAAATCTTAAGGAAGATCTCAGGAGACGGGATTTTACGATCAATGCCATGGCGTATAACGAGACCGAAGGGCTGGTGGATATCTTTGGAGGGGCCGAAGACCTGAAGATGAAGGTGATCCGCTGTGTGGGGGATGCCGGGGAGAGATTTTCCGAGGATGCACTGAGGATTCTTAGAGGTATCCGATTCGCGGCACAGCTTGGATTTGGGATTGAGGAAGAGACAAGGAACGGCATGCGAAAGCTTGCGCCGACGCTTGAGAAGATCAGCGCGGAGCGGATACAGGTGGAACTTGTTAAGACGGTGATGTCAGATAGGCCGGAAATGCTTAAGGATGCCTATGAGCTCGGCATTACAAGGATATTTCTGCCGGAATTCGACCGGATCATGGAGACGGAGCAGGAGACGCCCCATCATATGTATAATGTGGGGGAGCATACGCTGCACGCCATGGGAAATATCCGGGCAGATAAGGTGCTGCGGCTTACCATGCTGCTGCATGATATGGGAAAGCCTGCACTTAAGACGGTGGATTCCGACGGAGTGGCACATTTTAAGAAGCATGCTGCAAAGAGCCAGACCATCGCAAAAGATGTCTTGAGACGTCTGAAATTCGACAATGATACAATGAATAAGGTGGTGAGGCTGGTCTGTTATCATGACTACCGGATGCCGGCTTCGGCGAGGAATGTCCGCCGTGCCATGAACAAGATCGGGGAAGATATCTTTCCTCTCTATATGGAGGTCCGCCGTGCGGATGTGATGGCCCAGAGTATGTATCTGAGAGAAGAGAAGATAAAGAATCTGGATGAGATCGGGGAGCTGTACAGGGAAATTCTTGAAAAGAAGCAGTGCGTATCCCTAAAAGACCTGGCGGTAACGGGAAGAGACCTGATCGAGGCCGGGATGGAGCCGGGGAAGGAGATCGGAGCCTGCCTGAACGAATTGCTGCAGGTGGTGATAGAGGAGCCAAAGAAGAATGTGAAGGAGGAGCTTCTTAGAATCGCGGCGCCGTGTATTACCGGCAGACTGTCTGGTACATTGGTACGGTTTTCCGGTGAGCCGGGATATGATCAGGCATCAGAACAGGACAAAGAAATGAAAGGTTTATAAGCATATTTCCGTCATCTGCGTCATACGTTAGAGAGAATATGTAATGTAAGTGCAGGGGATGGATATGCAGGAGTATGAACTAAATGTATTAGAACAGTATGATATAGAAGTTGCCGGCACCCGCAAGACCAGGGGTGCTGTTTTATGCGATACGGATCAGGGGCTTTTACTTCTGAAGGAAGTGAAGGTGTCGGAAAAGCGTATTCCTGCGTTGTATGAGCTGCATGAGTATCTTAGGAGCCAGGGTTATGTGTGGACAGATCGGATCATACAGACGAAGGAGGGAGGATACCTTGCGGCGTTGGAGGAAGGAAGCCAGTATCTTTTGAAATCCTGGTTTCAGGGACGGGAATGCGATATCAAAAAGGCAGCGGAGCTGCTTGCGGCCACGGGGAATCTCGCGAAGCTGCATGTGCTGATGCAGTATAAGCTTAAGAGCAATGTGACTCCGGGGGCACATCTTGGAGAGGAATATCTGCGCCATAACAGAGAGCTCAAGAAGGTCCGCAAATTCATGAGGGGGATCTCGCCCAAGGGAGAATTCGAGGCGGCGTTCCTTAAGTATTTTGAACAAATGTATCAGTGGGCGGCGGCAGCTATAGACGAACTGGAGAATTCGGATTATGACAGTCTGTACCGGGACAGCGTGGAGAATTGCTGTATGACCCATGGGGAATATAATTATCACAATATTCTCATGCTTCCTGCGGAACCGGAGACGGGGGACCGCCACAGAAAAGAACCGTACCGGATCGCGGTCACGAATTTTGAAAAATTCAAGAGAGATGTCCAGGTGGAAGACCTGTATTATTTCTTAAGAAAGGTGATGGAGAAGCAGGGGTGGAAGGTCAGGCTTGGCGATAATATGCTGAATGCTTATTCGGCGATCAGGCCTCTTACTGCGGAAGAGACGGAATATCTGAAGATTCGGCTCATTTACCCGGAGAAATTCTGGAAGATTGCGAATTCTTACTACCATTCGAATAAAGCATGGATTTCCGCAAAGAGTATAGAGAAGCTTCATGTGGCGATTCGTCAGACAGAGGAAAAGAAGCGGTTTTTGGAGGAAATATTTTCTTTCCGCCTGTGATCTGTAATAAATTTTGCAGAATAGATAAGAAATAGTTTGTAAGTGCCTGAAGTACAGAGTATAATAGAACCATTAAGAGTTAGGAGGTACAAAAATGGAATATCGCGAGAAATATGAAGGATGGTTAAGTGACCCGTACTTCGATGAAGCTACGAAGGAAGAGCTTAGGAGTATTGCCGAAGATGATAACGAGATCAAAGAACGTTTTTACAAGGATCTTGAGTTTGGTACGGCCGGCCTTCGGGGAATTATCGGTGCAGGAACGAATCGTATGAACATATATACGGTAAGGAAGGCGACTCAGGGGCTTGCGAATTATATTATCAGTAAAGGTGCACAGAAGCAGGGAGTAGCGATCGCATATGATTCCCGGCGTATGTCACCGGAATTTGCGGATGAAGCGGCTCTGTGCCTTGCGGCGAACGGGATCAAGGCATACGTGTTTGAATCGCTGCGCCCGACGCCTGAGCTGTCTTATGCGGTGCGTTCTCTTAGCTGTATTGCAGGGATCAACATCACGGCCAGCCATAATCCGCCGGAGTATAACGGATATAAGGTATACTGGGAGGACGGAGCACAGATTACGCCTCCGCATGATAAAGGGATCATGGATGAGGTGAAGGCCGTTGTCGATTATAACACCGTGAAGACCATGGGACTTGAGGAAGCGAAGGCGGCCGGTATGTACGAAGTGATCGGAGCGGCTGTGGATGACGGATATATTGCGGAATTAAAGAAACAGGTGATCCATCAGGATTCTATCGATGCAGTGGGCAGGGAATTAAAGATTGTATACAGCCCGCTTCACGGGACGGGGAATATTCCGGCAAGGCGTATCTTAAAGGAGCTGGGCTTTGAGAATGTCTATGTTGTAAAAGAGCAGGAACTTCCGGACGGGGAATTCCCGACGGTATCTTATCCGAATCCGGAAGCAAAGGAAGCTTTTGAGCTGGGCCTTAAGCTTGCGAAGGAAGTGGATGCGGATCTTGTGCTGGCGACAGATCCGGATGCGGACCGCCTTGGTGTGTATGTGAAGGATGCGAAGTCCGGAGAATATAAGGTATTGACCGGTAATATGTCGGGATGTCTTCTTGCGGATTATGAGATCGGACAGCGCAAGGCGTTAAGAGGACTGCCGGATGACGGCTATCTGATCAAGACGATTGTTACTTCTAATCTGGCGGACGCGATCGCCAGGGGGTATGGAATCGGACTGATCGAGGTTCTGACGGGCTTCAAGTTCATTGGACAGCAGATCCTTGGTTTTGAGACCAGCGGAAAGGGAAGCTATCTCTTTGGTTTTGAGGAGAGCTATGGCTGTCTGATCGGAACCCACGCAAGGGATAAGGATGCGATTGTGGCGACGATGGCGCTTTGTGAGGCTGCGGCTTATTATAAGACACAGGGCAAGACATTGTGGGATGCCATGGTGGACATGTATGACAAGTACGGCTATTACAAAGACGATATTCAGTCTATCACACTGAAGGGAATTGAAGGGCTTCAGAAGATCCAGGAGATCTTAGATACACTCCGTAAGAATCCGCCGGCAGAGGTTGGAGGATATCAGGTAGTGAAGGCAAGAGATTACCAGGCAGAGACGGTGAAGGATATCGCAAGCGGCGAAGTGACCGGGACAGGCCTTCCGAAGTCCAACGTACTGTATTATGACCTGACAGACGACGCATGGCTGTGTGTAAGACCGTCAGGAACAGAGCCGAAAGTTAAGTTTTATTATGGAATCAAAGGGACTTCTCTGGCGGATGCAGATGAGAAATCATCCAGGCTTGGAGAAGAAGTTCTTGCCATGATTAACAAGATGTTATAGAAACCTTGAAAATACAAGGAAAACTGGAGAATTTGCCTTGACATTTATCGGGAAAGCGGTTATAACTGTAACTATAGGTCTTCTCCCAAGCGGGTATAGAGGCTACACTAAGATAATAGAATAAAATAAGGGATTCTATGTGAACTAAGAGGAGGAAATTATCCATGAATAAGACAGAATTAGTAGCAGCAATTGCTGACCAGGCAGAATTATCCAAGAAGGATTCTGAGAAAGCATTAAAGGCTTTTATCGATGTTGTAACAGATGAACTGAAGAAGGAGCATAAGGTACAGTTAGTTGGCTTTGGAACTTTTGAAGTAAGCAAGAGGGCAGCAAGAGAAGGCAGAAATCCACAGACCGGTAAGACGATGAAGATTGGGGCATGCAAGGCTCCTAAGTTCAAAGCCGGGAAAGCATTGAAGGACGCTGTTAACGAATAATCCGTTAAAATATAAAGTGGGGATCGGGGTGCCGCATGAGCCAGGAGAGGCCGGGGGCACCCTTTTTATGCCCGGCCGTCAAGAAATGAATTCCTGACGTCTGCCGGATAAGGATACGAAAAACATTTGTGGAGGAGACGGTTATGAGATTAGATAAATTTTTGAAGGTATCGCGGTTGATCAAACGCAGGACAGTTGCGAATGAGGCGTGCGATGCCGGACGCGTGACGGTGAACGGGCAGGTGGCAAAGGCTTCTGTCAAGGTTAAGGTGGGAGATATCATTGAGATCCAGTTTGGGACAAAAACGGTCAAAGTAGAGGTTCTTGACATCCGGGATACGACAAAGAAGGAGGAAGCCGGGGACTTGTTCAAATATTTGTAATAAATGCCGCCGACCTTTCATATGATTATTAAGAAAGGTTGTGAAGCGCATGGAAGAAAGAACCATACAGAAAAATCATAAACTGGTGATCAATAACCGTAAGACCAGTCTGGTGACAGGAGTGGTCGATGTATTATCTTTTGATTTAAATGAGATTCTTCTGGAGACGGAACAGGGGATGATGATGGTGAAGGGGACAGATCTGCATGTGAACCGGCTGAGTGTGGAAAAGGGAGAGGTGGATCTGTCCGGCAATATTGACAGTGTTGCTTATTCGGATGTCCAGGGGCATGGAAAGCAGCAGGATAACCTGTTCGCCAAGCTGTTCAGGTGATGCGATGCCGGGAATCAGAGAAGAGATGATCGTGTTTCTTGTGGCGGTTGTATCCGGCGCTATTGTAAGGCTCGCCTATCAGTGTATCCGGTGCTTCAGGCGGATTGTGGCCCATGATCTGGCGGCGATAGGCGTGGAGGATATGATTTTCTGGCTGGGGTCTGCTGTCTATATGTTTGTGCAGATTTACCATACAAGTGATGGTAGCATTCGTTGGTATTTTATACTAGGTGTTGCGCTTGGAGTGATTTTGATGGCGGCTTTTCTCAGCGGCTTCGAAAAATTGTACAAAAAAATCTACGGCCATAAAAAGAAAGATTTTTGCCAGGGGCTTGATAAAAAAGAAGAAAGAAGTTAAGATAAAGAAGAGCATAGGGTGAGTAGCCGGTGCGGTACCGGCATAAGGGTGAGTAATTATATGGGTAGAACAGAACAGAGACGTCCAGGGCGGCGTCAGAAAAAGCGCATGCAGCGTCACAAGAGAAGCGTGCTGGCAGTCAGTGCGGTTGTCTTGCTTCTGTTTATCGTCATATCTGCCAACAGTGTGTCCCTGAGAGCCAAGGAAGAACATTATCAGGCGCAGGAGCAGGAGCTTGAGAGGCAGATCAAGGAAGAAGAGGCGCGCACGAAGGAGATCGAAGACCTTAGCGAATATGTAGGAACGGACGAATATGTAGAAGAAGTGGCGAAGGAGAAATTAGGCCTGATACACGACAATGAGACAATATTTAAGGCAGAATAACATTACAGAGGATAAGCTTTAGGAGACAGAATTCCTAAGGCTTTTTGTTTTTTATAAGAAAGATGTCTGAAAACCGTTGAAAGGGGAGCGTGAAGATGACGGAAATTAAGGAGAAAAGGACATTTATCAATCCATATGTCGTACAGATGGACAAGTTTGCGGATTCTTTGATGCATTTGTCAAAGACGTTTCTTACATTAGAGGAATATAAGGGGACATTTTCGAAAGAAGAGGTTGAGGAGATGTTTCTTAAGGTTACGGACAAGGTGTGCGAGAACTGTGAGAACAGGGAATGGTGTCTGGGGGAGAACCGGGTTCATACTTACCAGATGCTCTATGAGATCCTGTGTACGGTGGAGGAATTCGGGGCGGAGCTCAATGTCGAACTGAAGAGAGGGCTTCAGAAGCGGTGTATTAAGGCGCCCAGATTCCTCAGGGAGACTCTTGAGACGTTCGAGAATGCGAAGAAGATTATGATGTGGAGTAATAAGATCGTGCAGACCCGGGAGGGGTATGCGGAGCAGCTGAACCGTTTTGCGAAGATGATTCAGCACACGACCCGGGAACTGGACGCCGGTATATTTGAGGACGAGCACCTGGAAAAGCGTCTGAAGACTCAGCTTAAGAAAGGCGGGGCAAGGATGCTGTCCTCGGTGTTCTATATGACGTCCCAGGGGAAATATGAAGTTCATCTCACGGTCAAATCCATGAAAGGGCATGTGATTGCAACGAAGGAGCTGGCAGCGCTTGTGGGAAACTGTACGGGGAGAACTATGACGCCGCAGCTCGGAGAACGTCCGCTCGTAGGGGAGGAATATTGCACCGTTGCCTGTGTGGAAAGCGCCAGATACCATACCTTGCAGGGTGTGGCGAAGATCGGCAAGGGATGTGAGAAGATATCCGGCGACACGTTCCTGATGACGGACTTGCCGGAGGGGAAGAAGGGGATCGCCCTGTCTGACGGCATGGGCTCCGGCGAAGAGGCTTTCAGGGAGAGCAAGATGGTGGTAGAGATGCTGGAGGAACTCTTAGAAGCAGGGTTCCCGGTTACGATGGCAGTCCAGCTGATGAATACGGCGTTAGTGATCGCCAGAGAGGAGGTACGGTTTTCGACCATTGACGCCAGCCTGTTTGATCTGTATAACGGAACCTGTGAGTTTGTGAAGGCGGGGGCGTCCACGACCTTTATCAAGAGAAAGGACAAGGTTGAGACGATTAACTCCGCGACGCTGCCGGTAGGTGTGATCCGGGAACTGGAGTTAGAACCGGTGGAGAAGAAGCTGGAATCCGGGGATTTTGTGATCATGGTGACGGACGGGGTGCTGGATTCCCTGCCGGTGGGAGAGCAGGAATCGCTGATGAGCAAATTTATTCAGGATGCGGACATTGTGAACCCCAAAGAACTGGCGCATCACATCCTGGAGCAGGTGCTGGAGTGGACGCAGGAGGTTCCTGTGGACGATATGACGGTGCTGGCGATCGGTATCTGGGAATTATAGAAGAATTATGGAAGGATCTCTTTAAGTAAAACTTGCATTTTGGGAGAGAGTTTTATATATTTATAACAAAGGATGTGAATACCTTTTTAGCAGAGAGAAGGTTGAGACAATGTACCGGCGGGTAAGGGAGTATATCCGGCGTTACCATATGCTGGATCAGGGAGACAGGATTATTGCAGGCGTATCGGGAGGTGCAGATTCCATATGCCTTCTTTTCATGCTCATGAAGCTTAAGGAAGAGATGGATCTCTCGGTCGTGGCGGTGCATGTGCATCACGGGCTTCGGGGAGCGGATGCGGATGCGGATGCGGATTATGTGAGAAAGATCTGTGAGGAATGGAAGACAGAACTTCGGATATTCCGGGAGGATGTACGGGGATTTGCCGTGCAGAGGGGATTTACACTGGAAGAGGCAGGAAGAGAGGTCCGGCGGGAGATCTTTCGTAAGGTTCAGAAGGAAGAGGAAGGGACGAAGATTGCCCTTGCCCACCATCAGAATGACAACGCGGAGACGATGATCTGGAATCTGTGCAGAGGCTGCGGGCTTAGAGGCCTGGGCGGGATTGCGCCGGCTGCCGGACAGTGGATTCGGCCGTTATTATGCCTGAAAAGGGAAGAGATTGAATCATATCTTGAAAATCGGGGAATATCTTATTGTACGGATCGGTCGAATCTGGAGGATGACTATACAAGGAACCGTATCCGAAGGCATGTGATTCCGTATCTGGAAGAGCATGTGAACAGGCAGGCCGTGCTCCACATGTCGGAGACGATGGAACAGATGCGGCTATTTGGGGAATATATCGGACAGGAGACCAGACGGTATCTGGAAAGCTGCACTTATTCTGAGGGGGAAGGGAGGGTGCTGCTTTGCCGGGAGATGTTTCGGAAGGTTCCGCAGGCTCTTTGGACGTCGGTGCTCCATGAACTCCTCTGTGATACGGCGGGGAGGAGGAAGGATCTTGAGGCGGAACATACGCGGATGCTGTTGGAATTGTTTGACAGGCAGGTGGGAAGGGAGATTCACCTGCCCTACGGCATATGTGCAAGACGGTGCTATGAGGGAATAGAGCTTACCGTGAAAGAGGCCCAAAAGCCTGATCCCATGGCGCTTAAACGCCGGGAAGAGTATGTGATGTTTGAAGAGGCAGAGAAGATGCGGGATTCCGGGGCGGCAGAAAAGCCGGAGACTTTAGAAAAAGCCTGGGGAAAAACGACGCCAAAGGGGAGCGTGCCGGGATGTCCGGCGGCCTGGAGGATATTTGACAGAAGCGGGGATAAGGTAATATTTCCAGAAAACCCCTACACGAAATGGTTTGATTATGATATAATAAAAAATACTGTAAAAATCAGGCACAGAGAACCGGGCGATTATATTACGATATCGAAGAGCGGCAAAACTCAGAAGCTTAAGCAGTATTTTGTTAATGAAAAGATACCCCAGGATCAAAGAGCCGGGATATGGCTTGTGGCCGAAGGAAATCATGTGATGTGGATCGTCGGATACAGGCAGAATCAGAAGTATCAGATCACGGACAGGACCAGGAGGATCCTGGAGATAGAATTTTACGGAGGACAAGATGATGGCGGAAAATATAAGAATATTGATTCCGGAGAAGGACGTTGCAAAAAGGATTGAGGAGATGGGAAGACAGATCAGCGAGGAGTATGAGGGAAAACAGATTCATATGATCTGTGTCCTCAAGGGAGGAGTCTTCTTTATGTGTGAGCTGGCGAAGAGGATTACGGTACCGGTATCTCTGGATTTCATGAGTGTCAGCAGTTACGGAGACAGAACATCTTCTAACGGAGTGGTCAGGATCGTGAAGGATCTGGATGAATCTCTGGAGGACAAGGATGTGCTTGTAGTAGAAGATATCATCGATTCCGGGCGGACATTGTCATATCTGCTGGAGATCTTAGAGAAGAGAAAGCCGAACAGCATGAGACTGTGTACGCTTCTTGACAAGCCGGACCGGAGAGTCCGGGAGGTTAAGGTGGATTATGTAGGATTCGAGATCCCGGATGAGTTTGTCGTGGGATACGGGCTTGACTATGCGCAGAAGTACAGGAATCTGCCGTACATCGGGATTGTAGACGGAGTAGAATAGAAAGGGGCTTTGAACATTGAATGATAGGAAGGTAAGGGGGCTGAGCGGAGCCACAGTTCTGACATTTGTCGTGTTCTTGTTCGTGATACTGTGGCTTACGAATCAGCTTGACCAGAAGGATGAAGAGATAACCTGGAAGGAATTCGAGGAGCTGGTAGAGAGTAAGGATTCGGAACGGGTGGTGATCACTCAGAATAAGAATGTGCCGACCGGAAGGGTCGAGATCGAGCGGAAGGGAGAAGAAGGCGAGGTCAAGTATCTGTATGTGTCGGATGTCAATGAGATCCAGGATTATCTGAAAGAGAAGAATATCGACTATGAGATGCCAGATGTCCGGGAGGACGGCTGGTTTGTGACGGTGATCATGCCGGTGCTTCTGACGCTTCTGGGAGTCATGCTGATCTTTACCGTGATGAACCGCCAGGGCGGCGGCGCGAACGCCAAGGCCATGAACTTCGGAAAGAGCCGTGCAAGGATGAGTACGGGCGGTGATAAGAAGGTTACATTCGCGCAGGTTGCAGGCCTTAAAGAAGAGAAAGAGGAACTGGAGGAGATCGTAGATTTCCTGAAATCTCCAAAGAAATATATCCAGGTAGGGGCAAGGATCCCCAAGGGCGTTCTTCTGGTAGGCCCTCCGGGAACAGGTAAGACGCTGCTTGCAAAAGCAGTTGCAGGTGAGGCGGGGGTACCGTTTTTCACGATTTCGGGTTCTGATTTTGTTGAAATGTTTGTCGGCGTGGGTGCATCCCGTGTCCGAGATCTGTTCGAAGAAGCGAAGAAGAATTCTCCGTGTATTATCTTTATAGATGAGATCGATGCGGTGGCAAGGCGCCGCGGAACCGGTATGGGAGGCGGCCATGACGAACGGGAACAGACATTGAACCAGCTGTTGGTGGAGATGGATGGTTTCGGCGTGAATGAAGGCGTGATCGTGATGGCGGCGACGAACCGTGTGGATATTCTTGATCCTGCGATCCTGCGCCCCGGCCGGTTTGACCGACGGGTAATGGTTGGGAGACCGGATGTTCAGGGGAGAGAAGAGATTCTCAAGGTCCATGCGGACGGCAAGCCTTTGAGCGAAGAGATCGACCTTAAGCAGATTGCTCAGACGACAGCCGGATTCACCGGTGCGGATCTTGAGAACCTTCTGAACGAGGCCGCGATCCTTGCGGCCAAGGAAGGCAGGATATTCCTGAAGCAGGAGGATATCAAGAAGGCGTTTGTGAAGGTAGGGATCGGTGCGGAGAAAAAGAGCCGCGTGATCTCCGACAAGGAGAAGCGGATCACAGCATTCCATGAGGCGGGCCATGCGATCCTGTTCCATGTACTTCCTGATGTAGGGCCGGTGTACAGTGTATCCATTATTCCCACCGGAGGGGCGGGCGGTTATACCATGCCGCTGCCGGAGAATGACGAGATGTTCCACACGAAGGGGAAGATGCTTCAGGATATCACGGTTGCCCTGGGAGGCCGTGTGGCAGAAGAAGAGGTGCTGGATGATATAACGACCGGTGCGTCTCAGGATATCAAGCAGGCCACCAGTCTGGCCAAATCTATGGTGACAAAGTTTGGAATGTCGGAGGCAGTAGGACTGATCAATTATGACAATGAGAATGAGGAGGTGTTTATTGGCCGTGATCTTGCTCATGCGTCAAGAGGTTATGGCGAGAGTGTTGCGACTACGATCGACCAGGAGGTCAAACGAATCATCGATGAATGTTATGGCAGGGCGAGAGCAGTAATTAAAAAATATGATGATGTGCTTCATGCGTGTGCGGATTTGCTATTGGAAAAAGAGAAGATTTCAAGAGAGGAATTTGAAGCATTATTCACGGGAGAGGTATCAGAAGCATAGGTGAAAGATCCATTTCAGAAAGCATAATAATAACAAAGGGGGATTATCAGCGTGAATGAACCGGCATTATTTTGTGATGGAACTGCTAGTTATGTTATTCCACAGGAACCCCAGGAGCATGAGACTGTAAGGCTGCGTTTCCGGACGGCAAAAGGTGATGTCAAACGGGTACGCCTGATGACAGCGGTTGGTGGATATGACATGAAAAAGGAAGGCGGCAATGATAACGGCAGGGTGAGTGACAGTAACAGCGAATTTGATTATTATACGATAAACTGGAGATTGAATGAAAGACCGTTTCGGTATTGCTTCGAGATCCAGGACGATGAAGAGATCCTCTATTATGGGAGATGCGGCGTATCAAAAGAGATCGTGGAATTCTATAATTTTATGATCGTGCCGGGATTTTCCACGCCGGATTGGGCAAAAGGTGCAGTAATGTATCAGATTTATACGGATCGTTTCTATAACGGAGATCCGACTAATGACGTTGAGACCAACGAATATTATTATATCGGCGGTTACAGTGAGAAGGTGACGAACTGGAATAAATACCCGGCGATGATGGGAGTGCGTGAATTTTACGGCGGGGATCTTCAGGGAGTAATAAACAAACTGGATTATCTCCAGGATCTGGGGATAGAAGTCTTGTATTTTAATCCGTTGTTTGTCTCGCCGTCGAACCATAAGTATGACATCCAGGATTATGATTACATTGATCCTCATTACGGGGTGATCGTGGAGGATGGAGGCGAGCTGCTGCCGGAAGGAGTAACAGATAACAAGCAGGCGACCAGATACCAGAAAAGAGTAACGGATCTTAAGAATCTGGAGGCAAGCAACCGGTTATTTATTAAGCTTGTGGAGGAACTTCACAGGCGCGGGATGAAGATTATCCTGGACGGTGTGTTCAATCATTGCGGTTCCTTTAATAAGTGGATGGACCGGGAGCGGGTGTATGAAGGGAAAGAAGGTTACGAGCCCGGGGCCTATATCACCTCGGACAGTCCCTATAGAAGTTATTTTCATTTCCTGAGGGACCAGGAGGAAGAGTGGCCGTACAATCCTTATTATGACGGATGGTGGGGGCACGACACACTGCCGAAGCTGAACTATGAGGGGTCAGTTAAGTTAGAGAATTACATCCTGTATATCGGGAGAAAATGGGTATCCCCTCCGTATAACGCGGACGGATGGCGGCTGGATGTGGCGGCGGACTTAGGACAGACGAATGATAATAACCATGCTTTCTGGAAGAAGTTCCGTCAGGCAGTTAAGAATGCCAATCCCAATGCGCTGATCCTGGCAGAGCATTACGGAGATCCCAGCGAGTGGCTTCAGGGAGACGAATGGGATACGGTTATGAACTATGATGCTTTTATGGAGCCTGTAACCTGGTTCCTTACCGGCATGGAGAAACACAGCGACGAACATATGGAAGAACTTAGGGGGAACACAGGCAATTTTGTAGGCTCGATCCTGCATCATATGGCGAACATGCTGACTCCGTCGCTTCAGGTTGCGATGAATGAGCTGTCGAACCATGATCATTCCCGATTCCTGACCAGGACCAATTATATGGTCGGGAGGGTTGAGAATCTTGGACCGGAAGCTGCGAATGAATATGTGAATCTGGGAATTATGCGGGAAGCGGTTGTCATGCAGATGACATGGATTGGTGCACCGACGGTGTATTATGGTGATGAAGCCGGGGTCTGTGGTTTTACAGATCCGGATAACCGGCGCACATATCCCTGGGGATATGAGAATAAAGAATTGATTGCGTTTCACAAAGAGATGATACGGATCCACAAAGAACACCCGGCGCTCAGGACGGGATCGCTGAATATACTGAATGGAGAAGAATATAATATACTGGCTTACGGGCGGTTTGAAGGGGATGACCGGATTGTGGTGATCATCAATAACCGCAGTGAACTTGCAGAAGTCACTGTACCGGTATGGATGGCAGAGGTGCCTTTAAAGTGCCGGATGAAAAAGCTTCTCTATTCTTATCATGATGGATACTCCACCGACTATGAGGAATATCTGGTCGAGAACGGGGAAGTGGTGGTCAATATGGGAGCCTACTCGGCGTTAGTGCTCAGTGATCTGCCGTAAAATACGGAGAAAGAGATTTGGATAAAGAGACTTCCGGGAAATGGAATTTTCCCGGAAGTTCTTTTATTTTGTCAACACTTCGACTTGGGTCTCCGTAACCAGGACCATGTATTCGACCTGTGCGGACAATCCGTCGTCAATGGTATAGACTGTCCAGTCGTCATCTTCATCGACAAAGAAGTCCGGGCTGCCCTCGTTGACCATGGGCTCAATGGTGAACATCATACCGGGAACGAGGACCATCTCGCTGCCTTTAGGGGTCACATAACTGACGAAAGGTTCTTCGTGGAAGTCCAGGCCGATGCCGTGCCCGCCGATATCCTCCACAACAGAATAGCCGTGTTTTCTGGCATGGGAATTGATGGCATGTGCGATGTCGCCGAGATGCCCCCAGGGTTTGGCAGCTTTTAGCCCCAGATCCACACACTCCTGGGTTACCCTGACAAGCCTCTCGGCTTCCGGCGAGATGCTGCCGATGGTGAACATGCGGGAGGCATCGGAATAGTAGCCGTTAAGGATCGTCGATACGTCTACATTCAGAATATCGCCCTCCTGCAAGAATTCATGTTCACTGGGAATGCCATGGCAGATGACATTGTTGAGGGACGTGCAGACACTCTTGGGAAAGCCTTCGTAATTAAGCGGTGCGGGGATGCCGCCGTGTTCTGTTGTGAAATCATAGACCAGACGGTCAATCTCGGCCGTACTCATCCCTTCGTGGATATGTGCGGCGACATGATCTAAAACGGCAGTATTAAGAGCCGCGCTTTTCTTGATGGCCGCGATCTGCCGGGGAGTTTTTAACAGGGAACGTGACGGAACGATCTGGCCTCTTGCGGCCAGAGCCCACAGTTTTATATCTAATTTGTCCACGGTGTACCTCTTTTCTGATTCTTATGCCGGTCAAAGCCCGGCTAAAAAGAATCCTTTATCTTTATTTTATGTAAAATATGCTGTCTGTGCATTCGAAAATATCTGAAAGAATCTGTTTGCTTCCGTTTTTAATTATACCACCTTTGTCAAGAGGGCAAAAAATCCGCTTTTCCGGCTATTGTATGATAATTAAAAATAGGGTATACTTTTAATGGATGAAAGCAAAGGAACCAGAGAAAGGAGTACCATATGTTAAGAATAGGAATGCTTACAAGCGGAGGAGACTGTCAGGCTTTAAATGCGGCTATGAGAGGAGTCGTAAAAGGGATTTGTTCAAAGAGAGATGATGTGGAGATCTATGGATTCCAGGAAGGCTATAAGGGGCTGATTTACTCGAATTTCAAGATGCTGACTTCCAGAGACTTCTCTGGAATACTGACCGTAGGGGGTACGATCCTTGGAACTTCCAGACAGCCGTTTAAGCTGATGCGTGTTCCGGACGAAGACGGGCTGGATAAGGTAGAAGCTATGAAGCATACGTATCACAAGCTGAACCTGGACTGCCTGGTAGTTCTGGGCGGCAACGGCACACATAAGACTGCGAATATGTTAAGAGAAGAAGGGCTGCATGTTATCACACTTCCCAAGACGATCGACAATGACCTGTGGGGAACAGATATGACCTTTGGTTTCCAGAGTGCGGTTGACATAGCGACAGATACCATCGATAAGATCCATACTACAGCTACCTCCCACAGCCGGGTATTTATCATAGAGGTCATGGGCCATAAGGTAGGATGGGTCACACTGCATGCAGGGGTTGCAGGCGGCGCCGATATCATCATGCTCCCGGAGATACCGTATGATATTAACGTGGTTGTAGATGCGATCAATAAGAGAAAGGCGGCGGGCAAGAAGTTTACGATCATTGCGGTTGCGGAGGGCGCTATCTCCAAGGAAGACGCGAAGCTTTCCAAGAAGGAATTAAAAGAGAAGAAGGCAAAACAGAAGTATCCGTCTGTTGCATATGAGGTGGCGGAGAAGATTCAGAAAAGGACCGATCAGGAGGTACGTATCACAGTACCCGGGCACACCCAGAGAGGCGGTTCTCCGTGTCCGTATGACAGAGTTCTTGCGACAAGGCTTGGCGCGGCGGCGGCAGAGGCGATCTTAGACGGCGATTATGGATATATGATGGGTGTGAAGAAGAATGAGATCGTCCGTGTTCCGCTCTCAGAGGTGGCCGGTAAGCTCAAATATGTAGACCCGAAGTCCAGGATTATCAAGGAGGCTGAGATGACGGGTATTAGTTTTGGTGTTAAATAATGTCATATACAGCATTATACCGGAAGTTCAGGCCAGATGAATTCGAAGACGTAAAAGGGCAGGATGCTATAGTAAAGACACTGAAGAATCAGATCAAGGCAGGGCGTATCGGCCATGCTTACCTGTTCTGCGGGACACGCGGAACAGGTAAGACAACGGTCGCGAAGATCTTTGCGAAGGCAGTGAACTGTGAGCATCCGGTGGACGGAAGCCCATGCGGAGAGTGTGCGATGTGCAGGGCGGTTGCGTCGGGATCATCTATGAATGTGATCGAGATCGATGCGGCCTCCAATAACGGCGTGGACAATATCCGTGAGATTCGGGAGGAAGTGTCATACCGCCCCGCAGAAGGGCGGTATAAAGTCTATATTATAGATGAAGTCCACATGCTGTCTATAGGGGCGTTCAACGCGCTTCTAAAAACACTGGAGGAACCGCCGGAGTATGTGATCTTTATCCTGGCGACCACGGAGGCGCACAAGATACCGGTCACGATCTTAAGCAGGTGCCAGCGGTATGATTTTAAGAGGATATCTATCGAGACGATCTGTGCAAGGCTTACGGAGCTGATCGGGAAGGAACAGTGGGATGTGGAGGAAAAAGCTGTCAGGTATATCGCGAAGATGGCGGACGGTTCTATGCGTGATTCTCTGAGTCTTCTCGACCAGTGTGTGGCTTTTTATATCGGGGAAAAGCTGACCTATGATCATGTGCTGGAGGTCCTGGGTGCGGTGGATACAGAAGTATTCAGCAGGCTGCTTCGGGAGCTTATTGCCATGGATGTCCGCCGTGTGATCGGGACAGTGGAAGAGCTGGTGATGCAGGGCAGAGAACTGGCGCAGATGGCATCGGATTTTACCTGGTACTTAAGGAACCTTCTTCTGGTGAAGGGCGGGGACAACATGGAGGATATCCTGGATGTGTCGACGGAGAATCTTGCCCGGTTAAAGGAAGAGGCGCAGATGCTTGACAACGATACGCTGATCCGTTATATCAGGACTTTCTCGGAGCTTACGAATCAGCTAAAGTATGCGACGCAGAAGAGAGTCCTGCTGGAGGTAACATTGATCAAGCTGTGCAAGCCTTCGATGGACCAGGAACAGGATGCCCTTTTAGACCGGATCAGGGCGATTGAAAAGCAGTTGGAAGAAGGAGTGCCCGTACAGGCGGCCAGAGCACTTGCCGTCCCGGCACAGGAGAATAACACAGAGCGAAAAGCCCCCCCAAAACCGGAGCTCCCTCAAGCTTTGAATGAGGATGTCAAGGCGGTGGTGAAGGATTTCCGGGCAATTGCAAATGAGGCCTCGCCTATGCTTCGGGTCTATCTGAAGAAAGCAAGGCTTAGCGCCGGAGAAGGCAATCATCTGCTGATTGTGCTTCCTGATGAGGTGAGTGCAGGTGTTGTAGGTTCCAGGGAGCATAAGAAGGAGATCGAGGACCTGATCGGGGAGAAGGTTTTAAAAAAGGTGGAGATCGAAGTCCGTCAGGTGGAAGAAGGGCGGCGGTTTGAAGATCAGTTTGTAGATATAGAAGGTCTCATCAATATGGAGATCACAGTAGAAGATTAGGAGGATATAGATCATGGCAAAAAGAGGTGGATTCCCGGGCGGAGGAATGCCGGGCAATATGGCGAATCTGATGAAGCAGGCACAGAAGATGCAGCGTCAGATGGAAGAGCAGGCCAAGGAGATGGAGACGAAAGAGTTTGAGGCGACCGCCGGCGGCGGCGCAGTGGAGGCGACGGTCTCAGGAACAAGGCAGCTTTTGAAGCTCAAGATAGATGAAGAAGTTGTAGATCCGGAAGATGTGGAGATGTTGGAGGACCTGATCGTGGCGGCAGTCAACGAAGCGCTTGGTAAGGTAGATGAGGCGTCTGCTTCTGCCATGTCCAAATTTACCGGCGGTATGGGCGGACAGATACCGGGGTTATTCTGATCAGGGAGCATAAGGGATGGATTACTACAGTAACCAGATAAGCAGATTAATTGAAGAATTATCATGCCTTCCGGGCATAGGTTCAAAGTCAGCGGCAAGGCTGGCTTTTCATTTGATCCATATGCCTGTGGGCGACGTGGAGAGGCTTGCTTCCACGATGGTGGAGGCAAGGAAGAATGTCAGGTATTGTAAGTCCTGCTGTACCCTGACCGACCAGGAATTGTGCCCGATCTGCAGCAACAGCAAGCGGGATCATAAGACGATCATGGTAGTGGAGAATACGCGGGATCTGGCCGCGTATGAGAAGACCGGCAAATACGACGGAGTGTATCATGTACTTCACGGCGCGATCTCCCCGATGATCGGAATCGGTCCGGAAGATATCAAACTGAAGGAATTGATCGAGCGCCTGCAGGGGGATGTGGAAGAAGTCATTATCGCAACCAATTCAAGCCTTGAGGGAGAGACGACGGCAATGTATATCAGTAAGCTGATTAAGCCGGCAGGAATCAAGGTCAGCAGGATTGCCAGCGGTGTCCCGGTAGGCGGAGATCTGGAGTATATCGACGAAGTGACACTGCTTAGGGCATTGGAGGGAAGGACGCAGCTTTAGGGGCGTCGGGTGAAAGATGGGAAAAAAGGTAACATCGACAGATATTGCAAAAGCAGCGGGAGTATCTCAGTCTACGGTTTCCATGGTTCTGAATAAAAAGTATAATGTTTCTTTTTCGAAGGAGACCATAGATAAGGTGGAAAAGGCTGCGAGAGAGCTGGGGTATGAGACGCCGAAGCGGAAGACACGCAAAGGCACGAAGAAAGAGAAGCTTCTGGTCGTTTTTTGTTCGAATCTGACGAATCCTTATTATGTCATGCTGCTGCAGGGAATCGAACTGCGTGCGAAGGAGCAGGGGTTTGGCCTGTTTGTGTGCAATACCCAGAGGGATCTTAAGATGGAAGAACGGTATCTGAAGATGATGTGGGAGCTTCGCCCTCTGGGAATTATCTACACCTGCAATCCAAGCCATTGTTTTATGGGTCTGGTCAAGGAACTGGCGGGAAAGATTCCGGTAGCGGTCATTAACAATCAGAATGAGAAGATGGATGTTGATGCGGTGGAACTGGATAATTCCAAGCTGGGACGCATCATGGCGGAGCATCTGCTGGAATTGGGACACCGGAAGGTGGCTTATATAGCGCCGCCCCTTACAGCCAGGCAGAAGCAGCGCTCCAAGCGGGTAGAGGGGTTTTTGAGAGCATATGAGAAAGCCGGTTTCAAAGACCATGTGATCATCAAGGCGGCCAAAGAAGAGATCGACCTGGATGTTGCGCATATTGATTCGGAATATAAGATCGGGTATGATCTGACCCGGGAGCTTCTTTTGGAGGAGCGGGATATTACTGCTATCGTAGGATTGAATGATATGATTGCTTTTGGGATTCTGGATGCGCTTCATGAGGCGAAGCTCCGGGTTCCGGCGGATATATCGGTGATGGGGTGTGATAATACCCTGTTTGCACGCATGCACAAGGTGGATCTTACGACGATAGAACATTTTGTCATCTTCAAGGGCAGAGACGCGTGCGATATCATCATGAAGAAGATCGCTTCACACAATACCCCTTACTCGGAGATCGAACCGGTCAGCACGTATCATGTGGAGTACGAACCGAAGCTGATCGTAAGAGGGACGACAGGATATGCGAAGGAGCCGGGAAAACGGGTGAAAAAAAATAAAAATTAATGTATTTCTGAAAATTATTACTAATAATTTAATAAAGATGCGGTGCAGAAGTATTTGCTTATATGTGAGAAACTGTGAGGAGCTGTATGAAAATAACTCAAATATTTTGTCTGAAAAAGAAGAATAAGCATTAATAACTGTATAATATTAATAAGATAAATTATTAATAAAATTTGACGCCTATTGACCGGAGTTAATCGTATAAGTTATAATCTATTCATATAGTAATAACGGAGTGCGCAAGCATTCGTCAAATGAAAAGGAGGAAGAAAAATGAAATTTTTCATTGACACAGCGAAGGTAGAAGACATTAGAAAAGCGAATGATATGGGGGTCATCTGCGGAGTGACGACGAATCCGTCTTTGATTGCAAAAGAGGGAAGAGTATTTGAGGAAGTAATCGCGGAGATCGCTTCTATCGTAGACGGGCCGATCAGCGGTGAGGTAAAAGCGACTACCGTAGACGCAGAAGGAATGATCGCAGAGGGAAGAGAGATCGCCAAGATCCATCCGAATATGGTGGTAAAGATTCCGATGACGGTGGAAGGTTTAAAGGCATGCAAACAGCTGACGGCAGAAGGGATCAAGACGAACGTAACCTTGATCTTTACCGCGAATCAGGCGCTTCTTGCCGCAAGAGCAGGTGCAACCTATGTATCTCCGTTCTTAGGACGTCTCGACGATATTTCTGTAAGGGGTACGGATCTGATCGCGGAGATCGCTCAGATCTTTGAGACTGCCGGAATCAAGACAGAGATTATCGCGGCAAGTGTACGTCACCCGATGCACGTGACAGACTGTGCGCTGGCAGGAGCACATATTGCAACGGTTCCGTATTCTGTAATCGAGCAGATGACAAAGCATCCTTTGACAGATGCAGGAATCACCAAGTTCCAGGCAGATTATAAGGCAGTATTTGGAGAGTAAAGAATTCAGGAGGTTTCGCATGAACAAATTGGAGTTAATGAAGACGGCGAATGAGATCCGCAAGGGTATTGTGACGGCAGTTCACAGCGCCAAATCCGGTCATCCGGGCGGTTCTTTGTCCGCGGCAGATATCTATACCTATCTGTTTTTTGAGGAAATGAATGTGGACCCGGCAGATCCGAAGAAGCCGGACCGTGACCGTTTCGTACTGTCCAAGGGACATACGGCGCCGGGATATTATTCTACGCTGGCGAACAGAGGGTTCTTCCCGGTAGAAGATCTGACTACACTTCGCAAAGTAGGCTCTTACCTTCAGGGCCATCCGGATATGAAGCATATACCGGGCGTGGATATGTCAAGTGGTTCTCTTGGCCAGGGGATCTCCGCGGCAGTGGGGATGGCCATCTCCGCTAAGTTATCCGGCGACAGCTACAGAGTATATACGCTTCTTGGCGACGGCGAGATTCAGGAGGGCCAGGTGTGGGAGGCATCCATGCTTGCGGCGCACAGAAAGCTTGATAACCTTGTAGTGATCGTGGATAATAACAACCTTCAGATCGACGGACCGATCACGGAGGTCAATTCCCCCTATCCGATCGATGAGAAATTCAGAGCGTTTAACTTCCATGTGATCAATATTAACGGCAATGATTTTGATGAGATCGCGGCGGCGTTCAAGGAAGCGCGGGAGACCAAGGGCCAGCCGACAGCGATCATCGCCAAGACCATCAAGGGCAAAGATGTGTCCTTCATGGAGAATCAGGCATCCTGGCATGGCAATGCCCCGAATGACGAGCAGTATGCGGTGGCGATGTCAGATTTAGAGAAAGTAGGTGAAGCATTATGTCAGATGTAAAGAAGATTGCAACAAGAGAGAGTTACGGCAATGCTTTGGCCGAATTGGGAAAAGAACACGAGGATGTCGTAGTATTAGACGCCGACCTGGCAGCGGCGACGAAGACCGGAGTTTTCAAAAAGGCATTTCCGGAGCGTCATATTGACTGCGGTATCGCCGAGAGTAATATGATGGGCGTTGCGGCAGGGATTGCCACGACAGGTAAGGTTCCCTTTGCAAGCTCTTTCGCTATGTTCGCGGCGGGACGTGCATTCGAACAGGTGCGCAATTCGATCGGATATCCGCATCTGAATGTAAAGATCGGCGCTACACACGCCGGAATCTCCGTAGGGGAAGACGGCGCCACACATCAGTGCAATGAGGATATGGCTCTGATGCGGACGATCCCGGGAATGGTTGTGATCAATCCGTCGGATGATGTGGAAGCAAAGGCGGCGGTGAAAGCCGCATATGAGCATGAAGGCCCTGTATACATGAGGTTCGGAAGGCTGGCTGTTCCGGTGATCAATGACAATCCGGATTACAAATTCGAGCTTGGCAAGGCAATCACATTAAGAGAAGGCACGGATGTGACGATTATCGCATCAGGACTTCCGGTGTCTGAATCTCTGGCAGCAGCCGAGAAGCTGGCGGCAGACGGGATCAGTGCGGAAGTGATCAATATCCATACCATCAAGCCATTGGATGAAGACGCCGTGATCAAAGCGGCAGCAAAGACCGGAAAGATCGTGACGGTGGAGGAGCACTCCGTGATCGGCGGGCTTGGAAGCGCAGTGTGTGATGTAGTTGCACAGAAGGCGCCGGCGAAGGTTTTGAAGATCGGCATCAATGATGTATTTGGCGAGTCGGGGCCGGCGGTACAGCTGATCAAGAAGTACGGGCTGGATGCGGACAGCATATATGAGAAAGTAAAAGAATTTGTAAGATAAATTTGGGAGGGATGCACCGTCGGGTGCATCCTTTTTATGCGCAGATCTGTGCAGAGGAAGTATGCCGTCTAAGCGGCGCATGGGTTTACAAGGAGTGTTTCTCGTGGTAGAATACCATCAGTGTAAGAGGGAGGGGCAGTAGGATGAGAAGAAAGGCAAGGGAGATCGGCAGATGCATAAATTAGAGATTCCCGGGGCAGAGACTATACGGCAGATTCGAAGACTTCGCCGGCAGTGGAGGAGAGAATTCTTTGAGGAGATCAAGGATATTGCGAAACATCCCGTAGTAAAGCACATGAAGGAATATCCGCATCACGGAAAGACCAGCTGCTACAGGCATTGCCTGAATGTGGCTTATTATAATTACTGGCTGTGCCGCATGCTTCATCTGGATGCACGTTCGGCGGCGAGAGCGGGGATGCTCCACGATTTGTTCCTGTATGACTGGCATACTCATGCGGCCAGGACGGGGAACCATTTTCATGGGCTGACACACCCAAAAGAGGCATACCGCAATGCAAAGAAGAACTTCTGGCTGAATAAGACGGAGAAGGATATCATTATTAACCATATGTGGCCGGTGACTTTTTACCGGATGCCCAGGACAAAGGAAGGATGGGTTACGACGTTTACAGACAAGTATTGCGGAGCCTTTGAGACAACCCGTCGAAAGTGACTGTAACATGCCGGAAATTTCACAGGACAAGTCCCATCGATTGATAAAATACGCAAAATCCATATGCTATCATTAACAAAAATATGCAAAATGAGGTGAGAGTATATGGAAAGACAATTTCCGAAGAATGTAAGGCAGATAGGAAACGTAAGCGATGAGCCTAAAATATACGTAGAAGATTATGTAGACATCTATCTGAATCAGCTTGGGCAGCAGGCGGCAGAAGCGCCTGTCGGCATCGTACTCATTGGTGAGATCTTAAGCCTCGAGGGACAGGATGTGGTCTGTGTGTCAGGGGCAATGAGGATGAAGGAAGTCAGGATGGAGGGTACGGAGATTGTCATTCGGGATGAAATGTTAGAGGAACTCAAGGAGGAACGCAAGAAATTCTTCCCGTCATGTGAAGAAGTCGGCTGGTGCCTGATCGAGAACGGACATCCTATGGGGCAGAATAAAGAGATATCAAAGATACACAGCCGGTCTTTTGCGAAAGACAATACGGTGTTTATCTGGAAAGACGCCCTGGATAAAGATGAGATCTTTTATTCCTTTAAATACGGAGAACTGATGCAGATGGGCGGCCATTATATATATTATGAGAAGAATCCGTCCATGCAGAACTATATGATCGCTACCCGGAAAAAGAATGGCGTGACACCCTGCGAAATGGTTGAAGATCGAGCTGCAAAGGATTTTCGTAGTGCAGTAAGGACAAAACTGGATGAAAAGGAACGGCAGAATTCCAGATTCGTGTATCTTACAAGTACATTGCTGATTGTAGTAGTGCTTGCAATCGGTATTTCAACCGTTAACAATTTTGACAGGATGGAAGCGGTACAGGATTCCCTGGAGTCTTTGTCGCAGTCGGTCAATAAAAAAGATGGGCAGACGGAGACTGTCAGCGAGGACAATACTTCTGTTGAGGCGGGCAATATGGTGGAACAGGCGGATGTGGGAAGTGAGGAAGAACCTACAGGAACGGTTCCGGATACGTCGACGATACAGGAGCAGTTAGGTGATGAAGACTATTATATCGTTCAGAAGGGGGATACGTTAGATACGATCAGTGTGAAATTATACGGTGACACATCCCATGTGAAAGCGATCTGTAAGATGAATGGGCTGTCAGACGGTAATCTCATCTACATTGGACAAAAATTGTTATTACCATAGCGGTAAAATATGTTATAATAGAGAGCATTAAGAAATCGGAACGCACATTACGAACGAATAGCAGTGAAGGGGAGATGGATGATACGGCGAAAAGATAGAAACCTTCATGTTGTCAGAGAACAAGAAGATCCAACAGACAGGATTGTAAGAGAGATATTAGATGAACTGAACAGCGAAGATGATCTGCAAAGAGATACGGACGGATCGGGCGGGCGGACAAGAAGACCGGGAAGATGGCGGCTTGGTTTTGGCATAGGGTTATTGGCAGCGGCAGTGACCGGAGTCTATCTTCTGGTAAATCTTCAGACTTACAGCCGTGTCCGGGTAACGGACATATATGAAAGTGAAGGCGCGGCGAATAATAATTACAGAGAGTTCGAAGGAGGTATCTTAAAGTACAGCAGAGACGGAATCTCCTATCTTGACCCGAGCGGAAAAGAGCAGTGGAACCATTCCTATCAGATCAAAAGCCCGTTTATTGAGCTGGAACAAGAATCAGGAGTGGTTGCCGACAAAGGCGGCAATGATATCTTCGTGATTCAAAAGGATGGAATTAAAGGTGAGATACACACAGCAATGCCCATTGAGAAAGTAAGTGTTTCGAAGCAGGGAATTGTAGGCGCTATATTGAAAAATGATTCCTCGGCAGAAGTAATCTGTTATGATATCGAGGGAAATATTCTTGTAGAACATAAGACATCTTCTGCAGGGACGGGATATCCGCTGGATGTATCATTGTCAGGTGACGGAGAAGTAATGCAGGTACTGTACTTCTACACGCAGGACGGCAAGATTACTTCACGGGTTATGTATTATAATTTCGGTGAAGCGGGAGAGAAGGAGACAGACAACCAGGTGAGCGGCCAGGAATATGAGGATACGGTTATGGCGGCCGGCTTCTTCATGAATCAGGATACGTCGGCAGCGGTCGGTGACAATTGTCTTGTACTATATAAAGGCAGAGAGGTGCCGCAGGAAACTGTAAGGATTAATATTGATAAGAAGATAAAAAGTGTATTTCACAGTGACAGATATATAGGCCTGATTCTCAGGAATGAGGGAAAAGAAGGATATGAGCTGAAGCTATATAATGTTGACGGTAAAACGGTTATATCAAAGGATTTTACAGGGGATTACAGTAATGTAAAGATCTGCGGAAGACAAGTGATCATGTATGAAGGGAAAGAATGCTGTATTTTCTTAAGGAACGGGATACAGAAATTCGGCGGTGAGATGGATCATAATATCATGGAGATCTTCCCGATAATAGGTGTTAACAAATACATTGTGATGAGTACAAGCGGAATGGAAAAGATCCGGCTTGTAAAATAAGGAGAACATATGAATTGGTTGTTAATAACAGTTATAATGATCTTTCTGATATGCATAGTGGTGGGCGCTGTCAGAGGAGCGATCAAGATTGCGGTTTCGCTGTTGACAACGCTGCTCACGTTCGTGATCGTGTCTTTTACAACACCATATGCAGCGAAAGCAATTGTAGAGTTTACTCCGCTGGATGATGTGATAGAGACTCAGATCAGTAATACGATTGCGGATGCGGTGGCATCGCAGATTATGGGGGGAAATGAGGAAAGTGAGGAGGGCTTGTCGGAAGAGGGAGTGAGAAAGGCACTGAAAGCTGCAGGTGTGGATGAGAGTACCCTTGCAGACTACGGGATTACAATAGAAGATATTGTAGAAGGAAGGGTGAGCAAAAGTGAACTTGCCCAGTACGGTATCTCGGGGAATGTTCTGGACGGTGTGAACTCCGGACAGCATACGGCGCGGGAAACGATAGACGAGGCGGATATCCCCAGGGACGTGCAGATGGAAGTGATCCAGAATGCGGATGTTCCGGAGGTATATAAGAAGCTATTGACAGAGAACAATAACAGTGAGATATACCGTCAGCTGGGCGTAGAGACATTTGCCCAGTATGTGGGAAGTTATCTGGCCAAGCTGCTGATTAATATCGTGTCTTTTCTTTGTACCTTTTTGTTGGTGACGATTGTCTTTCGGGCGATTGTGTTTGCGCTGGATATTGTGGCGGAGCTTCCGGGCATCGGTGTGCTGAACCATCTGGGGGGCGGAATCCTTGGAATCCTGGGGGCGCTTGTTATTGTCTGGCTCCTTTACCTGATCATCACATTGTTGTTTACAACAGCAGTCGGGAAATTATTGTTTGAAATGATACAGGATAATGAATTTCTGAAAACGTTGTATGAATATAATCCAGTAATGAAACTGGCTACGATCTTTAGATAATCTAAGGGACATAAAATCCGCTGCTAAATTGCAGCGGATTTTATGTTTTTGTGGGTGGAATAATGTGACGGCGCATTATTTATAACCGCGGAAGAAAAAAATTTTTTAAATATAATAAAAATATAAAAAAGTTGTTGACAAGATTTGTCAAATATGGTAATTTAATATGGCTGTCAGATGAAGAGATGCTTTGAAAATGACAGTAAAAAATAAATATAAAAAAGTTGTTGACAAATAAAGACAGATATGGTAATCTATTATAGCTGTCGCAAGTGAGATGACAACAAAGAATAAACAAAGAACCTTGATAACTAAACAATAGACAACATCCCTGAAAATTTCTTATAAGAGAAAATTTCAGAACGTGATATTGAAGCGATTCAATATCGACCTTAAAACAGTAATAACGGGAAAAGAAAAGCAAGCATTTTTCTTGACCCGGATTAAACTTGAAATGATTGTCCTGTAAAAAAGGACTTGAAGGATGCTTCGACAGTTCTAAGCTCGTGAAGAACCTCGCTAAGAACTGCGAAGCGTCTAAACGCTAAGGTTCGTGAAAGACCGAACCTAAGCTTTTTAGACGAGAGTTTGATCCTGGCTCAGGATGAACGCTGGCGGCGTGCCTAACACATGCAAGTCGAGCGAAGCACTTAAATTTGATTCTTCGGATGAAGATTTATGTGACTGAGCGGCGGACGGGTGAGTAACGCGTGGGCAACCTGCCTTACACAGGGGGATAACAGTTAGAAATGACTG